>Ga0316202_10000234_pt1 | contig 77521 bp, 76 predicted proteins | sample 3monrhotite_MG_FD_204934 | JGI IMG/M metagenome (GOLD analysis project Ga0316202, IMG submission 204934) | Microbial mat bacterial communities from mineral coupon in-situ incubated in ocean water Damariscotta River, Maine, United States -... | ecosystem: Environmental > Aquatic > Marine >...
CTGCCGTATCATAGCAGCTAGTGCTATTAGTATAGCAATAAAAAAGCCTGCAAATACTAGATTTGCAGGCTCTATTAACACTTAATGAGACTAAGTGACTTTAAATGCTCAAGGCATTTACATCATACCACCCATATGCAAGGTAACTTATTGATATATCGACAACTATATTTTACAATCTTAAATTTACCGCCTGATTTGCCGCCAGAAAGTTTGCGTGTTAGCGATTTGAAAGCCGCGCTTTGTTAATAGCGTTGGGCATATTGCAGTCGATATTCTCCAGCAATACATCATCCGCTTGTTCAGCGGTAACAAAGCTTTCAGCTACACGCCAAACCAAGGCATGAGCTAAAATCCGCGCGTTTCTCTCATGTTTCAAATATCCATCCGATTTTAAACCGTTGGTGATAGGTCGCCCTGTACTCTTTCCGCCATGAAGCCTGCAACGACCCTTCCCATGCATCGACGGCTGCCTGCATGGCTTGCCTGTCGTTCGAGCGTATGCACCACATATAGGCACGTTGTTTAGGGTTCGATTTTCTTCTATGACTACATGGGGTTTAGTCGATTTTTCTTTTTCCGTTCGAGGGAGCGGTATAAGGCAACCTTTCAACATTACAGCTTGTCCAGTTGGCTCTCGTGTTGCATCTGCCACTTTTGCCAATAACTTAGAATCACGGTATAAAGTGTAAAGGGTGTGCGTGCATTTATCGTTAGTCATTTCATTATGAAAAGATTCTATTACTTTATCCATATTGAAGTCTCCTTAAAGCGTAATCCTAACCGTCAGTTCCGCCGCTCATAGCCATCAAACCTTTAAGCGGCTTGTGCTGTAGTCTTTGACCTGTTCGGGTCGGTAGCCTTTGCCCCTAGGTTTTGCCATGTAGCTAAGCCGATAAACTGGTTCATCTAAACCTTGCTTATTCTCAACAAAGTAAAAGGGCTTTTTGATATATGGCATAGAGTGGCTGCTTGGGTCGATTGCTTCCCACTTCCGCATGATATGGGCAAGTACCTTTTGAGGGTGTTGTATTGCATTGCCATCAATCCAAAATGAAAAGTGGTAGTGTTGGTGCTTGGTTGTTTCACGTTCCCTAACCCATACAAATCCAATATCGCGTGTTTTATAAGTTCGCTCTATCCAAACCATAATACGCTTTCTGAAAGCCCTGATTTCCTCGTTGCTGTCAGTGAAGCCTTGGCTATGCAAATCAAACCTCATCACCATTAGCCGCCCATGTATTGCCAAGCCAATATGTAGTTGCTCAACGATGCGCTTCATTATTTCACGATATACACCCGAACCAGTCACATTAACTTTGTAGCTTACACCCTCATAATCAAAGGCTGGGTCTTTAGTTTTATGCTTTCGGTTTGCGGTCTGTTTTTTGACCGCATTATATTTGCTAACTCTATTATTCATTATTAGCTAAGTGGTGGGTATAGTGAAAAAGGATATTAGTAAATACCGTACAAAAGTATTCCATTTTGCTATAGGAATTTATTGTGATTATATACGCAAACTTGGCAGAATGTGTGACGAAACCGCTGTGACTAAACCGCTCATGGCTTTTGTAACTAAACCGCTTTTCAAAGTGTGACGAAACCGCTTGTTTAATCATGGCTACAAACCACCCTCAATGACTGGTGAAATAACCGTGATAAACCTACATCATCAGGCACTGCCAGAAGAGCATTTATCAGTATTTCATCCGCGTTGAATAGCCCATAATCTTCCAAGTAACTGATGATCGCTTCCAACCCCACGCCCTGCTTAATCATCGCTAGTGTAAATTTGCCGTAGCAGCTTAGTTGAACATGTGCAGGCAAATATTGAATGTAACTTGTATCAAGCAGGCACACCCCTAAAAGGTGCGCCCTTGCTTGCTCAATGCTATGTTCTGGTTTCGTGATTTGAAAAGGCGGCTTATCTTGGCGGAGGGTCGCTTTTTCTTTTGGTGAATTATTCATGCTTGCCACCATCGATGGTGTAAACGCCCACGCCTTTATGCAGCACGCCTACGCTATCTGTTTCATCCATACGGTTGGTGACAATGTTCCAACCTTGTTTGCGCAATGAATAAATACGCGCCGCAAGATTAAAAATACCCAATTCACGACCTTGCAGCGTGGATAGCCTGCCATAGGTCTGAATATGCTTGATTATGTATTCTTCTTGGGCTTTTGCATCTGTTGTGGAAATGGGCTTAACAGTAGGGCGACTCATACTTCACTAGCCATTTTATCTATAGCTGCTTGACATAGTTCAACATCAAATAATGTTGTCCGCTGTGTCGGCTTAAATGGCTTTGGCAGCTTTCCTTGTGCTACCCATCTCCATACGGTTGCTTCTGATACTTGCAGGTGTGCTGCTAATTGTTTTGCTCGCTGGTAGTTCTTCATACTTCACCTCTATGACGCCTGTTCGGGCTTGATGTGGTGAAGTGTCGCGCGTGGATGAGGACGTAAGCGGCTTACGTCTTGTTATTTATCTTTCTAATCCGCTTTTGTATTGCATCAAACCTTATGGAGACTGCCACTCTTTTACCTGCAAAACCGCTCCCATCCAACACTGGATCAATAATAATCTTACCTAATTCATCATCAGATTCAATTGAATCAATAAGCCCGATACCCTCCATTTTGGGAAGTGCCGCCCAGACTTCTTGAGCTTTCTTTTTTTGATCCAATAATGATACTATCATTTGATCAAGGTCTTTTGTGTACCAAGTCTTGGGAATATTCTTGCCCTGCTTACCTGCTTCACTTGATGCTTCACTTATAATAAGATTCTTCGCCTCTTCTGTAATCGCGTCATTTCCTTGCAAGTTCAAGGCAAGCATTATACGCCCAATATATCGCCCTGCTGCCATTGCTTTTACTGGGTCGCGCTGGTTGCTGATTTCACGCATAAATTTACAGCAAGCTAAAAGCCCAGCCGATGCAGATATTATACCATCGTCACCACCACTCCCCCACCATGCTATGGGGCTAAACATGACGCTTCCAGATTCCCCAATATGTGCCTTAACCTTTTTAAACATTTCAGGTTTTTTTCCGTTTTCTTTCAGCTTTTCAATAGCTAAATTTTCTGCTTGTTCAAGCCAATGGTTCATACTCATCACACACCGCCACGCCATAAAGTAAAAGGCTGGGATAGAGGGGTGGCGTTACCCACGCAACAAGGTGATCAAGCCTTGCTGTCTATCCCTGCCAACTGGTTATATTTCCACACCTTCAAGCTTCATATTCAATGTGTACCAAACAGCATATGGAACTTTTACATCACCACTTGTGTACCTGCGAATCTGACGGCTTTTTAAATCAACAAGCCTGCCTGCATCACTGCCAGTCAAAGAATGTTTAGAAAGAAAAGCCCGAAACTCGTCATGGCTCGGTATTTTATTCATAGGTTCTTCGTTATTTATCATCAAGCCTTCCTTTTAATCGGTATCACATCCGCGCCATCACGCAACCCATCCAGATAGTTAGCCCAAAATAGCATGAGCTTTTCTCTCTCATCCAAATATAAGGCATCGTTGTATGATCTGGAAGTTGCGTTGCCTGTAAGATGAGCAAGACTCATTTCAATCACATCATGCTTCATTCCTATCTCATGAAGCAGTGTACTTGCTGTGGTTCTAAAGCCATGTGAACAACAAACATCTGCACCATATCCAATGCGCCGCAATTCATCCGTCATTACATTTTTACTCATTGAGCGTTGGCTGCTTCTTTTATTTGGAAATACATAGGGGCTATATGCTGTAATGGGTTTTAACTCATTAAACAAAGTGATCACCTGTGGCGACATCGGGACAATGTGGGCGCGATTTTTCTTCATGTCTTCCGCATCAATGCGAATCAGCTTTGCATCAAAATCAATACAAGACCATTTCAGCTCATACAACTCTTTAGGACGAACAAATATATATGGTAATATCCGCAATGCGTACTTTGTTAGGGTCGATGCTCCCGTTGTACTTGTCGTAATATCTCGCATCAACTGCCCTAACAGTTTTATGTCTGTAATGGCTGCCCTGTGCTTTGTCTTTGCCAGTGGGGGGATAACATCTCGAAGTGGGAAGCCTTGCGCTGGGTTCGTTTTAGTAAGCCGCTGTGCTAAAGCCCGTCCAAAGATACGATTGATTATAGATAATAATGGGGAGCATTCCGTATTACTCATTTTAATCATAATTTCTGCAATGTGGGCGCTATCAATATCTGCCATCGGTAATTTGCCAATAGTTGGAAAAGCATGTTCTGTTAGCCAATACTTAACACGGCGTGCATGTTCTTTTTTCCAAGTGGGCTTTTGTACTTCCCACCATTCCAAAGCTACAAGTTCAAACCTTCGCGCTTTCCTTTCCTCATCTTCCAGCCTTGCATGTTTTGGATCAACCCCATTTGCAGCCTGTGTTCTAATCACAGCCGCCTTACACCTTGCACTCTCCAGACTTATTTCAGGATACTTTCCAAGTTTTATTTCAGGGCGTTTACCATTGAACGAATAACGAAGCCGCCATGTTTTACGGTTCAGTGGCGATACCATCAAATCTAGACCCTCACCATCACTATAAGGCTCTACTCTATTTTTACCGCCACTATGCTTTAAGTTCTTTACTTCCAAGGCTTTAAGACCCATAAAAACTCCTTTATAGCGGCGTGATTGGCGGTAAATTTATGGAGAAAGGCATATTTCTATCGTTTGAATATCACTTGCCGCCACATTTACCGCCATTAGAAATGCGTTTTACCGCCACTAATTAAACCCTAGTGATACTAGAAAAGCAAACTTTAGACATAAAAAAAGCCTGCAAACACTAGGCTTACAGGCTTTCTTGCGGCTTAGTGACTCTAACCGACTTTAATGCTCAAGGCATTTACATCATGCCGCCCATTCCGCCCATTCCGCCGCCCATATCAGGTGCAGGGGCTGCGCCAGCTGGCTCAGGAATGTCTGCAACCATCGCTTCAGTCGTGATCAATAGACCCGCAATTGAAGCTGCATGTTGCAATGCAGTACGTGTTACTTTGGTTGGGTCAATCACGCCCATCGCAACCAAATCACCGTATTCTTCAGTACCAGCATTGTAACCGAAGTTTGCATCATCACTCTTAGATATTTCATTCACAACAACAGAAGCTTCGCCACCACCATTGCTTACGATTTGACGCAAAGGCGCTTCAATCGCAGTGCGGATAATATTGATACCAGCTTCTTGATCATGATTCGCACCAGTAACATTAGCCAATACTTTGCTTGCGCGAATTAAAGCTACGCCACCACCGGCAACAATACCTTCTTCAACAGCAGCACGGGTTGCGTGAAGCGCATCATCAACACGGTCTTTCTTCTCTTTCATTGCAACTTCAGTAGCCGCGCCAACTTTAATCACTGCAACACCACCGGCTAATTTAGCCAAGCGCTCTTGCAATTTTTCTTTATCATAATCAGATGTTGATTCATCGGCTTGCTTGCGAATCAATGCAACACGACCTTCGATTGCAGCCTTATCACCAGCACCATCTACGATGATAGTGGTGTCTTTAGTGATTTGAACAGTTCCAGCTTGACCCAAATCTTCGATAGTGACACTTTCCAATTTTAAGCCTAAATCTTCAGCAATCACTTTACCATTGGTCAAAATAGCCATGTCTTCCATCATCGCTTTACGACGATCGCCAAAGCCAGGTGCTTTCACTGCAGCAACATTCATCACGCCGCGCATTTTATTCACAACCAAAGTAGCCAAAGCTTCGCCTTCAATATCTTCAGCGATAATCAACAATGGCTTGCCTGAACGAGCCACAGCTTCCAATACAGGAAGAAGATCACGCATGTTGGCGATTTTCTTTTCAAAGAACAAAATGTATGCATCTTTTAATTCTGCTTCCATGCGGTCTGCATTGGTCACGAAGTAAGGCGACAAATAACCACGATCAAACTGCATGCCTTCAACCACGTCTAATTCTGTTTCCAAGCCTTTGGCTTCTTCCACAGTAATCACGCCTTCTTGACCAACTTTTTCCATCGCATCCGCAATAATCTTACCAATTTCAGCATCACCGTTGGCAGAAATAGTGCCGACTTGTGAAATTTCTTCTTGGTTTTTCACTGGGTTAGATAAATTTGCCAGCTCAGCAGTTAATGCTACAACTGCTTTATCGATACCGCGTTGTAAATCCATTGGATTCATGCCTGCCGCAACAGCTTTGTTGCCTTCTTTGGCAATCGCTTGAGCCAAAACAGTCGCTGTTGTAGTTCCGTCACCTGCGATATCCGCAGTTTTAGAAGCCACCTCTTTCACCATCTGTGCGCCCATATTTTCAAACTTATCTTCAAGTTCGATTTCTTTGGCAACAGATACACCATCTTTGGTGATGGTTGGTGCGCCCCATGATTTGTCTAATACAACATTACGACCCTTAGGGCCTAATGTTACTTTTACTGCATTTGCTAGTTGGTTTACGCCGCTCATCATCTTTGCGCGTGCGTCTTCACCAAATTGAATCTCTTTAGCCATGGTTCAATCTCCTGATATATTTTCTATGTTTATTTAGTGATCACGCCGAGGATGTCGTCTTCACGCATCATCAGGAATGTTTCACTGTCTAATTTGATTTCTGTGCCAGCATAGGTTGAGAAAATAACAACATCACCTTCTTGTACATCCAAAGGGCGAACATCACCGTTGTCCAAAATTTTGCCCTTACCAGCAGAGATAATTTCACCTTGCACAGGCTTTTCTTTAGCTGAATCTGGAATAATGATTCCACCAGCAGATTTTTCTTCTTCGTCTAAGCGACGAACGATTACGCGATCATGTAAAGGACGGACCTTAGTTGCCATCGTTGTATCTCCTTCGATGTAAAATAATATAAGTCACACTTCAGCTTTACTGAATCATGACGTGGTTGAAGCCTATATAGGGGAATGAATTGTGAGATTCAACCCCCATGAAAAAATAATATGACGCGCGGTACTATTAGTGTTTGAAGTGACGAATGCCTGTGAAAATCATGGCAATGCCTGCCTCATTGGCAGCTGCAATCACTTCTTCATCACGAATCGAGCCACCGGGTTGAATCACAGCCGTTGCGCCCGCATCAGCCAAGGCATCAACACCATCACGGAAAGGAAAGAATGCATCCGATGCTACGGCCGAGCCTTGAGTAGCCTCACCGCCATGATGAGCTGCAATGCGCGTGGAGTTCACGCGGTTCATTTGACCTGCACCCACGCCCATCGTCGTGCCATCTTTGGCAAACACAATAGCATTGGATTTCACATGCTTGGCAACCGACCATGCAAACAACATATCTGTCCACTCTTGTTCCGTTGGAGCGCGGTCTGTTACCACCTTACAAGCATCACGATCAAGCATATGTGCATCACGGTCTTGTACCAACAAACCACCGTTCACGCGCTTAAATTCCAAGCCGCCAGATACTGGTGCGACCGATGGTGCCAACATCAAACGTAAATTTTTGCGTTCCTTGAGTACAGCACGTGCAGCATCATCAAAGCCTGGTGCAATCACCACTTCCATAAATGTTTCCGCAATCAATTTCGCGGTCGCTTCAGTTAGCGGGCGATTAAATGCCGCGATACCACCAAATGCCGAGACCGAATCGGCAGCGCGCGCACGTTCATAAATTTCTGCTTGTGTGCCTTGCCCCATAGCCACGCCGCAAGGGTTGGCGTGTTTGACAATCACCACGGCCTCTTCTTCTAAATCACGCACCAAGGCAAAAGCGGCATCAGAATCGGAAATATTATTGTATGAAATCGCCTTACCTTGCAACACAGGGCAATCAGCCAAAGACACACCATGATCTTCAGGGTCGGCGTAAAATGCGCCTGTTTGATGCGGGTTTTCACCATAACGAAGTTCATCGGGAGTCTTAATAAATTGGCGGGTAAAAATGTCTGGAAATGCACGTTTACTACCATCGGCATTCAGAGCAGAAAAGTGGTTGGCTATCGCACCATCATAAGCTGCTGTATGGGCAAAAGCTTTAACTGCCAAAGCGCGACGCTTACCTTCATCCAAAGTATTGCCATCCATGCTTTCCAAAACCATGGAATAATCTGATGGATCAACCACAATACTGACGAACTTATGATTTTTTGCCGATGCACGAACCATGCAAGGACCGCCAATATCAATATTTTCAATAGCATCTTCGATGCTGCAACCTTCTTTTGCCACAGCTTCACGGAACGGATAAAGATTTACACAGACCAAATCAATTTGTTCAATACCATGCTCTTCCATTGAAGCAAGATCGCCGTCATTATCGCGGCGAGCTAAAATACCACCATGTACTTTAGGGTTAAGTGTTTTTACCCGCCCATCCATCATTTCGGGAAAGCCTGTATAATCGGATACATCACGCACAGGAATATTTGCTTCGCGTAATAGCTTGGCTGTGCCACCTGTTGAAAGAATATCAACACCACGCTCACTTAAGCTGCGGGCAAAGGTTTCAACCCCTGTTTTATCTGATACGCTAATTAAAGCGCGTTTAATATTCGAATGATTGGCTGACATGCAAACTCCATAACCTGAAAATAAAAGGGTCGCGCAATCTACGCACCGTTGATCTCCGCTACAACCGAAGATATTAATAGTAATTGAAATGTTACCCATCCAGCTACAGTATACTCACATCCATTGAGGATCCTAAAGCTAGCACCTCTGTTGGACGTAAAAGGAAATATGCGTAAAGAAGCAGAATTAGAACTCATCCAATCTGGCAATATTACTGCCGATGACCTGCATGCGGCCAAAGAAAACAGCCGTCGTAATCGTGTGTCTATATTATTAAACATGTTGGAGACACTCCCAGCAGAGAGCCGCGAGGCCGTTACAAAAATTTTAGCTCGCCAGTACAAAATACCCTTTCTTTCACTGAGGAAAACCATACCACCTCACAGGTTAATGAAATCATGTAATGCTAAACTAGCTAGAAAACTGCACTTTCTCCCTGTTGCAGAGCATGAAAATCAAGTTGTTGTAGGCATGGTTGATCCACTTGATTTGAATTATACTGATGAAATACGTGCTATTTTTCAAAAAAACATCAAACCTGTATTCATCACTTTAAACGATTTTGAGCGCAGCTATCACCGTTTTTTCAGAAAAGGCATCTCATTACCCATAGAACACCCCAATTTAATGAATACTGGCTCTCTAACAAAGGCGTTTCTTGGCGCTAAGCAAAGCCAAGGCGCCGTTGATACAAAAGCTGCCATGGCTAAAAAATTTGCTTCCACCATTGTTGCTAGAGCATTGGCGCATAAGGCAAACAGCTTCTCTATCGAACCTCAACAAGATGTCTGTTTGGTAAACCTTTTTCAGGATGGCAACATCTATAACCTATTTCGCTTTTCCATGTCTAACCACAAAGCAATACTAGGTGCCATGATGAAGCTGGCGGGCATTGTCTCCCTCAAAACTACTCCAACTGATCAGTTCAGCCGCCGCAAGGTTAATTATCAAGGCCAGCCATACATTCTTTGTTATCGCTTTCGCCATACGCCCACTGGCGAACGGGTGACAGTACATATTCTTGATCCAAGCATGGCAAAACTAACTATCGAAGACTTGGGATTTTCCACTCAATCAGTGAATTCACTGAAAGAAAGCTTGCAAAATCCTGGGATTATTCTTGTAACTGGCGCAAGTGGTTCGGGTAAATCAACCATGCTGCAAGCAATGACCCGTTATGCCACCGTCATGCATAAAAGTATTTTTACCATTGAAGATGCTATCGGCTTGAAAATTGAAGGTGTTCGCCAGTTTCAGGTCAAGCCAGGTGGCCCTTCCAAAACAACAATACTCAAAAACCTGCAAGCAAATCATGCCAGTGTTGTTGCCATTGATACTATTGATAAAGAAACACTTCCCGCCGTGCTTGATCTTACTGAGAATGGCTGCCTTGTTTTACTTGCCATTGATGCTGAAAATATCAGTAAAGCTATGACCAAGCTACTTTGCGCAGGGATCTCACGCTCAAGGTTAGCATCAACACTAAAAATGGTATGCTCGCACAAAACAGTGCGCAAACTTTGCTCTAACTGCAAAGTTGTAGAAAACCTTCATGCAGGAACCATGTTACAGTGGCAAATTCCAGACCACCTACAGTTTCAAAGCGCAAATGGTTGTGAGGCTTGCAATCACAAAGCCTACCTAGAAAGCATAAGCCTTAACGAAGTACTCACAATGACCCCAGAAATTGCAGGGCTCATCAAGCAAGGTGCATCTGGGCCAGAAATATTTGAAGCTGGCAGGTCTGTAGGCATGTTAACGCTTATTGAACAGGGCATGAATAAAGCACTTGCTGGCCTAACATCCTTAGCCGAAGTGCTTGCCACGGTTCCCTATCATGAAACTTTCTCAGTAAAAAATCGCATGCGCATGGGCCGCATTATGCCCCTACAAACTGCCGAGAGGATTGCGGAAGAGGCCAAAAACAATCTTTTTGCCGCGCCTAATAAAGCAAAAAAAAATATGCCTTCTGAATCAACCGACACATCAATTATTTTCCCCGACTCGGGTAACGATACAAAGCAAGCCGTTGTGCAGGGCGAACCTATACAAGCAGATGAAAAATATCCGCACGGCATCACTAAGGAAGACAAGGCATCCATTCTTCTAGTGGACGACTCTCCTGTAACGCTCGAATTCACACGGCATATACTCAATGTGTCGGGGTATTTTCATATTGATACTGCCGAGACCGCTATCGTTGCTTTGCAGATGCTGCAAAAGAAACAATATCACCTTGTTATTACCGATCAGGAGATGCCTGAACAAACGGGCCAAGAGTTCATCGAGACCATTCGACGACACCCATCCTTTAATCAGGTCGGTACAATTTTATTAACAGGCAACCTCAATGAAATGATGGCTCTCGAGAGCGGTGCGGATGGTTATATTGCTAAACCAACTGATCCTGAACTGCTGATTGCAAGAGCCAAGTCAATTTCTGATATATACAAACGATTATCAAACACAGCTAGTACAAAGTCGGGCTCCATGATTGCAACACCAGCATACGAAAAAATCAAGTTCACAGAAAAGGATATGAGAACAATATCGAGCTTTGAACTTGATATAAGCAGTTCAACATCCATAAAAAAAACAGCCCCAACAAACACCGGTGAATCAAAAAAAGAAGACTCAACATTTGATAACCTGTTTAAGTAAACTTTTCAAAACGCCCACCTTCAAGCTAGTGTTTCGATTATGCGTATATTATTTCTCTTATTATTACTTTCAACCCCTCTACATGCCGCCGAACTACAACAAACCACCTTTAGCAATGGCGTAAAATTAATTGTTGAAGAAGACCATTCAGCACCCGTTGCCATGGTGCAGGTGTGGTTAAAAGTCGGTGGGCGCGATGAAATCCCAGGTAAGACTGGTCTAGCTCATGTCTTTGAACATATGATGTTTAAAGGCTCAAAGGCCTTGAAACCGGGGGAGTATTCCAAACGTATTTCAGCCATGGGTGGTAATGACAATGCCTTTACTAGCCATGATTTCACTGCTTATTTTGAAACAGTGCCTGCTGCGCAAGTCGATACAGTAGTAAAAATGGAAGCGGAACGTTTTTCTCATTTGCGTTTGGATGCCAAAGAATTTGGCCGTGAAATCAAAGTCATTATGGAAGAGCGCCGTATGCGCACCGATGATGATCCAAATTCACATATGTTTGAAGAGTTGTCCGCCGCGGCATTACGCTTGCATCCGTACCGCAACCCTGTCATTGGCTGGATGCAGGACTTAGAAAAACTAGACATTCACGATGTACGTGCCTTTTATAAGCAACATTATGTAGCACGCAATGCGACAGTTGTGATTGTCGGAGACGTGGATTTCAAGCATGTGAAAAAGGTGGTTGAGAAGAGCTTTGGCCGCATGAAAAATGTTAGTGTGCCGCCACGCTTCAACCCTACTGAGCCCAACCCGCTAGGTGCGAAACGTGTAGAGGTGAATTTGCCTGCCAAGTCTCCTGTATTAGCAATCACCTTGCCTGTACCTGTCTGGAAACCGGGTAAAAATGATCAAGAAGCTGCCGCTTTGGCAGTGGCAACATATATTCTTGGTGGTGGGCGTTCGGCTCTTTTACAACGTCAATTGGTGGATGAGCAGCGCAAAGCTTTTTCCGCCAGTGCGGGTTATGACCCGTTTGGTATGGGTTTGGATTTATGGTATGCCTATGGCATGTTGGGAGCAAAGCAGTCGCCACAGGCTTTTGAAAAAGCCTTATGGGTTCTTCTTAAAGGCATGGGAAGCAAACCTGTGTCCAAGAAACAGTTACAAACTGCTAAAAAGAATATGGTTGCCAGTGAAGTTTTCGCACAGGACTCGTTGTATTTACGCGCCAAAGAAATTGGCCGTATGGAAACAGTTGGCATTGGTGCCATGCATAAAGATGAATGGCTTAATGCGATTCGCAACGTGACAGCAGAAGAGGTACAAGCCGTGGTACGTAAATATTTCCGTCCTGAACGAGCAACCACAGGAACACTCATCCCAGAGGTGCATTCATGAAACGTTTACACATTCATTTATGGGCATTGCTATACCTCTGCTTCGGCTCTGTTCTTAGCGCTTACGCCGTACCCGCTATTCAAACAGCCACACTCGATAATGGTCTGAAAATATTATTAATCGAAGCCCATAATGTACCCATGGTGTCCATGCAACTGAGCATGCCTGCAGGCAGCCGTTTTGATACTGAAGGCAAGGCTGGAACAGCCTCTATGTTGGCAGAAATGCTTAGCGATCATACCGCCAAGCACGATAATAAAGCATGGGCTGAATGGTTGGATTCCGAGGCTATCCGTTTGGGTGCATCCGCCAGTCGCGACACATTAAGCTTATCATTAACCGTGGTAAAAGAATCATTGGCCGTAGGGCTGGATGCCTTTTCAGAGGCTTTATTGCAACCAGGTTGGCATAAAAAACGCTTTGCCTTGCTAAGAGAAGATAGTGTGGCTGCGGCAGTTAAAGCACAAGAAACGCCTGGCTCTCAAGCTGCGCGAGCAACAGCCGCATTGCTCTACGGTACCCATGGCTATGGCCATACAACCAGCGGTACAGCTGAAAGCCTATCACACATTAAACTCAATGATTTAAAGTCACTTTATACCCGTCAAATTCAACCCATAGGCTCTGTGCTTGCAATCAGTGGCGACATTACCATGCAGGAAGTGCTTAGTTTGCTTGCTCCACGTGTAAAAGCATGGAAAGGCACGCCAAAGGTCGCCGCATTAGTGATAGCGCAACCACAAGTAGTGAAAGGCCTATCAAGGCAGGTTTACATTCCAACTAGCCAGACGTTAGTACAGTTTTCGCGCTTAGGTATTACGCGAAGCAATAATGATTTCTTTCCATTGTTTGTTATGAATCACCTATTGGGCGGTGGTGGTTTCGGCTCAAAACTTATGGAGGAGGTGCGTGAGAAGCGTGGCTTGGTCTATGGTGTTTATTCATATTTCATTCCTCTGGCTGCACCAGGGCCGTTTGTAATCACATTGCAAACGCAAGCTGGGCAGGCCGAGCAAGCCGCGCAAGTTGTGCGTGATGTCATGCAATCACTGGTAGATGGTAAGATTGATAAAAAACAACTCGATGCGACCAAAAATAACCTTATCGGCAGTTTTGCACAGCGCATGGATTCCAATCGCGAGCGTGTTGGACTATTAAGCATGATTGGCTTTTACCAGATGCCGCTGGACTATTTAGAGCGCTGGACTGCACATGTTCAATCAGTCACGCTTGCCGATGTTCAGCGCATGTCCAAAGACTATTTACAAACCGATGATTGGAATATCATTCAAGTTGGATCAACCAAGGAGAAAGCGCAATGAAAACAGTTCTCGTTGTTGAAGATTCAAGCACTAGCCGAGATATTACTAGCCACTTTTTACAACAAGGCGGCTTTCGTGTTTTGGAAGCTGAAGATGGTGCCGATGCTCTGAATATTCTAAAGGCTCGCCATGTCGATTTAATTCTAACCGATATTATGATGCCAAATATGGATGGTTGGGGTTTATACCGCGAGGTACGTGCCGATAAACGCTATAATTTAACACCGTTTGTATTTCTGAGTGTCTTGGATGAGCTAGATGACCAAATTAAAGGTTTGACGCTTGGCGTAGATGACTACATCACCAAACCAGTGACACCACCACAGCTGATTGCTCGCGTAAATACTGCACTGATGCGCAGTGAGCGCTTGGCCAACTATTTTTATCGCAACCCTGTGACAGATTTAGCAACTTCACGTTATTTTCGTGAACGTTTAATGCAAGAAGATGCTCGTTGCGCGGCATCTGGGCATGACTTAAGCCTCATTGTGTTTGGCATTGGTAATTATGTTTCATTGGTTCGGGCACATGCCGAGTGGTTCGCCGAAAGTGCTGCGCGTTTAACTGGGCAAGCATTAAAAAAACAGGCGCGCCCATTTGATGTGGTCGCCGATATGGGCCAAGGGCGCATGGCGATTTTAATGCCGAATGCAACATTGGAACAAGCAAAAATATGGGCTGACAATGTTGCGAGCCATTGGAGTGTTTCCTTGGTTTGGCCTGAAACGCAGCAAAATGAAGCAGTGGATGTCGGCTATGAATGCGCCATCATTTCTGGAAATGGCGATGCCATGGCGATATTAGATAAACATTTAGCATCGTTTGATCGGAAATGGTAGTTACATAAACCGCTAACGTTATGCGTATTACAGCAGGTGAATTTCGTAGCAGGGCGTTCAGCGCTCCAGATGTTGATGGCCTAAGACCAACATCATCACGTGTACGTGAGGCTCTGTTTAATATCCTTGGGGATATTGAAGGCTGGAATATATTAGATTTGTTTTCTGGCTCGGGCATCATGACCATAGAGGCATTATCGCGTGGTGCAGGGCACGCCATATCCATTGAACAAGACAAAACAGCTTGCCGTCATTTACGCTCACTTGCAGGGAAATTTCAAATTGAAAAACGCTGGGTGATTCAACAAACATCATTGCCTAAGGCTCTTGACGGCATAAAAAACCAGCATTTCGATTGGATATTTGCAGACCCTCCATATGCTTGTGGCATAGCTGAACAAATACCGCTTTGGCTAAAGCAAACAAATATCACGGCATCATCACTGGTTATTGAAGAGTCCGCGCGTGCCAAACCCAAATGGCCACACGGTTGGCAGGTTTCAAGCCGCAATTATGGCGATACAAACCTATATTTTTTACAACAGGAACCCAGCTCATGAAACGTACAGCCATTTATCCAGGAACCTTTGATCCCATTACACTTGGTCATGTAGATGTGGTTACCCGTGGTCTAAAAGTCTTTGATCGCATCGTCATTGGCGTGGCCGAAAACCCGAAAAAAGGCCCTATGTTTGATTTGGAAACGCGTTTAAGCATGGTTCGTGAAACATTTGCCGGCGATAACAGGGTTGAAGCTGTTAGTTTTACAGGCCTATTGGTTGATTTGGCACATGACCATCACGCACATGCCCTATTACGCGGACTGCGCGCTGCATCCGATTTCGAATACGAATTTCAAATGGCTGCCATGAACCGTCGTTTGGACGAACGCATTGAAAGCGTTTTTGTTATGGCACGAGAAGATTATACCTTTGTATCCTCTCGCTTTATCCGCGAAATATCCGAAATGGGCGGTGATGTTTCGTCGCTGGTTCCTGCACCTGTACTACCTCGCCTTTAAGTGCTGCTCAGGTGAGCCGATTTTCTAGCTCATATTCGATCAATACTATATTCAGTCGCCATCGTATATGTGGATCCAGCAGTGAGCTCAATAACATCATCAAGTGCGTTGGCCGTTTCTACGCATAACATATTCAAATAACCATCATGGCCTAAATCACCCATTTTGTTAGCTGTTTCCACCCAAGGGTTCCACACCACAGCCGATGCACTGCCCTGATTACGAATCACAATCACACGATCCATGCCCGCATCAACAATGCGCATTTCATTGCCCGTATTAACATAAACACGATCTGTTTCTTGTGAAATCGTCACCACGCCCTCTTGTTTCTTACGCGCAAAACCATCTACTTTATCAAGGTATTCACATCCGTCCAAACCTTCTACATGCACCTCGCGCACATCCGAAATGTTAAAATATGTGTGTAGTGCCTGCCCCAGTGTAAAGTTTGTATCGCCAAGGTTCTTGGTCTGCAAAGAAATTTCTAAAGATTTTCCAACCGTTATAGTCAATTGAACAGTTAGATCATGCCCACATACCGCTTTCACTTGCTCGCTTTGTTCCATTTCCAAACTGATTTGCGTGCGCCCATCGGGTAAAGACTTTGATGCAACCGGTCGCCAATTCACGGTGCGAGCAGGCCCATGTCCTGGCAGGCTTGCATCCGATGCATGCGGTCCAAACCAAGGCCAGCATATCGGCACGCCACCGCGCAAAGATTTCCCTGAAGCAAAGGTTGCATCCGCAGACATCCAAATAAGCTCCGCTTCACCTGTGGGCACAAAGCTTAAGATATGTGCGCCTTGTAGAGAGATCGTGGCCTGCGCCAATGCGTTACTGATTTCAATCACTGGCATATCACCCAAACCAAGCTTGAAATTTAAGCTTTCTTTAATTCCCCACGCTTCATTTAATGCTGAAATACCAACCATTTCTGCCTCCGGATTTAGCCAAACATCGTCACAAATCATTATGAATCGTACACCCGCATGGTCAATGCAATTTTTTTACATAGCATCTCACACACTACACATTTCTCATGTCATGAACCAAGGATAAACCCATGCCCATTCCACTCGCTTATTTTGGCGTTGTTTTAATCTGGAGCACCACCCCACTTGCCATTGCTTGGAGTGGTGATGCGGCTGGCTTTGTATTTGGCGTAAGCAGCCGTATGTTATTGGGTCTTATACTGATATTTATCTTTGCAACCATCATGCGAACAAAACTTATTTGGCACGCTAAAGCACGCTTGGCATATCTTTACGGTGGTTTAGGTATTTATGCCAGCATGCTGGTTGTTTATTGGGCTGCCCAGCAAATCCCTTCAGGCTGGGTTTCGGTTTTATTTGGCTTAACACCCATTTTTTCAGCTATTATGGCATCATTTTGGCTGGAAAATGAACATTTAACACGCCATCGCATGTCAGGCATCATTCTTGGACTGATTGGTTTGCTAGTCGTCTTTGGAAGCAGCCTCAGCTTAAGTGAAACTGCTGTTCTAGGTGTTTTTGGCGTTATCCTTTCAGGCATTATTCACTCAGCATCCGCTATTTGGGTCAAGCGCGTCAACGCAAAAATATCAGCTATTAGCATGACTGCGGGCAGCCTTTTGGTTGCCACGCCTTTATTTGTACTCACTTGGCTATGTGTGAAGTCAGGCTTTGAAGAAACCCATCAAATACTCAACCATGCTCCAAACTATTCCCTGATAGCCATTGCTTATCTCGCCCTATTCGGGTCAGTATTTGGTTTCTCTTTATACTTTTTTGTACTCCAGCATGTTGAAGCCACACGCGTCGCACTGATTTCATTGATTACACCCATCACATCATTACTACTAGGCCATTATTTCAACGATGAGGCCATCACATTGAATATATTACTCGGTGCAGGGCTTATCATTTCAGGCTTGGCACTTTTTGAACTCGGCGGAAAACCATTGCCCAAATGGGTGCCCTTTCGCCCTAATTAAGGAAGCCTCTCAACCAACAGAAAAGACTTTTCAGTCATCACCATAATCATCTTCCTGTTCTCGATGAGCACGTTTATATGCTCTTTCTTGTTTTTTATAGGCACGTTTATATGCTCTTTCTTGTTTTTTATGAGCACGTTTATATGCCTTTTCATGCCTATCGTCCCGCTCTTCATATCCCTGATAGCGTTTATGTTGTTTTTCATTGTAATAAATATCGCCATTAAAATAACCATTTCTGTGGTGGTGTGCATAGCTGCCATTTCCATGGTGATGGTTCCAATGACCATTCCCATGATGATGTCCACTAGCTTGCGCCCCGCCTTGAGGAGCAGTGATGATAGCCCCTGTAACCGCGCCAACAGCGGCACCAATAGCGGCACCTTCAGCAGTTCTTCCTGAGTCCGCTCCAATCACAGCGCCAGCCATGCCGCCAATCACTGCACCTGTCGTTGCACCTCGTTGTTGCTGCTGCGTCGCACAGGCTGAAAGGCCTAATAACAAAGTAACTATAAGTATTTTTTTCATATACAAACTCCTTAGAAGCAACGTTTCACCAGCATATTATAGCCAATAATAAGAAATAGCATAGCGCATTGCTTACATCATCTAGGTGCTAAAAGTACTCCCTCTTTGCAAAAAAATAAACTCAGCTTCATTTAGTTATAACCTTCTCGATGCTTTCAATATAAAGTACGTGGCATGATTCATCGGGGTTACCAATACTTTAGTGCCTTTTGCCTAGTCGTTATATTCACTTTACCTGTGATCCCTAGCCAAGCATCCGCACAGAAAAATCTTGAAATACAGCGCTTAGACTTCCAACAAGCTCGCAAGGCTCTTGAAACGAATGATTTAAAGCTCTTCCAACAGCTTCGCGACAAACTTCGGTCATACCCATTAACGCCTTACTTGGATATTTGGCAAGCACGTCAATCACTTGGCAACCATAATGATTACCAAGTCGAGCAAATGCTCGAGCGCTATCATGATATTCCTGAAACGACCGACTTGCGCATCGCATGGATAAAAAATTTGGCCGAACGCGGTCAATGGCCACATGTTGCAGCACAATTAAAACTTCTCAAGCATGCAAAGCGAACCTTTCCAAAAATAGCATTGCGCTCCGCTTGGTATAATAACGACAAAGAACTCGCCTTTACATTGCTATCCGAACAATGGCGCACAGGTAAAGACATACATGCCTACGCCATACCCTTTCTATACCCAGCATGGGAAAAAGCCGGGTTCCCAAGCGCTGAAGATTCATACGCACGCATTATTTACTTTGCTAAAAACAGAAAATGGGCACGCATTCAGCCACTGCAAATGACATTACCTAACAGTGAGCAAAAACTTTTAAAACTTTGGCAAGTTGCACAAAAAGAGCCTGTGCATGGGTTGCAAGACATTCTCAAATACAAGTCTACTCATAAACTAATATACCCCATCATCGAAGATGCCCTTCGCCGCTTATCATCCTCCGATATCGCAGCCTCTTGGCAGCATCTCAAAACTTTGAAAAACCATTTAACAGCAAAGAAACTTGGCCAATTACAACGCAATATTGCATTGCGCGCAGCCAAACAGCACAATATTCAGGCAACCGCATGGCTTTCCAGCTTAGATGAGAGCCTCCAGAATAATGAGACGCGGGCTTGGTATGTACGCATACTGTTGATGCAGCAAAAATGGCAGCTAGCCGTTGCCGCTATTAAGTCCATGCCAGAAGAGCAGCAGTTAACCAGCCGCTGGCTATACTGGAAAGCCCATGCTTTACAAATCCTAGGTCAAAAAACCACTGCAAAGTTGTTATTCGAACAGGTCGCAACGGGACGAGGTTATTATAGCTTTTTAAGTGCTGATCGTTTGGGCACACCTTATCACATGGGTGAAAAGCCTGTGGAGATACAGTCCGCCACCAACTTAAAAAAACAAGCCTATGTTCAGAGAAGTTACGAATGGCTACAGTTACACGAAACAGGCAAAGCCAGCCGTGAATGGGAGCAGGGCCTACGCAATGCATCGCGTCAAACATGGCTACAAGCGCTTCAGCTAGCAGCATCGTGGGGCTGGTATGAGCGGACTATTCAGGCGGCGGTGCGCACAGGTGCTTATGACGCACTGGATTTGCGTTTTCCCCTAGGCTATTTCGATGAAGTTCAACACATTGCTAAGAAAACAGGCCTTAAAAGTTCCCTCATCTGGGGCGTTATTCGGCAGGAATCAGTGTTTAATGCTAATGCTATATCCCGCGCGGGGGCACGTGGGTTGATGCAGTTAATGCCCACAACAGCAATGTATATCTCTAAGAAAAATGGTCTAGGTAAGGTTCACAAGAAGGAACTTTTTCTGCCTCCCATCAATATTCGACTTGGCTCCCTATATTTGGCAAATTTATTAAAACGCTTTGACAATCAACCAGCTCTAGCCATTGCAGCATATAATGCAGGCCCAACACGCGTTAAACGCTGGCAACAAAGCGTTTCATTAGAAAATATAAATATCTGGATAGAACTCATTCCATTCAATGAAACACGCCGTTATGTGCAACAAGTGATGGCTTTCACCATTGTTTATGATTGGCGCTTACAGCAGCAGTTATCAAGATTATTAGCACGCAAAAATGCACCAGCGTTATGAAAATAATTAAGCTTAAAAAAAAGCCTCTACACTCGAAAGTACGACTTGGCACATATACCTATTTTTAAAGCTATACTTTACCTTCATAGGTTAGACAATTATGCTAGCCAGATATTTCCCCATACAGGTTGCCCATTATGTTACAGAAGATTTTTGGTATTTTCTCACGCGATATTTCAATTGACCTCGGCACAGCCAACACGCTGATTTATGTTCGAGGCGAAGGTATCGTACTAAACGAACCATCCGTCGTAGCCGTTTATGAAGGTGGTGGCCCGAAAAATCGCAAAGTTTTAGCCGTAGGAACTGAAGCCAAGCGCATGTTGGGCCGCACGCCCGACTCTATTTCTGCTATCCGCCCATTAAAAGATGGTGTCATTGCAGACTTCGTGATTACAGAGGAGATGTTAAAGCAATTTATCCGTAAGGTGCATAAACGTACTTGGGGCTTAGCGCCACGTATTGTCATTTGTGTCCCTTATGGCTCCACACCAGTGGAACGCCGTGCGATTCGCGAGTCCGCTTTATCTGCTGGAGCACGCGAAGTATACTTAATTGAAGAGCCTATGGCGGCATCCATTGGTGCCGACTTACCTGTAACTGAAGCCTCCGGCTCTATGGTGGTTGATATTGGTGGCGGTACCGCAGAAATTGCCGTTATTAGCTATGGTGGGATTGTATATTCACGCTCTGTTCGCGTCGGTGGCGACAAAATGGACGATGCCATCATCAATCATTTGCGCCGCAAGTATAGCCTGCTTGTCGGTTCGCCTACTGCGGAAAGAATTAAAATGCAATTAGGCAGCGCATACCCACAAGAAGAACGCCGAGAAATGGAAGTAAAAGGTCGCGATTTAATCAATGGTGTACCAAAGAACCTCCTTCTCGATGATTCCGAAATTCTTGAAGCTTTGACCGAATCAGTGAATGCCATTGTTGATGGCGTAAAAGTCTGTTTGGAACGGACACCGCCTGAATTGGCAGCTGACATTGTCGACAAAGGCATTATGTTAACTGGTGGTGGCGCACTGCTGGTTGGTTTGGATCAGTTATTACGAGAAGAAACAGGCTTGCCCGTTACTGTTTCCGATAATGCTCTAAATTGCGTGGTATTGGGTAGTGGTCGTGTACTGGAAGAGCTTGATCGTATGCGAGGCGTGCTCTTCGAGGAGTAAGCCATGCCACGTCGCCATATGCTTTGGCGTGTTGTTTTGGGTTTGCTAATCTTTATAGTTATTTTCTCTTTTCAACGGATGCCCATAGGTCAATATATTACACTTGGCTTATCGCCACTTATTTCTACCCTGCATGCCCCCGCCCGCTGGTGGCATGATAGTGAGCTATGGCTGCAAGAGCGTGGTAAGCTACAGACAGCTCTAATTGAAACTAGGGATATGCTTGAGCAACAAACGGCACTTATTCAACAAGGAAAAAGCCTGGCTGAAGAAAATACCCAGCTAAGAAAGCTTCTTAAAATTACCAATATTCATGGTTACACGTGGCGTGCTGCGCAAGTTTTGGGTCGAAGCCCCGACAAGAAAAGTCAGCGTTTAATTTTGCAAGTTCAAAGTAAACCTGATGATGTGGTTGTATCCAGCTCTGGTTTGGTAGGGCTGGTTGATAAAAGCCGTGCAGAATCCGCTATAGTCCGCACCATTCTTGATGCCTCATTGGCTGTCCCTGTCACAATCCCAGGTTCACCATTGGCTGCGTTAATCCGTGGGCAAGGCGATCACCTACTGGTCGATTTTATTCCCTTAGATCAAGCGCCTGCTATCGGGTCTATTTTACAAACTAGTGGAGCTGGTGGTGTATTCCCGCCTGGTATTTCAGTAGCACGCATTACCCATATTGAAGCTTTGCAAGGTCGTGTATTTGCTCGTGTCGAAGCAAAGCCTACCGCTCATTGGCAACGTGATAATTGGCTTGCCATTGCCTCCCGCATGAATGCTCCTGCACCATGAGCACCCCACTCTTATTGCTTGGCTGCCTTGCTGGCATCATATTTAATTTAGGCTTTTCTGGAATATTTTTACAGCCTGATTGGTCATTGTCATTACTATTGGCAGCACTCCTTGCACATCGTGGCAACTGGTTGTGGGTGTCATTGGCTACAGGCATCCATGATTTAATCCTACACTGGTCAGTCTTCATTAGCCTACCGTGGGTACTACTCACTCCCATCATCATCGCATGGAGTGATGCACAAATTGGCCCCAGTCTGCTGCAGCGTGTTTTTGCACTGTTACTCGTTATATCTTCGTTATTTTTTGCAGGCTGGGGTCTTGCGCCCTGTTTGTTAACCCTATTATTATGCCTTGTTTTCTGGCATTTGATTGCACGCTTATATGTTCAGCCAGCTTAATATCCGCCATCGGTTTGAAGGGCGTATGTGGTTCTTTCAAGTGAGCATATTTATACTGCTGCTCATCCTTTTATTCCGCATGGTTAACCTGCAATTTTTACAGCATGATGGACTCATGCTACAAGCTGAAAAAAACCGGCTCAATGTTGTTCCTGTTTTGCCAACACGCGGTACTATCACCGACCGGTTTGGTATTGGTCTCGCCGTCAATCATATCTCCTATCGCTTAACTATGATTCCTGAGCGTGTTGAAAATATGGATACGATGATGACTCAACTAACAGCCATTATGCAGTGGACCCCAAACCAAATTAAGCACATTAACAAGCGCATTGAACGTTCTCGAAAAGATCGTCCCGTACTGCTAAGCGATAAATTAACATGGCAGAAAGTTGCGCCATTATCAGCTCGCCTACACCGTTTCCCAGGCTTGGATGTACAAGCAGGAACGCATCGTTTCTACCCTTACAAGGAGCTAACCTCTCATTTGATTGGTTATTTATCCTTGGCACGCAACAGGGACCTTGAGCGGGGTTACTTACGCAGTGAATACATTGGACGAAGTGGCTTAGAGCGCTCTTTTGAAAAACGCTTGCATGGCAGCTTGGGAAGCCAGCAGGAAGAAGTGGATGCGCATGGGCGACGCATTGCAGTACTACAGCAAACCCCCTCCTCCATGGGCGAGGATATTCAATTAAGCCTTAATGTAGATCTCCAAAAGGCAGCAGCCAAAGTTATGGGCAAGCGTACAGGTGCTGTCGTGGTTATGGATGTACATAGTGGCGAGGTACTCACTTTATTAAGTACGCCAGGCATCGATACGAATCAATTCACACTGGGGTTAGAACAAAAACAATGGAACGCTTGGTTAAACGATAAACAACGCCCACTACTAAACCGTACCACACAGGCGGCTTATCCTCCCGCCTCAACATGGAAGCTTGTTTCCAGCTTTGCAGGTTTACGTCAAAAAGCCCCGCTGGCAAACAGAAGCACTCAGTGTGAAGGTTTCATACAGTTAGCAGACCGAAAAATGCGTTGCTGGAAACGCACAGGACATCAAAAAATAAACATGCATGATGCCATTATGCACTCTTGTGACGTATATTTTTATGAGTTAGGTGATCAGCTTGGTATGCAACATCTAAGTGATGAAGGGAAACTCTGGGGCTTTGGAGAGGTAACTGGTATTCCACTCCCCCCTGAGTCCCGTGGTCATTTGGCCCCCAGTATGCAGCGTTTACATAATGGCAGAGAACGTCATTGGTATCGCGGTGAAACCATGATTACTGCTATTGGCCAAGGTCAAACGACCGTAACACCATTACAAATGGCTCGATTTTCAGCAGCCATTGCCAACGGCGGTGATATATTACGCCCTCATTTAGAAGCAGGTAAGGCTCCCGAAATCATTCGCCATGTGGATGTAAAGCCTAAACATTTGAAACGCATTCAAGAATCCATGTATGCCGTTGCCAACAAAGTTGGCGGCACCGCTTTCTATCATTTGCGTCATTCAGCTTGGAAAATCGCAGGAAAAACAGGCACAGCTCAGGTCATCTCCATGTCTCAAAATGACGACGCAGAAAAATCTAAAACACCTGAAATAGACAGCCACAAAGATCACGCTTGGTTTATGGGATATGCTCCCTACGAAAATCCAAAAGTTGCGTTTGCGATATTTGTAGAACATGGAGGCCATGGTGGAAGCGCAGCCGGACCCATTGCCAAAGCAATGGTTGAAGTGCTGGCTGCACAGGAGGCAAAGGAATGATCTCCGTAATACAACGCATGGATAAAACATTAATCATCTGCTTATTAAGTTTATCAACATTGGGCTTGTTTGTTTTGTATGCCGCGGTCCATGATGGGGATATTACAATATTTCAAAAGCAGGCTGTCTTTTGGTGCTTAGGCCTTGTCGGGTTTATAGGTATTTGTTTTTTACCCTTACGGCTAATGGGTTTGCTGGCATGGCCAGTGTACCTTATTGCGCTTTTAAGCTTGGCACTGGTTCCACTTATCGGTGATGTTCATATGGGTGCCAGGCGTTGGTTGGACTTGGGTGTCGTCGCATTTCAACCTTCTGAAATGATGAAGTGGGCATTGATGTTGATCCTTGCCCATTGGTTTGCATCGCGTGAGCCCAACACATGGGCTAACTTCCTTGTTCCCTTAATGATGACTATTGTTCCAGCAGCATTGATTGTCATCCAGCCTGATTTGGGCACAACACTGGTTTTACTGTTTGCTGCCGTTGCCATGCTTATCGTATCCGGTTTTGCATGGCGCTGGATACTTGCCGCAATCGCCAGCAGCCCCATTATTTTATACATCTTATGGCACAATATGCATAGCTACCAAAAACAACGCGTACTTACTTTTCTAGACCCACAAAGCGACCCATTAGGTGCAGGCTACCATGTTATCCAATCATCCATTGCCATCGGTTCTGGCGGATTTTGGGGTAAAGGTTACCTTGAAGGTACGCAAGGACGACTACACTTTTTACCAGAGCAACATACAGATTTTATTTTCGCCATCCTAGCCGAAGAAGGTGGTTTAATTGCCGTAACTTTATTGCTTATCATATACGGCATCTTAATTTCACGCATGTTAACCATTGCAGCCCATGCTCATAGCCGGTTTGGTGCCTTGCTCACCACAGGCATCGCATCGATCTTCATGCTTTATGCCTTTATCAATATCGGTATGGTTTCTGGAATATTACCTGTGGTTGGTGTGCCCCTCCCTTTTATCAGCTATGGTGGTTCAGCTCTTTTAACCATGCTTGGTGCGCTGGCAATCGTGATGCGCGTTGCCATTGAATCAAAAGGCAATATCCCATGGCAAAGGCCCAGCAGCCCACTGAGCTAAGCAAGTGGATAAAAATTTATTGTATTACAACGCCTTAACCGTTTGACTGCCCGCATGGTTCTCGCTTTCAAACCATAAAAAACTTGAGGGGATATGCATGAGCAATGAGACATCAAATAAAAGTCAGCCCTCTGTTTCATTGGAGCAAGTTCCAGGTATCCAGTTTGCAAAAATACTCTTAGACAATAACATCGTATCGCAATCCCAAATTGAGAAAGCTATTCGCGTACAAAAAAGGCTTGGCAGCAATCGCTTAATATCAGCTATTTTTATCGAACTGGGCATTATAAGTCAAGATGAGCACCGACGCATCATTCGCAAGCATGGACGTGAATTCCGTTTAGGTGAACTAGCGGTGGAGTTGGATTATGTCAGCCTAGAGCAGCTTGAAGAAGCTCTGAAAGCAATGAAAACCATGCGCGGGAAACGTATGGGTGAGATCATGCAAAAGCTCGAATTTATTAACGAGCGACAACTTGCCCAGATACTATCAGAACAACTTAACTTACCCCTACAGCATCTTGAATTGGGCATGATTGATAAAGAGCTCTTCGACCGATTTTCACTACGCTTTTTAAAAAATAATCTAATTATTCCTTATGATCAATCTGAAGCTAAAATTTCGCTGATCTGTGCTGACCCACTAAATGACGCCGCAATCCGTGATATCGAACAACAACAAGATAAAGCAGCCGTTGTTACTATCGGTGTTCGAAGTTTACTCGAATCCCTATTCAGTAAGCTAGAGACCAGAAGCAAGCAACCTAATAGTGAAGAGCGAAAGGATCATATCGTTGAAATTTTAGACAGTATATTACTGTCAGCTATCCGCGACTACGCCAGTGATATTCATATTGAACCATTAGAAACAAGCGTTCGCATTCGCTTTCGGATGGACGGCGTACTCCTCCATAAAATGGACCTACCCGCTGAAACTGCTCATAAGGTTGTTGCCCGCATTAAAGTTCTATCTGAAATGGACATTGCAGATTCCAGAAGGCATCAGGACGGCCGTATGGCACAAATCGTGCATGGTATCGGCGTAGACTTCCGAGTATCAACGTATGTGACCACTTTTGGCGAAAACCTTGTTATGCGCCTCCTTCGCCGCGATGGGGGCATTAAATCTATTGATCAAATCAATATGAACCCAGGGCTCCTGCAACGCTTTAAACACGAGGTTCTTGATGTTCCAACTGGTGTCGTACTTATTACAGGGCCAACGGGTTCTGGTAAAACGACAACCCTCTATTCTGCCATTGATTATCTGAATCGCTCATCTACCAAAATCATTACATTAGAAGACCCCGTTGAATATGTTGTCAATGGCATTATGCAATGCTCTGTTGATATTAAGGCAGGTCGTAATTTTGAAGACTCTCTAAAAGCCATTGTTCGGCAGGACCCCGATATTATCGTCCTAGGGGAGATACGTGACCAGATGTCTGCAGAAGTTGCAGTTCAAGCCGCTCTCACAGGCCATAAAGTATTAACCACCTTTCATACCGAAGACTCGATTGGGGGCTTACTACGTTTGATGAATATGGGCATCGAATCTTTTCTTATTTCTTCCACCGTTGTCAGTATCTTAGCTCAACGCCTCATCCGAACTATCTGCCCTGATTGTCGTCAGGCCTATATGCCAAATAAGCGTATTGCTAAATTAATTGGTTTAGATGATGAAACATTAAAGAACCATACATTTTACCGTGGCACGGGTTGCGGCACTTGCTATGGCACGGGTTATCATGGCCGCACAACTTTACACGAGCTTCTCATCCTCAATGAAGAGGTAAGAGAGGCTATTCTTGAAGAAAAAACATCCCATGAGATTCGTCAAATAAGTTGTGAAAGCACCAACCTTCTTTCCTTGATGGAAGATGGCTTGTATAAAGTTATCCATGACATGACCACCGCCGAAGAGGTCTACCGCATTGCTCCACGCTCACTATCGCATCGTACGGTAAGCGAAGTATGTCGTCTGATGGGAGATGAAATATGAATATGCAACAACATGAGCTCGCAGCCATGATCCGCGCAAAATTTAATTCTGGAGAAGCCAAGTTACCAATATTGCCCAAAGCAGTACTGGCTGTTCAACAAATTGTGAGTGATGAAAGCAAAGGCGCCGCCGACATCGCAAAAGCAATTGGCGATGACCCAACATTTGCAACAACCGTTATGCGCTTATCTAACAGTGCCAAGTTTAACCCAAGAGGGCATGAAATTCGCAGTTTACAAGTCGCTATTCAACGTCTGGGCGCACGAAAGGTATTACAGTTGATGGTCGCCTTATCCGCAAAAGTACATATCAAGGTAAAAAATAAAGGCCTACAAGAAATTCTTCGTAAAAGCGCTGAACACTCTTTGGTGGTTGCCTGTGCAGCCCAGCATTTATCAAAATTAATTGGTAGTGCGGATCCTGATGAGGCTTTTTTAGCAGGCATGGTACATGATATTGGTGTTGCTGCTGTTGTCAGTGCGGCAGAAAAAGAGCTATCAGATATCCCCCCTACGCATCAACTCGATGCTATTTGCGCACTGCATAGAGAAATGGGTGGGCGCTTACTAAACTATTGGAATATGCCTGATGTTTTTTCCTCTGTGGCATCACACCATGGTATTGAGTCAGATGACCGTCCCAACGAACGCTTGATTGATTATGTTGATGCTGCTGATTTTCTTATCCAGCGTGATGGATACCAAGTCATGTTTGATGCGCTTCCTGATGGCATTGAAATCTTAAGTTTTCCAGCGATTATCCGTTTGGGAGCAAGCGAAATTCACATCGCAGCAGTAGAAATCGAACTCGAAGATAGCATCCATGAAATGCAACAGGCCTTAAGCTGAAGCTTGAGAAAGAAATGTTTTTCGCCGCACTGAAGTAAAGTCACTCGGAGATCAGCACGAACAACTGATTCCAAAGCCATTAACATGCATAGCTTTCATGTTAATGTACGGCATGCTCACTTTAGGATCAACATTACCCAAAGCAATTTTACTGGATCGTGATGGTGTTATTAATTTCGATTCCCCAAATTATATTTTGGCTCCCGACCAATGGAACCCAATTCCAGGTAGCCTAGAGGCCATTGCTAAGCTTACAAAAGCTAATATTGCGGTAGCCATTGTTAGCAACCAGTCGGCCGTCGGCCGTGGCATGATAGATACCGACACATTTCAGAATATCCATGCCAAAATGTTATTATCCATTGAAGCATTGGGAGGGCGCATTGATCATGTTGCTTATTGTCCGCATGCGCCAGATGATGCTTGCACATGCCGTAAGCCTTTGCCAGGCATGGTAGTTGAGTCACTGGAAGCACTGAGCCTAAGTAGCGAGCCTCAAAATGTTTGTATGATCGGTGATTCTTTGCGTGACATGCAGGCAGCATGGGCAGCTAAAGTGTCAGGGATCCTAGTACAAAGTGGTTATGGTAATGCTGAAGAAATTCTTGCCAAGGCCCGCTCACATGACCCGCACATTCAGTCATTCCCTGATTTAGCAGCTGCTATTCAGAACATATTGGGATCTTAAAGTGCTCTTTTTACGTTCAGCTATCTTTAACCTCTGTTTTTTCCTTATCACTCCTATTTTCTCTTCGCTTATTCTATTTTTCAGATTATTTGGTCATCCAGCAGCTTGGTTTTGGGCAAAGTTGTGGTCAAGGAGTGTATTATTTCTAGTGCGTTATTTATGCGGCATTAAACTACGTATTGAAGGGCAAGAACACCTGCCCAAGGAATCCTGCGTAGTCATGGCAAAACATCAATCCGCTTTTGAAACCGTTATTATGCCTGTATTGGTTCCTCCCTATGCTTGGATCCTTAAACGCGAGCTGTTTTACATACCACTATTTGGCTGGGCTTTATGGGCAATCAAAACAATAGGCATCCGTCGTGGTAACCCGCGTGAGGCTATCAAGCAAGTCAACAACGATGGCTCCACCCTATTAAAGCAAGGTAAATGGGTGGTTATCTTCCCAGAAGGTACGCGCTCTACTATTGGTGAAAGTGGTGATTACAAAGCTGGTGGAATTGTTTTGGCTCAAAAGGCAGGCGTAGGTATCTTACCTATGGCACACAATGCCGCCTCATGTTGGCCCAAACGTGGGTTTATCAAAAAGCCAGGGACCATTACTGTACGGTTTTTACCATTTATCCCTGCAGAAACCGTCGCTTCTTCAAACCGCAAGGACCTGCTAGAAGCTTTAAAAGAAGATGTAGAGAAACAGACCCGAGAACTCGGTGGCTAGAGCGACAAGTTACGTGATATGATACACCTCAAGTCCAATACAAATTAGGTGGACAGCATGCTGCTTTTATAAGGCTACTAACAATACAACAGAAGAAGTCCGTGCTCAAAATAAGCACATTGAGTTGTTTGTAGAAGAGATCTAAATCTCAATAATTAGCACGAATCTATGTTAATTTATACCAGTTCTATTCCTTTCGCGTTATGCTTCGTGAATGAGCCGTAAAGTTATTCCTATCCAAGTAGAGTCTAAGGGTGAGCCAATGACTGGTAAACCATCATGGTTGAAAGTCCGCGCCCCTATGTCTCCTGAATACAAAAACATTACTCGCATGATGCGTGAATTAAATTTAAACACCGTCTGCGAAGAGGCGTCTTGCCCGAATATTGGTAGCTGCTGGAAGCAAGGCTCTGCCACATTTATGATTCTGGGACGTGTTTGCACACGCACCTGTGCTTTTTGCGATGTCGCAACCGGTAAACCCGATGCTGTTGATCCCGATGAAGCCATCAATCTCGCCAAGGCCGTTGCACAAATTGGTTTGAAGCACGTGGTTATCACTTCTGTAGATCGCGATGATCTCAAAGATGGTGGCGCAGGCCACTATGCAACGGTTATTCGTGAGCTCAAAGCTCGCCAGCCTGATGTGACCATTGAAATTCTAACGCCTGACTTTCAACGTAAGCCATCAAGCTGTTTAAATACAATTATGGATGCCAAGCCAGATATCTTTAATCACAATCTTGAAACCGTTCCACGTTTGTATCGTTCGGTACGCCCCGGCGCACGTTACTACACCTCATTGCGCCTATTACAGCGAGCCAAAGAGTTGGACAGCAATATTGTCACAAAATCAGGTTTAATGGTCGGCCTTGGCGAAGAGCGAGATGAAATATTGCAGGTTTTGGATGATATGCGCGAAGCTAACATTGATATTCTCACCATTGGTCAATATCTACGCCCCAGTGAAAAACACCATCCCGTTATGAAATATTGGACACCTGAAGAGTTTGAAGAGCTAAAATATCTCGCCGAGAAAAAAGGCTTCGGCATGGTGGCATCAGGTGCGCTCGTGCGTTCATCCTTTCATGCAGATGAAGTATTTGAAGCATTAAAACTCAAACGGACAGTATAAGTATGACACAGCACTATAAACTACAGCGCCGCGGTTTTGAATTGGGCGACATAAGTATCTCTTTCACCCAAGCCGCACCTTCTGAACAACAGATTATTGATGCATGGCAGGCTGATAAGGCGATTACTATACCTGCCACCACCATTCATGATATCTTGCAGCACAGAGGGCATAAAGGACATATTCAGGCCGCACATAAGATGATGGAAGTCATGCTCAATGGTGCAGAGCTTGCCGAAACATTTGAAGAGAGTGATGTCAGTGAGCGTCTACAGCCAGAGTTCGCTTTATTGGCATCATCGGCGGAAGAGCACGATGAGCAAGGCATTGAAAAGGTTTATTTCGATGTAGAAAATGATGGTGAAATATGCGCCGAGGATTTGTGGTGCAAGGCATCATGGTTATCATTTCATGATGAAGATGCTTCACTGCGTTTTCGCTTTTCGTTTGGTATGGAAGGCTTTGAAGATGTTGCCGCAGACCCAGCACGACAAGCTTGGGCGGGCGAGCTTTGTGAAAGAATTTTCCCCGAATCTTCCATCATTACAAAAAACACTGAAATCCTGAACCTTTTACAAGAAATACTCGGTAAGGAAGCCCAATTTGTAGAGCGCATCGTCTATTTTAATGCCCCCAATGGCGGGGCTCAGTTTCACCACGATGTAGAGCGTGGTCATGCAGGTGTTGTTTTCGCACAACTAAGTGGCGCAACCTTTTGGTTAGCCTTGGATAAACAAACGCTGATGGATGAGATTATTTGTTTTTCACAAAATAATTCTGTGAGTGATGCGCTGAAAACTTTGATTCAAAACCGTGAAGCTTTATCCGATTATATGGAAGAGCAAGATCATGCGACTGTCGAAGAGCTCATCGACCAAAGCCCTGAGTTTATCAGCCAGCTCATTGAAAAAGGCTATAGCCACCACTTGCAAGCGGGTGATATATTATTTCTTCCACAACGGGATTTGGATCACTGCGTTTGGCATACGGTATTTACACTCGGCGATGAACCGGGTGAAGCTCTAAGTTTCGCAGTTCGCTAGTAAGTAAGCCTGTTAAACTAAGTGCTAGCACCTTAAATATAAGTGATACAATCATTTGTTTTTAAAAAGAATAGTGAATATCTATATTTTTACATTCAGCTTCTTTAAACAACCTTGGAAAAACTTTTTTTATTAAGGCAACCGAAAATCAAAGTATCCTGAAAGCTTGCTATAATGTTGATAGCGCAACACTTTATAGAGCTGACCCATAAGCCGAGTAGATGTTGAACGAAACTTAGGCTTTTCATTGACCTGCATTCGATGTGGCTACAAAGTACTTACTCTCTGTTTGTAGCTTAATATCCAATAGCAGAGAAGTTAAAGGAGTGTCATAGAGAAAAATTAGGTTCGATTGATTTTCAAATGCTCCGATCGTTTAATATAAATGTTATTTAGTAGGTATTTTTATAAAAAACTATCATTTTAATGAAATATTTAAATTTATCTTATATTAAAATAGCCGTTAAAGCATGTTCTTAACATAGTTAAATACATAAATTTCTCTAACAAAATAACAGGATATTTAAAAAAAGCTTTGCCTTACTTTCTCTTTCAGCAATCAAAGAGCCAACTTCTCATTAGTAATGATAGACGCCCATCATATAATAACGCTGCTGAATTTTGGATTCATAGCCCATAATACTATCCGTATTACTTTTGTATGAAGCTCGCATCAGGTCCTGCCCGACCAAACTCACTTCAAGCCCCTTGATAGGCTTCCATGCCAAGCGCATATCAAGTCGGTGATAACCATTTATATCACCTTCGCGGAAGGGCCCTGTAAAATACAGGTTCGTATCAAACTCAACATTTTCCAAAGGGTCTAAACTCATACCGAGGTGAAACCTATTACTCGGATCTTGGCCTTTATTTGATCTTACCGTCCAGATTGTCTCAGAATCCTGAATAGGGTAATCAATATAGTTTTGGTGTAAATAGGTATAAGATCCTTTTAACGTAAGCCATTCAGCAGGTTGATAGCGAAAATTCGCTTCAAACCCGTCACTTTTCCCATTTAATACATTGGTCAAATATTCAGGAACAATACCATTGATGATAAAAGGGTTTGTTACACTACGGTTTTGCCAAGTATCCAGTACACCCTTATAAAAAATTCTAAATGCGGTCAGTTCAATCAAGCTGTCTTTATTGGGGCGTACTCGTGCTCCAACTTCATAGGAAGTTACTTTTTCCGTTTTCGCTCTGCCATCACCAACCTGCCTTAACACCTTACCTGCCGTTCTTCTTAGGTTCCAGCGCAATCCATTTTCCATGTCATTCGGCGTGCGTGCTGCTCGCGATGCTGCTACCCACAGCGCCCAATCATCATTGGATACAATAGCCCTTATACTTGGTTGATTTACCCATTTGGTATAGGAGTTTCGCTCCACTTTAACGCCACCAATAATGCGCAGGTGGCCATCAAAAAGTGAAAGTTCATCACTCACAAAAAAAGAGGCAAGCCCTGTCATACGGCTGGGCATTTGAAATTGCGGTGTATTATCATAACGAGAGCGCAAACGGCGCAAATTCATGCCCAATGAAATATTTTGACTTAAAATATCGGCAATATCGACCTGAAAATCACCATCGAAGGTCTCTTTTTTTTCATGTATAATTATTGTGTCTATTTTAGATTGATCATATAACAGCTGGCTTTTAAATTTGATGTCAGAAGTAAGCTCCTTCTCCATGCGAAACACTAAGTTTCTGCCTCCAAAATGATTCTTCCCTATATAATGCTCTATCGGCTGAGCAGGTGTAGTCACTATGGGCATCCAATAGCCCGCAACACCTGTTGTTACTCTATACACATCGCCATGAAGAGACATTTTAGTGGTGTCATTCGCATCCCAATCCAAGCGAAAACCTTGCTGATTCATGCGTCTAAAATCTGGGCTATCCTGGCCCTTTGTTAAAACCGTGTTGGTACGATCTGCAATACCACCATCACGAACTTCATCCATACCATAAAGCCTATAATGAACCCCATTCAACTCGGAACTATAACTAATATTGCCAAAACCCTTATCTTCGGTTCCGCCTCCACCACTTATGCGAAGGCCTTGCGAACTACCTGCATCTTTGGTGATAATATTAATCACGCCATTCACGGCATTAGAGCCCCAAATAGCACCGCCTGGACCGCGCACAACTTCAATGCGTTCAATGTCTTCCAAGGGGTAATTTTGTGCAACCCACCAAACACCCGAAAAGGTTGTCGTATAAATGGGGCGACCATCAACCATCACCAATAAAAGATCTGTAAAGAAATCCGTTTGTCCTCGTATACCAATTTGATATTGATTCATATTGGTTTGAGAAACTTGTAGCCCGGGAGCCAATCTTAATGCCTCGGGAATGCTTCGAGCCCCTGAACGACGAATATCGTCATTGCTAATAACAAACACGGCTCCTGCCGTAGACATATATTTTTCTTCATGTTTAGAAAGGGTCGTAACTTTAACGTTCACGAGATCTTCAATGCTCATGGAAAGAAGGTCATCCACTGAATAGCGCTCTGAAGCTTCGCCATCTTTGATTGAACCCACAACAATAAGGGTAAGTAGCATCAAATTAATTTTTAATATTCGACCTGCCATACCCATCCTCTCGCACATATAGTACTTATAGTACAATGCCGACCGTACCCTTAATGAACAACAACCCTAATGAAAACCTGCTTATTCTCAAGAACACCAACTTTGTAGCTAACAGCTAGTCATAACTAACAGGGGCGTTTTGTATTATTTACCACCCTTGTTTCGATGCATAACAACGGTGGCGAGAATCTCCTGGGGGTCAACCGGTTTCGACATGAAATAGTCCATACCAGCATCAAGACACTCTTGCACCACCTCTTCCAAAGCATGGGCACTCAGGCCAACAATGGTTAAGCGTGGTCTATTTAGATCTTTTTCCATACTTCTTATTTTTTTCGTTAGCTCAAGGCCATCCAGTTTCGGCATGCGCACATCGGTCAATAATAAATTATATGAATGACTCTGCAATTTTTTGAACGCATCTTCGCCATTATCCACGACATCCACATGTATACCCGCTTTAGAAAAGCGTTTTGTCACAATGCGCTGAGAGATTAAATCATCCTCAGCTAGCAATACACGTAAGTTTAACGGTGGTTCTGTCGCTATAGACTCATTGCTAGGTAGGGAAGGATGTTCGCTTAAGTGAGTATCTGAGTTCATATGATAATCAATCACTTTAGACCCGCTAGGGTAGCATGGTATATTAAACGCGAAGCTGCTGCCCTCACCCAGCGTACTTTCAACTTGAATCGTACCCCCCATAAGTTCCACAAAACGTTTAACGATGCTTGTACCAAGTCCGCTACCAAAATATTGAGGCTGATGATTCTCAGAGCCCTGTACAAAGGCTTCAAAGATATGCTTTAAGTCTTCATCAGATATGCCAATGCCAGAATCTTTCACCACAAAGTACAGCTGATCATTTTCCTTTGTCACATGAACAGAAACTTCACCTTCATGCGTGAATTTCACAGCATTTCCAACAAGGTTTAATAAAATTTGGCGCAGACGTGATTCGTCACTTAATATCTCTTTGGGCGAGTTGTCGATATGCAAAGAAAGTGTAATACCTTTTTCAATTGCCAGTACTCTAAAGGGAACAAGCGCCTCGCAAACACACTGCTGAAGATCAAATTTATTTTTAGTCAATTGCATCTTACCCGATTCAATCTTGGCAAGATCTAATACATCATTTACCAAGGCTCGGAGTGACTTGGCAGACTGCTGCGCCAGCAGGAGATTTTCTCGCTGTTCCGAGCTTAATTGACCAGCATCCTCGCTGATTAATTTCTGAAGGCCAATAATACCATGAATGGGTGTACGTAACTCATGGCTGATGGTTGAAAGGAAGTCAGTCTTCGCACGGTTGGCTAGTTCAGCCTGTTGAACAGCTTGGTGTAGTTTGTCCTCAGAATCTATCAGTTTACGTTGCAACTGGTTAATTACCCACCAGCTCAGCAGGAGTACACTCATCATGATGACTAAAATATTAATGATATCCGCTTGTGTGTGAGCTTTAAGCTCGCTCAAGCTGAATTCAACGTAAACCATGCCTACAGGGAGCCCTTTATGTAAAACAGTTCTACTGAGTCCAAGTTGCCCATCCTTATAAGAGGATGCTTTAAGGGTTGGTCCCTTTGAATATTTTGACCCAGCCTCCACTTTCAGTTGAGGAAAACTAGCAAGAATAACCCCGTTCACAGTCAAAAGTTGGAGTTTCGTCACGTCAGCACGGTTATTCTTAAACTGAGTAATCAGTGCCCTCGCTAATTTTTTGTCAGAAAACATTAAAGCTGGTTTAGTGGCCACAGCAATCATGCTCACTTGTTTGGAGTACATGCGTTCAGCTTGCCTCTCAAGTGTAATGCGGTCATAAATTATCCATATACCACCAATTACTACGATCATAATAATAAAAGATATTGTGATAAGCTGTTGTAATTTTTTTGATGTAAGCTTTGCCGACTCAATCATGGCTTTTTCTCAATAATTTCGGCCATCTGTAATAGCTGAGAACTCACATATAAATGAGCCCGTTTAATAGCTTCTAAATTAATGCGGAATATTATTCTGCCATTATCTCGCTTCAATTCAATCATACCCCCTTGCTCCGCAAAACCAGGAATATCAGAGATGGTTAATATCGGTTTGTTTGATAATAAGCTTATAACTTCATTTAAACTACTCCTCTTAGAATTATCAATGAATAGAGCATGCGCAGTTGAAGAACACGAGCGTATATCATCACAAGCATAAGCATTTAGCCTTTCCCCGAATGCTGTGCTCTGAAAAGCTTTTTCCTTGAAGTTTTTAAGTAAGAGTTCGTTGCCCCAAATAGCTAAATTTGTTTGATTGTCAGGGGCTGTTATAAAATCTTCCCCCCATTCTGTGAAACGAATGAAATTAAAAATATAAACAGCTTTAATTTTATCTTCTTGAGCAATAGGTGATAATGTACTGGCAATAGGCGACGCTGGAGCTAAAAAAATAATAGCCATAAGAATGAGTATACATTGCTTTACCGACAACGCCTTCCAGCCTCTAAAAGAAGCCCAAACTCCTCTTATAAATACATTATATTTTTCATAACAACACTTAAACAAGTACTTTCAATCCCCAGTTCTCAGGCTAAAGGTCATGCCTTAGTATAACTATAGACGTTCACTATCCCTCTTTCTATAGCATAAAGATGCTATAGGGCCTCTACTCGTATCAGCATCGCAGCATCTAAAACAAGAACATCTGCTTCATAACTACAAATCAATCTGACCAAACCAACACAGGTTTACGCGCGGCTTGCGTTTCATCCAAGCGTCGACGAATGGGTTTTATAGGCGCGTCATGCAGCACCTGTGTGTCGCCTATTTCGCATTGCTCAGCAATTTCCAACATGGCTTCACAAAAACTATCAAGCGTCGCCTTGGATTCGGTTTCTGTCGGTTCAATGAGCATTGCGCCATGCACAATCAGTGGAAAATAAATAGTCATCGGGTGAAAGCCCAAATCAATTAGCTGTTTGGCAACATCAAGTGTTTTAACACCATGTTTGTTTTGATATTCGTCGGTGAGCAAGCACTCATGTTTACACAAACCCTCAAAAGGCACGTGGTAAGCATCTTTCAAGCGGTGAAGTACATAATTTGCATTGAGCACGGCATCTTGGGCAATTTTATGTAAATGATTGCGACCAAAAGCTGCAATATAGGCATGGGCACGCAACAATACGCCCACTTGGCCAATCGAACCTAAAACCGTTCCACAAGACTGTTCACCCTGTGTTTCAACGCGATAACAATTATCCTCTTTGATAATCCGTGGCACAGGTAAAAAGGGAGCAAGCGTGTCATTCACCACCACAGGGCCTGCCCCTGGGCCGCCTCCACCGTGCGGTGTGGAAAAAGTCTTGTGTACATTAATATGCAAACAGTCAATGCCCATATCTCCAGGGCGCGCCATACCGACCAGCGCATTCAAATTAGCGCCATCACCGTAAACCAAACCGCCTACATCATGTACCAATTGACAAATCTCTTTGATGTCCGACTCAAATGCACCTGCAGTATTCGGATTGGTCATCATCAATGCAGCAGTGTCACCATCAAGGTGTTTTTTTAACTCCTCTAGATCAATCCGTCCATCGGCACCTGACTTTAATTCCACGCAGTGCATGCCACACAAAGCGGCTGATGCAGGGTTGGTTCCATGTGCCGAATCAGGCACCAATACTTTTTTACGGTGTTGCTGACCTCGCGCATCTAGGCAAGAGCGAATCATCATCAAGCCAACAAGTTCGCCATGCGCCCCTGCAGCAGGTTGCAAGGTAACGTCTGAAAACCCTGCGATTTCGCATAACCATTCCTGTAATTCATAAAGCAGTGCCAATACGCCCTGCACACTATCGGCAGGCTGGTCGGGATGAATATTTGCAAGCCCTGGTAAACGCACCACCTGCTCATTCACCCGTGGGTTGTACTTCATGGTACATGAACCAAGCGGATAAAATCCTGTTTCAATGCCATGGTTCCATTGCGACATACGAACAAAGTGACGCACTGTTTCTGGCTCAGATAAACCTGGAATATTAGCATCATCTGAGCGCGAAAATGCGCCTAGTTCAGGTGAAATATCACCTTGAACACCAGGTAAGCCGATTGATTCAGCCGCTTCATGGGCATGTTCAAACAATAAAGGCTCTTCATGCTGGATGCCGCCGACTGCGGAGTAGGTATGTTGGCTCATGCTGCCACCTCCAGCGTAGCGATATAATCTTGAATATCAGCCTCTTCAATCATTTCCGTAGTAGTGACCAACAAGCACTTGGAATCCATATTGCTATCCAGTTGCTCCAACGGAATCCCTGCAAAGGTGTCTCGCATGCGTGCTTCAGCCACAAACACATCACGCTTGGCTTGGCTTTCAAAACTCAATACAGTTTCATGAAAATGTGCGCCTTGTGCAGCCGTAATGTGGTCTGGCAAGCTGGAAATAAGTTGGTGCAATGCAGCAGCTGATCGCTGCGCAACAGTTTTAAGCCCCTCATCACCCATTAAAGTCATGTAAACAGCTGCGGCTGTACACATTAAACCTTGGTTCGAGCAGATATTTGAAGTCGCTTTTTCACGGCGAATATGCTGCTCGCGAGTTGATAAAGTCAGCACAAAACCGCGTTTACCATCGGCATCGCTGGTCATCCCACACACACGCCCTGGCATTTGTCGCACATATTTCTGTTTGCAAGTAAACAGCCCCAAATGCGGGCCGCCAAAACCCATCGGAATACCTAGCGATTGCCCCGAACCCACCGCAATATCCGCGCCCATCGCACCCGGAGACTCAATCAATGCAAAGGCCGTTGCATCTGAGAAAGCCACTACCATCAAACACTTCGCCGCATCGCATGCAGCACGCAAAGGTGCTAAATCATACACTGAACCATAAAAATCAGGGTATTGCACAATCACACAAGCAGTTTTTCCATCAATTTCAGCTATCACCTTATTCAAATCCGTTGCAAAACCTTGCATCGCAACTTCAACATATTCACCCTCAAGCCGTGAAAGATAATTTTGTGTCACCGAGCGATAACGTGGGTTCACAGAACCTGCCATCACCACCTTCGATTTGCGTGTGACACGCCGTGCCATCAAAGCAGCTTCTGCCGTCGCTGTTGCAGCCTCGTACATCGAAGCATTGGAGACATCCATGCCCGTTAAACGCGCAATCATGGTTTGGAATTCAAACAAGGTTTGCAATGTTCCTTGAGAAATTTCGGGCTGGTAAGGTGTGTATGCAGTTAAAAACTCGCCACGTGAAATGATATAATCAACCACTGCCGGTACAAAGTGATGATAGGTACCACCACCTAAAAAACAACGCGTATTGCCAGCGTGCCTATTCAACTCGGATGCTTTTGTAAATTTACGAACAATGCCTGCTTCTGACAAAGCATCAGGCAGTTCTAAAGCAGACTGCTCAAGATGAAATTCATTGGGGATGTCAGTAAATAAATCACGCATACTATCCATACCCATAACATCAAGCATGGCGGATCGGTCTGTCTCAGTATGGGGCAAAAATCTCATATTTAACTCTCAAACCACAGAAATAAAAAAACATAAGGAAGAACTTCGTGCCTCATATCTCTTCGTGGTAAATTATTCGCAACTATTCAAAATGACGATAATATCTTGTAGCTGTTCAGATTACCTATGCTTTATTTGGTAGCAAGACTGAGAAGCGGAGTTTACTCTTGTAAATGAGCATTTTCTAACGCAGCTAGCGGATAAAGCAGGGCTGAACTAAATAGTTACAATTATTCTTCTAAAAAAGTGGTATATTCATCATCAGACATCAGTTCATCACTGCCACCCGTCATTTTCACCTTGGCAATCCAACCCGCACCATAAGGCTCGGTATTCACTTTTTCAGGCTCACTTTCAAGTCCTTCATTCACTTCAATAATTTCACCTGCCACAGGCGCATAAATATCGGATACTGCCTTCACCGATTCAACCACGGCATAGGCTTCAGCCGCATCCACGGAACGCCCAATTTCAGGCAATTCGACAAACACAATGTCACCCAAGGCTTCTTGGGCATGATCAGAAACACCAAATGTGGCCACATCGCCTTCAATACGTACCCATTCGTGTTCTTTGGTATATTTTAAATCAGCAGGAATTGACATGTTTCCGCCCCCTAAATGTTCTTTTACTTTTTAACGTTACTTCTTACAAATGGTAAACTTGTACGCTCAGCAGCTAGCAGCTTGCCACGAATTTCAATACTGATATCGCCTTCAGCAGCATGTTCAGGCTTCACATACGCCAGCGCAACTCCGCCAGCCATGGGCGAATGCATGCCTGATGTCACTTCGCCACTTTCACTGCCATTTACAAAGACTTTATAGTGCTCACGCGGAATACCACGCTCGCTTAACTTTACAGCAACCAACCGTTTTTCTGCACCTTCTACTTTACGTGCTTCCACCGCCGTCTTGCCAATAAAGTCACCTTTATCAAGCTTGGTAATCCACATCAACTTAGCTTCTACAGGCGTAACACCATCCGATATTTCATGCCCATAAAGTGCATAACCCATTTCAGTGCGTAACATATCACGTGCCGCCAAACCAATAGGTACAGCGCCGTTTTCCAGTAAGCTGTCCCACACATGCACGGCAATACTATTGGGAATATAAATCTCAAAACCATCCTCGCCCGTATAACCTGTACGAGAAACGATGCCTGCCATACCATTCACGGTTACTTTCGAAAATTTGTAATAGCCAATACTTTCCAAATCAACATCGAGCAATGGTTGCAATGCAGCTTGTGCCTTTGCACCTTGTAAAGCTAACAGCGTGGTATCATCGGATTCATCTACCACTTTCACATCAAATTTAATCGCCTGTGCCTGCAAGTGAGCCACGTCTTTATGACGGTTCGCCGCATTGATACACAAATAATAATGTTCACCAGCAATTTTATAAGTGGTAATATCATCAATAAATGTACCTTGCTCATTAAGCAGTGCCGAATATTGCACCTGACCGTTCACCAGTTTGGACACGTCATTGGTGGTTACATATTGCAGAAATTTCAAACTCCCTGTGCCTGACACACGCACCTGGCCCATATGTGTAATATCAAATATACCCGCTTCACCGTCACGTACCGAGGTATATTCTTTTAAAGCGCCATTTTTGTACTGCACAGGTAATTCATAGCCTGCAAAAGGTACAATTTTACCACCCAGTGCCACGTGCGCATCAAACAATGGTGTTTTCAACAGCTCACTCATGCCTCACCCACATGCGCCTTAAAGGCTTGAATGGTGTTAGCAAGCAACATGGTAATAGTCATCGGACCAACCCCACCAGGTACAGGCGTAATCCAAGCTGCGCGTTTGGAGGCTTCGGAAAAATCCACATCTCCTGTTAATGAGCCATCGTCACGGCGATGAATACCAACATCAATCACGGTTGCGCCTTTTTTAATCCAAGCGCCTTCAATTAACCCCTGTTTACCCGCTGCAGCAACAACAATGTCCGCGCGTTCAACATGCTGCTGTAAATTTTTCGTAAAACGGTGGCAAACTGTGACCGTTGCCCCAGCAAGTAAAAGTTCCATCGCCATGGGCCGCCCCACAATATTAGAGGCTCCGACAATCACCGCTTCTTTGCCGTGTAAATCCTCACCTGTTTCTTCCAACAGCTTCATGCAACCGTAGGGTGTACACGAGCGCAAAGTAGGCTGACGAGCAGTTAAACAACCAATATTATACGGGTGAAAACCATCCACATCCTTGCTCGGGTCAATGGCACTTAAAATCGCATCGGAATGAATATGCTTGGGCACAGGTAGCTGCACCAAAATACCATCAATCTTCGGGTCAGCATTTAACTCACCAATCAAGCCCAATAGATGTTGCTGTGTTGTATTAACATCCAGTTCATACGAGAACGACGCAATGCCCGCTTTTTCACAGCCAATTTTTTTATTTTTTACATACACATGCGATGCAGGATCGTTACCTACAAGAATCACGGCCAAGCCAGGTGCGCGACCATGTTTTTCCTTTAATTGAGCGCTTTCATCGTGCATTGCTGTACGCATGCGCTCGGCAAGCGCTTTACCATCAAGAATTTTAGCGGAAGTTGTTTGAGTCATATCCCGTATTGTGACAAAGGTTTTTCTTTTCGCAAATCAGCGATTGATGTGACCCATATTTCTTTAAACAATTTTTTGCTGTTTATTCTTTATAATTGCCTAAAACGCAATGTTGCGTAAAGATTTTTGTATCCTGCATTGTCCACTCAGCTTTGGGTTGCTCTTTCATATCGCGACACCATGACTCACTGCCAGGCTCTGCAGAACATGCTGAAAGTAACGGCTGTAATAGCAGCGCAAGCACAACAATCATCATTTTTTTCATATTCTTCCTCCCCCAACTATAACTACTTCTATCCTAGTCTATTGCACATCAATAAACAGCTCTCGCTGCTGCAATAGCAACACCATGATTCACAGGCGCATGCAAACGTGCCAATACATCATCCAGTGCTGATAAGCATTTAAAAACATTTTCTTTACGGCAAGCATAACCCATTAAACCAATGCGCCATACCTCACCAGCCATAATGCCCAACCCCGCACCAATTTCCAGCTGGTAATCTTGTAACAATAAGCCTCGTACAACGGCATCGTCCACACCATCAGGAATCCGCACAGCATTAAGCTGTGGCAAGCGCTCAGATACAGGCACTACAAAATCCAAGCCCAACGCCTCGAGCCCTGCTTTAAGCGCCTGATGGTGTTGCTGATGACGTGCCCAAGCCTGCTCAAGCCCTTCTTCTTTGAGTAACAATAATGACTCGTGCAACGCATACAGTGCATTCACAGGTGCTGTATGATGATACACCCGTTTCGCCCCAGCACTTTCACTAGCTCCCCAATAGCCCATGACCAAATTTAAATCTAAAAACCAGCTTTGCACCGTTGTTTTACGATTTTTTACAATCTCCAACGCTGCATCATTGAAAGACAATGGTGATAAACCTGGCGTACAGGACAGGCATTTTTGCGTTCCTGAATACACAACATCCACAGCCCAGTCATCCACCCTCAGTTCTGTGCCGCCCAAAGAAGTCACTGCATCAACAATGGTTAAACAATCATGACGATGCGCTATTTCACACATGGCTTTGACATCCGTACTCGCACCCGTTGATGTCTCCGCATGCACAAATGCGACAAAGCGTGCTTCGGGATGTTCTTTCAAAGCATCTTCCAATTTGTTCGGATCACATGCCCTGCCCCATGCATCTTCCACCATGACCGCAATGGCACCACAGCGTTCGACATTTTCTTTCATGCGAGCACCAAACACGCCATTTTGGCACACAACCACCGTATCACCAGCTTCCAATAAATTTACAAAGCACGTTTCCATGCCCGCTGAGCCGGGCGCTGACACTGCAATGGTTAATTCATTCTTAGTCTGAAAGGCATACTGTAAAAGGCTCTTTACCTCATCCATCATATTCACAAATAAGGGGTCAAGGTGCCCAATGGTCGGGCGACCCATGGCTGATAAAACCCGTGGACTCACATCCGAAGGGCCTGGCCCCATCAGGGTGCGTTGGGGCGGGTAAAATGATGTCATCATAAAGACTCCTTCGATAACTGCTCTGATAACTGCATAACTTGCTCCTGCAAGGACTCCAATGAGCCATCATTATACAAAATATAATCAGCATGTTTGTGGCGTAGGCTATCATCGCATTGGCGCTCAATAATCTGAGCAAGCATCGCTTCATTCTGCTTGCCACGCCTTAAAACACGCTCTTTACGCAAGGCTTCGTCAGCAAGCACTACAATAAGCCCATCCATACGCGCTACCCCACCAGATTCCAGCAATACAGATGCTTCAATGATGACATAGGGAGCATATTGCTCCTTTAGCCATTGCTTTTCGAAAGCTAAAATTTCAGGGTGTAAAATAGCACTCAACCGTGCTGTTTCATCCTTATTACAAAAAGCTCGTGCAGCTAATAAGCTTCTATCAACCTTGCCTTGTTCATCCTGAATATCTGAACCAAAGGCATCCACCAATGCAAGCTGAATCTTGGAGTTATCAAGCAAACCTCGCCCCACAGCATCCAAATCAAGTACAGGCGCTGCCATATCAGCAAACATCTTGGCAACCGTGCTTTTACCACTACCAATACCACCTGTTAAAGCGATAGATCGCGTCATGGATTGCGTCATATTACAAGCCTTGCTTGCCCATAATGAGTGCCATATACCATTGCAAAAATTGCTCGCCCCATAAAAACCACAACATGCCAGCCAATGCTAAATAAGGACCAAAGGGAATTTCAGCATGGCGATTCTTATTCACTATTTTTAAATATATGATACCAACAATTGCTCCCACAAAAGACGATGCAAACACAATAAATGGCAATGCCTGCCAACCCATAAAAGCACCGAGCATGGCAAGCAGTTTAAAGTCACCATAGCCCATGCCTTCTTTGCCTGTTACCAACAGAAAAATTCGTGCGACTAGCCAAAATACACCGTACCCAGCCACAGCACCAATCAATGCATCAATAAAAAAACCAAACCACCACGCAAATAATAAACCTATAACGATCCCTGGAAAGGTCAGAACATTCGGCAGTAGCCCCGTTTCAAGGTCAATTAACGTTAAAATCCACAATAGGCTGATTAAAATAATCGCCTGTAATAACACTGGGTTGAGGCCATAATGATATGCCAGCCATGCCCAGCTTATACCCATCAAGACTTCAAGAAATGGGTAGCGCGCTGAAATACACCCTGAACAATGCCTACATTTTCCACCCAGAATCAACCATGAAAGTAGCGGGATATTATCATACCAAGCAATCCCGTGATTGCATGTTGGGCAGTGACTACCAGGAAATGCCACCGATTCTCCACGTGGTATTCGGTACACACAGACATTGGAAAAGCTGCCGACCATCAAGCCTACAACCCCACACACTAAAATGACAAAACTTTGCACATCCATATTAATCGCCTTTCATACCCAGCTTTTTCATACGATAACGCATTGAACGAAAGCTAATACCTAATAATTTTGCTGCTTGTGTCGCATTACCACCCATTTCCGCCAAAGCTTCCGAAATAAGTTGTCGTTCTACACCCTCAACGACCTCATCCAAATTACTATCAGCACGTTTCATGGCATCCAAACTAATACCTGTAGCATCATTAGGCGCATAAAAATCATCCAATAATGACACATCCAATTCATGCTCATCCGACAATGCAATCAAACGCTGCAATAAATTTTCTAACTCCCGAACATTACCCAACAATGGCAGCTTCATCAGCCGCTTCATGCATACGTCAGGCACATCAACATGAGTACCTGTCCGTTTAATCAATGCCGCAACCAAATCAGGAATATCTTCACGCCGCTGCCGTAAGGCGGGCATATGCACAGGTACAACATTCAACCTGTAAAATAAATCTTCACGAAAACGTTCATGCTTTACTTCTTCTGCCAAGTCACGGTTGGTTGCGGCTACAATTCTAACATCCGCCACTTGCTCCTCATCCGCACCCACGGCTCGAAAGCTCTTCTCCTGCAGTACACGCAATAACTTCACTTGAATATTTAATGGCATCTCGCCAATTTCATCTAAAAACAACGTGCCGCCTTGCGCTGATTCAATCAAGCCTGTGCGATGAGCATCCGCACTGGTAAATGCTCCCTTTCGATGACCAAATAATTCAGATTCAAACAACCCCTCTGGGATAGCTCCGCAATGCACGGGCACAAAAGGCTCATCATGGCGCATGGAATAATGGTGTACAAAACGAGCTGCAAGCTCTTTGCCCGTGCCCGATTCTCCAGAAACCAGCACGGTAAAGTCACGTTTGGCGGCTCGTAAAAGACGCTCTTTCACACGTTGCATGACATCTGAATGGGCAACCAACAAATCACCTTCCGCTTTGGCAGGCTTGTTCTTTTTCTTCCCTTTCACTGTAGGTAACGCTTTGGATGATTCGTCTTGCTCATCCATATTGGCGGCTAAAGCACGCTCAACAGCGCCGCCCAATTCCTCACTTGAAACAGGCTTGGTTAAATAATCAAATGCTCCCTCACGCATGGCTTCCACAGCGGTTTCAGAACTTGCATAGGCGGTCAACAACAACACCCTAGCCTTTGGGCAACACTCAACCGACATACGCACGACTTCCAAGCCCCCATCACGACCATCCATGCATAAATCCGTTAAAATAACGTCAAATGAATTTTCTGATAAAGCAGTCGTAGCCTCTTCCACGCCGCCGCAAGCAGTTACCAAGTGCCCCATAGATTCTAAGTTCAAAGATAATACCTGCCGCGCATTGGCCTCATCCTCTACCAATAAAATATCAGCCATCTTGTGCCCATCCTTTATTGTCGCCCCATACACGGAATATTGTTGTATCGGCATCACTTTCCACATCAATTTGCCACTGATTGGCTTGGCACACCTGCCATACCGTTGCCAGCCCCAAGCCTGTTCCGCCCGCTCGATGTGATGCGAAAGGTTCAAAAATATGTGACCGTATAGACTCAGGAATACCACCACCATGATCAGATATAGCAAATTGCCACCGGCCAGCATGCTCTGATGCATGTAGTGATACCGAGTGCGGTGTAGGGCTTGATAATACCGCATTGCGCAATAAATTATCCAAAACTAAACGCATATGATCTCCATCAATATTCAACACACCGATATCACACATCAAATCAATAAAATATTTTTGCTCCGAATCTACCAGCTCAACAGATGCGATAAGTAAATCAAAGACTTCAATATTTTTTGGCTTCGGTGTTAATGGCTTGGTATAATCTAGCATATCCGCCACCAAGCGATTTAAACGTAATATTTCTTCACTAATAATACGTTGAATATCGCCCTGCTCCTCTTCCTGCACACGCGTCACAAGTTCAGCTGCCTGAGCAATCGTCTGCATGGGGTTCCGAAGCTCATGTGCCAACATCGCTGCCATACGGCCCATCGCAGCCAGCTTTTGATGCTCAGAAACCTCTTTCTCCAAATCACGCAATTCGCTTACATCAACAAGTGTTAACCACCAATAAGCACCTGCGTATGCTTCTGGGAATTTACCCACTGTTATCAAGTATTCAGCCTTATCCTGTCGCCACTCATAACGATAACTTTCTTCTCCATCGGGGTGGAGTAGAAAGGCCACAACCCGCTGCGGAAAAGATGCAAGTTCGCTAATTTTTAATAGTGAGTTATCTAATATATGCAAAATACCGCAGGCAGCAGGGTTGCTATCTCGAATAGTCAAATCTTCATCCAAAACCAACACACCTTCTTGCATCGATGCCATCAAACGCGTGTGTAAAGCTTGGAAATCCTGATGTTTCTGAACCGCACGCCGACTTTTATCACTTAATGTGTCATGCCGCCGCGCAATCACGGCCATAACGCCTCCCACCAATAGCAGCACCGATATTTGTAAAAGCATCGTTAGTGTCGCATCCGCAGGCAATAACACCTCTTGCCACCATGCAAAACTATAAATGGCTGCTACGTAGCCCATGCAGGCAAACACAGAAATACCTAATACCAACAATACTTCTGCCTGTGTACCCGCGGCCACAATTACCAAGCCAAACAGTAAAGTGAAAGGGCTTTCATAGCCTCCTGTAGCAAAAACCAACAATGAGACCAATAATACATCTGGGGAAAATTGAAAAAACAACTGGGTTCCCACAGACCACTGACGACGGAAAAAAAAACTCTGTATCACTGAAAATAAAACAAATAACAGTGCTATGTAGGCTAATAATCGACGATGGTCCAAACCAATATTAGGCAAAGAAAACCAACTTACAACCAATAAAACAAGCACCATCGCCATGCCGCGCAACAACAACAACTGCAATAAGTAACTGCGATTTTCAAGCTGCGTTATCATGGTTTATGTAAGAAAAAAATAAGAAAAGTTCTTCATGAGTTAATCAGAACTTCCCCAATACTTTTATACGACCGCAGCCATCTGGAAGATCGGTAGATACATCGCAATCACCAAGCCACCAATCACGACACCCAAGAAGGCCATAATAATTGGCTCCATCAATGCGGTCATACCATCCACCGCCACATCCACTTCCTCTTCATAAAAGTCTGCAATTTTAGACAACATCTCTTCCAAACTACCTGTTTGCTCACCAATGGAAATCATCTGCGTCACCATAATAGGGAATATCTTACTTTCTTCTAGCGGCTGCGTTAAGGTCATCCCCTGACTAATTGAATCTTTGCAAGTTAAAATAACTCCTTCAATCACCACGTTACCCGATGTTTCCGCCACTGTATCCAAAGACTCCAAAATCGGTACGCCCGCTGCCGTGAGCGTTGCAAAAGTCCGACAAAAACGTGCCACCGCGCCTTTACGCAAAACATCTCCGATGATGGGCAAATTCAGCAGCAACTTGTCCAATTGATAATGTCCTTGAGGGGTTTTATAAATTGCCTTGATAGCCCAAATCAAAACAAAGGGTGCAAATAAAACCACATACCAATATTCCACAAATAAACCCGAAATCGCCATGGCAATCTTTGTAGGCCCTGGCAATTCAGCACCAAATGATGAGAACATTTCACTAAACACTGGAATTACAAAAATCATCAAAATTGAAGTTACAATGAAAGAGACTGCCAAGATCGCGACCGGATAAATCATCGCCGATTTAATTTTAGACTTCAATGCCAAAGCCTTTTCTTTATACGTACACAAACGCAACAAGATGCTATCCAAAATACCACCCTGCTCACCAGCTTCCACCAATGAACACGACAAACGGTCAAATTCTTTCGGAAATTTACGTAACGTTTCCCCCAATGGCGTACCGCCTTCCAGCTCTGTACGTACACCTTTCAGTAATTTCACCATGGCTTTTTTATCGGAGCCTCGTTCAGAAAGCTCAAAGCATTGCACCAAAGGAAGACCCGCATTAATCATGGTCGATAGCTGTCGAAAGAAAATAGAAATATCTTTTTCCTGCACTTTTTCAGGAAATATTTCAATTTCGATTGGTTTTTTCTTCACCGTAATATTGGTTAAACCCTGTCGCCGCAAAGTCGCCATTGCGATATCTTTATTGGTCACATCCAGCTCACCTGACTTGCTTTGACCCTGCCGTGTTTTTGCTGTCCAATTAAAAATAGCCATCAATCACCTACCGTTACACGAAGACATTCTTCAAGAGAAATCGAGCCATCACGCACTTTATTCAAAGCTGCCATACGCAATGTTTTTACACCTTGAGAAACCGCAATGTCGTTAATGTCATCTGAATTTTTTCCAGCGTATACAGCATCACGAATTTCATCCGTGACTGGCATCACCTGATAAATGCCCACACGCCCTTTATAACCTGTTCCATTACAAGTGTTGCAACCTTTACCCTGCATCGGCTGAAATGACCCAATCTCTTCAGCAGGTATCCCAGCATTGATTAATGCCTCGGCAGGCACATCAATAGGTGAGGAGCATTCCTTGCATGTTCGACGACCCAAACGTTGCGCCGTGACCAAATTGACAGCAGACCCCACTAAAAAGGACTCAATTCCCATATTCACCATACGAGTCATGGTTGAAGGCGCATCGTTGGTATGCAATGTTGCCAAAACCAAATGCCCCGTAAGCGCTGCTTTAATACCAATCGCAGCAGTATCATAGTCGCGAATTTCACCAATGAGAATAATATCTGGATCTTGGCGCAAAAATGATTTTAATGCTGCTGGAAAATCCAGACCTACGGCTGGGTTTACATTTACCTGATTAATTCCCATAAAGTTAAATTCTACAGGATCTTCCGCTGTACAAATATTTACACCTGGCTGATTTAACTCCGCCACTGCTGAATACAAACTCACCGTTTTACCAGAACCGGTAGGCCCTGTTACCAACACCATGCCATAAGGCTGATGGATGTGGTGCTGAAAGTTCTTTAAGTCACCTTCCTCATAACCAAGCTTAACCATATCTAACTGTAAGTTTGATGAGTCTAGAAGACGCATCACTACTTTTTCGCCAAACAAGGTAGGTAAAACAGAAACACGAAAATCCACTGTCTTTGCTTTGGATAGCCGCAACTTAATCCGCCCATCTTGCGGCACACGACGCTCAGCAATGTTCAATCGTGATTGAATTTTAAGGCGAGATACCATGGCATCTCGCATTTTCATGGGCGGTCGCATAATTTCATGCAACACGCCATCCACGCGGTAACGTACCCTTAATGATTTCTCATAGGGCTCAATATGGATATCAGATGCGCCTCGTTTAATTGCATCCAATAAAATAAGGTTTACTAGTTTTACAACTGGGGCTGTCTCAGTTGCAGCAGCGAGCGAATTTTCATCCGTCTCCACATCTTCGGTGTCAACGATCTCCATTTCATCAGCACCAAGCTCACCCATCACATCTTCAAGCTGCTGCCCTGCACCACCCATCTCCTCAAGTTTCGCAAGAATTTGTGATTCGGTCACAACCACCACATCAACTTGGCTTCCACTGATAAATGCAATTTCATCCAGTGCATTAATATCATACGGATCCGCAACCGCTAAAGTAATCGCGTTGCCCTTGCGGTGAATAGGAATCACTGCATTTTTTCGCAGTATGTCAATGGGTATATCAGTCAAATCCTGCTGAACTTCGACCTTGCTTAGGTCAATCACAGGTCGGCCAAATGACTTGCCTATAAATTTGGCGAGATCCTCTTCTGTAAACAAGCCCGCCTTCACTAGTTCGGCCGTTAAGCTAACACCATTTAATTTCATCTCACGCTGAGCTTGCGCCAACTGCTCTTTGTTGATGGCTTGCTTGCGCAATAAAATATCACCAAGTCTGGTCTGCCTCATTTACAATCCTCCCAGCCCGGAAGCAAAGTTGAATGCCGCTTTAGCTCCGTTTCCATCCAAGTCAGTGCATCCAATATATCAGGTGTCTGCTGTGGGTGCCAGTTTACAAATGATTTTGCACCCTGTGCAATCAACATCGGCAAACCATCGCTCATACTCCGTTCGGACAAATCGGCAGCCCGCATAAAAGCAGTCTCACCATTTGGCTTATACACCGCATCTATTAACCAGCCCTGCCCACTAATTTGAAAAGGAAATACATCCGATGAAGGTAAACCAATACTTGTCGTGTTCATGATCAGCGAAGACTTATGACACTCGTCAGTCACTGCAGCCTGCTCCCAAGCTACCGCATGACAATCCATGTTTGGGTAATGACCCTTAGCATGCTCAATCAACCGCCCTACCCGCTCAGGCGAACGGTTACATATTGCGATACTTGATACGCCTTGTTTATATGCTGCATGCAACACCGCACGTGCTGTTCCTCCAGCTCCAAACAACAAAACATGTCCACCTTTTAAGGCTAACCCTGTTCCTGCAAACACTGCTGCGACACCTTGCCAGTCAGTATTGCTTGCCTGCCACACACCAGACACCAATGTAAGCGTATTTGCAGCTCCAATACACTGCACATCTTCATCTGCTTGCACATACGGTAGCACCGCTTCTTTATAAGGTACGGTTACATTAATGCCCTGCACACCCAAAGCCGCTAACCCATCGACAGCTCTTTTCAGACATGCTTCTTGGACATGATACGGCACATACACCACATCCAAACCATGTCGTTGTGCAAAATAGGCCTGAAACACTGGCGATAGCGAGTGTTCAATCGGGCATCCAATGATGCCGTAGACGTTTGTTTTACCTGTTATTTCCACGTTGTTGGAGCGTAGTTCGCATCGTCTCTTCTGTCAAAGGTAACATTTCTCATTTCCTGCTACTCAACCGTCACTGATTTCGCCAAGTTTCTTGGCTGGTCCACATCCGTGCCTTTCGATAATGCCACCTCATATGCTAGCAACTGCAATGGAATCGATGCTAACAACGGCGCAGTAAAGAAATCACCTTCTGGTAATTTCAATATCGCATCAGCATGTGCTGGGCAATCTTTCTCATCGGCATCTGTAAGCAAAATTACCTTGGCTCCACGCGCTTTCACTTCGTGAAGGTTTGAAATAACCTTTTCCAAATGGTATTGCCTTGGCGCAATCACAATGACGGGTAGCTGCTCATCAATCAGAGCAATCGGCCCATGTTTCATTTCACCTGCGGCATAGCCCTCAGCATGAATGTAGGAAATTTCTTTTAACTTCAAAGCACCTTCTAGTGCCAATGGGTAACATGGCCCACGCCCTAAATACAATGCTCCATGCACGTTAGCAAAAAGCGGTATAAGTGGTGTAATTTCATCCTCGCCATCCAATAAAGCCTTCATTCCTTCAGCTGCATCCAACAAGGCCTGATAATGACCCTTCCATGCATCAGACTGAATGCATTCCGCACGCATCGCTAACTTGATAGAAAATAAAGCTAATACAGTCAATTGTGCCGTGTAAGCCTTGGTTGATGCCACACCGATTTCAGGGCCAGCACAAAGCTCAATAAAGCCATTGGATTCTCGAACCAGCGAAGAACTCGCCACATTACAAATAGCCAACGTATAGTTATCTGGTGTCCTTTGTTTAAACAGGCGCAATGCCTCTAAAGTATCCGCCGTTTCACCTGACTGTGATAGCGTAATAAGCCATGTGTTCGCCCCAATCACAGGGTTTCTATAGCGATATTCTGATGCCACATCCACTTCAACAGAGATTTGCAAATAACGCTCAAGCCAATAACGTGCTGTTAATGCTGCATGATATGATGTTCCACATGCCACCATCACAATACGCTCTGGCAGGTCTGTAGATGCTACAAAACCAGCGTGTGGAAATGTAATATGTTCGCTATCTGCATAAGCATGCACAATATTCGCAATCACACTCGGCTGCTCATGAATTTCCTTCAGCATATAGTGTGCATAATCACCTTTGCCAACAGCCGAGCCTGTATAAGGAAGTTCCTGCCACATATGCTGCACTACTTGCCCATCAGCACTGTAAATATGTACAGAGTCAGCTTGAATATAACCCCACTCACCTTCGTCCAAATACATTACATCCGATGCAATTCCAGCAACTGCCAAACCATCCGATGCTATATAATGCCCATCACTGTTACGCGCCAATAATAAAGGGCTTCCCTTACGAGCAAACCATAACCTATCCGCATCGTCCTTATGCAGAACACCGATGGCATAAGCACCATGCAAACGAACCAACACCTCTTGCATCGCGGTCAGCATATTTTTACCTTCAGAAATCAGCTGCGACAACATCCACGGGATGACTTCTGTATCCGTATCCGATTCAAAATTTACGCCTGCTTGTTCCAGCTCTTTTCGCAAAACATTATGATTTTCAATAATGCCGTTGTGAACCACTGCGATATTGTGACTACAATGAGGATGTGAATTACGCACAACAGCCTCACCATGCGTCGCCCAGCGCGTATGCCCAATGCCTAATAAGCCATCATGGCGACTGCTAAGCAGTGCCGCTTCTAAACGATGGAGTTTTCCTGCCTCCTTCGTACATTCAAATGAGGCATCATATAGTGTACAGATACCAGCACTATCATAGCCCCGGTACTCCATATTTTTCAGCCCTGTCAGTAAATCTGACGCAATAAGTTTAGAGGAAACTCCACCAATAATTCCGCACATTAGTTTTTCTCTGGCCTCTTCCAATCTTTAACATATCGCTGCTCTGGTCGCGCCGATAAGGTTAAACCATTTTTTTGAACCACTTTGGTAATCACGCTGCCTGCTCCAATCGTTGCACCGTCACCCACGGTCACGGGTGCAATCAATTTCGTATCCGAGCCAATAAATGCACGGTCACCAATCACTGTCTTATGTTTGTTTGCACCATCGTAGTTACAAGTGATGGTACCTGCTCCGACATTGCAATCCTGCCCCATCGTTGTATCTCCGATGTAGCTCAAATGATTTACCTTACTGTTCTGGCCAATAATAGACTTTTTAATTTCCACAAAATTACCAATTTTCACGCCTTCATCCAATTCAGCATGAGGCCGTAAACGAGCATAAGGCCCAATATCCGCACGAGCGCCAACATGGGCTTGCTCAAGGTGAGAAAATGCATGGATCTTCACATGATCATCCACCCATGATTGTTTAATGACTGCATAAGGGCCAACTTCACAGCCATCACCAATTTGTGTATTGCCAAGCAGCTGAGATCCCGCACGAATAATGGTGTCCATGCCAATTTTCACCGAGGCATCAATGCGCACCGTACTCGGCTGCTCAACACTCACTCCTTCTTGCTCCCAGGATTCAACCACGCGCTGCTGTAAAATCTCTGTAACATGACGCAATTGCATCCTGTCATTCACACCCAACATTTCATTGGCATCTTCCATAAGAACAGCTTCCACTTTGGCATTTTGCTGCAAGGCCAGTGGCACGATACTTGGTAAATAATATTCGCGCTGATTGTTGTTATTATCGACTTGTTTCAAAAGCTGGAACAAAAGATCCTGTTTCACGCAAAAAATACCGGAGCTAACTTCATTAAGTAAGCGCTCAGCATCACTGGCATCCCGCTCTTCAACAATGGAAGCTACATTGCCGTTATTGTTTCGCACAACACGACCATAACCCTTGGGGCAGGCTATCTCAGCCGATAAAAACGATATATCTGACCCTGACTGGCTGTGTGCTTCCAATAGTCCTACAAGTGTCTCAGTCTCCAATAGCGGGGTATCTGCACAAACAATTAAGACATTTTCAGCATTTTTACATGCCGATTCGGCTTGTTGGACGGCATGACCCGTACCCAATTGCTCTGCTTGATTGACTAAACTTACATGGTACGATTTTTCGACAGTCGCATAAACCTGTTCGCCACCATGCCCCGTTACCAATGCTATACCCTGCGGAGACAAGGCTTCAACAGTTGCCAACACATGGCCCAACATGCTTTTACCCAACACATCATGTAATACTTTCGGTGTTGCGGAACGCATGCGTTTACCTTGACCCGCAGCCAAAACAACGACCTGTAAATTAGAGTAATGATATTGATTCACAGTACACCTCATCCAAAGTTAGTATTGTACAGCCACAATCTTTCCCATCATCATAGGTGAAGCAAGAAGAATCTCTCAGGCATAAAAAAAGGCCGCATAAGCGACCTTTTCAATATAAAGAATAATGTCTTTAATGCAGCTTTATTTTTTGCGCTTCCGCAAAAATGCCAATCGAGCTGTCGCAATCGACAATTCGGACGCTGCACGTGCATAATCCACATCACCTTGCTGAGTATCCACTTCTTCTTGAGCTTTACGTTCAGCTTCCGCTGCCGCGGCTTCATCAACATCCGATGCGCGCTCTGCAGTATCCGCCAGCACAGTAATCATATTTGGCTGTACTTCGATAAAACCACCAGAAATAAACACTTCATCTATTTCTTCGCCGCGATGAATACGCAACTCACCCGCCATCAGGGCACTTAGTAACGGCGTATGCTTAGGCATAATACCCAATTCTCCAGCTGCACCAGGAGCAGCCAAAAAATCAGCTTCGCCGCGATAAACTTCGCGCTCTGCTGTTGCAACTAAGACTTCAACAGTGGACATTAAGCTTTAGCCGCCATTTTTTCTGCTTTGGCAACAGCCTGGTCAACCGAGCCAATCATATAGAAAGCTTGCTCTGGCAAGTGATCATATTCACCAGCAAGAATTGCTTTAAATCCAGAAATGGTATCATCACGTTTACAATAAATGCCAGGTGCGCCAGTAAATACTTCCGCAACATGGAAAGGTTGAGACAAGAAACGCTGCATTTTACGTGCACGTGTTACCAATAATTTATCATCATCAGAGAGCTCGTCCATGCCCAAGATAGCAATAATGTCCTGTAGTTCTTTATAACGTTGCAAGGTTTGCTGTACACCTTGAGCAACATCATAATGTTCGTTACCAATCACTTTTGGATCAAGCTGACGTGATGTTGAGTCCAATGGATCAACTGCTGGGTAAATACCCAACTCAGCAATCTGACGAGACAATACGATGGTTGAATCCAAATGCGCAAACGTCGTTGCAGGAGCTGGATCGGTCAAATCATCCGCAGGTACATAAACGGCTTGCACAGAAGTGATAGAACCCGTTTTTGTAGAAGCAATACGTTCTTGTAGCTTACCCATTTCTTCAGCTAAGTTTGGTTGATATCCCACCGCTGATGGCATACGACCCAACAATGCAGATACTTCAACACCTGCCAAAGAGTAACGATAAATGTTATCAATAAAGATCAATACATCACGGCCTTCTTCACGGAAGAATTCAGCCATGGTCAAGCCAGTCAAAGCAACACGCAAACGGTTACCTGGAGGCTCATTCATTTGACCATAAACAAGTGCAACTTTATCCAATACATTGGATTCTTTCATTTCGTAGTAGAAATCGTTTCCTTCACGGGTACGCTCACCAACACCAGCAAACACAGAGAAACCACCGTGTGCTTTAGCGATGTTATTGATCAATTCCATCATATTTACGGTTTTACCAACACCCGCACCACCGAACAAACCAACTTTACCACCCTTAGCAATTGGAGCCATCAAGTCGATTACTTTAATGCCTGTTTCCAAAATTTCAGAGGCAGGAGCCAACTGATCAAAAGCAGGCGCAGAACGGTGAATGGTCCAACGCTCTTCAGAGGCAACTTCTTTACCCTCGAAATCAATACCTTCGCCTAACACGTTCATGATACGACCCAAAGTCGCTTGTCCAACAGGAACTTTAATAGCTTCGCCAGTATCACTAACAGCCATACCACGCTTTAAGCCATCAGTTGATCCCATCGCAATCGCACGAACAGTGTTGTCACCAACATGCTGCTGCACTTCTAGGGTCAAGTTTGCTTCTTCAATGACTAACGCGTTATAAATCTGTGGTAAATCGCCTGATGTGAAACGAATATCCACAACAGGACCGATGACTTGTACGATATTTCCTGCACTCATGTTATTGACCTCTCAACAATTTCTAAACTCTTTTAGGCCGAAGCCGCAGCGCCTGAACAAATTTCAGCAATTTCTTGTGTAATTGCTGCTTGTCGCGCTTTGTTATATGTAACCTGCAAATCTTTTACAATATCTTTCGCATTATCTGTAGCAGATTTCATTGCCACCATACGTGCGGAATGCTCACATGCTTTATTTTCCAAAACACTGTGGTATACCAACGCCTCAATATAACGACGCAAAAGACCATCCAAAACAACTTGGCTGTCAGGCTCATACAAGTAATCCCAATATGCCTCCGACTCATCAACACCTGAATCATCACATGGTAACAAACGCATGCTTGTTGGCTCTTGGGTCATGGTATTAACATACTTACTGTATACCAAGTGCACTTCATCCAACTCGCCTGCTAAATACTTATCCATCGCAACCTGGACAACGCCTAATATCTCATCCAAAGCTGGAGCATCATTAATATTCTCAACGCTGGCTGCAACATTCACACCAAAACGACGCATTGCTTGTGATGCACGACGACCAATGTTCAAGACATCAACATCAACCTTTGAAGCTTCCATCAAAGAAAAAGCTTTCTTCATGGCATTGGTATTCAAACCACCACAAAGACCTTTATCTGTAGATACAGCAATCACACCCATGCGCTTTACTTCGTCACGCTTGGTTAAAAAAGCATGCTTATATTCAGGGTGAGCGCGCATCAAATTATGCACAATGCGCTTAATGCCTTCCGCATAAGCACGCGCTTCTAAAACACGCTCTTGTGCCTTACGCATTTTCGAAGCCGCAACCATTTCCATGGCCTTGGTGATTTTCGCGGTATTTTGGGTCGCTTTAATCTGACCCCGTATCTCTTTTGCAGAAGCCACTAGCTACTCCTTACCAGGTTGCTGTTGCTTTAAACGCTGCAATAGCCTTGTTTAAATCTTCTACAACTTGGTCAGTCAATGCTGGCTTAGCGTTCAAGCCATCCATAAATGATTTATGATCATGATTCAAAAAGCTTAAGAATGCTTTCTCAAAAGCCACTATTTTATTTACTTCAACATCATCCAAATCGCCATTGCCCAAGGCATACAAAATTGAAGTCATTTCAGCAACTGATTGTGGAGCATTTTCATCTTGTTTTAGCACTTCCATGCCACGCTTACCACGTTCAATTTGAGCGCGTGTTGCAGCATCCAAATCCGATGCGAATTGCGCAAATGCGGCCAATTCACGGTATTGAGCCAAGTCCAAACGTAAACCGCCGCCAACTTTTTTCACAGCCTTGGTTTGAGCAGCACCACCCACACGTGATACAGATAAACCAACATTCACTGCTGGACGCTGGCCTGAGTTAAACAAACCAGTTTCCAAGAAAATCTGACCGTCTGTAATAGAAATTACGTTGGTAGGAACGAATGCAGAAACATCACCTTCCTGAGTTTCAATAATTGGCAATGCAGTCAATGAACCTGTTTTGCCTTTCACTTCACCCTTAGTGAACTCTTCAACATAAACTTCAGACACACGGGATGCACGCTCCAACAAACGAGAATGCAAATAGAATACATCACCAGGATACGCTTCACGACCTGGAGGACGGCGAAGAATCAATGAAACCTGGCGATAAGCCCAAGCTTGCTTGGTCAAGTCATCATAAATAATAAGTGCATCTTCACCACGGTCACGGAAATACTCGCCCATGGTACAACCTGTATAAGGTGCAATGTATTGTAGCGCTGCAGATTCAGATGCTGATGCTGCTACAATAATAGTATTTTCTAATGCGCCATGCTCTTTCAAGGTGCGAACCACTGTTGCAACAGTGGAAGCCTTTTGACCAACAGCAACATAAATACATGTTACACCAGAGTCTTTCTGGTTAATAATTGTGTCAACCGCAAGCGCAGTTTTACCTGTTTGACGATCGCCAATAATCAACTCGCGCTGGCCACGACCAACAGGAATCATCGCATCAATACATTTAATACCCGTACCTAATGGTTCATCAACCGATTTGCGGTCAATCACACCAGGAGCAACCTTTTCAACCACATCGCTACAGCTTGTTTTGATTGGACCCAAGCCATCAATAGGGCGACCCAAAGCATCAACAACACGACCTTTTAATTCAGGCCCTGTTGGAACTTCAAAGATACGACTTGTTGACTTAACTTCGTCACCTTCGCGCAAATGAATATATTCACCAAAGATTACAGCACCCACACTGTCTTCTTCCAAGTTCAAGACCATACCCATAGTATCGCCTGGGAACTCCAGCATTTCGCCAGCCATCGCGCCAGCCAAACCGTGAATCAGCGCTACGCCATCAGCAACAGAAACAATGCTACCAACATTTGCATCTGCAGCCGTTGCTTCAAATCCCTTGATTTGCTCTTTAATGATAGAACTAATTTCCGCTGTATCGAGCTTCATAATATCAACCTCTGACCTAAACTTTTAAATCCCTAAAACTAAAAACTATTTAGCCAATAATGGCTTTTTTCAAACCATCTAGCCTGCCCTTTACAGAACAATCAATCTTTCTATCACCAATCCGAATAACAACGCCGCCCAAAATGGCCTCGTCTGTGCTAGCAATGATATTTACAGTTTTGCCCACCGCTGAAGTCAAGCTTCCTACCAATGATTCTTGCACAGCCGCCGTTAATTGCATAGCTGAGACCACTTCGGCATCCACTGAGCTTTCAGATTCCGCAACCATTTTATCTACCAAAAAAGAAATTTCAGGCAGGAGACTTACCTTATTACGCTCACATAAAATCTCTATCAACCGAGAAACTTCATTAGTCCCAGCGCCCGAAACAGCTTTACTCAACATCGCACATTTCATCGAAGTCGGGTAAGCAGGCGATCCAAGAATCGCTTTTGCTTCATCATCTGAAGCAAATGTTACAGCTTCAAGCAAGGCAGGGCGAACATCCACACCTTCTTGAATCAACTCAAACAATGCAACCGCATAGCGTCGTGAAATCTTAGTTGTGCTCATGCCGCATTAAACCCTTGATCGACAGCAGCGCTGATAAGTTTTGCATGCTTTTTGGCATCCAACTCTTCACCAACAATACGCTCCGCAGCCAAAATTGCGATGTCTGCAACCTCTTCACGCAAAGCTTGCTGGGCACGATTAAGTTCCGCGACCAGCTCTTCTTTGCCTGCATCAACAATACCTGCAGCTTCCGCACGTGCTTTTTGCACAGCCTCTTCTTTTACTTCCGCAGCACGCTTATCAGCCGCAGCAATAATTTCTTGAGCCTTTGCTTTTGCTTCGTCGATCTGCGCAGCCGCTTCCGCATCAGCTTTCGCTTTTGCTTCCAGACCTGCATCAGCCGCAGCCAAGCCATCTTCAATTTTCTTCGTACGTGCTTCCATCGCATCATTCAATGGCACATATAACATTTTTTTCAATAGCAACAGCATTGTAATAAAAACAATAAACTGCCCTACCAGTGTTAAATCAATACTCATGCGTACCGCCTCGCGTTCTTATTTACCAGCAACCGACTTATTAACCTAAGAATGGGTTAGCGAACAAGAACCACAATGCGAAAGCCATAATAATAAAAGGAAAAGATTCCATCAAGCCAGCAAAGATAAACATGTTAAACATCAATTGAGGGCGCATTTCTGGTTGACGTGCGATACCTTCCAAAGTTTTAGAACAAATAAGACCCCAGCCAATTGCTGAACCCAAACCTGCAGCCGCCAAGATAACGCCTACTGAAACTGCTGTTGCGGCCGTAATTACTGTATCCGCATTAATAATTGTTGCTACATCCATTTCTACTCTCCTATTTTATGTGTATAACGATTTTAAAACTTAGTGCTCTACAGGCTGGTGTGCAATTGACAAGTACACCACTGTAAGAATCATGAAAATAAAGGCTTGCAGCAAGCCAATAAACATATGGAAAAATGACCAGGCCAAGCCAACCAATAGCCCCATCACTTCGGAAATCGCGCCGCCAGCCGTTGCCATCTCTGAAAAATTATCTACAAGAAGCAATGATGCGATTAGCAAGAAGATCACTTCACCCGCAAACATATTACCAAATAGTCGAAACGAAAGACTCAATGGCTTGGCAATCTCTTCAATAAGTTTCAATGTCAAATTCAATGGGATAATAGCAACACCCAAAAGCTTAACCACAGGGTTTGTAGACATCAGCAACAAGTTCGCAAACGGTTGAAGCAATAAGTCTTTCATAAAATGAACAGGTTTTAGCTTGAACTCGTAGTACAATACCATGGCAAAAACAGTCAATGCCATAGCAACTGGCAGATTCAGGTCGTTGGTCGGGACGGGACGAAACGCAGGAGCCCCAAGACCGTGAGCCACAGAACCCAGCAAATAAGCAGGTAATATATCAAAGAAGTTACAAAGAAAGATAAACACAAAAATAGTTAAAGCTAACGGGGCAATTATCGGATTGTGAACTGGAAAGTTGTCACGCACAGTGTCATTAACAAAGCCAACCAGAGATTCAACTGCGTTCTGAGCACCCATCGGCGCACCTTCAACAATGCGACCTTTCAGCCAAAAAGAAAAACCTAAAATAAGAAATGCAACAAACCCTGTTACCAGCATGGTATCAATATGGATCTGCATAAATGGATTACGTTCATCTACTGGAAGGTCTTGCTGAAAGGAATATGTCCAATACTGCAAATGTTCGGCGATTCCGCCACTATGTTCCTCAGCTGCCAACGCACCCTCCCTTTACTTAAAGACCATGAGGTCTTTTACAACCATTTAAAGCATCGTTTGTTGAAAAAATAAACCCTGCTAAATACGCAGCGAACATTCCACCACACACCGCCAAAAGCTCAACACCAACGACGGCCAAAAAAAACAATATCAGAAAAATGCCAATATACCGAAACACTGCGGAACGATAAATCGACTTCTGACTCACATCAGCAGAGACAAAAGCTTTCGCCATCATCCAAGCATTTAAACTTACAAGAACCCCACCTATCATAAATGAGCCAGCAAAAAACCAACCCAACCACAACAGCAACAGCCCCCCAAGAGCCACTGGGAAAATCAATTGAACCAAGACAAGCTTATTCATCTTAATTTCCCACAACAAAGAGTCTTTCTTTTGACCCGAAACCATCAAGAAAACCTCCGAGGCATCTCTTTGTGGGGGCGATTTCTAGCGTTTCTTAATGCATTTTGCAAGCCGAATTTCCTTTTCAACATCTTTCGACAAGGCTAGTTGCCGTGAATTTCATTCCTGATACATGCAAAAAAAACAACCCACCAACCTCTATTAACCTATTGATATTAGTTGTTTATTCAAGAAGGTCTACATGCTCAATTCCGACAAAGGCCAGCGTGGATGAACATTTCTCACATCATCAAATGATGCCTTTGCACAGAGCCGTTGAAAAGCAGCATAAGCAATCATCGCAGCGTTATCCGTGCAATACGATAGCCCCGGCGATGACACACTAACACCCTTTTTTCCTGCCTCCACATGCAGTAATTCACGCAAATATACATTTGCTGCGACACCGCCTGCAATAAGCAGGCGCGGAACACCCTCCTGATCACAAGCCTTAAGGCTTTTTTTCACCAGCACGTCGCCCACAGCAGCCTCAACACAGGCCGCCATATCTTGTTTACTCGCATCATCTAAAGCGCCCAAGTCTCGAACTGCATACATCACAGCTGTTTTTAGCCCTGAAAAACTGAAGTTTAAATTGTCTTTTTGCAGCATCGGGCGCGGCAATTTAAAACGCTTTCGATCACCATTCTTAGCTAGCTTTGCGATCTCAGGGCCGCCAGGGTAAGACAGCCCAAGGACGCGCGCAGACTTATCAAAACATTCACCCGCCGCATCATCCAGCGTTTGCCCAATCACAATATAAGAACCAATACCATTCACCCGTATCAACATCGTATGCCCACCTGAAACCAATAATGCAATAAAAGGGAATGCAGGCAATTCATCACCAAGGCCAGGAGCCAGCAAATGGCCTTCCATATGGTGGATGGGCAGCACTGGGATATTATTCACACAAGCCAGTCCGCGCGCATACGACGAACCCACCAGCAGAGCCCCCATCAACCCCGGCCCGCTAGTTACAGCGACCGCATCGATATCACTCCATGCCAAGCCCGCATCATCCATAACATCATCCACCAGCATCGGCAGAACTCGCAAATGCTCACGGGATGCAACCTCCGGAACCACGCCACCAAAACGTGCGTGCACATCAATTTGGGAAGCTATTCTTTCAGAAATCACGCGACCTTGCTGCGTATCAATATCGCCCTGGTATACCGCAACAGCAGTTTCATCACATGAAGATTCAATTGCCAAAATATTCACAAGCACTCCCACAGCAGGCAACCAATCACATCAAACCCTGCAAACCGCTATCATAGAAGGTATCCACCATCATGCAAACCTTGCAATATCAAGCAGTTCTACTAAGCTTCTTCATGTATCGCTTTTAGTTTACTCGCTAACGCATGGAGGTTTTAAATGTTTCACAAGCTCATAGCCCCTACTTTTATACTTGCCATCTTTACCGCTTTGGGCACTTCCGTGATGGCCAACGAGGCCTCAAAATCAGATAGTGAGACCATCCCAGATGCTATGCAGCACATCGTTCAAGCGCCCGATATTAACTTTGAAGCCCTGCGCGACCCATTTGCATCATACCTTGCTACAGTCGCGTTACGCGGCCGCCTGCTGCTTGCTAAACAACAATCAAAGCTAGCCAATCGCATCCGTCAGCCTCTCGAGCTTTTCGATCTCAGCACGCTCACACTAACAGGTGTTTTTAGCATGGGCGAAAAACAGGTTGCGATGATACAAGATAATCAAGGGCAAGGTTATACTGTTGCGCGCGGTGATTATATGGGAAAAAATAGCGGTCGCGTCGAAAAAATTGACCAAAGAACTATATATATTATCGAGCAAGTCGTTAATCCAGCCGGTGATATCATTGACCATCAAGTGACACTTACACTTGCAGAAGTTAACGAATAAACCATTATGGTCATGTCTCAAAAGCAGGTTAAGCGCCTGTTTGAGCACCTTCGTAGCCTTGATCCCGAACCAAAAACTGAGCTGAATTATAATACACCATTTGAATTACTCGCCGCAGTTATGTTATCGGCTCAATCCACTGATGTTGGCGTTAATAAAGCTACAGCCAAACTCTACCCTATAGCCAATACCCCGCAGGCCATGCTCGACTTGGGGGAAGAGGCGTTAAGAACATATATTTCCACAATTGGTTTATACAATAGTAAAGCCAAACATCTGATACAGACATGTGATATGCTGGTTCACCTACATCATAATAAAGTTCCCAGCACTAGAAAGGAACTTGAAGCCTTACCAGGTGTGGGACGAAAAACTGCCAATGTCGTACTAAACATTCTTTTTCATGAGCCCACCATAGCTGTGGATACTCATATTTTTCGTGTAGGAAACCGTACAGGTCTGGCCTCCGGAAAAACGCCTCTGGATGTTGAAAAAAAGTTATTAAAAGTAGTACCCAAAGAGTTTTTATTCTACGCCCACCACTGGTTAATACTGCATGGCCGGTATACCTGCATTGCCCGCAAACCAAAGTGTCATGAATGCCCGATTAACGATTGCTGCCAGTGGGCAGAGAAGCCCATCGCGCATTAGCCCACTATTCGTAAACTGAGCGCAACCCTTCCAAATATTTCTGCGCACGGCTTTTGCCTTGCAATAGCAACACATCGGGATCTTCCCCCAACGCCTTCAATGACTCACGTGCATATGCTTGCTGCTCATCAACAGTCATCTTGCTCCAATCCGACGCATCAACAATACCATCACCTGTCTTATCAAAACGCACATCGACAGTCATCGTAATATCATCTACAACTTGATCCGATGCAAAAGCAACGAGCGGCAGCATCACTGCCACCGCTCCTGCCAAATAAATAGCTTTAAACATTAATAACGGTAATGCTCAACTTTATAAGGGCCTTCAACTGGCACGCTGATGTAATCAGCCTGCTCCTGAGAAAGTTCTGTCAAATTCACACCAATTTTATCCAAATGTAAACGGGCTACCTTTTCATCCAAACGTTTCGGTAACACATACACTTCATTATTATAGTTTGCATGGTTTTCCCACAATTCAATTTGCGCCATCACCTGGTTGGTAAACGATGCAGACATCACAAAGCTAGGGTGACCTGTTGCACAACCAAGATTCACCAGGCGGCCTTCTGCCAATAGAGTAATGCGATTGCCATTCGGGAAGATTACCTGATCCACTTGCGGCTTAACATTTTCCCATTCGTATTGCTTAAGTGAGGTCACATCAATTTCATTATCGAAATGTCCAATATTACAAACAATCGACTGATCCTTCATATTCACCAAATGATCATGCTGGATTACATGGTAGTTACCAGTCGTCGTTACGAAGATATTACCTTCTTTACAGGCATCATTCATATCTACAACACGGTAACCTTCCATTGCCGCTTGAAGTGCGCAAATCGGATCGATTTCAGTCACCCAAACCGTTGCCCCCATGCCTCTAAATGCTTGTGCACAGCCTTTGCCCACATCGCCATAACCAAGAACAACCGCAATTTTACCTGCAATCATTACGTCAGTTGCACGTTTGATGCCATCCAATAGAGATTCACGACAACCATATAGGTTATCAAACTTAGATTTGGTAACCGAATCATTGACGTTAATTGCAGGAATTTTCAGCTCACCTTTTTTCGCCATTTCATACAAACGATGCACACCTGTTGTTGTTTCTTCAGATAAACCTTTGATGTCTTCTAACATTTCTGGGTATTTATCATGGATCAGTTGCGTAACATCGCCGCCATCATCAAGGATTAAGTTTGGCTTCCAACCATTTGGACCACTTACAGTCTGCTCAATACACCACCAGAACTCTTCCTCGGTTTCGCCTTTCCAAGCAAATGTTGGAATACCAGCTTGTACCATTGCCGCAGCAGCTTGGTCTTGCGTAGAGAAAATGTTGCATGAAGACCAGCGTACTTCTGCGCCTAAGTCTACAAGAGTTTCCATCAAAACAGCCGTTTGAATGGTCATGTGCAAACAGCCCACGATACGTGCGCCAGCCAATGGTTTTTTGCCCTTATATTCTTCACGCAATGCCATCAAACCAGGCATTTCTGTTTCCGCAATTTTAACTTCTTTGCGACCCCAATCTGCCAAAGACATATCAGCTACTTTATAATCTGTAAATTCAGACATTCTCATACTCCTATGCGTGCCTTTTCAGGCATAAAAAAAATATGAGCACAGTTAAACATTTTGCAACTGAGCCTAGCGATTGAAAGTGAACAAGCATTCAACCGTCGCAGTGCTCCTCAGTCTAATAAAAACTTATAGCCCAGCTGCAGCCTTTAATGCTTCCACTTTATCAGTGCGCTCCCATGTGAATTCAGGAAGTTCGCGGCCAAAGTGCCCATAAGCAGCTGTTTTTGCATAAATCGGGCGCAATAAATCAAGCGACTGCACAATGCCTTTCGGACGAAGGTCAAATACTTCGCGTACAATTTCCGCTATTCTTTCTTCATCAACCTTGCCCGTACCAAAAGTGTTCACCATCACACTTAATGGATGAGCAACACCAATCGCATATGCAACTTGCACTTCACAACGGTCTGCCAAGCCTGCAGCAACAATGTTCTTTGCTACATAACGCATCATATAACATGCTGAGCGATCCACCTTGGTTGGATCTTTACCAGAGAATGCACCGCCACCGTGATGACCAAATCCACCATAGGTATCGACAATGATTTTACGCCCGGTTACACCACAATCTCCCACAGGGCCACCAATCACAAAGCGCCCGGTCGGATTAATATGATATTCAGTATCAGCGTGTAACAAGCCTGTATCACCTAACACAGGGTTAATAATGGTATCCATAACAGCTTCAGAAAGCTCTTTATGCTCCACATCAGGGCCATGTTGCGTTGAAAGCACAACTGCATCAATTGCCACAGGTTTAAAGTTCTCATAACGAACAGTGACTTGCGACTTCACATCTGGGCGCAAGAAATTAACTGTGCCGCTTTTGCGTACATCGGCTTGTTTTGCCACCAGTTGATGCGACAAATGAATCGGCATTGGCATCAATACATCGGTTTCATTGGAAGCATAACCAAACATCAGACCTTGATCGCCTGCCCCTTGATCCAAATCGATGCCTTCGCCTTCATTCACGCCTTGCGCAATATCCACCGACTGCTTATCCATGGTTACCAAAACCGCACAAGAGGCATAATCAAAGCCCATGTCCGATGAGTTATAACCAATCTCTTTGACTGCATCGCGCGCTACTTGTTGATAATCAATCACTGCTGACGTGGTAATCTCACCAGAGAGTACAATCATGCCAGTATTCACCATGGTTTCACAGGCTACACGGGCGTATTTATCTTGTTCTAAGATGGCATCCAAAACACCATCAGAAATACGGTCAGCCACTTTATCTGGGTGACCTTCACCCACAGATTCAGATGTAAATACAAAATTACGACTCATTGAAACTCCTTAAAAACCATAAATAGATGACGCAGCCTAAATAAAAATCACACAATGAAAAGCTTTGCACGCCTCATGTAGGATTACGCCAGTTCAAACTCTCGCACAGAATAGCGCTCTCTTGCTGTTAGTGTTTTGCACTGATACGCTGCTTTTTTACCTGTGTATATATGTTCAGATAACCATTGTTGCTCTGCTGCCACCTCTGAGTCAGCAACACAAATACTCCAAACACCTTTTTTTGATATTCCAGAAGAAAATGTTGGCAACCAACGGTAACCGCGCTCTTTTAAGGCATCTTTTTTATCAAATGGTGCTCCAATCGCAAAAATACGCTGGCTTTTTTCACGTGCCGAAACCAATAACTCAACCATCGCTAGCTTTTTTGATACAGGTAAAATATGGCTCAATAGATGCAAGGTTGCCTGAGCATCATTCACCGCACGGTGACCATCAAAAAAATAACCCAGCTGATAAGCAATATAGTCAAGTTTACGACTTCCAATATCTTCAGCCTGCCAATCAATATCGGCAAAGGTGCATGCCCATGCCGTATCTTTCACCATCGGCAAGCGGCGCTCCAACATGGCGCGATCAAACGCTGCATTATGAGCAATAATCAGACTGGATTTTCCCAGCCAATCATTTATTTCAGCATCATCCAAGCATTGACCCTTCACCATCGCATCATCAATACCTGTCAGTTTTTTCACCACCTCACTTAATGGTTCTTTGGGGTCTTCAAAACCATCATAGGTGTGTAAAATACGATAAATATTCCCCGAGCCTGCATCATATTCAAACGCCACAAAACCCAGTTCAATAATTTTATCCTTTGTCGTGTCAATGCCTGTCGTTTCTGTATCAATCACCAAACCAACACGCTTGGTAAGCGGCTCGCCCTGATGATAAGCATCAGGCGCATGCAAGCGTTGGATGATTCGATATTCATCCGATTCTGCAAGAGCACTGACGGCCTCTACGGTATTCATTTGTTTAACGCCTTGGCAAAGGCAATTTCCAGAGCGCTCATCGTTTCTGGTTTTTTCTGATTGCTTTTCTGCCCCTTACGTTGGTTCTTTTGCTCTTGCTTTTGCGCCTGTTGCTTTTGTTTGTGTATTTGACGCTTCACCTTTTGCTGCACACTTTCTGGCTCACGGATTTGCCCGTGTCCCGATTCACTTTTTTTCCAGCGCGGCTTTTCTTCCTGTAATGGCTCAATCGCATCTTCCAAACGCATGGTTAGGGAAATACGCTTGCGTTTGGCATCAGCCTCTAGCACTTTCACCTTCACCACATCGCCTGTTTTCACCACTTTGCGTGGATCATCGACAAAGGTATTCGCCAAAGCAGAGATATGCACAAGGCCATCTTGGTGCACACCGATATCCACAAAGGCGCCAAAATTGGCAACATTGCTCACCACACCTTCAAGAATCATACCTTCTTTCAGGTCACGAATTTCATTTACGCCACTGCGGAATGTCGCCGTTTTAAACTCAGGACGAGGATCACGCCCTGGTTTTTCCAACTCTAGGAAAATATCAGAGACGGTTAGCTCACCAAAAGCATCATTGGCGAAATCTTTGGCTTTTAAGCCATGCAAAATGGTTTGATTGCCAAGTAATGATTCAATCGTCGCGTTCTTCTTTTCAGCAATATGCACCACCACAGGATATGCTTCAGGATGCACTGCCGATGCATCCAAAGGGTTTTCACCATTCAAAATACGTAAAAAACCTGCCGCCTGCTCGAAGGCCTTCGGACCAACACCTTTCACCTTATGAATCTCATCACGGGTCGGAAAACGCCCGTGTTCATCGCGGTATGTCACCAAGTTTTCCGCCATACTACGGCTCAAACCAGCCACATATGCCAATAAATGCGCCGATGCCGTGTTCACATCCACACCCACCTGATTCACACAATCTTCTACCACAGCATCCAATGTGCGTGCCAAAAATGCTTGGTTTACATCATGCTGATATTGCCCCACGCCAATGGCTTTTGGCTCAATTTTCACCAATTCTGCTAACGGGTCTTGCAAACGACGTGCAATAGATACCGCGCCACGCAAGGTCACATCCAAATCGGGAAACTCATTGGCCGCCAATTCCGATGCTGAATACACCGAAGCACCTGCTTCAGACACCATGACAGGTGTTAAATGCAACTGCGGGAACTGCTCACTCAATGCCTTAATCAAACTTTCTGTTTCCCGCGAACCTGTACCATTACCAATGGCTACCAAATCCACCTGATGTTTGTCTGCCAATACTGCCAAAGCAGCAAGCGCTTCATCCCAACGACGTGCAGGCACATGCGGATAAATCGTTGCGGTATCCAATACTTTACCTGTCATATCAGTGACCGCGACTTTCACACCACTACGCAATCCAGGGTCTAGCCCCATGGTTGCGCGTTGCCCTGCTGGTGCCGCCAATAACAAATCACGCAGGTTGTTTGCAAACACCTTAATCGCTTCTTCTTCAGCCTTGCTCCGTAACGCAAGTAGCAAATCCACTTCCAAACGCATCAACACCTTACTCTTCCAAGCCAAGCGCACACTTTCCAAAAGCCACGCATCCGCAGCACGTCCAGCATCACGAATATCCCATGCTTTTGCCATTGCACCTTGGCAATAACTCTCAGCACGCGCCTCATCCGCCCCTGCCAATAGTTTTACGCGCAATACGCCTTCTTTTTGTCCGCGGAAAATCGCCAAAGCACGATGTGACGGCACTTTTTTCCACGCTTCTGAAAATTCAAAGTAATCTTTAAACTTTTCGCCTTCTTCGGCTTTCTTTTTCACCACAGATGACGTTAAAACAGCATGTTTTTGCATATAGTCACGAAGCGTCGCTAAAACCTCAGCGTTCTCACCCAAGCGCTCCATCAAAATATATTGTGCTCCCGCTAACGCAGCTTCTACCGTCTCAATGCCTGCATCCGCATTCACAAAATCCAAGCCCGCTGTTTCTGGCTGCTGATTCATATCTTGCAACAGCAAATCAAGCAAAGGTTCTAAACCCGCCTCTCGCGCCTGTTGCGCTTTACTTCTACGCCTTGGTTTATAAGGCAAATACAGGTCTTCCAGGCGTGTCATGGTATCCGCTGCACGAATTTTCTTTTCCAATTCAGGGGTCAGCAGTTCTTGTTTCGCAATGCTTTTCAAGATGCTTTCACAACGCGCTTCAAGCTCGCGCAAATAACGCAAGCGCTCTTCAAGTTGACGTAATTGCCCATCATCCAAGCCGCCTGTGGCCTCTTTGCGGTAACGCGCAATAAATGGAACCGTGGCACCACCATCCAGCAACTCGACCGTTGCTGCGACTTGTTTTACCGCCACATTTAATTCCTGTGCAATTTGCTTAATCATCGAGCCTCTCCAAACAACATCTATCAATGCTCCGCTTTCTATTAGGAGTCATATATTCCTGCAAGGTATTTCCATTCTTAGTTTCACCCTATATTCTTCCTCAAGAGAAGCAGCCTCTATCGATGAGTCATGACAGCAGCTATAAACCACGCCCCTTGAAGGAATGATGCATTGGTGCGCCTTTGAGCCTATACTCCTTATGGGTTAGGAGAAAGGGATGATCGAATACCTACAACGCACCGCACGATACAACCAGTGGATGAATCAAAAACTATACGAAAAAGTACAGTTACTATCTACTGAAGACATCGCCAAAGGTCGCGGAGCATTTTTCGACTCGATTCTCGGCACACTCAACCATATTTTAGTCGGTGATTTGATCTGGTTTCATCGCTTTTCCACATCCAAAGCTTGCAAGGCACACTTGGAATCCATGAAAGATATGCCGTGCCCAAAAAGTTTGGATGAGCTTCTTTTTACTGATATTCGGGCTTTGTGCGAACAACGTGAACTTATGGATAAAATCATTCTTAATTTCAGCCAAACATGGAATGAAGCCATGCTGCAAGCGGATATTCGGTATAGAGATATGAAAGCCAATAAATGCCAACGCACACTTAATGAATTGCTACAACACCTATTCAACCATCAAACACATCACCGTGGACAAGTTACGACCCTACTCTCTCAAGCAGGTATCGACCCTGAAGCGACTGATCTGCTTGTTTGGATGATGGAAGAAGGTTGAGTCATATATGACATATCACATATCACATAACAAAAAATAGCCTACTTATATGAAAAGGGATGAACAGCAGATATTAGATTTGATTGGCCTGACCTATGAAGCAGCCATGGTGCCTGAAAAATGGGCTGATTTCTTAAAGAACCTCGCCAAATTTTTGCATACAGAAGCTGCTTTTTTACGTATCTCCGACACATCCACCGATCAAGTACAAGCTGGCTACAGCTATGGTCATAACGACCAGTACATGTCCTATTATAAAGAGCATTTTATAAAAAGAGACCCTTATAGAGCTGCGCTTAAGGCATACCCTGCTGGTAAATTTTATCCAGGACAGGCTGCATTATCATATGATAATTTAGTCAAAACAGACTTCTACAATGATCTTCTTAGACCAAATAACCTTCATTATACCCTCGGAGGGTTTGCCGTGCGTGATGGGCCACTTGTTCTTCAAGTTGCTGTTCAGCGCAGCAAACATACTGGAGATTTTCGTCAGGAAGAAATCGATCGATTTAGTCAATTGATCCCACACCTACAAAGAGCCTTTAAAATTAACCGCCATATCACGCATCTGGAGCATCGCGGAGGCATGGCAGAGCAGGCATTGGATCAGCTAGGGATTGGTATCATCTTGGTGGATGAGTCCAAGCAGGTTTGCTTTCTAAACCGTAAAGCTGATGCAATCATCACCACCCAGCAAGGGCTTCGGCTTACCTCAAGCAAGCTTTCTGCATCCACTCCACAAGATAATTCCCAGCTCCAGCAACTGATTCAAGAGGCTGTTTTAACAGGTTTAAGAAGAGGCACTGATTCTGCTGGAGCTATTCGGATTATGCCTGATAATCATTCAGGCACCCCTCTCTCTATTTTGGTCACACCATTAAACCCGAGTTCCATTCCGACTGCTTTTGCAACACCTCAAGTTTGTGCTGGCATATTTATCGGCTCATCCAACTTGGCTGATAGACCCGATACCCATGTGATTCAAATGCTTTATGATTTAACACCCTCCGAAGCGAGGCTGGCTGCAGAATTAACCTGCGGCTTCAACTTAAATGAAATCTGCGATCATTTTAATATCAGCTATCACACTGCGCGCTCACACCTTAAAATTATTTTTCAAAAAACCTACACCAACAGGCAGGCAGAACTTGTCAGCCTTATTCTTAGTAGTCCGGCGGCTTTATGAATAACAATATTATATGTTTATCTGATGGACGAAGCCTTGGCTGGGCAGAGTACGGTAATCCGAACGGGTCTCCTGTTCTGTACTTTCACGGAACTCCAGGATCACGACTAGAAACCCATCCAGACCAAAACATCGTTAAAAACCTTGCTATTCGACTCATTGTTCCAGAACGACCTAGCTACGGTCTATCTGATGCTAAGAGCAAGCCCTCACTGCTTGATTGGGTTGATGATGTAGGCGAACTGATGGCTCAAATAGGTCTAAACAGATGCCCTGTTATTGGCTTTTCAGGCGGAGGGCCTTATGCCGCCGCAATGGCATACAAAATGCCAAATAGAGTTAGCCAGCTCGCTTTAGTGAGCAGCCCAGCACCTTTTGACAATCCAAACGGCACTAAAGGAATGAATGAGCAGAGCAGAGTACTTTATGCGCTGGCCAGTGCTGATCAAGATATGTTTGAGGCACAAATTACCGCCTTAGCTGCCAGCAGCAGAGAGGCGTTCTTTCATATCATAACAGCAGGCCTCCCCGAAGAGGATCAAAATATACTCGCCATGACAGGCATCCGTGAAATGTATCAATGTAATATGGACGAGGCACTACGCAAGGGGGCTTCAGGCATTATTTCAGATATGCTTCTTTATCCGCAAGACTGGGGATTTAAGCTAAGTGAAATATCATGTAAAACTTATCTTTGGCAGGGCATGAAAGACCTCAATACCCCCTCCCACATGGGTCAATATCTGGCTGAAAACATTCCAAGTTGCGAGGCATTCTTTCTTCCTGATGAAGCCCACTTTCTTTTATTTAAATTTTGGAGGGAGATATTGAGCACATTAACCAAAGAGCCTCTATGACAAAGCCCCCCCCCCTCATTTGGGGGATGTGGAATATTATAAAATCATAATAATTAGCCCTATTACCAATCGGGAGGGGCTAAATGATCATGAAAAAAACACAAAAATTTATTCATATGTTTTATAAATTTATAGCCTTTCTAAAGAAAAAACAGGGCTCTCTGTGAGTGCTGATATCAATTCTAAAAACAGACCCTTAAAAATTGTCCTCGTTGATGATGACAAAATTGTTTTGCAGGTTCATGCAAATATCCTGAAAACAATCGGGCATCAACCCTTTTCGTTTGAACAGCCCCACGATGCCGCTGATTATCTTAAACAACATGGTGAAAATATTAATCTGATTATTACAGACTATAAAATGCCTAAAATGACTGGCCTTGAATTAATACGAACTGTTGCCAAGTATGGGCAAGCTATTCCCACGCTTATTTTAACAGCTTACCCTGATGATGTAGATATAGAGCAGGCAACGCATTACAATACAAAGGTCTTAGCCAAGCCCGTCAGAATATCACTATTAACAGACCATATAAGAAGCTCTCAACTTTTACCATTGGTTGCCTGAACAAAAATCAAGAAGTAAGCCTTTTATTTCAACCCCGCACAGAGTGCTGAGAAAAACCAGCCGCAAACATAGGAATCCACTCTTCCGCAGCTTCATCAGGTGTGAGTATACGAGAATAATTCACCCATTGTTGCACGCGATATATTTCAATCATACGCATTTGGAACATCATATGCTCACAAAAATCTACATGCTCAGGTGTCTGTGGCTCGCACGCTTTTAAATACTTCATGTCGTCATTATCGCATATTGCATGCCATTCTCGAAAGGGGAAAAGACTTCACTTACAGGGTGATATTTTCACCATGTATACGTAATTTCGCCTGCTGGAAGCAATATTTTCCATTCTAGCAACATCAATCAATCTCCAGCTTTGGTCCACCACTTCCACCAGATTGCAGAATTTGTTCAATACCCGCCTTTGTATCTTCGCCTTCCAGCTTATCCATCTTCATTAACAAGCGTAAATTGTTCGGAGAGTCAGAATTTCGTAGTGCTTCGATATCTGATATCGTTCCGTCCTGCCACAATTTAAGCAGCGCTTGATCAAAGGTTTCCATGCCATACTGCTTGCCATCTTGCATTGCCTCTTTAATTTTTCCAATATCGCCCTTAAGAATTAAATCGGAAATACGCGGTGTATTAACCAAAACTTCTATCGCAACAGCTCGCTTGCCATCCACCGTCTTGACCAAGCGTTGTGAAAGAATGGCCTTTAAATTCATCGCAAGATTCATGTAAACCTGCTGGTGCTGCTCTTCAGGGAAAAAGTTCAGAATACGTTCGACTGCCTGATTGGAGTTATTAGCATGAAGTGTTGCCATGGCAAGGTGCCCTGTCTCAGCAAAGGCAATTGCATGCTCCATAGTGTCGCGCTCACGAATTTCACCCAATAAGATAACATCGGGTGCCTGACGCAGTGCATTTTTTAGCGCCGCTTGGAAGGATACAGTATCTGTACCAACCTCACGCTGTGAAACATAAGACTTTTTATGCGTGTGCATATATTCCACAGGGTCTTCAATGGTAATGATATGGCCCGCCTGATTGCTATTGCGCCAATCAACCATGGCAGCCAATGATGTTGATTTCCCTGAGCCAGTCCCGCCAACCATCAATACCAAGCCTCGCTCGGTCATTGAAATTTCCTTGAAAATATCAGGCAGCTTCAAATCATCAATACTCGCAATCTCTGTTGTGATCTGCCGAATCACTATACCAATCGAACCCCGCTGCCGATATATATTCACGCGAAAACGACCTAGCCCTGCGTACGCAGCTGAAACATTCATCTCCATACTTGTAGCAAACTCTGCCTTCTGCTTTTCAGTCATTAATGTTGCAGCCAGCTTTTCCGTCGTTATAGGTGCCAAGTTCTCTTGACCTAAGCGGCGTAATTCACCCTGAATACGATATCCTGGAGGAGCTCCCACCGTCAAGTACAGATCAGATGCATCCTTATCCACCATCACCTTCAACAACTTCCGAATCGAAAAAACTTCTGCATCTTCCATATCAAAGACCTTCTATTTAAAATTAAACTCTAGTTCACTTCCCAGAATACCTCAGAAAGGTCAGAAAGCAATCGAGTATCCAAAGTATGACGCCTTGAAGCCTTCCAAATGATTAGACCATACTCTTGACCGGTATCCGCACGAATTTTAAAAGGAATATTCAAGTTCATTTTTTGAAAATAGCATTTTTAGGCCACTTTGAGAAAGTTAATGTTTATCAAACATCCACTTCTAAGTATAAATAGCAAAATCCCGCAGCAGCTCCTACGCCACTGGCATGGGTCTGAATAGGCTGCAAAGAAATACTTGGGGCTGTCCCAGATACTTTTATCATTTTTTTCAATAGATGCTGAATCACCTGCGGAAACACCAAGTGTTGCGCTGCCAGAAGCCCCTGAATATTTTCAGGCTAACAAGTATGGGGTTTTCTGTAAGTCTCGGGCAAGCACGGAATAAAGTATGCTTTCACGCTTACCAAAATTCACATCAATACCAAATTTAATCCCTGCTTCACCTTTATAATATGCAACAAAAGTGCTGTCTTTAGATGTAAAAACACAACGAATATCCCTGCTAGAATGAATAAGTAAGTTCAACCCTGAGTGGGGTAGAACTTTACACTGCAATGTGCCAATTATGTGTTTCGGGACTTCAATTTGGCCTGCTAAAGCATGCCAAGGCGAAACGAACAATATGAGCAAATACAGCCCGACCATCAGTCGGTTCATATACCCTCCTTGATGCTTGGGGTCTTATCGTTTCTCAGACTACGTTGATAGTCGCTACCAACAGCGAAACATTTCTCTATAGCATCGTTATATCAGTATAATAGACCTTATATAATCAATCGATGGTTTTATTCTTTGCTTCAATCCAACGCGACATAAATTCGGTGCTGCGATGGTGATGGTGATTGAGCATTTGCCCTGTGAAATTATTGAAGCGATGCTCTGATAGCGACCGCATAACTTGCTGGATGCGCTCAAGCAATGCTTGCCCATTTTTCGATGGCTCAAAGAGTGAGCTTAAAATAGCAGTGC
>Ga0316202_10000235_pt1 | contig 77473 bp, 55 predicted proteins | sample 3monrhotite_MG_FD_204934 | JGI IMG/M metagenome (GOLD analysis project Ga0316202, IMG submission 204934) | Microbial mat bacterial communities from mineral coupon in-situ incubated in ocean water Damariscotta River, Maine, United States -... | ecosystem: Environmental > Aquatic > Marine >...
GGGTGCAAGTCCCTCGGGCAGCAACAAAGTCAACATTCACGGTCTGGTAGTCTAACTAGCAACGACGCCGCCCTCAGAAGGCAGAGTTCCGGGTGCAAATCCCGGCCGGACTATTTTGTTGGGGGGCTGCGCCCCCCAAACCCCCGTCTTTTTTGGCGGATTGGCTTGGCGGGGCAGCTTGAGTGGGCCTCTACTCCGGTCCGTCCTAGGGTAGAGCTTTGAGTGAGCTACGAGCGCCATTCGGAGTATCGGCTCACTCAAGCTTGGGCTTCGCCCGGTTCCAGTTGTGTATTCGAGGGCGGGTCGCTTCGCAGCGGCTTGCGCCTGCTCAACACGCTACTCAGTGTTCACAGACTGAGCTCACTACCTATGGCCTGGTAGTCTAACTAGCAACGACGTCGCTTCGAGAGAGCGAAGTTCCGAGTGCAAATCTCGGCCGGGCTATCTTGCTTTCACTTGCAGCCACTAGACCCGGCGCTCGCCCTCAGGGTGTGGCGCTGGCATGGCAGCCGTGCTGACGCCTTCGCTGGACGATCGACTCGAGACATGGGTACGCCCTGTGTCTCTTGATACTCAGCACGAGAGAGGACCGCGTCAGGCGCGTCATTGTCCTCCGCCACGCCCGGACCGGCCCTTAGCAGCCCGTCCGGGCGTGCGTGTTTCCGGAAGGGCCGAGGGCTCCAGCTAGCGGGGTCCGGTCTTGGTCTCGGTCGGAGCCCCGGGGAGCGCGCCATTGAGGCCTGTGCTCTGGCGGCGAGCTGGCGTGGGCTTGGGGCGCGGGTCGGCCCAGAGCCCCTTGGATTCGTCCTTGGAGTTCCGATAGATCGGGTCCCAGTAGTGGCCGCCTTCGCGGTAGGGCGTGTTGAAGCGGCGCTTGCCGTCGACCATTCGATAGAGGAAAGGGCTCCGCTGGAGTCGCTCGAGCTGGAAGCGGCCCGCCGGGCCCGAGGGAATTCGCGTCCCATTTCCATAGATCATGATGTCGTTAGGCCCTCGCTGCTCGCCCTTGGGGCCTCGACCGACGCCCTCGTGGGAGACGTTGATCAGCTTGTGGCCCAGCTCGTGGCCCAAGGTGCGGCTCGAGATCCACTTGCTGCTGATCGTGATCGCGCCTCTGACTCGCGCGGGCATGCTCTTGCCGTAGGAGTAGGGCGGGAAGGAGCAGGCGCTCGTCGCCGCCTTTTCGAAGCCCCACTTGCCCTCGGAATCGAGCTCCCACCAGCCGATTTGGACGCTGCGGAGGCTAATGAAGTGCACGCTCAGCTCAGCTCCGGGGCCTTCCTTGCCGATCACCTCCTTGAAGACTCGCTCCGTGGCTGGGGCCAGCGGCTTCATTTGGCCAGGCAAGGCGTAGAAGGAGGTTCGGTCGCTGCTGGGTGCCTGGCCCTTCTCTGGAAGGTGCGAGTGCCAGGCGTCTGGGATCTCGATCAGCCGAGCCGAGGCAACGCGGAACTGAACCCCGGTCGGCTTGAAGATCTCCCGCAGCTTCGGGAGGAGCTCGACCACCCTCTCCCAGGTGATGTTCCCCTTCTCGGTCATGTGGAAGTGGAGATCGCAAGTCAGGCGATTCGGATCCAGGCCCTGATTGAGGGCGCTCACGTCGTAGTCGAGCTTGTGAACGACCTCGTCCTGCGCGCTGGCGAGGGGGCAGAGGAGCAGAAGAGCGACCACGACTGAGAGGAATTGCTTCATGGGTCAGAGCCTAGTCCAGAGTTCGCTTGGTGCCTGGCACAGCTTGACGCCTGGAATCCGGGACAGGTGCCTCGGTGCAAGTTGGCAGGTTTCCTAAAGGGTTCAGGAGGCTAATGGAAATTCCTGCGGTGTTCGTTACAGCGGGCGAGTTGGGCTCACTCCGAGCAGGCCTCAACGCACTCCAGGATCCGCTTGCCGTAGCGGCGGACCTTAGCGTCGCCCATGCCGTGAATCTCGAGGAGTCCCTCGCGGTCGGCGGGACGGGCGACGGCTATGGCGAGGAGGGTCTTGTCGTGGAGGACCTTGAAGAGCGGGATCCGTCGCTGGCGCGCGATCTGGGCCCGCAGGGTCTTGAGCTCGGCGAGGAGGGAGATCTGCTCCCCGGCGGAGTTGGTCGCGGGCTTGAGTGAGCTCTTCTGGGTCGCCTTCTTCTTGGTCGTCTTCTTTTTGCGGGTCGACTTCTTCTTGGTGCTCTTGGTCGAGCTGGACTTGCGGAGGGCGGTCGAGCGGCGAGAGGTCTTCTTCTTTTTCGTCGACTTCTTCCAGCCGTAGCCTGTGTTGGCTCGACGCGTCGCGGGGGGGCCTTCGTAGGCCGGCGCGACTTCGTCGCGGCACACGTCGCAGGCTTCGCAGCGCTGGAACTGAGCCTCGCCGCCGAAGTAGTCCAGGATCGCGCGCCGCCGGCAGCCGCCCTTGCCGCGGGCGTAGGCCAGCATTTTCGCGAGCTTCTGCTGCCCGTGGCGAGCGTGCTCTGCGATCGATTCGTGATCGACGGCGTCGGGGTCACCGTCGACGGGCTCCAAGAAGCGCAGGGCCGACTCCACGATCCGGCCCTTGAGGGCGTAGCGGAGCTTCTTGCTCACGGCGCTGGCGTCGTAGCCGACCGAGCGCGCGGCGCGCGCGACCTGCTCGATCACGTCCCGCTCGGGGTGGGCCGTGCGGACGAAGAAGCGGTGGAGGTGAATGTCCTCGTGCCCGTAGAGGAGCGCGCAGGCGGCAGGCAGCCCGTCACGTCCGGCCCGGCCCGCCTCCTGGTAGTAGGCCTCGAGGCTCCCGGTCAGGTCGTGGTGGATCACGAAGCGGAGGTCTTGCTTGTCGATCCCGAGCCCGAAGGCGTTGGTGGCGACGACCACGTCGAGGGTCCCCGCGAAGAAGCGCTTCTGGACGCTAGCGCGGACCTTGGCCGTCTTGCCCGCGTGATACACGCCGACCCGCCGCCCGCCCTTGGCGATTCGCTTGCCGATCCGGTCGCAGGCCTTGCGGGTTCCGCAGTAGACGATCCCGCTCCCGCTCGGGATCTGGTCGAGGAGCTCGTCGAGGGCCTTGGCCTTGGCCGTCGGTCCGCCATGCACCGCGCGGGCTGAGAGGAAGAGGTTCGGGCGATCGAGTCCCTTGACGACCTCTACGGGATCCCGGAGCCCGAGCTGGGCGGCTATGTCGGCGCGGACCTTGGCCGTGGCTGTCGCAGTCACAGCCAAGATCGGCGGGCGTCCGCAGGCGACCGCGGCGGCGTCCAGGCGGAGGTAGTCCGGGCGGAAGTCGTGGCCCCACTGCGAGACGCAGTGGGCCTCGTCGACGGCCAAAAGGCTGATTCGGGCCTTGGCGATCGCGCGCAGGAAGCGCTGGTTGCGGAAGCGCTCGGGCGCCACCAGGACGAGGTCCAGGCGATCGAGGCAGAGGCGGTCCAGGACCTCCTTCTGCTCCTCCCAAGGACGCTGACTGTGGATCGCTGCGACCGCTAGGCCCTTGCTCTGGAGGCGCTGGACCTGGTCGTCCATGAGAGAGATCAGGGGCGAGACCACGATCACAGCTCCGGGGAGGAGCGCGGCCGGGAGGGCATAGGTCAGCGACTTGCCCCCGCCCGTCGGGAGGACCGTCAGGGCGTCACGTCCCGTGAGGACGGCTTCGATCGTCTCGCGCTGGCCGGGCCGGAACTCACCGAAGCCGAAGCGCTCGGCCAGGATCTCCTCGAGCTCTGCTGTCCCCCCCAGGAGCTTGGGGAGCACGACCTCGGGGGCGGTGCCCCCGAGGGAGACGGGGAGGGGCGGGAGGTCGAGGCGCCAGGTGGCGGCTGACCGCTCGGCGGGGGTCGCGAGGGCTTGGGCCTCTTCGAAGGCGCTCAGCGGCGGGGCCTGCTCGGAGGTTGCCAAGTCAGGGTCCTCGTGGAGGTCGCCCCAAGCAGCGTCGTCGTCCCAGGCCCCCGGCTCTTCCCAGGGCTCCTCCCACTCCTCGCTCGGCTCGGCCTCGGCCAGGAGTGAGTTGAGGTCGTCGAGGCTGACGAGGGTCCCGAGGCCAGCGCCGACGGGAGGCGTGACCGGGTCAGAACTCTCCGAAGCCGAGTCGGGGTCAGGCGAGGGAGCCGCGCTGACCTCCGACAGGGCGGTCTTGGTGGTCGCCTTCTTGGTGGTCACCTTCTTGGTGGTGGTCGCCTTCTTGGTGGTCGCCTTCTTGGCGGTCGCCTTCTTCCTCTTGGCGTCCTTGGCGTCCTTGGCGGTTCCCTTCTTCTTAGTCGCCTTCTTGGTGGTGGTTCCCTTCTTCTTAGTCGCCTTCTTGGTGGTGGTCGCCTTCTTGGTGGTCGCCTTCTTGGTGGTGGTCGCCTTCTTGGTGGTCGCCTTCTTCCTCTTGGCGTCCTTGGCGTCCTTGGCGGTTCCCTTCTTCTTAGTCGCCTTCTTCTTGGTGGTGGTCGCCTTCTTCTTGGCAACGGCCGGAGGCGGCGATGGCGCCTCCGCGTCGCCGGCGGGGAGCCGCGATCGGGTCTCGGGCTTAGGTGGCGCGGAGGCCTGCCCGAAGAGGAGGTGCTGGATGAACTCGCCCATCTTCGCCTGAAGCTACTCTGAGCCTCTGACGGCTGGAGCTAGAGCCCTCCACCCCCCGGTCAGAAGGCCCGGGCGCCCCAGGGAGGAGCGAGCCAGGATGGTCGGGCTGTGGGCTACTTGTCTATGTTCTCTTCGAGGATCTGCTGGTGGCGCCAGATGCCGCCAAAGCGCCACTCGCCGTCGTCACCGCCACCCACGATCCGCATGATCTTGGCGGAGCAGATGTACCACTTGCCCTCGTGCTCCTCGGCGTAGTTGACCCAAAACGTGTAGCTGACGTAGGGCGTGCCCTCGAGCATCGTGTCGCTGATCCGTCGCCAGTGGACGTACTTCTCGCGCTCGGTCGGCGCCGTGACGCGGATCCCCCGGGCGTCCGCGCCCATGGCCTTCTTGGCGATCCCCAGGAGCTTGGGCTCGCCGATCCCCTTGGCCAGGCGGGCCTTCTTGATCGCCTCCTGGACTCCGCCCGCCACCTTCTGCTGCATGGCCATGGTCTCTTGGGCCTCGCGCACGAGGGCGGGATCTGGCTTCTCGTGGCCGAGGTAGTGCTCGTTGAAGGCGAGCAGGCAGCGGTCGGCGTTGAGCCCACGCTCGAGCGAGGCCGTCCACTCCTTGACCCACTTGGGATCGCGGAGGAGGCGCGGCCAGCGCTCCCCGCCGATCTCGCGGCTCAAGTAGCGCAGGGCTTTGCCCGCGTCCTCTTTCCAGTGCCTGGTCTGGCGCTTAACGGCGCTGTCGATCGCTGAGGCCACGTTTTGGTTGAACCAGTGGACGTATTGGTTGAACTCGCTCGAGCGAGCCTTGAGCGAGGTCTTCCGAGCGTGGGCGAAGAACTTCAAGGCCGCAGGGACGGCCGCGCGCCAGTTCTTGAGGTTCTTTGCCCACATCTCGACGCGGTGCGGGGTGTGGGGCTCGCCCAGGCTGGGGTCAAAGCTCCGATAGGGGAACTGCTTCTGGATCAGATCCAGCGTCCCGTCAACGTCGCCGGCTTCCTTCGCCAGCTCCTGCGAGCGGCCCGTCAGCTTGTTGAACTTGGCCCGCAGCTGCCGGAGCTTGGCCTGCTCCTCGTAGAAGAACAGGTTCTGGGTCGTCTTGATCTTGTTGAGGGCCGCGAACTGCTCCGAGATCAAGCGCTCGGCCTCGGCCCGGTTGCCCTTGTCTTGGAGCCGGATCGGGTCCAGTGCCTTGCGCAGCGGGCGCTCGAGCTTCTCCACGACCCGGTAGTAGGCGCTCCGCGCCTTGCGGTCCGCGCCCTTGAGCCGCTGGAGGGGGCCGAAGGCTGCGTCGGCACGAGCTACAGCCTCGCGCAGGCGCTTGAAGCGCGTCTTGGCCTCGGCGTGGTTCTTGTCGTAGTAGAGCTTCTCGAGGGGGAGGCGGAGTTTTTCGATGGTCAGGCGGACCGTTCCGGCGTCTTTGCCCTCTGGCGAGTCGAGGGCCGCCCGCTGGGCGTCGTAGATCGTGTCGAACTCGATCAGGAGCTCTCCCTCCTTCATTCCCTTGAGCTTGCTTGGGTCGGGTTTGGGCGTGTTCGCCGCAGGCACCTTGGGCCTTGGTTTTGGCTTCGGAGCGTCTTCCCCGGACTTCGGCGCGTCTCCTGGGGGCTTGGGGGCTGGCTTGGCGGTCCCGACCGTGATGATCTCGCGGTGGAGAATGTTGTGGCTCTTGCGCGGGTAGCTCCCGTGCAGGCGGACCTCGAAGGTTCCCTCTCGGAGCGGGGCCTCCAGCGTGGCCTCGGTCGCTCCAGCCTTGGCGTAGGCCCAGATCCCATAGGAGCTGTCGTGAACACCCTTCTTCACAATGCAGACCCAGTGGCGGCCTTGGTCCTTTTGGAGGGGCGCTGCGAAGCGAAGCGTGACCTTGGCGCCCTTGGCGAAGGTGTTCGACTCCAGGGTGAAGGCCGCGTCCTCGGCGTGGGCTAGCGCAGGGCAGAGCGCGAGCGCCAGGGCTGCCAGGGCAGTGCAGGTCTTGGTCACGGTTGGCCTCCAGGATTGAACGCTTTGTAGCAATCGTTGGCGCAGACCCTAGCATGGGGGCCTGGCTGGATCGCCCTGCTCAGGCGGCCTAGCGCTCCTGGCGCAGGTCGGCGCGCTGGTTACTTGCCCAGCTAGTCGTAGGACTGGCGGCGGTCGGCCTTCCGGCGGCTCTTCTGCTGCTTGGACTTGAGTCGCCGCTCGTTGCTCCCGCGGGTCGGCTTGGTCGGTCGGCGCGTCTTGGGGCGGGCGAGGGCGTCCCGGATCACCTTGGCCATGCGGGCGCGGCAGGCTTCGCGGTTGCGACCTTGGTCGCGCTCTTCAGAGGCGGTCAGGATCAGGACGCGACCCTCTTGTGCCAGGTAGCGGCCGGGAATTCTCTCCCGCAGGCGATCGAGCTGGCGGGGTCCAAAGACCTCGCAGGCCACGAGGTCGAGGCGGATTACGACCTTGCTGTTGGTCTTGTTGACGTGCTGCCCCCCGGGCCCGCCCGAGCGGGCGACCGAGAGCTCTAGAGCGTCGCCGGGGACGACGAGGCCGGGCTTGATCTTGAGGTCTTCCATGGGATCGGCTCCTCGGGGGTGTTCCCTCTTGGTTCCGAGGACGTGGCTGGCGGTGACGAGCGTCACCTGACTTACTCTAGACCCTAAATCTTCGACCCCGCGGCAGAGGTTGCCAGCGCTGGGAGCAGCAGGCCGTGGGAGGGAGGCGTAGAATCCTCGCCTTCGCCCTAGGAGGCTGCCATGAGCGACGTCGCGACCCGTCTCGAGACCTATCTGTCTGCGATCGGTGAGTTTCACAAGCAGAGCGACGATCTCTTCCTCGCCAAGCGCGGATCCGCAGTCGTCGCGATCCGGATCGAGCCCGTCGAACCTGGCGAGGACGCAGAAGAAGGCGCGGCCCCTGAGCACCTCGTGCACGTCGAGTCGACGGTCGTGGTCGGCGCCGCGCTAGACGCGCCGACCATGCAGCAGCTCCTCGAGTTCAACTACAGCTCGGCCTTTGGAGCCTTCGGCCTCGACGACGAGGGCGCGATCACCGTTCACCACAGCCTGCTCGGCTCGGCCCTCAGCCAGGCCGAGCTCCTGACGACCGTCGTCGAGATCGCCCAGATCGCCGACGACTGGGACGACGTGATCGTGGACCTCGCCGGCGGCAAGACCGCCGTCGGGCTCCTTCAAGAACGCAAGAACCGTCCCAAACCGACGATCGCGCCGCCCAAGGCCGCGAGCGAGGGGGACGAAGACGAGGGGCCAGCCCCCGTTGAAGAAACCGACGTGGAGTAGGCGTGGAGCGCGCGGACGTCGTCGTCGTCGGCTGCGGGATCCTCGGGACCTCAGTCGCTTATCACCTCGCCAAGCGTCAGGCTGGGCTGCGGGTCTTGGTCCTCGAGAAGGAGAAGGCGCCCTGCACTGGGTCGACGCCCCTCTCGGCGGGTGGGATCCGGGCCCAGTTCACGAGCGAAGTCAACATTCGCCTGAGCAACTACGCCATTGAGTTCTACGAGGGCATGTCCGACGCCCTCGAGTGCCACTTCGACTTCGAGCAGCACGGGTATCTCCTCGTGACGGCCAAGGAGGAGACGGCGGCCCGCTTCAAGACCAACATTGCTCTCCAGCGTTCTCTCGGCGTCCCCGTCGAGGAGCTGACGCCGGCCCAGATCCAAGCGCGTTGGCCCTTCCTCGAGACCAGCGACCTCGTCTCGGGGACCTTCAGCGGCAAGGACGGCTACGCCGACCCCTATGAAGCCACCATGGGCTTCTATCAAGCCACCCGCCGCATGCCGGACTCGGGCGTCGAGTTCCGCTTCGCGACGCCGGTCACTGGGATCGAGCACGAAGACGGACAGGTGACTGGGGTCTCGACCGAGCGCGGCCAGATCGCGACGAAGTGGGTGATCGACTGCGCGGGACCCTGGCTGCGGGAGGTCGGACAGCTGGGCGGGGTCGACCTTCAGGCCGAGCCAGTTCGACGCTGCCTCTGGAACACGGAGCCCTTCGACCAGATCCCGGGCAAGATCCCGCTGACCATCGATATCGACACCGGCTTCTACACCCGCAGCGAGAGCGGCGGGCTGATGCTCGGCTTGGCCAACACCAAGGAGCCGCCAGGCTTCAACCCGATCCTCGACGACGACTGGCTCGAGGTCGTGATCGAGCGCGCCCTGGGCCGGATCCCTTGCCTAGAGCACGCCGAGGTCAACCGCGGCTGGGCCGGGCACTACTCGATCACGCCGGACCACCTCCCGATCCTGGGCGAGGTCCCCTGGCTCAAGGGCTTCGTCAGCTGCGGCGGCTTCAGCGGACACGGCTTCATGCACGCCCCGCCGGCGGGGCTCTTGATGGCCGAGATCGTGTGCGACGGCAACCCGTCCACGATTGACATTAGCGCGCTGAGCATCGAGCGCTTCAAGGGCGAGCTGACGCCCGAGGCCAACGTCATCTAGTCGGGCGTCGACGAATCCATGAGCGAGCTTCAGACCGGATACCAAGACGCGATCGCCCTCGCGGTCCCCACCGACCCCAGCTGGGTCCCTCTCGCCCTCGAGCGCTTCGACGAGGTCCTCTGCGACCACGCCCACTGTGAGAAGAAGGCCGCCAGCACCGCCATCAGCTTCTGCGCGACCTGGCCTGAGCACCCGCGCCTGGTTCAAGCCATGGCGCGTCTCGCGCAGGAGGAGATCGGCCACTTTCGCCAGGTCTATGACCGGATTCAGGCTCGCGGCCTCGTCCTCGGCCGCGACCAAGGGGACCCCTACGCCAAGGCGCTTCGCAAGCAGGTCCGCCACGACCAGGACGACACCCGGCTCACGGATCTCCTCTTGGTGTGTGCGCTGATCGAGGGCCGGAGCCACGAGCGCCTCGCTCTCCTGGCAGAGTCCCTGGAGGACGAAGAACTGCGCGCTTTTTACGCGGCCCTGGCTCAAGCCGAGGGCGGACACGCGCGCCTCTTCGTGCAGTTGGCCGAGGTCTACGATCAGCGGAACGAGGTCACGACTCGCCTCGCTGAGCTGACGCGGGCCGAGGGCGAGATCCTTCGGCGCCTGCCGGTCCTCCCGCGGATCCACTAGCTAGAGGAGGCAAAAAAACTTAGCCTCTGCAGAGTTGGCTGCCGAGGGGCTGACTAGTGGACAGGACTGGTAGGGCGCCTCGGTGCGCCCAGCCGGAGTCCCGCAAAGCCGCGCCGCAAAGGCCCTCTGGGTCGTCAACCTGCTGGGGCTGAGGCGGCGCTCATAACTCTGGAACCAATCCGCCAAGAGGACATGGGGACTCGGCGTCGACCTGGCGTTTCGGATCTCCTTGCCTCTTCCGAGGTCGGCGCTGACCTCCTACGAAGGAGGTGTAGGAGGCAGTCGAATGACTACGCAACCCTTCGCAGACTTTCTCAAGACGCACCACAAGGCCACCTCCGAGAGCCTCCACCAGGAGTTCGGCGAGCAGGCCTTCCTCCTCGTACGTGAGCCGGGCAACCCTCCTCTAATCGTGACCCTCGACCCCTCCGGTGGCGCGATCGGTTCAGCCCCCGAGTCCGCATACCTCGCGGAAGGTCTCGCCGCGACACATTGCGAGATTCGTTATCACGCTGGCTTCACGAGCTGGGTCCTCGTGGCGCTCGAGCAGACAGGGGTCAACGGGACCCTGGCTCCTGTGGATCGGCCTCTCGTCCTCGCGAGTCGCGACGAGCTTCGCTTCCCGACCAATCGGGTCAAGGTCCAGTTCTACAGCGCCGAGACGCTGATCAAGCGCCTCCACACAGCAGGCGCGACCAAGCGCATGAAGCGCCCCGTGGTGACGAGTTCGGCGCCCGCTGTAGAGCTCGCTGAGACGGCCGTGACGCCGCCAGAGCCTCCTGCCCCGGCACCTGCTTCCTCTAGCTCCGCTGAGGAGCGACCGAGCCGGCGCATGACCCGCGCCGCGAGCAGTCACGGCGTGTCCTGGGGCTAGTAGAGCGAGCTCGCGGCGAGGCCTTCGCCTGCGAGGGCCCGTTCGCCTGCGAGCTCGCCTGCCGGTAGGCTCGTGTCCATGGACACTCCCGATCCGACCTCGCCGATCCGTCTCCTCGCGATCACCCACGCCTTCGACGAGCAGGTCTCGATCTTCGAGGAGCTCTTGGGCGATCCTCAGTCCCTGATCGCCGCCGCCGAGCAGCAGCACGAGCTGATCCTCGCGCCGCCCGATCCAGCGACCCTGATTCACCCTGAGCGAGGCACGGACCGCGTCCACCTCGGTCAGCCCATGGAGGAGGTCAAGGCGGCCCTCGGCGAGCCGGAGAGCGTGACCGACTTCACGGAGCTCTTCGACGGCCAGAGCGTGGGGCTCTCAGGCGTCGACTGGTACTACGAACGCCTCGGAGTCGAAGTCAGCTTCGACGAGGGTCGCGTCAAGGGCTTGACCTTTCACAGCGGGACCTACCAAGGGGGGCTGATCCCTCGCTCCTGGGCGCGTTGGGACGGCGGGCTGGCGCCCGACATGACTTGGGAGACAGTGTCCGAGGAGGACCTCCGGGAGCGCTTCGGTCCCCCCAAGAACGCCTACGACTGCGACGCAGAGCTCTCCGAGATCATGGACGAAGAGCCCATGCGCCGCGTCGTCTATCCGGGCTGGACCTTCGAGTTCCTCCTGGACGGCCGACTCCAGTCGGTGCTCCTCGAGCTCCCCAAGCCGCCTCCCGTCGATCCCCTCGTGGCCGAGCTCGACGAGCTCCTCGCGGACCTGGAGCGTGACGCGTGATCGACATGATCCGGTATCACGATCCGGAGCTCGAGGCCCTTCGCCACGAGATCCAGTCCCTCGAGCGCGAGGTCCGGGAGGCCGCGCAAGAGAAGGCAGGCATGCTGGAGCTCATGGCCGACTTCTGCCGCCGCCAGTTCCAGGAGTTGGGGGGGCTCACGACGAAGCTCCTCCAGAAGACCCTCGCCCTGCTCAAGGCGCAGCTGGAGGAGAAGTTCGACGAGCGCCTCGAGGCCAGGATCGAGCGCACGGAGCAGCAGCTGGAGGCCTTTCGGCAGGAGGCGGGCGGCCAGCACCGCTTCTCGCATCTCCTGGTGGCGAACCTCGACGACGAGCAGGAGGAGCTCCTGCGCGAGACCTTCCGCGCAGCCCTGCGCCTCTGTCACCCCGACACCGCGCCGCCTGGGCTCAAGGAGCGCGCGGAGACGATCACCAAGGCCCTCGTCTCCGCCTATCAGCTCAAGAACCTCCTCGCGGTCCAGGACATTCACCTCCAGCTGACCCTCGAGGGATTGAGCGGGACCGAGGTCGCGCTCCAGGGTGCCAAGGAGCTCCTCCTCCAGCGTCGCGACACGCTCCAAGGACGCCTCGAACAAGAGCACCAGTTCATAGGTGAGCTCTCGGCGACCCGGTCCTACCGGACCGCTAAGGGGATCGAGGACTGGGGCGTCTACTTCTCGGCCGCCCGCGAGGCCCTCGAGAAGAAGCTGGCAGCCTTGGCAGGCGACGCCCACTAGACCGCCGGGCGGCGGCTGCATGGCGACCCACTACGAATTCAAGGAGGAGCTCGGTCGCGGCGCCATGGGGGTCGTGCACCGGGCCTACGACCCCAACCTCAAGCGGGACGTCGCGATCAAGGTCCTCAAGGAGCGACCGGGTCCCACGAGCCTGGCGCGCTTCCTGCAAGAGGGTCAGGTCGCGGCCCGCGTGCGCCACCCCAACGTGTTGTCCGTCCATGACCTCGTCGTGCCAGAGCGCGGCTCGCCCTACCTGGTGACCGACTACGCGCCAGGGGGGTCGCTGCGCGACCTGATCAAGCGCCGCGGCCTCCTCGATCCCCACGAGCTTCGCGAGCTCTTGCGCGGGATCCTGAGCGGCGTGGCGGCGCTCCACGCCGTCGGCGTCGTCCACCGCGACCTCAAGCCAGAGAACATTCTCTTCGACGCCGCAGGAACCCCATTGATCGCCGACCTGGGCTTGGCCCGAGCCCTCGATCGCGAGACTCGCTACACCCAGAGCGGCGTCCTGACCGGGACCCCCTCCTACATGGCGCCCGAGCAGCTCGACGGGAGGAGCCTCGGGCCCGCCACGGACGTCTACGCCGTGGGCGTGATCCTCTACGAGCTCCTCACGGGTCGCCTCCCCTTCCGCGCGAACACCCTGATCGAGCAGATCCGAATGCTCCTCGAGGTCAAGCCGCCCAGCCCGAGCTCCTTCATAGCCACCGTCGATCCCGGGCTGGCGGCGATCTGCTTGCGCTGCCTCGAGAAGGACCCAGGCGCCCGCTTCGCCGACGCGGCGGCCTTGGAGGAAGCGTTGCGGGGCTGGACGCCCGGGGGACCTCGCTCGACGCGGGCTCCGCTCCTGCTCGCGATCTTGGTGATCGCCCTGGGCACGGTCGCTGGGGCGACCGCGGCGCTCCTGCCAGGGTCCTCTCCCGCTCCGCCTTCGCCCTCGGCCCTCGACTCCACCCCAGTCAGCCGCTCCGCGAGCGCTGCGCCGACGCCTGAGGCCTTCGCTTGGGTCCTCGACCGCGAGAGCTTCGACACGGGGAGGGTTCCGGTCTTGGTCAACCGCGCCTGGGCTCTTGGTCTCCAGCCCGAGGGGCTCCGGCTGCGTTCGAACCGAGAGGCCGGGCCCGAGCTCTACCTGCCCTTCGAGTTGATCGGCGGGAAGCTGCGAGTCCGCGCCAAGCTGCGGATCAACTACCTCACCAAGGGCACCGCCCTCTACCTCCGGATCGTCCCCGGAGGACCCTCTGCGCAGCGTGAGCAGACCTTCTCTCCCGCGCAGGGAGATCATGACCGCCTCCCCTTCTTCGAGGCGGCGATCAGCGCTCAGCGCGTCAAGTGGAGTCGAAGCAAGAAGCGCTCCCAGGGCCGGCTCTCTCGGATCGAGGTGCCGCCTGCGGGGCCCTACGAGGTCACGCTCGAGCTCGAGTTCGGCGAGGGGGGCGCGAGCCTGGGGGTAAACGGCGGGCCGGCTCAGAGGCTTCCTTTTCAACTCGAGGGTGAGCGCTTCTGCCTCGAGCTGACCCCGACCCGGATCGGCCGGGATATTCCCCTGCCACGGACTCGGCGCACGACCCTCCTCTTGCCTGGCTACGGGGACGTCCTCCTGCGAGAGCTCGCCCTCACGGCCGAGGGCGAGCGACTGCGGGGGAGGAAGCCAGAGCGCGACTGGGAGGTGCTCGGCAAGGCCGGGCGCGAGTGTCTCCGGGGGACGAGCGCAGCCGCGATATTGGAGGACCTCAGCTCGCTCAGGTTGAGCGCGAGCGGGACTTTGCGGAACGAGGCCAACTTCTTCCGAGGCGTCCTGGCCTCGCGAGAGGGCGACACCGAAGGGGCCAAGATCGCGTTCCAGTCCCTCTTGGCTGTCAACGCGCTCCGAGAAGAGAGCGCTGGCCGTGGCCGCCTGAGGCTCATGCAGGACTTCGTCGCGGGGCTCGACCCGGCCGCGCGCCTCGCCATGGCCAAGGCCTACGGCAGCGAGTATCGGGTCAACCCAGCTCCCGCCCACCTCCTCAAGAGCGCGCGCTTGTTTCACGCGATCGACGAGCAGGGTCTGGCTCGCCAAGCGGGTCACGTCACGAGCCCCGCTGAGGCCCTCCTCCTCTTCCTCCTCGCTCAGGACGCCGGCGTCGAGGTCGGGCCGACGCTTCTAGGGACGGCCTGGCTCTTCCACGGTGAGCCGGAGCTCGCCCTCGAGCTCCTCGACGGCCCAGCCGAGAGCGGGGACGCCGTCGCGCTCTTTTGGGGCGGTGCCGCGGCCTACTTCACTCGGGACCTCGCCAAGGCCCGCCGCTACTGGGCCAAGCTGAGCACGGAGCACCCCCTCTACGGCGTGCGGAACTCGGACCCATGGAAGGGGCGCTGGCTCGAGGTCGAGGACTACGCCGGGCGGAGGTGAGCGCCTCCAGTGTTCGTCTGGCGTGGACAGCTGGGCGGCGCTAGTCTGCCAGGGCTGAAGTGGGAGGCGGGGTCATGAGACGAGGTTGGAGTTGGACGGCGCTGAGCGTCGTGCTCGTGGCCTGCGCGCAGGTGGGCTGTCCCAAGAGTGGCCCGACCGCAGCTGAGCGGAAGGCGCGCCGGGAGAAGGCCCGCAAGGCTAGGAAGGCGGAGCTGGAGGCTCGGAGAGAGAGGGAAGCGGAGCGCTTGGAGAGCCTCGGCAAGTGGCCACCGTCCAGGGGGGAGTCCTTCCCTGACATGGGCCTCTTCGACACGGACGGCAAAGAGGTCAAGCTCTCGTCCTTTAGGGGCAAGGTGATCTTGCTCCAGTGGGTCGCAGTCACTTCGCCCGGATCGATCAGCCTGGCCGGCGGCTCCGAGTCTGGGGCCTATCAGGGGACCGAGGCTCAAGCAGGGCTCTCGCGCCTGGACGAGACTCTGCAGAAGATCGGGGTCCCCGTCGATTCGCCAGACTTCGTGTGGCTTCAGGTCATGGTCTACGGGCCAGGGGAGGCTGCGCCGACCCAGGCCGACGCCCAGGCTTGGGCGAAGCACTTCAAGCTCGCTGAGCGGCCTCGAACCCATGTCCTCTACGCAGATCAGCGCTACCAGGTTGAGCCGACCTACACCATGGTTCCGGACTTCTTGGTGATCGATCCGGACTTCAACCTCGCGTTCAACTGCACCAAGCTGCCCGAAGCGAATAGCTGGCCTCGCACCGTCAGAGGGCTCAAGCAACTCCTCGAGGCGCGCGCAGTCCTCCCGGCCTACAACCCGACGGTCTCGCCGCGAGTGGTGCGGCTCTTGGCTCTGGCCACGCTGCTCAAGGAGGGCAAGCACAGCGAACTCGACGCCGAGGTCGCGAAGCTCCTCGCGCAGGGCTATCGCAAGGACGCCCCTGGACGGACCCACCTCGACGCGATCTCTGACCTCGGTTCGGTTGAGGGTGTCACCGAAGCACACTTTGCGGCTTGGGTCGCGGCCGCCCCAGAGAGCTTCGTGCCGTCCTACCTCAAGGGCGAGGCCCACGTGAAGTGGGGTTGGGACGCCCGCGGGAGTGGCTACGCCAACACCGTGACCGAGGAGGGCTGGGAGATCTTCGGCCGCGAGCTACAGAAGGCCAAGGAGAGCTACACCTTGGCCAATCGGATCTCGAGCACCCAAGCCTACGGCTACACGGGCCTCCTGATCGTGGCGCGGGCCCTCCGTGCCTCGGACGAGGTCCGCGAGGCTTACTTCGCAGCGGCGATCAAAGCCGATCCGGACTACCTCTCGGCATATGAGATGAAGCTCGAGGCGATCTATCCCAAATGGGGCGGGAGCGCCAAGGCGGCCCTCGAGTTCGTCTACGGCTCGATCGAAGCGCGCCCGGACTACCTCCCTTTGGAGACCCTCGTCCCACGCCTGCACTACGAGTTCTCGCGGACCGTGTTCAACGACGGCGCGGCCTACCTCTCGCGAAAGCGCGTCGTGAGCGACTGCGTGGGAGCGATCCGGCGGATCCGCGAGGCCTACCCCGAGTCGCGCCAGATCAATCGGCTGGCGCTCAAGATCGCCAAGCGGCGCAAGGTAGGGGTTTTGGAGGCGGCCAAGCTCTTGGCCGAGCAGGGTGATCCCTGGGGCATGGGTCAGTACGGCTTCTACCTCAAGTGGGGGAGGCAGGGAGCCAAGATCGATCTCGAGAAGGCTCACGAATTCCTGCTCGCGTCCGGTCAGGCTGGGGACATGATCGGCGCCGGCCAAATCGCCCAGTCCCTGATCTACCACCCAGGTTTCAAGCACGACTACGCGCGGGCGATCCCTTGGTTGAAGGCGTCTGCAGAAGCCGGCTACGACTTTGCCCAAGAGCTCCTCGGCGACTCCTACTTCCTGGGTCGAGGTGTGGCTAAGGACCTCCCGCGAGCCGCGGCCTGGTATCGCCGCGCCGACAACGCCTCGGCCAGGAAGGAGCTCTCCAAGCTCCTGGCCGAGGAACCGAAGCTCAGGCGGCCCGGCGACCCTGAGTAGGTGCCCTCGCTTCCGCCGTATGGTTGACTTCCTGCAGGCTTGCGGCGCGGTGGCGGACTCGCCTCCCCCTCGAAGCGCCGCGCGGCCCTGGGGCCCGTATGATCAGCGCCCAATCGAGAGGTGGCTGTGCTCTGGGGCAAGCTAATCGATCACGACAAGTGCATTGGCTGTCACGCCTGCAGCGTGGCCTGTAAGTCTGAGAACGAGGTTCCCCTGGGGAGCTTTCGGACTTGGGTCAAGCAGGTCGAGAAGGGCGAGGGGCTGTCTGCTCGGCGCCACTTCGGCGTCTTGCGCTGCAATCAGTGTGAGGACGCGCCTTGCGTCTCGATCTGCCCGACAGGCGCCATGCACCGGCTGCCGAACGGGATCATCGACTTCGAGAACGAGATCTGTATCGGCTGCAAGGCCTGCATTCAGGCCTGCCCCTACGACGCGATCTACATGGACCCCGAGTCCAACACCGCGGCCAAGTGCAACTTCTGCGCGCACCGGATCGAGCAGAACCTCGAGCCCGCCTGCGTCGCCGCCTGCCCGACAGGCGCCCTCGTGGTCTCGGACCTCGAGGACCCCGACTCGCCCGTGGCCAAGGCGGCCGCGCGCTCGGCGACGTCGGTCCGTAAGCCCGAGCTCGGGACGCGGCCCAAGGTGTTCTACAAGGGCGCCGATCAGAGCGTCCTCGACCCCCGCGCAGCCTCGCGCCCACTCCAGGGCTACTGGGGCGCGAGCCGCGGCGGCTGCGGCCCCATGCAGCTTCCCGTGGCTGGAGAGTCGGATTCGATCGACGAGACGCCCAAGGGCAGCGGCGCGCCGGCGGCGGCGCGCGTGGCCTACGACGTGCCCCGCGAAGGCGCGCCCTGGGGCAGCAAGATCAGCGCCTACCTCCTGACGAAGTCGATCGGGGCCGGCGCCATGATGGCCGGCGGCCTCGGGCTCTTGCTGGCCGGCGACGCTCCTCAAATGAAGGTCGGGCTCTTGCCCGCTCTCCTGGGCTTCATATTCCTGAACCTGACCAGCCTCTTCCTCGTGGCGGACCTGCGGCGGCCCGAGCGCTTCATGCTCCTGATCCTCAAGGGGCGCATGGAGAGCTGGCTCGTGAAGGGCGCCTACGTCCTCTTGGGCGCCGTCGGGCTCTCTGCGATCTGGGGGATCGCCGCCGTCTCCGGCTGGACCTGGACCCCCAACGCCTGGCACGCCGTCGGGCTGGCGGCGGTCTTGGCGGGCGGAGCCGCGGCGGGCTACACAGCCTTCCTCTTCGGCCAGGCCCGTGGGCGCGCGTTCTGGCAGTCGCCGGTCCTGCTCCCACACCTCGTGATCCAAGCCGTCGTCGCGGGCTGCGCGGCCCTCGCCATCGGCTACGCGGTCATTGACACGATCGCGCCCGGCTCGACCCTGGTCCTCCAGGCGCGCCTCCTGGCCCTCGGCAAGCTCATGACCATCGGCCTCGTCGTCAACGGACTCATGGTCATGGGCGAGCTCAGCTCGCACAGCAACCAGGACGCCCGCCTGGCCAGCAAGTGGATCAGCGAGGGGCCTGGCAGCAACACCCTGTTCTGGGGCGTGTTCGTCCTCGGCCACATTGCTCCGATCGTGGCCCTGACCTTGGGCCTCATGGTCCCCGAGCAGGGCGCGGCCTCGACCTTGTTCGCGATCCCGATCGCGGGCGGCGCGAGCCTGGTCGGACTCTTCCTCTGGGACGACCTCTACGTCCGCGCCGGCCAAGTTCCGGCGCTCAGCTAGGCGGCGACACACATGACGCTCACCAGCCACCCGCCCTTCGAGCAGTGGGACTCCTGGACGGAGTTGGACCCTCAAGCCTGGCCCAAGAAGGTCGGCCGCGAGCACATGATCGTGCCCACGCTCTGCTTCAACTGCGAGGCGGGCTGCGGCCTCTTGGCCTACGTCGACAAGGAGGACCTCTCGGTCCGCAAGATCGAGGGCAACCCGCTCCACCCGGGCTCTCGCGGCAAGACCTGCGCCAAGGGCCCCGCGACCCTGAACCAGATCACCGACCCCGAGCGAATCCTCTACCCCCTCAAGCGGGCCGGGAAGCGCGGCGAGGGCAAGTGGGAGCAAGTCAGCTGGGAGAGTGTCCTGGAGGACATTGGCGGACGGATCCGCAAGGCGATCCAAGAGGAGCGCCACGACGAGGTCATGTATCACGTCGGCCGGCCGGGCGAAGACGGGTTCATGAACCGCCTCCTCCAAGCCTGGGGCGTCGACGGACACAACAGCCACACCAACGTGTGCTCGGCCTCGACCCGCCTCGGGTTCATGAGCATGTGGGGCTCGGATCGGTCCTCGCCGGACTACGCCAACGCGGAGTTCGTGCTCCTGGTCTCGGCCAAGCTCGAGAGCGGCCACTACTTCAACCCCCACGCCCAGCGCCTGACCGAGGCTCGCGAGTCTGGGACCGAGATCGCGGTCCTCGACATTCGCCTGAGCAACACGGCCTCGATCGCAGACCATTGGCTGCCGACGCACCCGGGCACCGAGGCTGAGGTCTTGCTGTCGATCGCGGGCTACCTCCTCCGCGAGGGCCTGGCCAACGAGCCCTTTATCGAGCGCTGGACGAACTGGCGCGCGACCCTCCCCCACCTCCGCGAGCGGATCCAGGGCGACGAGGCCCTGGCCGAGAGCCTGCCCGAGGGCACCGGCGCGGGCGAGGAGTTCAGCGACTTCCTGGCGCTCATGAGCCACTACTACACCCAGCGCTACCCCTTCAGCCGGGCCGCCAAGAGCTCGGGCGTCCCGGCCGAGTTGATCGAGACCGTCGCCAAGAAGGTCGGCAAGGCCGGCGAGAAGCTGGCGACGCACATTTGGCGCAACGCAGCCTCGGGCAACCTCGGCGGCTGGCAGATCGCCCGCGCGCTCCTCTTCTTGAACGTGCTCACGGGCAGCGTCGGCTGCGAGGGGGGGACCGCTCCCCACGACTGGCACAAAATGAAGCCGCCCACGCCCAAGGGCGCGCCGCCTCACGAGCGCTGGAACACGCTCCTCTGGCCGCCGGAGTATCCCCTCAGCCACTACGAAATGAGCTTCCTCCTCCCGCACCTCCTCTTGGACGGGCGCGGCGAGATCGACGTCTACTTCACGCGCGTGTTCAACCCAGTCTGGACCTACCCCGACGGGGCGAACTGGATCGAGGCCCTGAGCGACGAGAGCAAGATCAAGCTCCACATAGCGCTCACGCCGACCTGGAACGAGACGGCCCAGTTCGCCGACTACGTCCTCCCCATGGGCCACAGCCCCGAACGCCACGACCACCAGAGCCAGGAGACCCACATGGGTCGCTGGATCGGGCTCCGCCAGCCGGTCCTGCGTGAGGCCATGCGTCGCCTCGGGAAGTCCTGCAAGGACACCAAGGAGGCCAACCCCGGCGAGGTCTGGGAAGAGGCTGAGTTCTTCCTCAAGCTCTCGTGGGTGATCGACCCCGAGGGCGAGCTCGGGATCCGTCAGCACTTCGAGGCCACGGATCGCCCCGGCGAGCCCATGACCGTCGACGACTTCTACCGCGAGACCTTCCGGGCCGTGCCCGGCCTAGAGGCGGCCGCCGAGAAGGAGGGCCTCGACCCCCTCGAGTTCATGCGCCGTCGCGGGGCCTTCGCCGTCGAGCAAGACGGCGAGCGCCTGAACCTCCACGAGAAGGAGGTCGGCGCAGACGAGCCCGGCGTCGAGATCGGCGGGGTCAGGCGGGCGGGCTTCAAGACGCCCTCGCGGCGCCTGGAGATCTGGAGCCAAATGCTGGCGGACTGGGGTTGGCCCGAGCACGCCCTCCCGGACCACATTGATAGCCAGATCGCGGCCAGCAAGCGCAAGGACGACGAGATCGTGCTCGTCCCGACCTTCCGGCTCCCGGTCCTGATCCACTCCCGCTCGGGCAACGCCAAGTGGCTCCTCGAGATCGCCCACAGCAACCCCCTCTGGTTGAACCCGGCCGACGCCGAGAAGTTCGGCCTCTCCATGGGGGACCTGGCCCGGGTCTCGACCCGGATCGGGAGCTTCGTGCTTCGGGTCTGGATCACCGAGGGGATCCGCCCCGGCGTGGTGGCCTGCAGCCACCACCTGGGTCGCTGGCGCAAGGACAACTCCGAGGCCACCAACCGCTGGAGCGCCTCGCCCGTGAGCTTCAACGAGCGCGGCAGCGAGCTCTTGGTCCGCCGCGTGACGGAGGGCCTCGAGCCCTTCGAGAGCGGCGACCCCGACAGCCAGCGGCTGTGGTGGGAGGAGACCGGCGTCCACCAGAACATGACCTTCCCGGTCCAGCCCGACCCCATGTCGGGCATGCACTGCTGGCACCAGGTCGTCCGCGTCCAAGCCGCCGGCCCCGACGACCAAGAGGGCGACGTCCGCGTCGACCGCGAGCTCGGCCGCCAGGTCTACCGCGAGTGGCTCGAGACGACCCGCCCCGGCCCCGGCCCCGGCAACCTCCGCCGCCCCCTCTGGCTCAAGCGCCCGATCCGCCCGACCGACGCCGCCTATCAGGCGCCCGCCGCCGAGGCGCCGGCAGAGCCCGCTGCAGAGTCGGGCGCAGAGGACTAGGGCTAAGAAGGAGCGGGGATCACGCAGAGTTTGAGGGCGCGATCGCCCCTGCTACGCTGACGTGGTGAGTCCTCGGTTCATCTCTCTCCTCCTCTGCCTCGCGCTTGGCTCTCTCGCCCCCGCGCAGGACGGTGACGCGCGCGGCCTGACGGGGGCGCTGCGTGGCGAGCGGGCGGGGACGGGCAGGGCCTGGCAGACGCGCTTGGTCCAGCCAGCCAAGGGCGTGGGCGGCGAGAGCCGCGAGTCTGCGACTCGGCACCGGGCAGACCTGGCAGACGCCGCGAGGCAAGCGGCGCGCTCGCCCAAGGAGGCGACCCAGGCCGACCTCGACGCGCTGATCGCGCGGAGCAAGGAGGGGCGCTCGCTCTTTTACGCCGCGCCTGAGCTCCACGACGCCCTCTCGGCGATCGCGGCCGAGGGCGACCCGGCCTTGCGTCAGGCTGCGGAGGAGGCAGCCGCGGCTATTGAGCTCGACGCGCACATGGTCGACCTGCGCCGAGCGGCCTTCGCGGCCCGGGCCGAGGGCAAGCGCGGGGTCGAGATCTGGACCGAGGTCACGCGGCGCTCGGTCGAGTTCTGGAAGGACCAGACCTGCCTCAGCGACGCACAGAAGTACGACGAGGTCGTGGCGGACGTGGCCGCCGTGTTCAACGGGCCCTCTGCGATAGGACACCTCAGGACCTACCAGAGGACCTTCGGGCGCCTTCCGCGCAGCGACGCCAACGTCCCGCACATGATCGAGGTCCTCGGGCGACGCAGCAAGAACCTAGGCTGGGTCGGGGGCGGGATCGACCCGACTCAGAGCGAGGACTTTCGCCCGGCCTTCAACGACGGGAGCAACAACCAGGTCTATCACACCAACTTCTTCGTCCTGCTGGGACACGCCGCAGGCCAGAACGACCCCAAGATCGTGAACCTGGTCAACCTCAAGCACGAGACCCTCGACGGCAGGCGGAGAAACGGCGGTCGGAGCATCGCCGACTGGACTGCGAGTGAGGCCGGGAGCGAGATCGGACGCACGATTCGCCTCCTGCGAGACAACGGCCACGGGCGCAAAGGCCTCATGGCCCTCCCCGCGATCATTGGGGGCGCGTTCTCGAATCAGCCTGGAGAATACGCGCGACCTTACGGGCCTGAGGGTCCGGACTACACGAGCCTGACCCAGACCCTAGACGAGTCCATGGCGAACTTCGAGCAGGCCCCACGGGGCGCCGTCTGGAGCCGGATCCAACGCGGCATGGTGCGCATGGCGGGCGGCAACTAGCCACGAAAGATCGTCCGGATCCCCAAGAAGCGCTCCGTTTTTGGGAGATCCCTCCAGCGCCCTGAGGCGCTTGGCGACCGCACGCCGACACTGAGGTGTTCCTTGAGGGCTTTAGCTCCCACTTGAGACCCATCCCGCCGCCCCTCCCACGGCACGGCCATTGCACTGGCCTCACCAGAGACCTCCTGCCAGGTCTCTTGAGGCATGACTATGGCTAGCAAAGAGTGGTATCTCTCCAAGGGCGAGAAGCGGATCGGCCCCCTCTCGGTCTCTCAGATCGAGCGACGGGCCGAGCGCGGCAAGCTCCCCCGCGGAACCCTCCTCTGGCGCGAGGGAATGGAGGAGGCCTTGCCCGTGGCAGAGGTCGACCTCGGCGTCGCCCTCGCCGAGCCTCCCAAGAAGAAGAGCCGACCCAAGCGCAGCGCTCGCTCTGGACGCCGCAAGACCCCGCTCAGCGAGGCCGAAGCGGCTCAAGCTGGGGTCGCCGAGGCACCCAAGAAGAAGCGGTCCAAGAAGAAGAAGGGCGTGACGCCTCCCGCGACTCAGGACCTGGGAGAGCCAGCCGCCGAAGAACCAGCCACCGAAGAGGACCTCCCGGTCCTGGACATGGACGAGATCGCCGTCGCGGAGCCTGCGAGGGACGAGAACTACCTCGGCCGAATCGAGCTGCCTCCGATCAGCGAAGAGGTCAGTCACCTCGGCTCAGCCTCTCTCTTCGTCAAACTCAAGAACGCCTTCGTGACCGTGTTCGCCTTCGCCTTCCTCGGCGGGCTCCTCTACTTGCCCGCCATGCTCTTCCAGATCGGCTGGCTCGAGATCACCGCCTATGCAGTCGCTGGGCTCGGGGCGCTCCTGGGGCTCGGTCTGGCATTCACGACCAAGGTCGCCGATTGCCCCTCCTGCGGAGGCTTGCTCGGCACCAAGACGGGCGACAACCTCTCCGGCCTCGACCACCAAGAGATCGTCGAGTGCCGCCACTGCTACGAGCTCCTCCTCAGCCACGAGGGTGAGGTCACGGCTCTGGGTCACGAGGACGCCCCCAAGAAGCAGAAGAAAGGGCTCGAGGCTCCTGTGTTCAAGGGTGGCTGCTGGAGGGACGAGTGCGTCGTTTGCGGCGACGTCGTCGATCACACAGAGGAGGCCAGCAAGACCAAGGTCGAGCTCGCGCAGCTCCTGGTCGGGACGCTCTCTGTCGCCAGCGCGTCAATCAAGGACATTCCCTACTGTGCTCAGCACAGCGGCGAGGTCTCGATCACGATTCGCGACGAGCACCCGCGCTTGGTCTTTAGGGACCTCGACGCCCGCCGTCGCTACGTTCACCTCAACCGGGACTGCGAGCCGGCTAAGGTCTAGCGGCCCTCCACTAAGCTCTTGGGGTGCCAGCCCCCCCAGAGCAATACCGCGTCTGAGGCGCGCCTCTTGGGAAGGCTCGGGTGGGGGGTCGCGGCGAACCGAGTGCTGAGGCCCTAGAGGCAGGTTCCAGACGGCGAACCGGCGAGCTCGGAGGCTAAGGCTGAGGCCTCGGGTAGGGGACCTCGGCGGCGCCGAAGGCTTCCTTGACCCGGTGGGTCACGTCCGTCACGAAGCGACGTTGGTGGCGCACGTCATAGACGTAGGCCGCGGCCACGACCTTGGTCGCGCGCAGCTCCTCGGAGACGAAGACCCGAGCCGGCTTGCGCCAGGCGCAGTAGGCGCTCGTGACCAGACCCTCCCAGACCAGGCTTCGGACCTGAGCCACGTCCGCCTCGTGGGCCACGTAGAAGGTGATCTCTACGAGGGCGTCCACCTCACCGTAGTTGGCCGAGGCCACAACACCTTCGGTGATCACCTTGTTGGGGATCGTGATCATGGTGTCGTCGGGGGTCACGAGCTGGGTGCTCCGGAGCCCGATCCCCTTGACCTCGCCGCGCTGGCCGGCGACTTCTACGAAGTCGCCGACGTAGAGCGGGCGATCGGTCGCGATCGTGAACCCAGCCAGGAGGTTGGCCGTCAGCTCGCGGGCCGCGATACCCAAGAGGAGCAGGCCGCCGCCCGTGAACGCGAAGGCCGCCGTGGGCGAGACGCGGAGCACGACCATTACTGCGCTCACGACCGCGATCGCCCAGACCACGACTCGGACCAGGGGGCCGAGCTGGCGGAGCTTCTTGCCTCGCTCGCGCGAGACCTGCTCCAGTCGGTTCACGAGGCCGCCGAAGAGGCGCAGGAGCAAGTAGGCCACGAGGAGCAGGAAGGCGCCGAGGAAGAAGTGATAGGGCCCGCTCTCGAAGAGGTCGCGGGGCGCAGTTCCGACCCGGTGCAGAGTCAGGCCGCTCTCGGTGTAGCGCTCGTAGGTCACGCCGCCGACCTCGGCCAGAGAGCGGAGGGCGCTCGGGGCGTCGGCGGCGTCGAAGGAGACGTAGAGCCGAACCTCGGGGACGTCGGCCTCGATCTTGACCGCGAGGCCCGTAGACGTCGCGACGCGCTCGATCCCCTCGCGCAAGGTCGCCCCTTGGAGGTGGACCTGGACCCGCTCGTCGGGGGTCACGAACACGTGGGTCTCGGTCGACACGTCCGCCGCGTCGCCCTGGGGCATGCGGACCCACTGCTTGGGGGCCTCGGGACAGCCGAGGGTCGCCAAGGCTAGGAGCGCCAAGCAGAGCACTCGCAAGGGCGCGCGCGGGCTCACAGAATGTTCCAGTTCGAGAGGTGGGTCCCGATCGCGGCCAGCCAGGGCGTGTTGACGCTGTAGCGCCCGCTGGCCAGGCGCGAGGTCACGCTGTGGCGGGCCAAGGTGTCGAGGATCGACTGAGCGTGTCCAGCCGAGATCAGGAGGAGGTCAGCCAGGTCCTTTTGGGACAGCTCTTCGTGCTCCACGAGCATGGCCAGCGCCAGGAGCGTCGTGCGTGGGTAGGACGAGAGCGCCTCCTCGAAGGGGATCTTGGGGATCGGGAGCACGACGGCCTTCTTGAGCTGAACGCTCCAGCGGGTCGAGCGGCAGAACAGGATCCCAGCGGCCTCGAGGTTGCCGCTGCTCGCGGCGTGGAGGCGCTTGAAGAATCCGACCTCGCGCCAGGTCTCGCGCTGAGGCTCGGGGAGGTCCTTGGGCGCCAAGAAGCGGGTCGGGAAGTCCTCCTGGAGCTCCTTGATCTGTCGCTCGAAGACCTCTTGGAGGTCGGCCTGGCTCAGGAGGGGCGCCTCGACGACGAGGTCGAAGTAGTCGCGGAGGGGGCTGATCTGTTCCAGGTATTCCCAGGCGTAGCGGTCGACCTCGAACACCCACAGGACCCGCTCGAGGGTCGCGGCCATTAGGGCCAGGGCCGCCCGGAGGGCTTCGAATCCCCCGATCTTGCGCATGTAGAGGTTGTGCGCTCGCTCGACGACGACGACCCGGCGGGGACCCTCGCGGAGCTGGGCGGCCAGGTTCTCGTGGGTGCCTTCTCCCTCGAGGCCGAGCGCAAGGGCCGTCGGCTCGAGGAACTCGCTGGCGCCGGTCCGGATCGAGTCGAAGCGGAGTCGCGAGAGGCCGACCTCCTCGCTCTCGCCGACCGTGCTCGCGATCCGGTGGAGGTAGGCTTGGCGACCCGTCCCCCGGAGCCCCGTGACCGCGATCGCCGCGCGACGGCCGCGCAGGAAGCGCCGGACGACCTTCTCGATCTGGGTCCAGGTCTCGGTGCTCGACTCCAGCTCGCGAGCGGAGGCGTTGAGCGAGTCGAGGTCGAAGGCGGCGCTGACCTGCTGGGGGAGCTCTGCGCTGGCCTCCTCTAGAGAGAGCCCCTCGAGGTCGGCGGGCGCGACGTGGGCTTCGGGACGCGCGTTGACCGCGGTCTGAAAGAGCGCAGCCGTCTCGCTGAGGATCCCTCGTATATGCCCTGAGTCTTGCGGCACGCCGCCCCCTGCGAGCCTTTGTAGCGCGCTCTGGGGCCCCCTGCCACGGAGCCCGAGGAGGGGGCGACTAGCGGGGGCCCTTGCCCTCGCGGAAAGTGGCCTTCAGGCCGTGGGTCGCCTCGACCCACTCGGTGAAGGCTGCCGAGAAGCGCTCGTCGGTGTAGGGGATCCCCTCCAGGCCGCCGTGCTCCTTGAGCTTGGCCAGGATCTCAGGCAGCGGCTTCGGAGCCTCCTCGTCGACGCTCATGCCCCAGCCATGCCCATAGGCGAGGTGCCCCGTCGTCTCGGCAATGATCCGGCGGTTGTGGGGGCCCGCAGGCTCTGCCGCAATGCTCTTGTCGGCCCTGAGGTGGTCCCAAGACTCCCGGAGGTGGATCGAGGCGTTGACCTTGATCAGGCCGATCTTCTCGCCTTGGGCGTCCTCGATCAGAACGTCGTGGACCTCCTCGAAGCGGTCCCGAACGAAATCTCCCACGCTAGAACACCCGCACCCGGGGCATGTTCTCGAAGAGGGTCCCGAGCATGCCCTTCTTCTTGCGGTGCATGGTGAGGAGTTGGCGCGAGTAGCCGGCTACCTCGGCAGCCGTCTCCTCGGGGGCGATCCAGCCTTGCCGGACCCCCTTGGCTGTGGTCGAGAGCATGACGTGCTGTGTGCCGACTCTCGACCTGTAGCCCGTGGGCGTAAGGGTTTCGCCGGTTCCCAGCTCGCCCTTGTCCGAGCGAGCTCGCGCGTCAGCCATGTATCGCTTGAAGATCGCGTCTACCGCTTGGCTATGGCCGGCGTCTTCGAAGACGTAGCCCTTGCCGCCTAGGACGCTCAGCATTCGGGCCTCGCGATCGCCTGCCTCCGGTCCGTGCGCCCAAGCGGCGTCCAAGACCGACTCAAAGGCCCCAGGTCGCTCGAGAGCCGCGGCGTCGCCTCTGGCGCGAACGACCCATTGCCCAGCTAGGTCCATTGCCCAGTTGCCGCCCAGCTTCTTCTGCTCGCGGATCGCTTCCTCGTAGAAGAAGGCCGCGTCCTCTGGAGTGCGGAACTTGAGTCGCTGAACGAAGAGCTTCGCGTCTTCCGGGTAGATCAGCCCTACCTCGGCTCCACGCGCCACGACGCTCTTTCCCTTGAAGGTCGCCGTAATCTCGACCTTGCGTGTTCCCGACACGCTTTGGCGAACGTCGGCCCCGAGACTTGCTGCCCATGCGGCTTGCTGGTCCGAGACGGCGAACCCCTTAACGCTCTCCTCGGCGTTAACCGCAGAGGCGAGCCCCAAGCTCAAGACCGCGATCAATATGGCGTGGGAACGAGTCATGGTGCTCTCCTTCGGCTCCGACACACCGGCTCTTGGGTCATCGCCCGCGCCGCGTTACAGGAAGGCCACTCTTCTAGCTATGGGCACGACTTAGAGTCGGACCTCCTCAGTCCAGACAGACTCGCTTCGTGCCGGAAATTGGTCACCCCCTTGCGTGACACTGCCCCCTAGAGGGTGAGTCCAACTCGGACCCACCCACCTAGCCTTCACGAGCTCACCTCATGTTCTTAACCCTCCGCAGGGTCTGGTCGCTGCTCGGCGACCAAGGCCTCCGCTACGGGGGCGCGATCGCCGCCTTGGTCGTCGCGACCTGTTTCCTCTATACAGCCCCCTTGATCCCCCAAGCGGTGTTCGACGGCGTCCTGAGCGAGGGCCCGCCGCCCTCCGCCTCGACCCGCGCCGTCGTGGGAGCGCTGGGAGGTCGGGCCTATCTGGCCGAGAACCTCTGGCTCCCGGCCCTGGTGTTCCTGGGGCTGAGCGTGCTCGCCGGAGGGTTCACCTACCTCCGCAGTCGCTGGGCCGCCGACGCCAGCCAGTCGATCGTGCGTCGGGTTCGCGACGAGGTCTACGACCACCTCCAGCACCTGGCCTGCAGCTACTTCGACAGCGCCGAGACCGGTGACCTGGTCCAGCGCTGCACCTCCGACGTCGAGACCCTGCGCAAGTTCCTGGCCTCCCAGGTCGTCGAGATCGGGCGAGCCCTGATCATGCTCGTGATCCCGATCCCCTTGCTGATCGCCATAGACGGGCGCATGACCTTGGTCTCGCTCCTGCTGCTGCCGGTGATCAGCGCGTTCAGTTACGTCGTGTTCGTGCGAATCAAGTCCGCCTTCCTCGCCACCGACGAGGCTGAAGGCGCCATGACCGCGCGGATCCAAGAGAACCTCTCGGGGATCCGGGTCGCGCGGGCCTTCGCGCGCCAAGAGCACGAGGAGGCCCTCTTCGAGGCCACGAACTCGGCCCACCGAGACCTCGACTTCCAGCTCTACACCTACATGGCGCGCTTCTGGGCGATCAGCGACCTGCTCTGCTTCCTCCAGAAGGGCCTCGTGGTGGCCGCCGGCGCCTACTGGCTCTCGCAAGGGACCTTGGCCGTCGGGGCCTTCTTCTACTTCCTGACCGCGGTCAACCTCTTCCTGTGGCCCGTGCGTCACATGGGGCGGATCCTGGCCGACCTCGGCAAGGCCGTGGTCGCCATAGAGCGCCTCGACGAGGTCCTGACCCAGGCTCGCGAGCTCGACCCCGACGAGGAGCTTCCCGCTGACTTCGAGCCGCCCGTCTTGACCGGCGACCTCGTGTTCGAGGGCGTCAGCTTTAGCCATGGCGAGCAGGAGGTCCTCCGCGAGGTCTCGTTCTCCGTCGCCCAAGGCGAGACCTTGGCGATCCTGGGGCCTTCAGGGAGCGGTAAGAGCACCCTGATCAACCTCCTGCTCCGGCTCTACGACTACGAGCAGGGCTCGATCCGAATCAACGGCCACGAGCTCTCCTCGCTCCCGCGCAAGCACGTGCGGAGTCAGGTCGCGGTCGTGCTCCAAGAGCCCTTCCTGTTTAGCAAGTCCGTCGGCAAGAACGTCCTTCTGGGACGCGCGAGCGCGACGAAGGACGAGCTGGAGACCGCGACTCGGGCCGCTGGAATCCACGACACGATCGTGGGCTTCGACAAGGGCTACGAGACGGCCGTCGGCGAGCGGGGCGTGACCCTCTCGGGGGGGCAGCGCCAGCGCTTGGCCCTGGCGCGGGCGCTCTTGGAGGAGCCCGCGGTCTTGGTCCTCGACGACTCCTTGAGCGCGGTCGACACCAAGACCGAGGCCTCGATCCTCGAGGCCCTGGGGCAGGCCAAGGGTCGGCAGACGACGATCGTGATCGCGCACCGCGTGTCCACGATCAAGGACGCCGACCGAATCCTGGTCCTGGGCAAGGGAGCGGTCGTCCAGCAGGGCGACCACGAGACCTTGCTCGCAGAAGAGGGCCCCTACGCCCGTCTCTGGCGGGCCCAGACGGCGCTCGAGGAAGAGGTGGCAGCTCCGGCTGAGGACCCCGTCCAAGACGCCACAGCCGCTCCGGCTGCCATTGAATCCGGTGCTCCCGAGGTCGCTCGCGACCTCGGGGGCGCCCTCCCTACTCCTTCCTACGCCCAGACGGCCTGAGGAACACATGACCACCGCAACCGCTGATCTGCTCGACGAGCACGCTCCGCCGCGCGACTTCGACCTGGGGCTCTGGCGCCGGATCGTGGGACACGCCCGCCCCTATCGCGGGCCCCTGACCGGCCTCGTGGCGGCCGGCCTCGTCGTCGCTGCCTGCGACGCGATCATTCCCCTCGTGACGGGTCGCCTGATCGACAGCGCGATCGCCAAGGAGGGCGGCGCCGCCGTCATGGGCTACGCCGCGGGCTACGTCCTGGCCTTGGTCGCGATCGCGGTCTCGGTCTACCTCTTCATTCTCCTGGCGGGCAAGACCGCGACCGGCGTCGGCTACGACCTCCGCAAGCAAGGCTTCACGCGCCTCCAGGAGCTGCCCTTCAGCTACTTCGACACTAGGCCCGTGGGCTGGCTCGTGACGCGCCTGACCTCGGACTGCGAGAAGCTCAGCTCGCTCATGCCTTGGTTCCTCTTGGACCTCGTCTGGGGGGTGTCTGTGATCTTCGGGATCACGATCGCGATGCTCGTCCTCGATTGGCGACTGGCGCTGGTGGTGCTCACGATCGTGCCGCCCCTGGCGCTCTTGAGCGCGTTCTTCCAGCGTCGCCTCCTGCGCAGCTCGCGCATGATCCGCAAGACCTACGCGGTCCTGACCGCGAGCTTCAGCGAGTCGCTAATGGGGGTCCGGACGACCAAGACCCTCGCGCGCGAGGAGGGCAACCTCGAGGAGTTCCAAGAGAACAGCGAGGACATGTATCGCTACAGCATGACCAACGCGCTCCAGTCGGCGGTCTACCTCCCGATCGTGAGCTCGCTGGGCGCCTTGGGCGTCGGCCTCGCGCTCTGGCGGGGCGGCCTCGGCGCGTCCCTGGGGGACGTGAGCCTGGGGACCCTGATCGCGTTCATGCAATACGCGGCCCTGTTCACGATGCCGATCCAGGAAATGGCCGAGCGCTTCACGCAGCTCCAGGCGGCCCAGTCCGCCGCCGAGCGGATCCAGGGACTCCTGGACGAGGTCCCCGAGATCCGCGACTCCGAGGCTGTCGTGAGCAAGATCGCGGCGACTCGGATCGCCGAGGGCGCGGGCTCGGCTCGCCCCGAGGGCGTGGCCATTGACGGCGGCCCCGAGCGGATCGAGCGGATCGAGTTCGACGCCGTCGAGTTCGCCTACAAGCCGGGCGAGCCCGTCCTGCAGGGCTTCGACCTCGAGGTCGAGGCGGGGCAGACCGTGGCGCTGGTCGGCGCCACGGGCGGCGGCAAGAGCACCATCGTGAGCCTCCTGGCCCGCTTCTACGAGCCCACGGGCGGTCAGATCCGGATCAACGGGACCGAATACCGCGAGCGGAGCCTGCATTGGCTCCAGTCGAACCTGGGCGTCGTGCTCCAGGTCCCCTTCCTCTTCGCGGGGACGGTCCGCGAGGCGATCCGCTACGGACGCTTGGACGCGACGGACGCCGAGATCGAGGCCGCAGCAGAGCTGGTCGGGGCCTCTGGGTTCATAGCCGAGCTGAGCGAGGGCTACGAGTCCCAGGTCGGCGAAGGCGGGAGCAAGCTCTCGACGGGGCAGCGCCAGCTGATCGCCTTGGCCCGCGCCGTCGTGGCCGATCCGCAGGTCTTCGTCATGGACGAGGCGACCTCGTCGGTGGACACCGAGACCGAGGCCCTGATCCAGAGCGCGGTCGAGAAGGTCCTGAAGGGACGGATCGCGTTCGTGATCGCGCACCGCTTGTCAACGATCCGCGACGCCGACAAGATCCTCGTGATCGACGGCGGCAAGGTCGTGGAGAGCGGCGATCACCAGGAGCTCCTCGCCAAGCGCGGGCGCTACTACGCCCTCTACACCGGGCGCCTGGCGCGCGCCGAGGCCACGCGTCTGGCGCGGGTGGGTTAGAGGTCTGCAACCAAGGCAGAGGGGGCGGTGATCGATCACCGCCCCCTCGTGTCTTTGGTTGACTGCGCTACTTGATCGGCTTGATCCGGATTCGGATCGCCTCGTCGGTCGCGGGGAGCGCCCAGCTGGGATCGGCGTAGCGACGGACGCGGCCGCGTCCCTCGGCGTTGCCCTCGCCGTGAGCCAGGGGCGGCTGGCCGAGGCCGGCGCCGCCAGCCTCGTTGGCCTCAGCGCCTGCGTCATAGACCCGGAGGAGCGCGGCGGCGTCACGGGCGATCGCGGCCGAGCTGCGGACGCGACCCCGCGAGTCGAGGAGGGCCAAGCCCTGGCCGAGGGCCAGGAAGGCGTCGTTGCTCGGCACGATCATGGTCGCCAAGTTCACGAAGCGGTTGCGGCGATCGAGCTGGATCGTGACGCGGAATCCGGTCGCAATGTTGCCGACGCCGCTTTGGGCGCTTAGCTCGCGGCGGAAGTCACGGCTGCCGCCGTCCTTGGCGAGCTCGGCGACTCCGCGGCTGGCGGGCGTGCCCGGGCTGTAGGGGGCGGCGCCTTGGGAGTGGCTGAACACGACCGGCGTCGTGAGCTGTCCCGGGAAGGCCTTGCCAGCGCTGGTGTTGCTCAGGCTGAGCTCGAAGCGGCCGTTGCCCAGGTGGCGAACCGCGAGGCGCGCGAAGCCGCCAGCGTTGGGACCGGCGAAGTCGTTGGTGGCGTCGGCGTAGGGGCGGACCGTGGCGTCGGCGTCGGCTGGGCCGGTGTTGGGCGCGCCCTGGAGGGGGGCAATGTTGCCGCCGACGCCGGGGGCTTGGTTGGCCTCGGTCCCCGCGTCGTAGAGACCCAGCGCGGCGTTGAGGGCAGCCTCCAGCGCCGCAGCGCTCAGGACTCGCCCTCGCCCGTCAACGAGGGACACCTTGCGAGCCGCCAGGAAGGCGTCGTTGGTCCGAGCCACCATGGTCGCCAGGGTGAGGTGCGTGGCGTTGGCCCCAGGCCGGACCGTGAACTTGACCGAGCTCCCGGGCGTGAGCGGTCCTTGCCCCGCGACTCCGCTGGCCGAGACGCCCGAGGTGTTGCGAGCGTTGGCTCGGAGCTGGCTCGCGTCTCCGTCCTCGGCTAGGGCCTCGAGTCCGTTCCCGAGGGCGGCCTCTCCGTCGCGGAAGAGCTCGTAGCTGCCGTCGTGAGCGACGTGGAACACGGGCGTCACGGGCGAGACGAAGGTCCCTGCCAAGTTGCGGAGGGTGACCTCGAAGGAGCCTCCGCGCCGGCGAACGCTGAGCGAGACGAGCTGACTGGCCTGGGGGAGGGCGCGGGTCGAGTCGGACCACATGCGGAGGGTCCCCTCGGCGCCGCCCGTGTTGGGGCCAGCTTGGCGGGGGGCTTGGTCAGGGCCCTGGCCGAAGGCCTGGTTGGCCTCGGTGCCTGCGTCGTAGGCGACGACGCCGAAGGTGCGCTCGCCGAGGGCTTGGCCTTGGCCGTTGAAGAGGGCGATCGAGGCCGCGGGGGAGACGAAGGTGTCGTTGGTCTGGGCCAGCATCGTGGCCAGGCTCAGGCGCGCGCCGTCGCGCGGGTCGGCCTCGACCACGAAGCGATAGGACTGGCCGGGCATGGCCGGACCCGCTTGGCCGGCACCCAGGGGAGTGTTGAACACCCCGGCGGTGAGGACCTGGGTCGAGCGCGAGAGCTCCTGCTCTAGGGGGACTGGGTTGCCGTCTTCGGCCAGAGCCTCTAGGCCTCGGCCGGCGCGCTGGCCCGAGCGGTGGATCGGGTTCTGTCCGCGGTGAAGGGCGAAGGCACCCGGCGCGAGGGGTCCGGCTCCGCCGACGTTCTCGACGGTCACCTCAAAGCGCTGCTTGGTGGGCTGGGTCGGCTGCGTGGGAGTCGGCTGGGTGGGAGTCGGCTGGGTCGGGGTGTCGGCGACGACGACTTGACGAGGGGCCGAGAGCTCGGGGCGGCCGCGGCGGTCGAGGCTGTAGACGTAGAGCTGGAAGGTGCCGGCAACTCCGGGCGCCTGGAGGGTGGCCTGGCTCTGGTTGGCGACGCCGCGTTCGACCTTCACGATCCGACCGCCCTGCGCCCAGAAGAAGAACACCGGGGCGTTGCGCTCGTTGCTGTAGCTGATCTGGACCGTGGCGCTGGGAGAGACAGTGCTCGGGGCGGCGTCTACTGAGACGTCGGCCATGGCCAAGCCTGCCCCGAGGGCGCCAAGGAGGCTGGCGCGGAGCAGGAAGCGGGTAACGAGTGAGGCGGTCGACTTCATGTCAGATCTCCAAGGGATTCGTCGGGTTGCACTTGTGTGCGCTTGCCCAAGTCTGGGTTCCGGTTTTTGGGCGACGCTCGAATCGCTGTTGCGCTCTGCGTCACTTCACTGAGAGGCAAGGTAGGCGGGGGCGCTATTTTCTCCATTGCAATGATTCGACCTACTCGTTCGAATTAGCGCAATGAACGAGCCGCACCTGCATCGCCTCCTAGAGCTCTGGAGTTGGCTCCCTGCCTTTCGCTTCGTGGCCGAGACGGAGCACCTCCCGAGCGCTAGCGACCTCCTCTACACCTCGCCCTCGGCTTTGTCCCGCACGGTCAAGCAGCTCGAGCAGGCTCTCGGGCAGCAGCTCTTCGATCGAGTCGGCCGACGAATGGTCCTCAACGAGGCAGGCCGGCAGCTCCTAGGAGGCGTTCGCCGCGCCATGCGCTACGTGGACGACGTGGTTCAAGATCTGCAAGGAGAAGAGCTCCGGGGAGAGCTCCGGGTCGTCAGCGCCACCCAGCTCGGGACAGCGTGGCTCCTAGAGGCCGTCCCACAGCTCCGCGAAGCGCATCCCGAGCTGGTCCTGTCCCTCGTCCCACCTTCAGGGCCCCTGGTCCAAAGCCTCCTCCAAGGCCAGATCGATCTGGCCTTGGTCGAGCAGCCGCTCCGCCACGCTGAACTGACGCTGACTCGACTCGGGCGAGGCGGGAGCAGCGTCTACTGCGGACGAAGTCACCCGCTCTGGGGCAAGGCGAGTCGTAAGGGGACAGTCCTCAACGACGCGGCGCTGGCCAAGCACGAGTTCGTGGCCCCACCCGAGGTCGGAGGCGCCGCGCTCGACGATTGGCCGGCCACGCGAGCCAGGCGAGTCGGGCTCCGAGTCGACCAAGTCCGAGTCGCTCTTCAGGCCTGTCTAGACGGCGGCTTCTTGGCTGTCCTCCCAGACGACGTGGCGCGGGCGGCGGTCGAGCGCAAGGAGCTGCGGGCCTTGAGCGGAGTCAAGATCCCCAGCTCGGAGGTCTACGCCCTAGCGCGCCTCGCCCTCCACCCCCGCGACTCGGCTCAGATCGCGGTCGAAACGATCCGCGCTGTCCGGGCCAGAAGCTAGGGGAACCATTCCGGGTCAGTCGCTCTCTCCTCCCATGCGAGCAATCCTCTCTCGCCTCTGCGCGATCGTCGTCCTCGTCTGTGTGGTCGGTGCGCAGAGCGGCTGCGTGACCGCCATGGTCATGGACGAGATCTTCACCGTCGAAGGCGAGGGGCTTGGCCTGGAGGACTCGCGCCCCCCAAGCTCTGCCTGGCTCTGGAAGCGAATCGGGCTGGCGGCCCTCGTGCTCCCCCTCACCCTCCTCGCTGACCTGGTGGTCGCGGCGACCTTCGGGCGCCTGCTCCCAGACGACGACGACGACGACGACGACGACGACGACGACGACGCGTTGGACGAGTGCGCGATCCGGTCGCCCGCTATCGGAGCGCGTCCACGATCCCTGAGCGCTGCCCCAGCGCCGCTCGAGTCCGCGAGTCCGCGACGCCGGTGACAGGAATCCCCCGGGCGCGCTGGAAGTCCTCGAGGGCGGCGCGGGTCAGCGCTCCGAACTTGCCGTCGGGCTCGAGCTCGGCTCCCCGCGCGACGAGGGCGCGTTGGAGGCGCTCGACGGCGGGGCCCCGACTTCCCTGACGGAGGTCTGCGGGCGGGGTCGGGCTAGCGCTGGGTCGACTGGCAGGTGCCGCGTCGCTCCGGATCGCAGCCTCGAGAGCCCGTCCGTAGATCGCGTAACCAGCGCTGTTGAAGTGCAGTCCGTCGCTGCTGACCTCGGCCTTGAGCTCGCCGCGGCTGTCCTTGAGGAGGGCGTGAAGGTCGAGGAAGCTCGCGCCGTGGCGCTCAGCGATCGCCTTGACCCGCGCGTTGTAGCGCTGGATAGGCCCTTGAAATGCGGTGTAGCGGCCCCGGGTCGGCGGGGTGCTGACCGCGATCAGCTTGACCCTGGGCAGGCGAGTCCGAATCCGGCGGACGATCTCTTCGTAGTCACGCGCCGCGCGGGCCAGGCCGCTCCCGTCCGAGCCGATCTGATTGACGCCGACTAGGAGCACGACGTGGCTGGGCTGGGTGTCGAAGACCGAGGGACCCATTCGGCTCAGGACGCCGCGTGGAGGGCCGACGCGGTCTGAGCTGATCCCGCGGTTGAGAACGCGCCTGGCCAGGTTGGGGAGGTAGCGGCTGGTTCGGCCGCTCGACTCCCAGCCCTCGGTCAGCGAGTCTCCAACGAGGACGACGTGTTCCTTGTCTGCTGGGAGGGTCGCGTTCTGGGCCTGGAAGGCGGCCACGCGCTGGTTGAAGTGCCGGACCCAGCGATCCTGAGCGCTGGCCAATCCGTCAGCTCCGCCTACAGAGAGAAGGAGGCCCAAGGCCAAGGCACGAATCATCTTCACGAAAACACCTCCGCTGCAATGAATGTGAAAAGCATATCTCGCACCGGACGCAACGTCAGCGGGCTCGGAGGAAGGAGCTCAGTTGCGCGCCAGGCGATGATTTCGGTCTCGATTCCGTGTCAAGCCGCTGGAGGTCGCCCTTCCCCATAAGTCCATTGGTAACAGATGGTTGCGCAGCGAGGTCAGCCCTCAGGGATCGGAACCCTCGGTCGACCTCCACGCTAACTTTAGTGATAACAAGGACTAAGGGCTCGAGCGCCGAATCCGTCTCGGCCTGGGCTCGGGCCGCAGGGCCCTCGGCAGAGGGAGAAGGTCTCTGGGGTCCCCTCGCATGGGTCAGAGGATTGATGCAACATGCCCCGATGTGCTTCGTCAAGCACGTTGGCAAGGAAGGTCCCCCATGCAGCAGGATTCGCACGAGTTCGACGACACCTCAGAGGACGCCCTCTTCGAGGCTCCCGAGGTCGCTCAGCCCTACGCTCAGCCCTATTCGGACGCGACGCGTCCGAAGGACAAGGAGCGCGGCGCGACCCTCATGTTCGCCCTCGCGATCTTGGCCCTGCTGGTCCTCTTCAGCACGGTCTTCGCGCGGCTCATGAGCATTGAGCGGCGAGCTTCGGCCTACTACCGAGATCGCGTGCGCTCCAAGCTCGCGGCTCGAGCAGGGATCGAGCGCGCGATCGTCGAGCTCCGAGCGGTCGCCGGTCAAAACCACTACAGCGATCCCTATCGTGGTGGCTGGAAGTATTTCGCAGATCCGGGTCCGCTGACCCTGCCGCCTGGTGAGCCGCTCAACCTGCTGACTACGCACTACCCCAGCTTCCGCCAGGACCACCCCGACACCGACGTCAGGCGCTACGGCGCGCCTCTGGCCTATAGCGGCTACTTGGGTCAACCCGACGACACGTCGCACATGGTCTACCGGCTCAAGATCATTGACAGCGGTAGTCAGCTGAACCTCAACACCCCTGATCAGCGGACGGCAAACCGCCTCCTGAAGAACCTGCTCGTCGCGGCCACGGACGACGCCAACGACGGCAACGGAACTGGGGATATCGACCTCAGCGACACTCAGGCTCAGACCATTGCCAACGCAGTCATTCCCCTCGTCAATGGGACGGGCACGCCGATCGAGCAGGTCCAAGACCGCTTCAAGAGCAAGCCGCAGCTCGGAGCTGCGATCATCGAAGCTGCCGTCGCGCTTCCGCTCAATCGCGAGGACATCGAGAACGCTTGGCTGCTGCATATTCGGGACAAGGTCACGGTCTACAGCTGGGAGGACCCTGACGTCATTCGGCCCTACCGCCTCAACGCTCCCGACATTCCCGACGCGACTCAGGCCCGTCAGAACCTGGCGCCCATGGCGCGGGCTCCAGTCAACCTGAACACCGCCAGCGCACCCGTGTTGTTCGCGCTCTTCGCCGACCTCATGGCAGAGACTCGTTACGGAACCTTCGAGATCAACGCCGCCACGGCTCGGACTCTGGCGACTCGAATCATCGCCCGGCGGGCAGATCCAAACCCGGGTGACCCGATCCCCACCGACCCCACCCTCGGCTTCCAGCCTTTCCGTAGCTGGCCCGAGTTCGAGGCTTGGCTCGACGACCCCGCCCAGGACGACATTTTCCCCACCACGCCAATCGGCGCGAAGCTGCCCTGGCCCGGTGGCTTGGACTGGGCTCCGACGGGCGGACTGATCGAGCGCCTCCACACGGACGCTCACATTGGCCAGCGCGACCTGATCAAGTCGCAGCTGAACCCCAACACCATGCTCAACAAGTTCGGCGCGCTCCCCAGCCACGGCGGCTACCTGCGTCGCTATGGGAAGATCGTCGACAAGTCCGATATCGTTCGCATGACCACCGAGGGCTGCTTCGACAGCCTAGGCGTGTTCGAGATCACTTCTACGGGCCTGATCCTGACTCGCGACCTCCGCGACGCCACTCGCGGTCACATGGTCTCGGCCGGACACACCGACCTCGTCGTCGTCCGCGTCTACACCCCGCTCCGCCTGACGACTCAGTCCCAGTTCGAGAAGCACCGGGCCAACATGGTCCAGGGCAACTTCATTGAGTCGCCCGAGAAGCTCTTCAAGGACAGCCTCGCGAGTGGAAGCACGACCGTCGTCAACTACGACATCAACGACGCGTTCCGCGCTTCGGTCAACAAGGGCGACCCCAGCGTCCCGGGCAGCGGCTACTTCGACGACTCGGTCCCCAACACGGACCCCAACCACATTTCCCCAGGTTGGCCAGGAATGGTCAGCTGGCCGCAGTATTCGCTCAAGCGCGTCAATACCGCCGTGGGCGGCACCGGAACGCTCCGCTACCCCATGTATGACTCGGCCAACCCTGCGACTTGGGACGGTCACCTGACCCTCTCGAACATGATCACGGTCCGGACCGGGGACAACGACTTCGTGGCCGGCTTCTCTCGCGGCAAGCTCGAGGCCTTCAAGGTCCGCGCCTGGTGGGAGCCCAAGGACCTCTCTGCGAACGGGGCCTACCGCACGGCTACCCCGACTCGCCCGGTTAACGCGACGGAGCTCTCCTACCTAGCGAACTCGCTGACCCGCGGGGATCAGGCGCCTTCGACCACGGGCGGCGGCGGCCTCAACTCGGTCCTGGCCGAACAGTTCTCTGACGTGGGCGTCGCTGATGACGTGGCGGTTCGCATGTTCACCGAGGGCACACAGCTCGTGAACACCGGGGTCATGATCGGCCCTGACCGCTTCTCGGTTGACGCTGGCGGCAACAAGATCGACGACCGCTTCTTGGCCTACGACTCCAACAACATCGATCTTCGCCAAGGCACGAGCATTCGCTTCTGGGTCCAGCCCCTGCTCGACCCGACCTCGCGAGACAAAGAGATCCTGTTCTACTTCAAGGGCAGCAACGGCAGCGAGACGAACGGCGGGGCCGCAGGCACGCCTACCAACCGCGCGGCTGACCCGGACTTCTCGGGTTGGCCGATTCCGGCTGGCTATCACAACAACGGCGCGACGACCGAGACCGAGCCTCGCCACGGCAACAAGCAAGAGGCCGGGTTCGTTGTCTACAAGGAATACGACGCGGTCCAGGATGAGGTTCGGATCAAGCTCGAGGACCTCGGCTCGGGGGTTCACTCGTGGGCGCGCGGCAATCAGATCGCCTCGATCGACGTAACGCCCTCCTACATGAAGGGCGCACCCCTCAACAAGCCAGACCCTGCCGCTCCCGAGTGGATCCCGGGCTCTTGGCACTGGATCGTGATCAACTTCGGGCCCGGCCAGATCGCTACCGGGGGTCGCCGTCAGGCCTTCGCCACGCTCCAAGTCGACAAGGTCACGCCCGCAGTGCACGGCGAGTACATCATGCAGCGCGGCGACAACCTAGCGGCGGGAGCGGGCGGCGGAACCGAGCTGGGAGAGGTTCACGGCTACCGGGACGAACACGCCAACGTCAGCATCAGCACGTTCACTAGCGCAATTGACGCAGAGACTGTTCCCACAAGTGCCAGTCCGACTTTCTACAAGATCGTCCCCCGCATGCTCGGGGACTTCTACCACTGCACTCAATACGACTCCCTCTCGAGGGAGGCTGGGACCAGTCAAGGCGGCGCGGCCACCTACGGACGCGGAACGGTCGCCTACCGACGGACCAAGGAATACGGCGAACTCGGTGGGCTGCCAGCGATTCGCTGGGTTGGTGGGGCCTGGCCCTTCTACCCCTTCGTCGCTAGCGGCGGCGCTCCCGGATCGTACACCCAGGTCTCGGGTGTTTGGCCTTTGGCCCCCTTCCCTGGGCTCTGCACCAACCGCTCCATTGCGATCAAATTCACGAACCCAGGGGGCGCGCCCGGTGCCCCTCCTGGTGACATGGACGTGCCCTTCACGGCTGGGGGCTGGGTCGTTCCCTACCCGGACGTCAAGGTCCCTTTCCCGAGCCCCTTCGGCTGGGACAACGACGGCACGAACCCTCCTGGAGCGGTGGCCTACCCGGCTGCCGAGCCGTGGCCCTACCCGGACACGAGCCGGGAGTGGCACCAATCGGCGCTCGTCTCTTGGGACGAGATCCACTATCGGGGCCGAAGCCCCTGGGCCGCCGCGCCTTGGCCTGGTGCTGGAGGTGGCAACTGGCTCCCCGCCGATCTCAGCGAGCTGGACATGGTGGACCACCCCCAGAGCCACACCCCGGTCCCGGATCCCAACACGGACCTCTATGAGCACCGTGGCGGACGTCTGCCCTACGCTGTCGACTCTTCGGCGCGACGGAACAAGAACACGTCCATGACGACGACCGACGACGGAAGCACGGCGCTCCCTTACTTGGTCCAGGCCCCGCACGCTAGCTACATTCGAGGTCGTGAGCCAATGGACCGCCCAATGCCTCCACCCGGCACAGGTTTTCGTCCCTTCGGGCAGAGCTTCGTGATTCCGATCGACGCCGTCGACGACGACTGCCACGGCTGCGAAGACTGCGACGTGGACGGACCGGTCTTGTTTGGAGCTGAGCCTCTCGGCACCTCGAACTACGCCGGCAACAAGCTCGCTGCACCGAACCCCGCCACCATGGCGACGGCGGTCTTCGACAACATCGTGTTCATTAACCAGGACCCTGATCGGCGCACGGACCTCCCAGGGATCTCCAACGGCGGAGACCTTGTCACAGGCTCGACCGTGTCCCTGGCTGCGAAGGACTTCGAGGACCGCTTCTACGAGGAGGACCTGGCCCAGTTCCTGGACGAGGTCGCGGGCGCCGGCGCCAAGGGCACGGGGGCGGTGTTCCACCGCGGCCTGCTCGAGCTTCGCAACCGTCGCTTCCGGCTCTCGTCCATGACCTGGACGAGCTACAAGACTCGCGTCACGAACCTCGACTTCGAGGTCGCGCTCTGGAAGATCGACAACTCCGTCGACGGCAGCGGGAATCCGGTCTACAGCTACGGCAACGCGAGCTTGCTGAACGCGGTCCGAGACGCCCCGGACTTCGGGGACTTCTCGACGACGACGAATTTCGCCAAGAACCCAGAGAAGGGGGCGATCTTCGGACACCCTGATCCGGCGGTGCGAAAGCTGAACTTCCTGACCAACTTCTTCGAGCCTGACCCGATCGCCGATACGAGCTACTCCTTGCGGAGTCCCTACGTCGACGGCCTGGGGAACGCCTCGGGAGGAATCGCACCTGAGCTCTTGATCTTGGGTGTTCGACTCCAGGGATACACGAATACCCACGTCACCGATACGACTACGACGACGGCTGACGACCAAACCACTGAGCCGAACCCGGACGATGTTGGAGTCCTGGTGTCACCCGTGTTGGAGACGCCAGTGTTCGAAGACGTCACTTTGAACCTGACCTTCCCCCGTCCTCAATACCTCTACGCAGAAGAGGGAGCGATCGAGTAATGCGATCTTTCAACGTTCACCGCGGGGTCTTGAGCCTAGCGCTCGTGGGAGCGCTCGCTCCGGCCGCGTTGGCCCAGCAGCCAGCGCCGACTATCGAAGCGACGGTCAAGCTCGAGAACACCAAGTCAGGGTCCGTCCTGCATTTGGAGGGCAAGGCGCCCAACTTGCCCGACGGGACCAAGCTTCACGTCCGAATGATCGTGGCCGACGTCAAGACGGAGGCGACCTTCTTCATGACGCCCGTCACGAACGAGCGCTTCAGGGCCGTCAAGACCTTCAACCGCAAGACCCTGGCTCCCTTGCCCTACGTAGTCACGGTGGAGTTGATCCTCGGCGACCAGCGCCAGGCGATCGCGCGCCTGATTCGACTGGAATACGGCCTGCCCAGCGACGCTCGCGTCATTCTGGGGAATCACCGGATCGAGATCGGATCCCTCGAAGAGCAAGCAGAGTTCCGCCTCGAGACGATCCACAAGCTGCTGGCCTTCTCGAAGATCGCCAAGGACTGCGTGGGCAAGACGAACGAGATCCTCGCCAAGCCTGCGCCTGCGGATCCCGCCGAGTGGAAGAAGGTCGTCAGAGGACTGGCCATGGCGGTCCGACCGACCTTCACCCGACCCTTCGCCAAGTACAAGTCGCAGTACGTGGTCATTCACGAGCGAACTGCAATGTCGACCTTGGGGACCTGCATGTCGGAGCTGAACACTGCTCTGACGCACCACAAGAACGGTGAGACCGCCAAAGGCAAGGCTCGCATGGCCCGGGCCGAGGCAGTCTTGGGTCGTCTGGAGGAAGAGCTCCAGAGTCGTCTCCCGAAGAAGTCGGGCGGCGAGAAGAAGGGGAGCGAGAAGTAGTGCAGCGGTCCAATCACGGAGGTCGACACATGACTAAGACCCGTCTGAGCAAGGCCATCAAGCTCGCGACCCTAGGCGTGAGCTTGGGTGGAGCAGCGCTCGTCCTCGCGCCGAAGTCTTCCTACGGCTGAACGAACATCTATGGCATTCCGGGTGAATGCCGCATGACCACTTACAGCTGCGATACCAACCCAGACTCGAAGGAGCGCGAGGAGAAGCCTCAACAGCTCGCTCAGACCTACATGGTCGGCAAGTGGACCTTCCACAGCTATCGCAAGAGCCACGACGGCAAGACCCTGATCTATCACATGGTGGACGGGATCAAGGTTCAGCAGGGCGACAAGGTCTTCGAATACAAGATGCAGCTGCGGCATCACAATCCCCGCGGCTTCTACTTCTCGCCAGACAACAAGAGCGTCGCGTTCTGGGCTCCCTTCGAGGAGGGACAGCCCAAGAAGCGCGTCGCGGTCATGAACTTGAGCGGGCTCGGGAGCAAAGCCAACGTCAAGATCGTCTACACGCCTCCCAAGGAGCACGTCCCCTTCGGGATCGAGTGGGGGCCTGGCAACAAGGCGCTCTTCGTCGTCGAGCGAACCGTCAAGGACGACGTCGACTACGCGATCCTCAAGCGCCTGGAGATGCCCTCTGGCGGCAAGGGCAAGGAGCTCTTTCGAACCGTCGGCAAGATCGACTTCTTCATGCCGCCCGTGTCTCGCTTCGAGAACGGAAGCGGGCCGAGCAAGAAGCCCTACAGGATCGTGTTCGGCTGCGAGAACGGCCTCTACGTCATAGACCCCAAGGACGGCAAGAAGCGCCAGCGCCTCTCTCGCCTGCCTGCGGTCGGGTTGCACAACATCGAGTGGAATCCAGACGAGAACAAGAACCAGCTCCTCCTCTTCTTCAAGAACCCAGTGTCAGCTGACGACGGTCGACGCTTCGAAGGCGTCTACTTCGTAGACCTAGACAAGCTGGACGTGGCCGCCGCAGGCGCGACGGGCGAGATCGACGAGGACGCCTTCATGGAGCAGCTGCACCGGAAGCGTGACATTCACACGCTCTGGTTCTCCTCCAAGGGGACCTACGCGACCTGGGCCTCTAACGAGTCGATCTTCTTCCGGCGCCCTGAGGACGCCAAGGAGAAGACGGCCTTCATAGAGATCCTCGACGAGGACGAGAACGTCCTCCCAGTCAAGGGAGTCGCTTGGAACGAGAAGGAGGACAAGCTCGCCTTCACCGCAGCGAACCAGGTCTGGGTCTACGACCTTGATCCCCCTGAGAAGCTGCTCAAGAAGCAGGCGGCCGCCGCCAAGAAGGCGCACGAGGCTGCGATCGCCCTCGCCAAGAAGGAGGGGCGCGAGCCGCCGGCGGAACCCGAGATCGACCCGATCGACGCCTCGATCATGGCGGTCACCGGCAAGATGCCCTATCGCTACATGATCCGAGAGTTCGCCGAGGGCTTCACCGCCGAGCCGACTTGGGTCGGTGAGCGGGTCGTCCTGTCCCTCTTCGAGGAGGCCAGCGAGCGCATGAAGAAGCTCCGCGGGACCCTCAAGGGCGCCGAGACCAAGGTCCAGACCATGGGTGGTCAGTAGGTAGGTAGCGGATCTCGCTCCACGCAGACCTCGAGGCGTCAGTGACGCCTCGGGGTCTTCGCTTGTACCGCTGCCGCCGCCGGGCAGAGGGGCTAGAATCGGGGCGTGCCTCGCCTGCTCCCCCTAGCCCTGCTCCTCGCGCTTTGCGCCAGCGGGCTCCAGGCTGAGGAGAAGAAGCGGAAGCCGAGTCCCATTCGGGACGCCAAGAAGTTCGGCAAGCGGACCTTGGCTGCCCAGCGGAAGCTGGTCAAGGAGCACATCGCGGCCGCCAGAACCCACGAGAAGGCCAAAGGCGAGTGGGAGCTGTGGTTCGAGCTCAAGCTGGCGCTCCGACTCGACCCCAAGAGCAGCCTCGCTCGCCGCATGCTCCCAGACGTGCCCCCGGTAGAGCCCGAGGTGATCCAGCCGACCTTCCAGGTCGCGCGCAGCAGGCTCAAGACCTTGGCCTACGAGCACTACGGGAAGGTCCTGGACCGAGGCCTACGAGGAGAGCTTCCGAAGGAGGTCCTGGCGCCGGTCGCCCAGACCCTCCTCCGCTACGACCCCGACTTTGGGCCGGCGCGGAGCGTGCTGGGGTTCAAGGGCAAGCGAGGCGCCTGGCTGCGGCCGAGCGAGATCGCGACCCTCGCGCGCTATGGAAAGGCGCTGGCGAAGGTCCCCGCGCCCAAGCGCCTCGAGGAGTGCCCCTTTCCCAAGCTCGAAGCGGCCCTCGGGCTTAAGCTGATCGTCGTCAAGGGACCGCATTGCTACGCGGCGGGGGTCAAGGAGAGCGTGTCCGAGGGCGACCTGGTCACGATCGTCAAGGCAGCGGAGATCGCCTACGCGGCCATGCACGCGGAGCTCCTCGGCCAGCCCAACAGCGTGTTCGGCGGCAAGCGCCAAGCTACGGGGACCAAGCTCAAGGCTTGGCGGGCTCCGCTCTACCTGAGCCTGAAGGGCAAGGCCCAGCACCAGCGCTATCTCGACCGCGTCGTGAGCGGGGAAGAGCTCAAGCTAGCTGGTCGCTCGCTGACCTTCGTCTCAACCTGGTGGAAGCCCGAGAGGCTCCTGATCTGTGACAACAAGGCCCAGGGCAAGTACCTCCGCGAGTGGCCGGCGCAGCAAATGGCGACTCAGGTGATCGTGCAGCGCTTCGGTCCCAACCGCCCGACCTACCTCGTTCAGGGGCTGACGCGCTACTACTCCGCTCACGTCTCGCGAGAGGCGCGGATTCGAGCGGTTCCCCTGGGGAGCAAGAGCCGCGACGCCAAGCGAATGCGGGCCGGCGACTACGCTCAGCTCCGCTCCCTGGCACGCTGGGCCCTAGACAACTTCCGGATCGACCCGCCGGCGCGCCTCGGGCTCTACAAGACCCTCAACGCCATGAATCGAGCCGACAACGCCGTCGCCACGGCCTTCGTGGACTTCCTCCTCGCCAAGCGGCGGGGGGCTCTGATCAAGCTCCTCCAGGTCGCGAACGGGAAGAAAGTGTCGGTAGAAGACGCGTATCCCCAGGCCTTTGGGGAGGAGACGACTGAGGCCTTGGATCTTGTGTTCGAGGAGTGGTTCCAGGCGAACTACTAGTCTCTGGCTGCTCGGGTGCTGCGCTCTCCTCGAGTCAGGAAGCCCACGAAGATCCCCAGAGTTCACGAGGCCGAATGGACGGGACCGAGCGCTCGGGGTCAGGCGTAGCGGGTCCTCTGTTCGCGGAAGGGGGTGGGCATGGCGACCTGGACTCGGCCTTCGCGGCGGAGCTCCTCGGCTTCGACCTGCGCGTTCTGGCGGCCGAGAGCGAGGCCGTGTCGCCGGGCACGCCCGATCGCGCGGAGCGAGGCTCGCTTGACGGCGAACCCGACCACGCTCGCGGTCAGGGCCACGGCGAGGGCTAGATAGGCGTAGGCGCCCGCGAACTCGCTTAGATCTTGGGCGGCCCAAGACAGGAAGCCCCCAGATCCCAGGGTGGCGTATCCGCGTAGCAGCTCGCCGAACACGAGCAGGGCCGGCAGGCCCAGAATCAGGGCCGCGGTCTTGGCCCGGCTGATCCAGAGCTTTCGATTGCGTCGATTCATGACAGTCCTCCTTTCGACCTAGGCAATCGTGAGCGATCTCTGTGCCAATCACCAAGTCCTGTGAGGAACGGTCTTGTGACGCCAATCTGGCAGGCCGAAAAGGAGGCCTCCGCGCAACAAGTCGCTCTTGGTGACCTCTGTGGATCTCCGTGGGCTCTGGCTCAAGAGAGGCGCAGCCCACAACCCCCCTCTCCAGCGGGAGCCCGTCGGAGATCCAAGCTGACCTTCCGGTTACCCTGCCCCTGTGCGAAACCTCTCCTCGGTGCGACACGAACTGGCTGTGGGCTGGTTCCTGCTCGGAGCCTTCCTCCTGGTTGGGGTGGGGCTCGTCTTGCGCCCGCGGACGCAGGCCTTGATCGCGACGCACACATTGAGCTTCGAGCTCGCGCAGGGCCAAGGGCTCGAGCCAGGCCTCCCGGTCTTGATCCACGGGATCCCGATCGGTGAGCTGGACGAGGTCGAGCTGACCCCGGCCAATCGCGTCGCGGTCTCGTTCCATGTCCTCCCCGAGTATGTGGAGAACGTCCGGGCTGACGCTGCGATCGTGATCGTGCCCCCGCCGCTCTTGGGTCAGCCCACGATCTCGCTCCGGCCCGGGAGAAGCGAGAGCCCCTCGCGCCGGGGCCAGGTCCTGCCGGCGAGCGTGGAGCTCGGGCTCTTGGCCGAGGTCAAAGGGGAGCTCTCGGGTGTCGTGGCGCAGGTCTCGAGCCTCAACGCGCTCGCGACCGAGTCCTTGACCGAGCTAAACGTCGTCCTGCGACGAATCGAGCAGGGCCAGGGCGTGGCTGGTCAGCTGGTCTCGGACCCTGGCTTGGCCGAGGACGCGCGCGAGACCCTGGCGAGCGTGCGGCGCGCGGCCAAGCGAATCGAGACGACCGGGCTCGACCGCGCCTTGGAGACCCTGGAGACGACTCAGGAGCTCGTCGAGGGCCTCGCCGATAAGGACGGACGCCTCCAGAGCCTGTTGCGCGGCCTCGACGAAGCTGTCGTCGACCTCCGCTCGGCGATCAAGTCAGCCAAGGTCGACGAGACCGTCTCGACACTGCGTCGAGCGGCTGACAGCTTCGCGCTCACCGCCCAGCAGCTCGGGAAGGCCAGCAGCGAGGCTCGCCCGATCAGCAAGGATCTCCGCGAGGCCATGCGCGCCATGCGGGACGCCAGCAAGGCCTTCCGGGTCCTCTCGGACGAGCTCGCGCGTCAGCCTGACAGCGTGATTTGGGGCAAGTCGGCGGCGCCTGGCCCCGGCCTGCGGCGCTAGGCGGCGCGCTGTGTGGGTCATTGGTCCCTACGAGGTGATCTGGGTCACCGCGGCCTTGGTGTTCTTGATCTTGGCGCCGCCGCTCATGGGCCTCGTGATCGCGTGGGTCCGCGCGCGACGAAAGCGGAAAGCCGAGGAGGCCGCGCGGGAAGCAGACCGGGACTGACCGCTCTGCTGGAAGCCGCGCTCCCCAGAACCCTGAGCTTGGACCCAGCTGCGCTACTCGGGCGGCGTGGGAGAGAGGTGCTCTTGGAGAAACTCCACCAGCGCCACCCGCGCTGCGTGAGCCTTGCGGCCGAAGCCCGCGTGCTCCTTGGGGGCCCCGGTCTCGGGCCAGGTCGTGAGCGTGACTCGCTCGGGGTGTGCGTAGCGCGCTCGCAGGGCGTCGGTGAAGGAGCTGATCCCGACGAGGGGGCACACCTCGTCACGCTCCGAGTGGAGGGCCAAGAGGGGGAGCTCGTTGCGCCATCCGGCCAGGTGCTGGATCGGATCGAGCCCCTGGAGCTGAGCGGCTAAGAAGCGGTCGGCCTCAGCGGCTCGGAAGTCACCGCAGCTCGACTCGATGGCGGCGCAGCGGAAGGGGTGAGGGTCGCAGAGGCGCCGGAGCGTGATCATGCCGCCGGCGGACATGCCTCCGATCGCGAGCCGCTCTCGGTCCACGAGGGGGGCCCAGTCCGAAGCCCAGAGCGCCTCGAGGACGGTGTCTAGCTCGGCGACGCCCGCAGCCAGGAGCTGGGGGAGCGCGTCCGGAGCTTGCAGGGCCGGGTCGAGGCGCTCGCCGTGGCCGGGGAGATCGATGGCGAGACAGGCCACGCCTGCGCGGGCGAGGCGGAGGAAGCGCGCGCTGTCGATCTCCTTGCGGACCGTCCGTCCGTGCAGCCAGAGCAGGAGGGGAACGGGTCGCGCCGTGGCGTCGGTCGCGTCGGGGTGCGAGAGGAGCGCTGGGGCCTCGGCCAGGCGGCCGAGGCGGATTCGTTCGCGGAGGGAAGGGGTGAAGGTCTGGAGGAGGTCGCTGCTCATGGGCGAGAGCCTACGCGCGGACCTCCGAGGGCCCAAGCGACGGCGGCCCCTCGCTCGCATTCTGGGCTCTGGGCGCCTCGTGATAACTTGCCTCCATGAGTGAATCCGAGCAGGGCGACGCTGAGGGCGGGGCCGAGAAGGGCAACCCTGTGGACGGGGCCAACCGCATCGAGTTGGTCAGTCACTTCGTCCGGCATCGCAACGTCATGGTGGCTCGCGGCGACTTCGGTCCCCTCTTCGAGGACCACTACCTGCACCTCATGCAGTCCGGCCAGAAGCGGCTCACGCCTGACCAGGACACCCAACTCAAGGACGCCTTGGCAGCCCTCGTGCTGCACCTCATGAGCAACCCTCGCGACCTCATGACGGCTTGGACGCTGAACTTCAACGCCCCGCCCATGAACCTCTTCGTGACTGGCGACAGCGAGGAGGGCAAGGTGGTCGGCCGAGTGTTTACCGAAGACGTCAAGGTCCACCCTCGTCCGCTCTTCTACGCTCAGGGGTCGCGTCGCGGGGCGCGGGACCGCCAGAGCACCGTCGAGTTCGAAGGTGACGATCTGTTTCGGATCGTCGAGCAGTACTACACCCAGAGCGAGCAGTTCCCTGCGCGTCTGTTCCGCCTCGAGGGTGACGAAGCGGCCATGCTGACTGCGCACCCGGACGCGGATCTGGAGTGGTTCCAAGCGCTCACGGCTGAGCAAGTCGAGGGCTTGGAGAAGGACGAGGAGCTCGGCTTCCTCGAGCGGCGTAGCTATCACTTCGCCTGCGGCTGCCGCCTGATCACGATCGTCAAGGTCCTGATCAACACCTTCGGTCGCGACCCCGAGAAGATCTTCGCCGGCGAGGATCGCCTCCAAATCCGCTGTCCACGTTGCGCTGGGAGCTTCGAGCTGACGCCGGAGCTCCTGACCGACGCCTTGCGCCTCATCGACGGCGAAGGGGCCGCTGAGTAGCGAGCTTTCAGAGGCCCCCCGCAGGCGGCCGCCGCGCAACCCCGCCTCAAGGGGAACCTGAGCAGCAAGTCCTTCAGAGGCCAGGGGTTTCCAGCAGGCCTGCGCTTTGCGCGAAGCGCCCCCCGTCCCCCCTAGTCTTTTTGGGCGGGATTTTCGCATATACGTCGGACATGGACGTATGCAGGTGCTTGGGCGAGGCCGGCGTCCGCGAGGGACAAGGGGAGCTAGCGCTTGCGGGGTTTCCAGCCCCAGGCGCGAAGCGTCCGGCCGAGCGGGGCGCCGGCGTCGCTCGGGTAGGCGCCCAGCTCGGGGTAGAGCGCCGGGCTCCAGGTCAGGATTCGTTGCGTGTGAAAGCCCTCCCTGATCGCGGCGTCCAGCTCGAGGCGAACCAGCTCTGGGCGCGCCTTGCGTTTGGCGAGGAGGAGCATGCGATAGAAGCGGGCCAGGCTGTGGCGCGGGGAGATCCTGAGGACCCAATCCAGCTCGGCCTCCGCGCATCCGAGGGAGCCGGCCCGGATCGCGAGGAAGGCGCGTGTCAGCCGCGGCGCCAGCGCGCCCGGCGCCGCCAGGCGGTCAGGCATGCGGTCGAGGAGGGCCCGCGCCGCCTCGGGGCTGATCCCCTCTGCCTCCCCCTCCAGGGCGTCGAGGATCCAGCGGCCCAGGGGCGTCGCCTGCTCGCGGAGCAGCGGCAGCATGGGTCGCGAGAGGCGGGCGACCGCGGCCAGGGTCACGCAGCGCTCGAAGAACTGACGGTGCAGGTCGGAGCCGTAGAAGAGCCAGCGCTCGGAGACGCGGATCAGGTCTTCAGCCGCGCCCTTGCCCAGGTGGAAGTCCGCCACGACTCGAGCGAAGTCGGTGTCGCGATTGAGGGGGTCGAGGGCCAGGGTCGCGTCTAGCTGGGCGGCGGGCGGCGGGCCCTCGCGGTTGTGTCTCCGGATCGCCTGGATTCGCTCCTGAGCCTCCTCTCGCCTTGATCCCCGGAGGCGCTTCAAGCGCTCGCGCGCGCGCCCGATCGCGGCCGCGTCTCCTCGTCTCTCTGCCACCCGCAGGGCGTCAGCGGCCACGCCGGGGTGGTGGCCGAGGGGGTCTGAGCGCTCCAGCGCGACGCGCGCTCGCTCGACCTCGCCGAGCGCCAGCGCGAAGCGCCCTGCGACCCAGGCCTGGGCCCCGCGGTCGCGGGTTCGTGCTCCCCACAGGTCGCGCTCGGGCGCCGGCGGCAGTCGGACTCGCTCCAAGAGCGTCGCCCAGCGACGGAGATCCGCTGGAGGAGCGCCTGGGCTGGCGAGCGCACGCGCTGCCCCGCGCCTGGCCGCGAGGGCGGCCAGGCTGCCCTCGGGGAGCTCCCCCGGGAGGCGAGCTTCGGCCTCCGCGAGGCTGAGCGGATCCAGGAGCGCTCGGAGGAAGGGGTCCTCGGCGTGCCGCGAGAGCCGCGCGGCGCGCTCCTGGAGCGCGCCCGCCTGAGGCCGGGGGTCGCGCTCGGCGAGGGCGAGGTGAGGGTGCTCCTCGGCGCGGAGGCTCCACTCCAAGAGGTGTCGGGCCTCCGCGCGGAGCCAGCGGGCGCCCGCTACTCGCCAGGAGCGAGGCAGCTCGCTCCAGTCGATCGGGCGCTCCGCGGTCCCAGGAAGAGGCCGCGAGCAGAGGGCGTCGAGGGCGCCGCGCAGGGCCCGAGCGTCACACCAGGACAGAGCAGGCTCCTCTCCCAGGGCGGCCGCGCTCCCGAGCTCCGCCATGAGGTCTCGCGCTTCGTGCGGTCGGCCTGCTCCCAGGAGAACCTCGGCTTGCGCGACCCGCAGCCAAGGCGGCGGGTCCTGCACGCCGCGCAAGGCAGGCAGGACCTGCTCGCCGCGGAGGTAGGCAGAGCGAGCAGAGCAGAGGGCCGCGATCGCGCTGGCGCGCGTGGAGCCGCGGAGCTCAGGCGCGAAGGCGGCTTCGAAGCGCGTCTCGAGTTCGCTCGGGCTCGCGGCCCGCTCCGCCGCGAGGCGCAGCCGCCACAGCTCAGGGTGCCGTGCCCGGTCGGCCTGTTGGCTGGCGAGGTCCCAGTCCTCCGCGCGCAGCGCCTTTGCGAACACGAGGGGGTCGGCGGGCGCCAAGGGCTGCGCTCCCGGTCCCCCTGGCGAGGGGAGGTGCGTCGCCAGGGCGACCCCGAGCAGGATCGTGACCAGGGCTCCGAGGGCGCCGGGCAGCCAGGACGAGCGCGCCTCTTCGCTGGCGCTCAAGGCGTCCTCCAGGGACGCCGCCAGGGCAGCTCCGTCGGCGTAGCGGTCGCCGGGGGCTCGCTCGAGGCAGCGGAGGCAGACCGCCTCGAGGGCGCTCGGCGTCTCGGGCGCCCTAGCGCGGGGCGGCACGAGCTCACCGTGGAGGACCTGCCCCGCCAAGGCCGCCATGGTGGTGGCCTGGAAGGGGAGCTCTCCGCACAAGCCTTGGTAGAGCACGACGCCTAGCCCCCACACGTCGGCTGGGGGCCCGGTCTCGCCGGCTCCGCGGATCTGCTCTGGCGACATGTAGAGGGGCGTTCCGACCGCGGCGTGGCTGGCGGTCAGGCTCGAGCCCTCGGCGGTCTGGGCCAGTCCGAAGTCCGCGACGCGGAGCTTGCCCTCGGCGTCGAGGAGTAGATTCCCGGGCTTGAGGTCGCGGTGCACGATCCCGGCGGCGTGGGCGGCGCCGAGGGCTCGAGCCGCCTCCAAGATCCAGGCTCCGACCTGGGCCGGCGCCGGGCGCTCAGCGAAGGCGTCCTCGAGGGTCCTGGCCCCTTCGATCAGCTCGTAGACGACGTAGCTCAGGTCGCCCTCTTGGCCTGAGGCGTGGATCCGCACGATCCCAGGGTGGTCGAGGGCAGCGGTCGCTTCGGCCTCGCGCTGAAAGCGAGCTTGGGCTGTGGCCGTTCGTGCCCGGAGGACCTTCAGGGCAACTTCGCGCCCGAAGCTGGGGTCCTTGGCGCGATAGACCTCGCCCTGGCTCCCCTTGCCGAGCGGGCCCACGATCTCGTAGGGACCGAGCTCCGTGAGCGCTTTCTCTTCGGGAATCGAGAAGGACCAGCGCCGTTTGCGGCCAGACCCCGACTCGCTCACGCCGCGGGGCTCACGAGAGGCCGTGGCGCTGGAGGAGCGTGTAGAGCGAAGTCCGCGGGACGCCCAGCTGGCGCGCGGCCTGAGCCTTGTTGCCCCCGCAGGCCTCGAGGGCTCCCTTGACCAGCTCGCGCTCGACTTCGGCCAGGGTCATGCCGCGAAAGGAGGTCTCGGGGGCCGCGCTCGTGAGGCCCTCGCCGGTGCGGAGCTCCTCTGAGAGCTGCTGCGCGCTGACGTCGCGCACCCCGAGGGCCGAGAGGCGCCGAATCTCGTTCTCGAGCTGGCGGACGTTTCCGGGCCAGGTGTAGCTCATGAGCAGGCGCAGGGCTCGCGGCGTGGGGCGAAGGGGCTTCTCCTCGCGGGCCGTGAAGTGCTCGACCAAGAGCGGGACGTCCTCTAGGCGATCGCGCAGGGGCGGGATCGGGATCCGGAGCACGTCCAGGCGGTAGAGGAGATCTTCGCGGAAGAGTCCTTTCGCGACACGCTCTCGGAGGTCGCCAGAGGTCGTGGCGATCACGCGGCAGTGGAAGGGTTGGGGGAAGTCGGCGCCGAGGGGGCGGACTTCGCTCTCTTGCAGCGCTCGCAGGAGGGTCGCCTGGAGCTGGAGGTGGAGCTCCTCGACCCCGTCGAGGAGGAGGGTTCCGCGGCCCGCCTCGCGAAAGAGGCCAGCCCGCGCGCCGATCGCGCCCGTGAAGGCTCCCTCGACGTGGCCGAAGAGTTCGCTGACCCCGCGACCCGGCTCGAGGGCGGCGCAGCTAGCGGTTACGAAGGGCTCCCTCGGGCGCGGGCCGCGCGCGTGGAGTTCGCGCGCCACGTGCTCCTTGCCGGTCCCGCTCTCGCCCATGATCAGGGCCGGGACGTTGGTCCGAGCCGCTCGCTCGACGAGCTTGAAGAGGTCAGTCATGGCGGGGCAGGCCCCGACCAGGCTCCCGTAGCGGAGCCCGGCCCGCCGCTCGGCGCTCGGCGAGGGCTCTCGCGCGCTGGCTTCGAACTGGCGCAGCTCGTCGTGGTGGGCGTGCTGCCCCTGGCCCGAGCGGAGGGCCGCCGTCTCGAGGGCCAAGGCCGCCTGGTCTGCGAAGAGGCGCAGGTAGGGCAGGTCTGCCTCGTGGAAGGGGTCTGTGCGCGCGCGGTGATCCAGATAGAGGACGCCGCGGATCTCGCCGCGGAGGCGCATGGGCACACAGGCGATCGCGAGGACCTGCCGCCGGACGACGCTCGAGACGTCGAGGACGTCGGCGTCGTCCTCCCGAGACGTGACCAGGCCCCCGCCTTCGCGATCGAGGACGCGCTCCACGACGGTCTGCGAGACCTGACTCTCAGCCGCGAGCGTCTCGCGCGTGAAGCCCCGAGCCGCCCGAACGTCGACGTCTCCGCTCTCGGCGTCGACCTCGACCAAGAACCCTCGCTCGGCCTCCGCCAGCTCGACGGCCGTGTCTAGGACCTCTTGGTAGAGGAGCGACTGATCGCGGTCGCCCGCGATTCGATCAAGGAACTCGTGGACACGTCGGAGCCACCGCAGCTCGCGCTCAGGAGAAGGTTGGGTCACCATTGGAGAGAGTCTACGGGAGCCGGGCGGGTGAAGCCCAGAGGCGAGGCTGAGGGAGTTGGGCCCCCGGCAGCCCCTCGCGACCCCGCAAGGAGAGCTGCCGCGGCGGCTCGCGGCCAGGTATCGTTCGACCAGGCCCCGCCGAAAGCCCGCTCGTGTTCCTCGTCAATCCCGATCTCGCTCGTGACCTCCGACGGGGGGCTCTGCGTGGCGCGCTCTTGGCTGTCCTCCCTCTGATCACGATCCTCTCCCAGCCAAATCCGCAGCGCTCCCTCGCCGGCGGCTTGAGCCTGATCACGCTCCTCCTAGCCGCCGCGATCGTGACAGGGATCGAGGGCGCGGCCCGGCGCTCTCCCGAGAACTCCAGGTTCTGGCACTACCTCGGGATCCTCTTCGTGAGCGGACTGGCCCCCCTCGCGCTGCTGCTCCAGAGCGAGTATCTCTTCGCGCTCTTCGAGGGGGACACGGGGGACGCTCTAACGAGGGTCGGGGAAGTCCTAGGACGACTCTTTCGCGAACCCCTGTCGCTGATCCTGGCCGTCCTCTTCTCCGGCGCGACGCCGACCCTCCTCAGCTCGGCGCGGATTCGAGACGAGCAGAACCCAACCTTGGCATCGCTCAAGGTCGCGGCCCTCCTCTGCAGTCCGCTGATCTTGGCGCCGATCGCCTACGTCGCGCTCCTGGTCTGGGTCGGCGCCTTCAGCCTGATCTACAGCTTGGCGGACTGGGTCGAGGGCTTCCTGTTCCGGGTCCGGCGCTCTGAGGGCTCGGGCCTCCTCAAGGACCGCCTCGGCCGCGGGGAGCTCAGCCGCCGCGACTTGCACTTGGCCGTGATCCTCGGCGACCGAGACGCGATCGCCCTCAGCGGTGAGCCTCGGGAGGAGCGTCGGCTGGAGGACATGCTCGACGAGCTCCAATACGGCGGGGCCGCGACCTTGGCCCGCGCGACCCACGCCCTAGCAGGCCTGGCCGTGCCCGCCGCAGGCGACGTCGAGGCCGCGCGCCGCGCTCACGATCTGGCGGGACAGGCGATCCGCCACAACGACGGGGCCCTAGTCACGGCCGAGCTCACCCGCTGGCCCTGGCACAGGGACGCGCCCGCGACGCAGCGCGCGATCCATAGCCTCCTCGAGGCGGCCCACTCGCTCTCCACGGGTTGGGGGTCGACGACATGTATTCGCTCGGCCAAGGAGTGCCTCGCCGTGGCCCTGGAGCTGACCTCTCCCCAGGGCGCTCGCGAAGCGGTGACCGCAGCCCTCCTCCCGTGGGTCCTCGAGGAATACGACCCGCTCCCTCAGCGACCGAGCAGCGCGCCCGGAGCGGAGGGCCGGGCGACGCCTGCGACCGCGGGTGCCCCAGCGCAGGACGCCCCAGCGCAGGACGCCTCAGAGCAAGAAGCCCCAGAGCAAGAAGCCCCAGAGCAAGCCCAGGAAGGCCCAGAGCCGGAAGACGGATCTGGGGTCGCAGACGTGGCGGCGAGTGCGCCTGAGCCCGTGGGGGCTGCCGAGCCAGATTCCAGCGAGCCCAAGGCTCGGGATCTCACGTGAGCGACGAGCGACTCCGAGCTCTCAAGCGTCGCTTCCAGGAGACGCAGTCCCTAGAGGACGCCGTGGTTTCGCTGCGTGAGCAGATTCGCTGCGGAGAGGTCACCCGCGAGGGAGCGCTCCTGGCTGCCTCCTGGGGCGACCCTTCGGCCTCGAGCCTCTTCGAAGTCGGCGAGGTCCCGCTCCCGGAGTTCGGTCCCGAGGACCTCGGGCGCTTCCCGCAGAGCCGCTTTCAAGGAACCATGGGTCGGGGTCACCCTTGGGCCCGGCTGGTGTTTGGCCTCGGGCGCGACACCTTGCTGAGAATCCTCCTCGCCGTGGGGCGACTCTCGCTGCCGGAGTGGCGCGAGCCCGAGGCCGAGTGGGGGGCGAGGGTGTTCAGGGCCAGCGAACTCTTCGTGCGCGAGTCGACCCCCGAGCGCTTCCTGGAGCTGCGGGCTTTTGATCGGACTAGCCCCGCCCGGGAGGAGCTCTGCACCCCGCGGCACTCAGCCTTGGGCTCCGACTTCCCCGTCGAGAACCTGGCCGATCGAGTGGCCTGGTCCTACAAGGGAGTGATCCGAGATCGGGGCTTTGGAGCCTACTTCGCCGTCAGCGCCGTTCAGCGCTGGTCGAGCATGCTCGTCGCCGAGACCGAGCCGGAGGTCTCCGCAGACATGGATCGCTACCTCGCGATCGCCCACGGGCTGGTCCTCTGCGAGGCTCTCAACGGAGCCATGTTCGCGACGAGCAAGGCTCGTGTGCTCGAGGCCCTCCGAGACGAGGTCACCCCTTGGCTCCTCGGGCGGGACGACTCGGTCTCCCGAGCCCCCCTTGGCGGAGGCCTCGGTGGCTGAAGCGCCGGTTCCAGGAGTCGAGAGCAGCGGGCCAGAGGAGCCCGTCGCGGCGCCAAAGGAGCAGGGGCGGAGCCCCTATCTCGTGGGCCCGGTCTTCGACTGCCTGAACTTCCTCTATATGCCCCTGATCGCGCTCGCGATCGGGGCCGCCCTCTCGCACGCGCCCTTTATCAAGACCGGAATCCAGCTCGACGGTCGAGCCGTGGCTCCTCACATGATCTTCATTTTGACGGTCACTGCCGCGCACCTGAGCTTGGTCTTCGTCAGGAGCCACCTCAACCGCGACGTGTTCAAGCGCCACCCCTGGCGCTTTACGCTGGTTCCCCTCGTCCTGGGGATCGCGCTCTACAACTCGCTCTGGCTGAGCATGTTCGCGGCCATGGTCGCGATCTGGTGGGACCTCTATCACTCGAGCATGCAGACCTTCGGGCTGGCCCGGCTCTACGAGCGCCAGGCCGGGAACGACGTCGAGGTCGGGCGCTCCCTCGACAAGTGGCTGAACGTCCTCCTCTACGCCGGCCCGATCCTGGGCGGCGCGACCCTGGTGAACCACATTCGCATGAGCAAGTTCGAGCGCTTGGGCTCGTTCTTCACAGCGATCCCCGCCCAGGCCGAGACCTACGAGCGGACCCTGACCTACGGCCTGTTGGGGATCGGGGTCCCCTTCCTCTGCTACTACGTCTATCGCTATTGGCGTCTCGTCCAGGAGGGACACACCGTCAGCTGGCCAAAGGTCCTGCTCCTGATCACGACGGGCGTGACCTCGATCTACAGCTGGGGCTTCAACAGCTTCGGCCAAGCCTTCTTCATCATGAACCTGTTCCACGCCTGGCAATACTTCGCGATCGTGTGGTGGGTCGAGGGCGGCAACCTCAAGAAGATCCTCCGCCTCGAGGGCCGCCCCTACCTGGGAACCGCCCTGGCTCTCGCCCTCTTCCTGGGGCTGCCCCTCGCCTACGGCGCCTTGGTCACGGTCGTGCACCTCAACACCAACAACGCCCTCTTCTGCCTGGCCATGGTCGTGACCCTGATGCACTTCTGGTACGACGGCTTCGTGTGGTCCGTCCGCAAGTCACACGTCTAGACACAGGTCCGCGGGAGACAAAGTGCGCGCCGCAGTCGCCGAGGGGAAAGTCCACGTCGGACGCGTTTGCTAGGATCCCCCTCAAAAGCAGCGGGGGGGCCGGGCGGGGCTTCGCGCAAGCGGCAGGCCTGCTCCGAATCCCAACCCGGCGCTGGCTTTAGCCCGACAGTTGCTCTCTCGCGCCTGGAGGGATCGCGGCCAGGCCGGCGGCGTGTCGGGCTAGCTCTTCCGCCAGCCGAGGAAGCTCAGGATCCGCGAGGTCCCCGAGCGCTCGCTCAGACGAGGCAGGACTGCCGTCAGGGTCTCGTCGATCTCGGCGACCGTCGGGCGATTCTTGGGGTTCTTCTCCAAGAGCCGATCGACGAGGTCCAAGAGCTCCTTGGGTTGGCTCTTGAGTGAGCTGTTGGCCTTCACCAGCGGGAGCGGGTCCTCGATCATGTGGCAGGTCATGAACCCGCCCGAGGTCTCGGACTCGAAGGGGAGGCGCCCCGAGAGCATGTGATAGAGCACGACTCCCATGGAGTAGAGGTCGCTCGCCGGTCGGAGGCTCTCGCCCGAGGCTTGCTCAGGCGACATGTATTCGGGTGTCCCCGTGACCCCGCCCTCCATGGTCCTAAACACCTGGTCCTCGAAGCCGTCGAGGTCCTTGATCAAGGCGATCCCGAAGTCCATCAGGCGCGCGGTGGTCAGCTCGGCGTCTACGAGGACGTTGCTCGGCTTGACGTCGCGGTGGATCACGCCGGACTCGTGCGCCGCGCCGAGGCACTGGAAGAGCTGCTGGGCCAAGCGGACGGCGTCAGCCGGCGAGAGCTTCTCGGCCTCGTCGAGGACTTGCTCGAGGTCGTTGCCGTCGAAGAACTCCATGGCGAGGTAGTGATAGCCGCCCTCGGTCTTGCCGGCGTCGTAGACGTCGAGGGCGCCGGGGTGGCTGAAGAACCCGTTGGCCAGGATCTCGCGCTTGAAGCGGCCCTTGGCGTCGTTGCTGGCGTCGGGGGGGAGGAGCTTGATCGCGACCGGGCGATCGGGCTCTTCCTGCCGGTCGGCCAGGTAGACGACGCCCATCGCGCCGGCCCCGATTCGACCCAGGATCCGGTGCTTGGCCAGCTGCTTGCCCGTGCGCGGATCGGACATGTCGACGCGGGAGGGGATCCGGAAGGCCGGCCCCGGGAGCGACTCGTCAGCGTCGGAGAGGGTTCCGCGGAGGATCTCGCGGACGTCCTCCTTGGCGGGAGCGACGGGCTGAGCGGTGGGGCTGTGTCGAATCACGCCCGAGGTCAGGACGCTAGCGCGGGCCCCGAGGGGGGCGGCGCTGGCGGTGGGGTGGGGGGGCGTCGGGCTCTGGTGCGCCGCGAGGTGCGCCGCGACTTGATTCGCCATGTCCCGGTCGAAGGCCAGGCGAGCCTGGAAGCGGAGCTGCTGCTCGCGCGGCCGCGGCAAGATTCGGTGGCCGCAGATTGCTTCGCCGACGGCGTCGACGTTCGCCTCTTGGCCCACCTGTTGTCGCAGCCGGACGAGGGTGTTGTTGTCGACGCCGGCGCTGCCCAGGAGGTGCAGGTAGAGCGCGAGGTGGCGCTCGCGCTTGTGGGCTTCGACCTGGTGGTGGACGTAGTGCGCCTGATCGAGGGTCAGGAGGTTGCTGTTGATCAGGTCCGAGAGGAGCGAGCGGTTGACGGCCGTGTCGCTGAGGGCTTGGAGCGAGCGCATCAGCCAGTCCCGCTGGTCGGGGAGCTGCTGGAACACGATCCGGGCGGCCATCAAGTCTTCGAAGCGAATCACCGCCGATCAGTATGACTGACCATCCCCTCCACTGCGAGGAACCCGGTCGCTGCCACGAAGCGGCTCAGGAGCGTGCCGCCTCCGATTCAGACCATCGAGCTGAAAAGGCACTGAAAGGGCTCTCTGCGCTAACTCCTGTCTGCGCCGTTGACCCTCGTGGCACGGGCTTCGCCTAGGGAGGGGTAACCGGCGCCGACCGCGCCCTCGAAAGGAAGCTCGCCAACATGACCCGCGCGACCACCCTCTCTGCCCCGCTCCTCTTGCTCCTCTCGGCCCTGGCCTGCGCCCAGGGGACCGACGCCGGACCCAACATGGGCGGCGGAACCGGGACCGGCGGCGGAATGCCCACCGGCGCCCCTGCTCAGAGCAGCCTCGACCTCCCCATGGCGCCGCCCAAGGCTCCGATCACGCCGCCTGCCCAGGTCCCCGAAGAGGACGACGACGACGACGATCCCCGCGACACCCCTCCTCCCACGATCTACGGCGAGGAGATCGACACCGAGAACGACACGATCTACTACGTGATCGATATCAGCTACTCCATGACCACGGATCGCCAGTCCTACACGACCGTCGACAACACCGTCGGCTCAGGGAACCGCATGGAGCGCGCCAAGGCCGAGCTGATCCGCTCCGTCAACGGCCTCTCGGACAACTTCAGCTTCAACGTGATCGCCTACGACTGCTCGACCATGTCCTGGCAGAGCTCCATGCAGGAGGCCAACGCCGCCAACAAGGCCGCCGCCATAGGCTGGGTCACGGCCCTCCGTCCACGCGGCGCGACCGGGACCGGCCCCGCCACGGCGCTGGCCCTCGCTGAGAAGAGCAACATGTCGATCGTCCTCCTGACCGACGGCTCGCCCAACTGCGGCGCGTCCGGGACCGACGGACACCGCTCCATGATCGCCAACGCCAACTCCCAGGGCGCCGCGATCAACGTGTTCGGAATCGCCGCCACCGGTCGCTACCGCGCCTTCTGCCAAGCCGTCGCCGGCGACAGCGGCGGGAGCTACTTCGACGTCCCCTGAGAGAGACGAGTTGGGAGATCGCAGGGGAGGCGAGTGGGGAGGGCGCGGCCGGGTTGGCAGCGATCTCCCAACTCGCCTCTCTCATTTTGGTTTGGGGTGTCGGGGTCGCTTGGGTAGGGCCGTAGCCGCGAGGGCCGAACACGGCCGTAGCCGCGGGGTTTACCCCCGCGAGAGCTAGACCCAGGCCGATAGGTCCCATTCAACCGACCCCTTGTGAGACCCCTTGGCTGTCAGAGTCCTGCACCTCTCACTCTGCGTTTGCCTCTCGCTGGGCATCTAGACCCCGGGTTCACCCCTGGCCCACGGTGTCCAGTAGGGACTGATGCTTGCTGCAATCTTCGCCACGTCGCGCTCGACGGCCGAAGGGGCGAGGCGTGGGACGGGACGCGACGGGATCGCTATGATCGGGGGGTGACCCGCTCTCTCCCTACGCACGAGACCTCAGGCTCAGGGCTTGAGCTGTGCCTCGAGGGGCGCTCGTGATCATGCTCCTAGCCCTGATCCTGATGGTCACCGTCGGGACGATCCTCGGTGGGCTCTTGATCCGCTGGATGAACTCCGGGAACCTGGACGAGGGGCGTCAGAGCGACTTCGAGCGACGTGAGGTCCACGAGCTGAAGAGTCGGCGCTCCGAACGCCAGGCGAGTCAGCGCGCCTTCGAGCGCAAGGCCGACCCCCCTACGGTCAAGGCGAGCGCTCGCTTCGAGGGAGCCAAGAAGCCCGAGCTGAAGCCGGCGGCGCCAGGCGAGCGGGAGCTGACTCGGATCGAGTCAGAGGAGGTTCGCGACGGGCTCTTGGCCCACCTCGCGACGCTGAGCGGGTTGAACCTCGTCGGGCCCAAGGGCGAGAGCCTGATTCGTCACGGGAAGACGCTTCCGACGAGCGTCCTCGAGAGCTTCGACCGCGGCCGCTCGCTCTTCTGCGAGCTCAAGGGCCTCGGGACCCACTACGACCTCGTGCTCCGGCTTCAGCTCGGGCGCGAGAGCAACGTCCAGCTGCGAGTCCGCCGAGCGCGGGCCGTCTCGCGGGAGACGGCGCGCTGGACCCAGGGTCTCGACACCGGGGACGAGCGCTTCGACCGGACCTACCTCCTCGAGGGCAAGGGCTTCGTCTCCGTCGAGCCCCTCCAGCAGCTCGAGGAGGCGCGCCAAGCCGTCGAGCGGGTGTTCGCCCTCAGCGGCATGGAGACGCTCACGATCAAGAAGGGGCTCCTGCGCATCGAGGGTGAGCTCGACGCCGAGCTCGATCGAGAGGAGCTGACGGGCCTCCTGCCTGCCCTGCGGGTCCTGGCCTCGATCTACGAGGGCGAGGTGCCTCAGGGGATCGAGCTCAAGGCGCAGGCCGTGGCTGGAACCGGCGGGCTCTGCCCCTACTGCCGTGACTCCTTCGACGACGGCCTCGAGGTGATCCAGTGCGGCGGCTGCGGGACGTCCCTTCACCAGGAGTGCCACCAGGAGAACGGCGGCTGCCCGGTCCTGGGCTGCGGCGTCCAGACGACTCGCGCGCCCCAGCTCGCCTAACCAACAAAAACGCCCTGAGGGATCTCAGGGCGTTTTCGTGGAAGGAAGGAAGGTTAGGTCCAACCTCAGAGCAGAGGGCGTGCCGAAGCCCAAGTTGAACGAAGCCGTGGTTGTGGTTCGGAAGCATCCCGAAACGAGTTCGCGGGCGAGGCTCCTTCGCGACACCTCCGCCAGATTCGGGCGGAGCTCGGCGGCGCGGGCCTAAGCGGCTCCCGAATCAGGAGTTGAGCCACCCTCCGCGTCGGCCTCGGCCGGGAGTGTTGTCCGCAGGAGCCAGTCGGCGAAGGGGAAGGAGACGTTGAAGTTCCCCGCCAGCATTCGCTTGGGGTCGTGGTGCCTCCAGTGGTGGAGGCGGAGCCGCGCGGCGAGGGCTCGACGCCCCCACCAAGACTCCCGCGGGAGGTGGTGGAGGAGGTGGAGCCACTCGTAGAGGAGGTAGTAGGCGAAGGCGCTCGCGAGGAAGATCCAGGCCAGGTTCCAGCGCAGAGCACCCAGTCCCACGGCCACCGGGCTGAGGAGGATCACCATGGCGGGGATCATGTAGGGCGGAAAGAGCAGGAGCGCCAGCTCGCGCGGCGAGCGAAGGGCCATTTCGGCGTCGGTGAAGAACACGTGGTGCCGCTTGGCGTGTCGCCTGTAGAGGAGCTTCAGCCCGGGGTAGGGGTGGTGGAGCGGCTCTTTGTGGACCCACCACTCGAAGAGGTTGGCGATCAGGAGGAAGAGCGGGATCAGCGCCCACTCCCAGAGCTGTGGCTCGCGCAGGGCCCAGAGACTGCCACCGATCGCGCCCAGGGTGCTGAGGTGGATCCAGATCAGGTGCAGGGTCCCCGAATACCAGCTCGGGACTGCTGCCAAGAGCTCCGCGCGCCGGGCCTCGCGCTTGGCCGCCCCGCGCAGGGCAGGCTCGGGAGCAGAGGCGTCGGCAGGCTCAGGCACCTGAGGTCACGCCTTTGGAGCGTCCGGGCCTTCGCTGGGCGGCTCTGCCGGGGGGAGGGGCTCCGGCTCCGGCTCCGGCCTAGGCTCCGGCTCGGGCTCAGGCTCGGGCTCAGGCTCGGGCTCAGGCTCCGGCTCTTCGTAGAGGTACTTGAGCGTCGGATCGTCGTTGTCGCCCTCGCCCTCGAACTCCTCTTCGCCTTCGAAGGGACCGCTCGGCTCCTCGTCAGGGCTCGGTTCCTCGGTCGCGTCGGCGTCGGACTCGTCGGCTTCCTCTGTCGCGTCGGCGTCGGTCTCGTCGGCTTCCGCGCCCGCCTCGGCGTCCTCCGTGGCTGCGGGCTCTTCAGCCTCTTCAGCCTCGGTCGGGTCGTCGTAGAGGTACTTGAGGGTCGGGTCGTCGTTGTCGCCCTCTCCCTCGTATTCCTCTTCGCCCTCGTAGGGACCGGCAGGCTCGGAGCTGAGGTCGTCGGGCTCGGAGCTGGAGTCGTCGGAGGACGCTTCGGGCTCGGGGAGGGCGTCACCACGCGCCACGCGCGGCTGCTCGACGGGCTTGATCAGAGAGCTCGCGCTCGGAGGCTCGGCCTTCCTGGGAGCTGGCTTCTCGGGCGCGGGGGCGATCTTGGGGGTCGAGTCGGCTGGGGGCTTGGGTGCAGGCGGCTTGGGCGCCGGCGGCTTGGGCGGCCCAGCGGCCTTGGGCGGCGAGACCTTCGGCTCGGGCTCCTCGGGCTCCTCGGGTTTGGTCGGTTTTATGAACACCGAGATCAAGATCCCGACCTCGTAGAGACCGACCATGGGGATCGCGAGGAGCATTTGGGTCGCGGGGTCGGGGGGCGTCAGGAGGGCGCCGATCACCACGGCCGCAAACCACCAGTAGCGGCGGTATTTCCGGTAACGCTCGGCGTTCATGACGCCGATCAGCGTCAGGAAGCTCATGATCAGCGGGAGCTCGAACACCAGGCCCACGACCACGGTCAGGGTCATGAAGAGCGAGAGGTATTCCCCGAGCGCGAAGGTGCCCGCCATCATTTCAGGAGGGGCGTAGGTCGAGAGGAAGTAGAGCCCGACTGGGATCAGGACGAAGTAGCCAAAGATCCCGCCCAGCGCGAAGCACAGGAGCGAGAGGGGCGCGAAGAGGTTTATGTGCTTCTTCTCGTGAGGGAAGAGCCCGACCGCAATGAAGCCCCACATTTGGTGCGCGACCATGGGCGAGGCCAGGAAGAGCGCGCAAATGAAGGAGAGCTTGAGGTAGCTGAGGAAGGGGCCCTGATACTTGTAGTCCATCAGCCGCGCGTCAGGGACCTTGGCCAAAGTGTCCACGAAGGGCAAAGCCGTCTCTTCGTAGCGCAGGTGGAGGGTCGCGGCCTCCTTGGTGATCGCGATTCGCTCGGACGTGATCGGGGCCAGCTCAGCCGCGCTCGGCGTCTCTCCCAGGGCCGCCAAACGGTCCTCCAGGGACGTCAGTCGATCCTTGAGCTTGCCCTGGGCCTGGACGAGGGTCTCGAGGGCCGGCCCGGCGGTCTCGAAGGACTCGCGGAGCTTGAGCTCCTGGCGCTTGAACTTGGCCAGCCGCTCAGCCAGGGTCTTGTCCGACTCCTTGGCCGAGTGGACGTCGTCGCGCAGCTCCTTGGGAGCCCCGCGGTAGCGGACCTCTTGCTCGAGACCCGCGATCACCCGGTTGTGGGGCCCGAGCGCCCAGGTCATGAGGTGCTCTTGGACCGCCAGGCAGGCGAAGAGCGCGACCATGATCCAGCAGATCGCCTTCAATAGCCGCCAGCGCAGCTCCTCGAGGTGCTGCCCGATCGTCATTCGCACGTGTTGGACTTCGTCGTCGCTCACTGGTCGCTCACCGTGGGGGCCGAGTATAGGGCTCTTGCCGGGGGGAGCGGGGTTCGGGTGGGGCTATGAGCTGACGACGCGGTAGCCCCTCGCTCTTCGCTTGGCCGGGTCGTGTTCGATCTCTCTCTTAGGCAGTGCTGGCATTGAGAAAGAAGAGCCAACCGCAGAGACGCAGAGGACGCAGAGGAGCGTCGCAGAGAGCGTCTCACGAGCGAGGGAGGAGCGTCCTCGGCGGTAGGCTCGACAGCGCCGGAGGAGTAGCGCGGGACAGGGGTTAGAGGGCGGGGGAGGCCTCACTTCGGGAGCCTCCCGCTCGCGCTCAGCGAAGTCGACCCTTTTCGCCCTTGCGGAAGTCGAGGCGCGAAGCGTCCCTCTTACCCCGCTCCCGCCGCCTGGGTCGCCCAGCCGCCCCCCCCGAAGCCCAACTCGCGAGAGGCCCTCGCTCCCCGCGATGCGCTCTCGGCGACGCCCTCTGCGTCCTCTGCGTCTCTGCGGTTCAAATCGCTCGCGCCACCAGCGCGCGGAGCGCGCTAAGTCCCTATCCTGCAAGGGCTCATTTTCTCTGTCACCGGCTCGGACCTCCCGGCGTTGACCTCGTGAATCAGACGAGGAACAGACCCCAGGAGGACCTCATGACTATGACCGCCAACGCTCCCACGACGACTCCAGCACACGCCGGCGGCCGCCTCGTCGCTCACGACGGGCGAGAGCTCCCCCTCCGCGCCGTGCACCTCCAGACCCGCGCGGCCGGCGGAATCGCTCGCGTGGTCCTGACCCAGACCTTCAAGAACCCCTTCCCCGAGCCCATTGAGGTCCGCTACCTCGTCCCCCTCCCCAGCGAGGGCGCCGTGAGCGGGTTCAGCTTCGTCCTCGGCGATACCCGGGTGGAAGGCGTCGTGACCGGCAAGCAGGAGGCCCGCCAGCGCTTCCAGCGCGCGATCAGCCAAGGCAAGACCGCGGCCCTCCTCGAGCAAGACCGGACCAGCCTCTTCACCCAGCGCGTCGGCAACGTCCCCCCCGGCGGCGAGATCGTCTGCGAGCTCGTGATCGACCAGCCCCTGCGCTGGCTCGACGAGGGCTGCTGGGAGTGGCGCTTCCCGACCGTCGTCGCGCCCCGCTACCAAGGCGCGCCGGGTCGCGTCGCTGACGCCGACGCCCTACAGGTTCCTGTCTCCCAGAGCAGCGCGGCCGGCGGCAAGGGCACGGGCGTCCGCGCCAGCCTGGCGCTGACCGTCGGCGACGGCCTGACTGGCCCGATCGATTCACCGAGCCACGAGCTCCAAGCCAAGACCTCAGGGCTGAGCGAGACGACCGAGGTCCGCCTCGAAGGCGGCGGCGCGCGCCTCGATCGCGACGTGGTCGTGCGCTGGCCCGTGGCGCTCCCGAGCGTCAGCGCGAGCGTGATCGCGGCCCGTCCCGAAGCGACGGTTCACGGGGGCGACACCTTCGCCCTCCTGACCGTGGCGCCTCCTACTGGCGGCGGCCAGGCCGTGGCTCGCGACCTGACCTTCCTGATCGACACCAGCGGCTCCATGGGCGGGCGTCCCCTCGACCAGGCTCAGCAGGTCGTGGCGGCCATGCTCGAGACCCTCGGCCCCAACGACCGGATCGAGCTGATCGAGTTCGGCAGCCGGCCCAAGCGCTTCAAGCGGAAGCCGATCCCGGCCACCGAGAAGAACCGCGCCGCAGCGCTGAAGTGGGTCCGGGCCCTGCGCAGCAGCGGCTGCACCGAAATGCACCGCGCGGTCATGGAGGCCCTAGCGCCCTTGCGGCCCGAGTCTCAGCGCCAGGTGATCCTGATCACCGACGGCTACATAGGCTTCGAGCAGGAGATCGTGGCGACGCTCCTCCGCGAGCTGCCGGACGGCGCGCGGCTCCACACGATCGGCGTCGGGAGCAGCGTCAACCGGACCCTGACCCAGGGGGCCGCCCGCGCTGGTCGCGGGACCGAGCTCCTGATCGGCCTCGACGAGGACCCCCAGAGCCTGATCCCGCGCTTCGTGGCCAAGACTACGGCCCCCCTCGTGACCGATATCGTCGTCTCGGGACCGGGCGTGATCGAGATCGCGCCGCGCCAGCTGCCCGACCTCTACGCCGAGTCGCCGGCCCTCTTCGCGGCGCGCTTGAGCCCCGAGGGCGGAACCGTCGTGGTCTCGGGCCGCACGGCGAGCGGTCGCTTCGAGCAGCGCCTCGAGGTCCCGGCCCTGGAGCTGGGCGAGGGCCACGAGGGCGTGGTCGCCCTCTTCGGCCGCGAGAAGGTCGAGGACCTGGAAATGACGCTCAGCGCCGGCGGCGGCGTGGCCGAGATCAACTCGGCGATCGAGGCGACCGGGGTCGACTTTCAGATCGCGACGCGACTCACCTCCTGGGTCGCCGTCAGCAAGAAGGCGACGGTCGCGACGCGTCAGCAGCCGACGACCGTCGATCAGCCCCACGAGCTGCCCCACGGGACCTCGGCCGAGGGCCTCGGCCTGCGCAAGCCGCGTCGGGCAGGCCTGAGCGGGAAGCGTAAGAAGGGCAAGGCAGCGGCCAAGCGGCCGGCGCCGGCCAAGCAGGCTCCGGGCAGAGGCTCCCTCAGTAAGGAGCAGGTGGACCGGCTCTACAGGACAGACGGGCTGACCTCGGAGGAAGCTCAGGAGCGCTTTGAGTCAGATCTCGAAGAGAGCCTCAAGCAGGAGCTGCGAGGCATTGGCCCAGCGAGCAAGGCGGCTGAGTTCCCCTCCAACTTCGGCGGCGAAGACGAGGACATGAAGAAGCTGGAGGAGTCCGCAGCGTCGCTTGCGCTCCCGGCAGAGCCCGAGCCTGTTCCCGTGGTCGAGGTCCCTTCGATTGCTGAGGACACTGGCTTGATCGAGACCGAGGAGGACGCAGCGCTGGTCGAAGTCGGCTCCGACGCGGCCATGGAGACCGAGGCCTTCGAGCTCATGGACAAGGACGTCGACTGGGACGAGGTGGACGAGGACCGGCGCACCGAGGCCACGACGATCCTCTCGGACGACCTGGACACGGACGGGATCGTGCTCGGAGAGATCTACGGAGCCGACGACGGCCCCGTGGACGAGCGCGAGCAGACCGCTTCGCTCGCCAGGTCAGGCTTCGACGCCGACGACGCCGACTATGACCCATTCAGTGAGGACCTCGGCGACGACGCGCCAGCCTTCGGGCGCGGAGCGGTCATGGACGTGATCAGCGCCCTGGGCGGCGCGGCTCAGAGCTCGGCTCCCGCGCCGGACGAGGCCAAGCCGATCGCTCCGCAGGACGCTGAGTCCGTGATTCGCCGGGTCACGACGAAGCGGATCCTGCCGCCCGGGCAGGCCCAGTCGGCCCACGCTTCGGCGCGCGGCGCGAGGGGGCCCCTCCGCAAGGAGGGTCGGGTCTGGCCGCTGGCGCTGGCCTTCCTGCTCTGCTTGCTCCTCGGCGTGCTCGTGGCCTGGATCTTGGGCGCCTTTGGTGGGGCGCCCGAGGCTCCGAGCAAGAGCGGCACGCCCGCGCACAAGAGCGCTCCCGCGTCACCTGGGGTTGGTGGCAAGTGAGCCCGGACCTCGACGTCCACCTGGCAGGGATTCGTTCCGGCGACGCGCAGGCCTTCGGGGCCTGGCTCGCCGGCGCGGAGCCCTCACTCCGGCGGGGGCTGCGGTCCTTTGCTCGGCAGGTGGACGTCGAGGCCGTCTTGCAGGAGGCCCTCCTCCGGACCTGGCAGGTCGTGCCGCGCTTCGAGTCGGACGGGAGGCCCAACGGCTTGGTCCGCCTCGCCCAGCGGATCGCCTGGAACCTCTCGGTCAGCGAAGTTCGTCGCCAGAAACGTCAACCAACGACGGATCCGGAGCTCCTCGAGGCCGGGCTCGACGCCAGTCAGCGCTACGAGCCCAACCTCCCCGACCCGCTCTTGCGCGAGACCATCGAGCGCTGTCGGGACAAGCTGCCCCCGCAACCCAAACGCGCCCTCGAGCTCCGCCTCGAGGGCGAGGGTCGTGTGCCTGACGCGACCCTGGCCGAGCGAATTGGAATGCGGAAGAACACCTTCCTCCAGAACATGTCCCGCGCGCGCAAGCTCCTCCAAGAGTGCCTCGAGCGCGCCGGCGTCGACCTCCGAGAGGCCCTCTCGTGAGCGAGCAAGGAGACGCCCGCGAAGAAGACGCCCTGATCGAAGAGGTCGCCGGCGCCTTCCGCCCGACCGACCCCCGCCACCTGGCCGCGCTCCCGGCCTGGCACGACCTCAGCCCGGCCGGCCGCGAGGAGGCCTTCGAGCGGAGCCAGGTCCTGCGCGCCATGGAGGCCGCCTTGGATCCGGAGGGCTACTCGAGCACCGTTCGCGCGATCCTGCGCCGGATCGAGGACGCGTAGTCCGCGCTTCGCGAGCCTGCGGAGGCGACTCAGTCCAGCCCCGATGTTTGTCCGCTACGAGCCCCCGCCTGGTCTAGGCGTGGGCGAAGCTCTCGCGGCCGACCCCCAAAGTGCCTTGTTGTGCCGACGCGGAATCGGTGAGTTTTGCGCAAGGCATGACGCCACTCGCTGGTGAGGCGGCAGCGCCGCTATCGATTCAAGGGGGCCTGGGACCTGGTGGCCCGCCCCCCGAGGCGAAGGTCCCCTCGAGGACGCCCCAGGGCTACATTCCCGACTCGCTACCCACGGAGTCAATCAGCATGAGCGATCAAAGTGCGGTCCGCTTCTTCTGCAAAGCCAAGCGAAACACGGCAGAGCCTGAGCAGGCTTCGATCGAGTTGAGCCCCTTCATTGAGCACGCTCAGGGCGGCGAAGAGCTGCCACGAGTCGCGAGGGCCTTCGTCGCCATGTGCGCGGAAGAGCAAGGGCACTGGTCCTTCGACGTCGGGCACCTGAGCGTCGAGTTCCTCCGCTTCCTGATCCAGCGACACCAGGAGAGCCGAGAGCAGATTCCGCCGGAGGTCCTGGCCACAGCCTCCCCCGCCATGCAGGCCGCCTTCCTCTCGCCCACCGGTCATGGCTTGCGCGTGGTCTCAGACGAGGCGCACCTCGAGAGCGAGACCTACGAAGTCCACGTCTCCGACGTCGAGCCCAAGGGGGTCAAGGTGTTCGTCCTCGACCTCACCGAGGAGGGCTACGAACGAGTCGAGTGGATCGACTAGTCCAGAGCCTCAACGGCCGGGATTCTGCCGCGGCAGAATCTCGCTGGATCCCTTCGCACGATTCTGCCCCGGCAGAACCGCAACCCGACCCTCAGCAAATCAGAACCTGGTGACCCAAAGGTGACGTCTGCGCGTCTATCCTCTAGCCATTCCCAACCGGCCATTCCCGACTGAGTAGAGCAATGGTGGCGCAGGCGCCTCAGGCCAATCACGAGCAGGACCCCTCCGATCGCGTCGACGTGATCGGCGGCGCAGCGCTGGCTGCCCTCGGCCTCGGCTGCGCAGCCCTGGCGCCGAGCCTGGCCCACCTTGGGCTCCTTCTGGCCCTAGTCCTCTGCGTCGGCCTCCCCGCGCTCCCGCGCCTGCGAAACCTGGCGCTTCTCCTGCTGCCGGCCGGCGTCCTCGCCGCGCTGCGCTTCGACCCCAGCGCCGCTGCCCTCGCCACGAGCTACCTCGGCCTCTGCGGCCTGGCGCTCCTGGGCCTCGAGCGCACGAGCCAGCGAGCGGGTCAGGCCCTGGCGACGGGCTTCGGCCTGATCGCCCTCGCGCTCCCCTATCTGGTGGGGGCCCTGCCCTTGGGACCCGAGACGGCCTTGAACCTCGTCCTCCACTCGCCGCTCCCGATCCTGAGCGGGACCTGCGCCGGGGAAGACCTCCTCCGTCAGGGTTCCCTCTATCGGCTCCTGCCCGCAGCGCAGAGCGTCCCCTACGCCTACGCCTCGCCGCTGGCGGCCCTCGGGAGCGCCGCGCTCCTGGCCGGGCTGGCCTGGTCCCCCCTCGCGCTCCGCCGCTTCCGTCCGGCTCCTCGAGTCACCGGGGCGCTGGCCGCATGTGTCCTGGCGGGACTCCTCCTCGCGCCTCAGGAGGCCCAGGCCCAAGGCTTGTTCCCGAGCCCGACCCCTGCCAACACCGGCGGCGATCTCACGACTCGCGTTCGCCTCGGCTACTTCCTCCCGATCCTGAACGGCTTCGTCCGCCTCGACACGGCGCGCACGGTTCAAGATCGACGCCGCGGCGAGGCCCTCGACTGGGAGCGGCAGCTCGACCTCGACCAGAACTTCCTGATGCCGACCTTCGAGATCGAGCTGGCCTGGGAGCAGACCGGCGGACTCCGGCTCCAGTACATCGAGGCCCACTGGCGAGGTGAGGTCCAGAACAACCAGCGGATCTTTCAGGTCGAGGAGCGGCGGATCAACGTCTCCAACATTCTCGAGACGCGCTATATCTTTCGGACCATAGCCCTCGGCGGCTACGTGGACATTCCGCTCATGGAGTTCCTCAACGCCCGGGTCATGACGACCTTCCGCTACGTGAAGAACGAGATCAAGATCCGCGCTTCGCCGCAGGGCGTCTCGGTCCGCAACTCGCAGGAGTCCTTGGTCCCGACCGTAGGCGCGGGTCTCGACGTGTTCGTGTGGAACATCATTTCGGTCTATGGCGACATTCAGTGGCTGGACTTCAGGACCAGCGCCTTCGGTGGCGCTGACGACCGCTGGCGCTTCCGCTATCGCGAGTGGCGCGCAGGCGTCCGGCTCGAGCTCGTTGAGCACGCCCACGTCTCCGTCGAGTGGTATTCGCTCTTCCTCGACATTCGCGACTACAGCAACGAGACCTACCGCACCGATATCGAGGGCATTCGGGTCATGGTCTCGATCGCGTTCTAGGCTGGCGAGCCTCCAGGCTCACCGAGTGAACTTGCTCCCCCCTGGCGGGTCGAAGCCCCCGGAGTGAGCCCGGAAGTGAACGACGCCAGCCCCCGCACTGAGGTCTGGAGGACCGCGATCGGAGCCGCCCTCCGCGGCGGCCTCGTGGCCTTGCTCCTAGGCATGACCCTTGGTGGGGCGGCCTGGGTCTTCGTCGGTCTGGGCTGCGCCCCGCTCTTCTGTCTCGAGCGCTGGGCCCTCTCACGGAGGCCTGGCGTCGCAGCCACGGTCTGGTGCGGGTCTCTGGCGCTCGTGCTCGCGTTGACTTGGGTCTTCGCGGCCTTCTTTCAGGGGATCTACCTGAGCGAGCTTCAGCCGGGCTCGATGAGGACGGCCCTCGGCGCGGCCGTCGACGCTTGGCGAGGGCTGGCGGAGGTCAGCAGCTATCAGGACGCTTGGTATCGACTCTTCCCCTGGCACGCCTCTTGGACCTGGAGAGACTCATGCCTGGGACCTTGCGTCAGCGGAGGACTTGTGGGCGGGCTGATGGCCGCCAACACGGCCTCTCGCGTGGCGACGGCGCGCTTTGGAGGCGGAGAGCTCGTCGTGAACTCGCTCCGAGGGGTCGCGCTGGGACTCCTGGGCTTCGCGCTCTGTCTCGGAGTCGACCTCCTGGCTGGCGAGATCCCACGGGAGAACACCTTCACGAGCGCCCAGGGCCTGGAGGAGTCGCTGGCCATGCTGGGCTTCACCTCGCTTTGGGGCTTCGGGCTGCCCTTCGTCCACGGCTTGATCGAAGCGCTCGAGGGCCGCCTGGCGCCTCGCGATCTTCCGAACCCTGAGCGCCTCCCCCTTGGGCCTGGCTGGAGGGCGAGCGCTGGGATCCTGGTCTTGGGCCTAGGTGGGCTCTACGTGGCTCTCGTGGTGGGCCCACGGGTCGCCTTCCCAGACTCGGTGAGCGAGGTTCGGTGGCGACTGAGCCACGCTAGCCCCACGGAGCGCCTCGCGGCTTTGGACGACTGGACTTCTCTCGGCGCCCGCGGCCGCGGCGCCCTGACCTCGGTGCTTGAGACCCTCGCTGACCCCGACCCCCTCGTGCGCGGGAAGGCGGCCCACACCCTCGGGATCATGCAGAGCGTGTTCGCCCAGGCTCGAGCCCGAGAGGAGGGAGGCGAGCCGATCGACGGCGACGCCAGCGAGGCTGAGGTCGTCGCGGCGCTCATGACGCTCTTGGAAGACCCGCTCCCGAAGGTCCGCCATTGGGGCGCCTGGACCCTAGGGGTCTACGGCCGCGCGAGTCACTCGGCGATCCCTCGCCTGATCGCCCTCATGGAGAGCGACCCTGACGCCGAGGTTCGGGCGCACTCGCTCTACGCCTTGGGGTCGATCGCGCCCAAGGAACTCGTTGTGCAGGCGGCTTGGCGTCGGGCTGCGCTCCGACACCCCGGCCTGCGGGGAGCAGCAGAGATCGCGCTTCATCACGCCGACGCGGCGCCGATCTCCTCCGGCAGGAGGTGACCTCAGCTGAGTTGACCGGCCAACCCGCTCCAGGCCCAAGCTGTCTCCAGGTCGGGCGCGAAGCGCTCGGCGTAGGTCTCGCGGAGACCTCTCAGGCTCTCTTGGAGCGTGCGGCGCTCGGCCAAGAGTCGCTCGGGCTTCGCTCGGAGCTCGGCCAGGAGCAGGCGCGCGGGGTGCTCAGGGGCGAGGTCCTCTTCGAAGAGATCGGCCAGGTGGATCCCATGGGCGAGGCCGAGGAGGCAGAGCTCGACGTAGTCGTCTTGCTTGGCGTCGCTCCAGTCGGGGATCACCTGTTGGCCGTGCTCGTAGACCTCGGCCAGGCCGACGCCGCGAAGGCCCGGGTGCGCTTCTTTGCAGGAGGGGAGCTCGTCGCTCCCGGTCTGACCGGGATCGGGGGCGACGAACACCAGGGCCACGCGCCCGTCGTCGAGGCGGACCGGGTGCGGGAGGTAGTGCACGATCCCCGACTTGGGCGGACCGCTCAGCTCCCAGAGCTTGGCGCGGAAACTCAAAACGTCTCCTGACGACTCGGCGAGGTCGGCCAGGAACTCTGCCGGGGGCTGAGCGCCTGCTTGGGCGCGGAGCGCAGCCCAGCACTTGGGGGGGTAGCCCTCGCGTCGCACCAGGCGGGCCTCGCCCTCGGGCGCGACGTGGAGCAAGAGCGCTCCGCAGCCAGAGCCTTGGACCTCGGGCGGGTGACCGGCGCGGCCCGTCAGGAGGGCCCTTGGGGCCACGACCTCCATGGCCAGGCGCCCTCCCTTCTGCGGCGGCTTACCAAAGCGGCGCTGGGCGTCGATCCAGGCCAGCTCGGCGTCGTGGGTCTCTTCGAGTTGCGGTCCGAGGCCCCGCGCGCTCAGGAGTGAGCCGTAGCCGAGGAAGAGGGTTGGGCTCACCAGGGCTCGCTCTTGGTCAGGACGACCCCGAGGTTCTCCAGCCGCTTGCGGAGGCACTCCTCGACCGCGAGGGGGTCAGGGAGGAGCTCGGCGGCCAGAGCTTGGCTCCCCTCCTCGACGAGGAGTTCCAGCTGGCCGTCAGCCTCGAGGCCGCGCTCCTCGACGGAGAGGGCGGGCTCCTCGGCGGGCTCGTCGACTTGGGGGGCGGGCCCGCTGGGGCCAGCGACGGGTCCCGCCTCCGCGCGTTCTGTGGCTCGCTTGCGCTCCTTAGCGCGCTTGGCCAGGGCGCGGGCCAGACGCAGGAGCTGGCGCTCCTCTTGGCCCGCGCGATACCAGAGTCGGCGCCGCGAGCCGTCGGCGAGCTCGATCACGAAGTAGCGAGGTCCCGTGCTGACGACGTGGGCGTCCTTGGGGACGCGCACGACCCGGTCGCCGCGCCAGGTTCGGTCGTCGCTCGGCGAGGCCGCGACCTCGTCTACGGCGATGGCTTGGGTGCGCTGGATCCGGAAGCCGGTCCAGGCCGCGATCACGAGGGCCGGGAGCGCGCCGGCTCCCAGGAAGGGCAGGAGGGCGTCGAAGCCAGGGGGCGCCATGGTTCGGGCGTAGTAGAAGCCCGGGCCCAGGGTGACCAAGAACAGGAACACGTAGAGGATCCCGCTCGCGGCCACGGCCGAGGAGACGTCGTTGTCGCCTCCGGGCAGGAGGCGGAGATAGGCCGACCAGTGCCGCTCACGCATGGAGCCCAGGATACGCCCTGGCTGCGTCTGCCTATGTGGCAGCGGGTACACGAAGCGCGCGCGACTTAGCCCTGGCACGGACCTTGTTTAAAGCTCCTCAGAGAGCTCGAGGAAGGAGCGCACCCATGAACCCCGATCTGTTCACGGTCAAGAGCCACCAGGCTCTGCTGGCCGGCAAGCAACTCGCCACCAAGAACGGCAACCCCCAGATCACCTCGATCCACCTCCTCTTCGAGCTGATCGCCCAAGAAGACGGCGTCGTGCGCCCGGTCCTCGAGAAGATCGGCGTGACCCCGCAGGTCCTCCAGGCGGCCCTAGCGGTCGAGCTGGGCTCGCTCCCGCGCAGCGAGGGCGGCCAGGTCGGGATCGATCCCAAGCTGGACCGGATCCTGAACGAGGCCGAGGCCGTCATGCGCGAGCTCGGGGACGAGTACCTCTCGACCGAGCACCTCCTCTTGGCCATGACCCGCGTCACCAAGGATCCAGTCCAGCCCCTCCTGGCCAAGGCCGGCGTGACCAAAGACGTGGTGCTCGAAGCGCTCAAGAGCGTCCGCGGAGGACAGCGAGTCCTGGATCGTGAGCCCGAGCAGACCTACCAGACCCTCGAGCGCTTCACTCGCGACCTGACCGCCCTGGCTCGCAGCGGAAAGCTGGATCCCGTGATCGGCCGCGAGAGCGAGATCCGTCGGGTCATGCAGGTCCTCAGCCGCCGGACCAAGAACAACCCCGTCTTGATCGGTGAGCCTGGGGTCGGCAAGACCGCGATCGCTGAGGGCCTCGCGCTCCGGATCGTCGAAGGCGACGTCCCCGAGGGCCTCAAGCGCAAGAAGCTCCTCTCCCTCGACATGGGCGCCCTCGTAGCCGGCGCCAAGTATCGCGGCGAGTTCGAGGAGCGGCTCAAGGCCCTCCTCAAGGAGGTCGAGGGCGCCAGCGGCGAGATCATTCTCTTCATTGACGAGCTCCACACGATCGTCGGGGCTGGTAAGGCCGAGGGCGCCCAGGACGCGGGCCAGCTCCTCAAGCCAGCTCTGGCTCGGGGCGAGTTGCGCTGCATTGGCGCCACGACCCTCGACGAATACCGCCAGCACGTCGAGAAGGACAAGGCCCTCGAGCGCCGCTTTCAGCCCGTGTTCGTCGGCGAGCCCTCGGTCGAGGACACGCTCACGATCCTGCGCGGGCTCAAGGAGCGCTACGAGGTCTTCCATGGCGTCCGGATCCAAGACGCGGCCCTCGTGGGCGCCGCGCGCTTGGCCCACCGCTATATCTCCGAGCGCTTCCTGCCCGACAAGGCGATCGACCTGGTGGACGAGGCCGCGAGCGGGCTCCGACTCCAGCTCGACAGCTCGCCGGTCGAGGTCGACATTCTCGAGCGCCGGGCCCTGACCCTCGAGGTCGAGCAGCAGGCGCTCCAGGTCGAGCGCGACGCCGACAGCAAGGTCCGCCTGAGCAAGATCCAGCGTGAGCTGGCCGACGTTCGCGAGGAGCTGAGCCAGCTCCGAGCGCGCTGGGAGAACGAGAAGAAGGAGATCGACGAGCTGACTCAGATCAAGGAGGAGCTCGAAGAGCGCAAGGCCGAGGAGCAGCGCGTCCTCCGCGAGGGCGACCTAGCCCGCGCGGCCGAGCTGCGCCACTCAGTCCTCCCGGCGCTCGAGGCCAAGATCACGCAGCTCCAGGCCGAGATCGAGTCGCGCCCCCAGGGCAATCGCCTCCTGCGCGAGGAGGTCGCGCACCAAGACATTGCCAAGGTCGTGGCCCGCTGGACCGGGATCCCCGTCGAGCGCATGCTCGAGGGCCAGCGCGAGAAGCTCCTCCGCATGGAGGCCTGCCTCGGCGAGCGCGTCGTGGGTCAGCTCGAGGCCGTCAAGGGCGTCTCCGCCGCCGTGCGCCGGGCGCGCGCCGAGCTCCAGGATCCAGACCGTCCGATCGGGAGCTTCCTCTTCTTGGGCCCGACGGGCGTCGGCAAGACCGAGCTCGCCAAGGCTCTGGCCGAGCAGCTCTTCGACAGCGAGGAGGCCTTGGTCCGAATCGACATGTCGGAATACATGGAGAAGCACGCCGTCTCGCGCCTGCTCGGAGCCCCTCCCGGCTACGTCGGCTACGAGGAGGGCGGGCGCCTGACCGAGGCGGTTCGCCGGCGACCCTATGCGGTCGTCCTCTTCGACGAGATCGAGAAGGCGCACCCCGACGTGTTCAACGTCTTGCTCCAAGTCCTCGACGACGGTCGCCTGACCGACGGTCAGGGGCGGACGGTCAACTTCCGCAACACGGTCGTGATCATGACGAGCAACCTGGGCACCCAGCGGATCCAGGAGGCCGAGACCGACGCCGAGGGTCGGGTCGACGAGGCCACGCGCCGCGAGATCCAGCTCCTCCTCAAGCGACACTTCCGGCCCGAGTTCCTCAACCGGATCGACGAGACCACGATCTTCCACAGCCTCCAGCTGGAGCACGTGACCAAGATCCTCGGCCTCCAAGTCGAGGAACTCCGAGGGCGCCTCGCCCAGCGCGGGATCGGGCTCGAGGTTAGCCAGGCGGCTCTCGAGCGCCTCGCCAAGCAGGGTTACGACCCCGAGTTCGGCGCCCGACCGCTCAAGCGCGTCCTGCAGCGCGAGGTCCAAGACCCGATCGCGCTCGGGCTCCTCGAGGAGGAGTTCCGCGCGGGCCACGTGATCCATGTTGACGCTCACCCCGAGGGCAAGCTGCTCTTCCGGGCTGAGACGCCGAGTCCCACCGAAGGGCTGCCCGCGGGCGCCTGATCGGATCCCAGTTTCCCCCGGGCAGTGGTCCTCCCCGACGCTGCCCACCCCCTGGTCGACGGGGGGCGGCATGGTGTCGCCCCTCGTCGGCTGCTTTGGTTCTCCCGTCCCCGACGTTGCGCGCGCCTGACTCTGGAGGCGCTACTGCGGGCGGGGTTTACCCCCGCGAGAGCTAGACGCGGCCTCAGCAGCCGTAGCCGCGGGGTTTACCCCCGCGAGAGCTAGACGCGGCCTCAGCAGCCGTAGCCGCGGGGTTTACCCCCGCGAGAGCTAGAGCCGGCCTCAGCAGCCGTAGCCGCGGGGTTTACCCCCGCGAGAGCTAGAGCCGGCCTCAGCAGCCGTAGCCGCGGGGTTTACCCCCGCGAGAGCTAGGGCCGGCCTCAGCAGCCGTAGCCGCGGGGTTTACCCCCGCGAGAGCTAGAGCCGGCCTCAGCAGCCGTAGCCGCGGGGTTTACCCCCGCGAGAGCTAGGGCCGGCCTCAGCAGCCGTAGCCG
>Ga0316202_10000236_pt1 | contig 76972 bp, 81 predicted proteins | sample 3monrhotite_MG_FD_204934 | JGI IMG/M metagenome (GOLD analysis project Ga0316202, IMG submission 204934) | Microbial mat bacterial communities from mineral coupon in-situ incubated in ocean water Damariscotta River, Maine, United States -... | ecosystem: Environmental > Aquatic > Marine >...
CACTATCAACAAATGATTCACCTGCACTAGCCTTAAGACCAGCCATTGTATCAAGGCTTTTTATTGTTTCATCAATAAATGGTTTTAATACATTTTTTTTAATAACGTTAGATATCATAACAAGTTTTCCTTATAATTTAAAATAATATAACTTACTGCAAGAAAAGTATATTATATATTACTTTAATTCATGTCATAATATAAGTAATTGAAAGAAAATATTATGTTGTATTAGTCTAAAAACTGTAAACTGTATCAAAATATATTCAAAGAAGAAAATTAAACAACACCAACTTCTTAAAATTAGATACAATACTGATTATTTCAGATAAAGGAAAATGAGTGGTTACAGTCGTTACAGTAATATATTTTTTATACATTTCTACTAAACTTTATGCCTCTATTATGCAACTAGGATTTGTGCGTCGTGCTATGACTCAAAAAGCAGTTTTGCTTGAACCTAGTAAGTATTATGAAGCTGGTAAGTATGTTATTGCTAAAGAGAAATTGTCTCTTTTTAGTTCAGTTGTTGAGTATGCTGTTTTTATTTTTTGGATAAATGGTGGACTAAGTTGGCTTGATTCACAAATAATTGGATTTTCCCAACTAATATCAGCAATTATTTTTGTACTTTCATTTGTAGTTATAAACCATATAATTACTTTACCTTTTGAACTTTATACAAAATTTGTTATTGATGAACACTTTGGTTATAACCGTTCTAGTGCATCTCTATACATTAAAGATATGTTGAAAAGTGCTGGATTAACTATTGTAATTGGTTCAGCAGTAATCTCTGGGTTACATTATTTTGTATCAACATTTGAAAATTGGTGGTTTTATGCATTTTTATTTTTATTTTCAATAATAGTTTTGGCAAATATGATTTATCCTACAATTATTGCGCCAATGTTTAATAAAATGTCTCCACTAGAGAGCTCTGAATTAAAAGAAAAAATTGAAGAATTATTAGGCGCATTTGGTTTTGATAGTAGTGGAGTTTTTGTAGTTGATGCATCCAAAAGAGATAGTCGTTTGAATGCATATTTTGGTGGTTTTGGAAAATCAAAAAGAGTTGTTCTGTTTGACACTTTAATAGAGAAACTTGAAACCTCTGAACTTTTAGCAGTACTTGGGCATGAACTTGGCCACTTTAAACATGGCGATATTTATAAAAATATGGCTGTTATGGGTACACTCTTATTTGGTATGTTCTTTTCTATGGGGCATTTAGGTGCTGAAGAGCTTGCGCTTTTTAATTTGTCTTATAGTACGCATATGTTGATGGTTCTATTTTTACTTCTGTCTTCACCTATATTTTTCTTTGCAATGCCACTGATTGGTGTAATTAGTCGTCATAATGAATTTGCAGCAGATCGTGAGGCTGCTGAGTTTAGTAAAACACCATTATATTTATCAGAAGCTCTTAAAAAATTAGTTATTGAAAATAAATCTTTTCCACGCTCACATCCAGTATATATATTCTTTTATTATACGCATCCACCAATTTTACAACGTTTAGAAGAACTTGGAGTTAAGCTAGATGTAGAGAGTGCAGTTGCAGAACAATCACCTTTGGATAGTTAACCTTTTAAATGACGCTAGTGCAAAGTTGAAAGACGTTGCACAGCGACCGCAAAATGAAGCTAAGATTTTACTTTCATATATTTTAGATGTGGAGCAAATTTGGTTTATTACTCATTCTCAGCATGAAGTTACTAATGAACAATATAATCAATTTAGCAGATTAGTTGAGCGTAGAGTAGGGTATGAACCAATTGAATATATCACTAATAGAGTTAGTTTTTACTCTCACACTTTTTTTATAAAAGAGGGTGCATTAATACCTCGTCCTGAAACTGAAATTTTGGTTGATTTAGCTTCAAAATATATAAAACCTAAAATGAAAATAGCAGAAGTAGGAGTTGGAAGTGGTGCCCTTAGTGTAACACTTTGCAAATTACATTCTGACATTACAGTGATCGCAACAGATATTTCTGAAGATGCACTTTTTGTAGCTAGAAAAAATATTAAAGATAATCACCTAGAAGAGCAAATTACTTTGATAAATACAGATTTATTGGAGGGAGTTGAAGAAAGATTAGATATAATTATTTCAAATCCTCCATACATCGCAAATGAGTGTAAACTAGAGGTAAATTTGGACTATGAACCAAGTCTTGCCTTATATGGCGGTGATGTTGGAGATGAATTTCTGTTGCGTTTAATTAATGAAGCAATAAGTAGAAAAATAAAATTTTTATTGTGTGAAATGGGTTTTGATCAAAGAGAGAGTATACAAAGATATTGCAAAGAACGTGCAGTTAATGTAGAGTTTTATAAAGATTTATCTGGATTAGACAGGGGGTTTATAATTGAGTTTTAATATAAAAAAGAGTTTTCTTTACTCTCAAATGAGTTATATATTTTTACTGCTTTTAAGTGCTGGAGCTGTTATGGTTCTTGGTATTTTAGTAGCACCTGTAATTTTTGGCTCAGAAAAATATTTTGGTGAAGAACTTCTTGTAAGGGCTCAAGAGGGAATCTTGATGGGTACCATTTTTCTATCTTTTTCAAAATGGTTAGGTATATTTAGTATTATAATTGTTATATTTGAAGCCTATGAATATAAATCAATGAGGCGTGATAAAATTGCTTTGATTTCAGCTTTTCTTGGTGTAAGTTCAGCCCTTCTTTTTTATGTATATTATGCACCTGGCATTATGGAAATGTTACATAGTGTAAATACTATGAATGAAAGTTTTAATTCACTTCATAAGGGTAGTGAAATTAATGCAAAGATTATGACATTTGCATTTTTAGTTTTGGCATGGCGACGAATTTTACTGTTGCGATTGGGTATATAAAAAAAGAATGCCAAAAATATTAATTGCTGATGATTCCAAGGTCATGTTAAAAATGATTAGAAATGCAATTTTAGATGATGGATGTAGTTATATAAAATTTTCAAACGAAGATATTTTTTTTGCAGAAGATGGACTAAAAGCTTTTGAAGCTTTAGGTGTTAACCCAGATATTGATTATTTAATTAGCGATATAAATATGCCAGGACTTAATGGTTATGAACTTTTAGAAGTTTTAGATGACACTGGACTTCTTAAAAGTACTAAAGTTATTTTTTGTAGTGGTGAAGTATTAAAGCCTATGAAAAATAGGTCAGTTATTGGTTTTCTAAAAAAGCCTATGAAGTCTGATAAAATGGCTCTTTTCCTCAATGATATTTTTAAAAAAGAGGTACAAAGAGAGAAACATTTTGATGCCAAGAAAAAGCATGTAGATGAGCATAATGCAAAACTTATAAATTATATTGTTCAGTTGGTAAAAAATTACTGTTTGGCAGAAAAAATTAGTGAAACTTATGATGATAATAAGTTAAGTTGTATTATTGGTGAGTACTCTGATCCATTTGAAGAGATAATTGAGAGTGAACTCTTAGATATAAGTACAGCTGTTATGACACAGGTTTTTGATGAAACAGGTGTTAACGCAGGTGTTAATCTAGAAAAATTAAATTTTTTGTATAAAAAACTGACTAATGATGAGAATAAAAAGTTGTCAAAAACAGGTAATAATGAACTTGAAATTGCTTTTGACTTGCAACAAGAGCTAATTGTTTTACGCTCTAATTTTGTAAAAAATAAACGTGTTTTTAATGCAAAGTTATTAGGTGACTCTATTTTTATGGTTGAACAATTTCTTTTAAAAATTGATTATAGTATTGAAAATAAAAAATTGAGTTCATTAAAAGAGAGATATGAAAATATGATGTTTTTAACATCTCAACTTCATACAATAGCGCCAAACTCAAAAAATAGAGACAATAAACTATGGGCAGTAATGATGGAAGACTTTACTATAAAGTATCCTCAGGAGCCTTTTAAATCGCTTGAAAAGTTTATAGAGGTTGCTTTACATTATTATCAAGACACTTTAAATAGACTTTTATATCTTTATGAGGTTGAGTTATGGCGTTCTGCAAAAGTCTCAAAAGAGATACAAGATTTTTTTAAGTCTGAACGAATTAATGCGCCATTTTATTCCAAAACAATAATAAATTACATGATTAAAAGTTCAGAATCTGATAATTTAGAGTTAAATCATGCACTTAGGTACCTACAAAAGGAACAAAAGCGTTCTGTTACTATTCTTACTAGAAACGAGATTGAAGTTGTTACTTTACAAGAGATTATAAAAGGTGTTGATAACTCTTGGAATGTTCGAGTATTAGTACGCCCAGATAGTGCAAAAAAGTGGTTGACAAAACATAGAAGTGATATTTTAATATTTGATATTGATTTTGACTCATCTGGTGAGTATGTCTTTTTACGTACACTTTTATCTGAAGTTCGTCACTTAAAAAGTAGTAGAGTAATTGTAGTTGGTAATAAAATCACATCTCAAGATATTGAAGATAATTCAAAGATATTTAGTGCAAATTACATCAATCGTCCAGTCAAACCTGAAGTTTTATATCCTATTTTACAAAGATCATAGAATTAAAATGATATTATTCATTAATAAAATCTTTTGAGGTTAAAAAATGTCTGAACTTTTATATTTAGAAGCTATAGAAGAGTTAAAAGATGAATTAGCAAGAGCTTCTGAAATAATGGAAAGTTTAGTCTTAAACCTTCAAGAAGAGAATAAGTATAGTGATTCAGCAGATATACTTTTTCGTATGTTTCATAATATAAAAGATTTGTCTCAATATTCACGTGTGCTAAATATTTATAAAACAGCAAAAATAGTTGAAGAAATTTTAGCTATAGTAAGACATAAAAAACCACCTTTTCCAAGCGAGTTATTAGATTGGTTGCTTCTTATAAAAGATTTTATTGCTGATTGGTCAAATGAATTTGAATTAGAAAATTATAACGTTGAACCTATCGATAGTTTTACACTGAACATGGTTCAATCTTCTCTCTCTTCTATTCCAAAGGATAGAGATATTTTAAAAAAACTTAATATAGTTTTTATGCATAATAATAAAACTTGTATTACACGTTTTAATGATGCTATGAATGAGCTTGTTAATAATATAGATATATTTAAAAGCATTAAATCTTTAGATGAATTTTTAAAGCAGAATATACCTGATATTTTAGTAATACCTATGCAAATGAACAAGTCAAATATATTTCAACTCATAGAGAGTTTGTCAAAAAAACTTCCTGATACGCCTATAGTTTTAGTCCGTAACAAAGATTTAACGGTAGAGGAATTGAAAAAGTTTTCTGATTTGAATGCAGAAAACTTTATGGATTTAGACACAGATGAAGAGACAATCATGCAACAGCTCCTTTGGATAGCTAAGTCATACTATGGTTTAAAAGGCATTAAGCTTTTAAAATCTCCTCTTCTTAAATCTATTTCATCACTTGAACCACTGCCATCTACTATCATAAAGCTTCAAGAGTTTAGAAAAAACACTAAAAGTTCAATGCGAGAGCTTAGCGCTATTGTAAGTAATGATATGCCTCTTAGTGGTAGATTATTGCAATTTGTAAACTCTCCAGGTGTTGGACTTATACGTAATGTTACTTCTATTCATCAAGCAATTTCACTTCTTGGAAAAGAAAAAACTATTGCATTAGCAACACAAGCCTCTTTAAATAGTTCAATGAATATTGATGTGAGTGCATATGGTATGAGTAGTGAACAATTTTATGAGGTTGGACAGAGACGAATGACTCTTATAATCTATTGGTACTCTAAAGTTAGTATTTCAGATACTGCAATGCTTGCAACAGCAGCACTATTAGGAAATATAGGACAGATTATTCTTAGTGCTCATATTAAAATGAAAAAAATTGAGGATGAATTTTTAACGTTAGCTAATTCTACTAATACTATGTTTGCAGAGATTGAAACATTATATACAACAGTTGAAGATACAACAGCAGATATTTTAACTCATTGGGGATTAGAGAGTGAAATGGTTAATGCAATACGTTATAGTCTAGATTTAGCAAATGCAGATAATGAGACTAAGCAACTAGCAATAGCCCTTTTTGTAACGTTTAAAACAATTCCAATAAAGTCAACTGAAATTGATGTTGATGTTGTTGATGAAATGGCAGATTTTTTAAAAGAGATGAACTTAAATCCAAAGTTATACCTAAATGCTGTAAAGAAAGTAATTTAGTTAATGTAGTTATGACATTGATTGAAGAAATGATTTATAAATCTCTTCTAATTCATGATCTTGTTTTAAAATATCTTTATTTCTATCATCTTTCATAAGAACATGCTCTAAGACAGCTACACGTTTCATTAGGTATTCAAAGATCTCTTTGTTAATATCTGGAAGTTTATCGTGACTTAAAGGGTTAGTACATCTTCCTTTTTCAATTACTCGTGCTGGTATTCCAACAGCAGTTGAATTATCTGGTACATCTTTTACAACAACTGAGTTTGCTCCAACTTTTGAGTTTTTACCAACTGTAATATTTCCTAATATTTTAGATCCTGCGCCAATTACTGAACCTGAACGAATGGTTGGGTGACGTTTACCATGTTGAAGGCTTACACCACCAAGTGTTACACCTTGATATATCAGTACATCGTTTTCGATTTCAGAAGTTTCACCAATGACTACACCATTTCCATGATCTATAAATACACGTCTACCAATGGTAGCAGCTGGATGAATATCTACGTGAGTTAAAAATTGATTAATACCCATAATAATTCTAGCGATTAGTCTAAATTTTTTTTTATGAAGTCTGTTTGCAATGCGGTATGAAACTATAGCCCATATGCCTGGATAGTTGAAAATCAGTTCTAGTTTTGAGTGGATTGCAGGATCATTATTGTATACAGAGTGAAAATCTTCTGAAATTTGTTTAAATATTGAAATTGGTTTATTATCCATTATGTTTACCTCATTTTATTACTCAGTAGTTCTCAAATAAGCATTTTGATTCAAGTATGTTAAAAGTAATGATAGTGTATCATCTTTATCTTCAATATCATTGGACTCAAAAATTTTCTTTTGGAACTCTTGAAGCAGTGTTGATCTATCATATCCTATATCATCTAGTATATCAAGAACTGATGCAGCTTCTGTTAATTCTGAAATTTTATACCCATTATCATCTATTTCAATAATAGCTTCAGTTGGTGCACTAAAAAGATTGTGACGCATAGATAGAACCTCTTGGTATGCCCCTACTAGAAAAAATGCTAAAAAGTAGTCATCTTTTTCTAAATCAACATCATGAAGATATAAAGGTGCATCATTATTAAATTCTATTTCACCATCACTATCGCAAGTTATGTCCCAAAGAGTAGCCGCTCTACTTGGCTTTTTATCTAATTTATTTAATGGTACAATTGGAAACTTTTGTCCAAGACCCCAAAAATCTGGTAAGCTTTGAAAGATAGATGCATTTATTAAATATCTCTCTTGCATTCTATTTTGCAGTTTTTTAAGTTCAGGTGTTTGATTCTCTTGTACTAAAGTTAAACTTTTATTAATTATTTGGTGAACCAATATCTCAGCATTTGAACGATCAACTAGGTCTATATATCCAAGATCAAAAAGTGATAAAAGTGATTCTTTATGTTCAAGTGCATCATGAAGATATTCAAGGGCACTTTTTTCATTAATACTATTGTAAAGTGCCTGTAGTTCTTCTATTAGGGGAGGGTTGACCTCTTTTAAGCGTAGACTTTTTTCATTATATTCATGTGTAAAAAGTTCAAGAACAGGAGCGATTAAAACAGCGTGACTAGCAGCAATGAAACGTCCTGATTCTGTAACAATATGTGGCTCTTTTACGCCTTTTGCTTTTGAGATTGCACCTAAAACAAAAATAACATCGTTTGCAAACTCTCTTAATGAGTAATTTTTATGAAGTTTGTTTTCGTGTTGTGCGTACTCAATTGCAAGGCCACCACCAAGGTTTATAGCACTAAGTGAGCTAGCACCCATCTGAATTAGTGAAGCGTAAATATTTCCAGCTTCTCTGAGAGCTTTTTTCATCGGAGCAATATCACTAATTTGAGAACCTATATGAAAGTGCAAAATTGTAAATTGTTTTACTAAATTATTTGTCTTTAAAAGCTCTAATGCTTCAATAAGCTCTGTAGCGCTTAGTCCAAACTTAGAGTTAATACCACCACTTTTTTCCCATATACCACTTCCAGCACTATGAAGACGAGTTCTAATCCCAATCTTAGGAGATATGTTTGGAAATTTTTTACTTATCTCAATGATTGCATGAAGCTCTTCAAGTCCTTCAATTGTTAAAGTTATATCGTGTCCGAGTTTAGCACATAGGTAACCTAAGGCTATCATCTCTCTATCTTTAAAACCGTTAACCATTATAGGGGCACCAATTTTGTTTAAAGATAGTGATAGAGTCAGCTCAGCTTTACTGCCAGCTTCAAGACCATAGTTGTATTGATTGCTTTGTTTTTGTAGAGCATCTAAAAATGACGGGAATTGATTGACTTTTAGAGGATAAACTGCACTGAAGTTTCCGCTGTAACTGTTTTCATTAATAGCTCTATTGAAACTTTTATACATAGTACTAATTTGTTTTTTAAGGAGATGAGGAAATCTTAAAAGCAGTGGACCTCTAATTCCTTGAGTTTTTATATCATTTGTAATCTCTAATAGTGAAGGTTTGCTTTTATAGTTAATTTTAAGTGATGAGTCCTCAATGATAAAATTATCATCTGCCCAATATTCTAGTCCCCACATGTTATACCAACTTTAACTAAAATTTTCAAAGAATTCATTTTTTTCTTGCATATCTTTAATCCAAATCTTTTTTTGGTTTAACTCATTTTCACCTATTACCGCGCAATATCTAGCATTTAATTTATCTGCACTATTTAGATGCTTTTTTAATACTTTAGGTTTGTACTCAATATAACACTTATCTGTTTTTCTTTTTTTAATACATTGCTCAAAAACTGCGTTCACGCCATTTTCGTCTAATGCACCAAAGTAGTAACCATCTCTTTCGTTCTCTTGTACTTTTATTAGCTCTAAAAGTCTCTCTACTCCTACAGCAAAACCAACAGCAGGTGTACTTTTACCATCAAGCATCTCAACAAGAGTATCATATCGTCCACCACCAGCAACAGAACTTTGTGCTCCAATATCATGACTTACAAATTCAAAAGCAGTTTTGGTATAGTAGTCAAGACCTCTAACTAGATGATTGTCTATCTCATACTCTACATTATGAGTATTTAAAATATTGTGCAACTCATCAAAATCATTTTTGCAACTATTACAAAGATTATTTAAAAGTTTTGGTGCATTAATTAAACTATTTTGGCATTTTACATTTTTACAATCTAAAACGCGAATTGGATTTGTACCAATTCTTCTATGACAATCTTCGCAAAGATCATCTTTGTTTACCTCTAAAAAACCAACTAAACTCTTTTTATAGGGTGGCATACAGTCTGAACATCCAAGAGAATTAATTTTAAGAGTTGCTTTTATGTTAAAACTCTCTAGAATATCCCTTAGCATTAAGATTACATTAGCATCTTCATAAACACTCTGCTCACCAAATGATTCACATCCAAATTGGTGAAATTGACGAAGTCTTCCTTTTTGTGGTCTCTCATAACGAAACATTGCCCCATGGTAAAAGAACCTATGGATACCACCTTTTTTATCTAGTTTATTCTGTATAAATGCACGTACAATCCCAGCTGTCCCCTCAGGACGAAGGCAAACATCATTTTCACCTTTATCAAAAAAGCGGTACATCTCTTTTCCAACTATATCACTACTATCTCCAACACTTCTCTTAAAAAGAGATGTTTCTTCAAGAAGTGGTGATGAAACAAACTCAAAACCATATTTTATAGCAATATTTGATGCTTGTTCAATAAATTTAACAAACACCGTGTTTTGGGGTGGTAGCATGTCATTCATACCACGTAAAGAACGAATCATTTGGCCTACCTTTATATTTTTGTGCAATTATAGTGTAATTATGTTAGAATTTTATAAATTTTAAGGAGCAAGAATGAAAAAAGTATTTTTATCATTGGCAACATCATCAGTTCTGTTGTTAGCACAAAGCAACTACAAGTACGAGATTACACCAGTTATAGGTGCTAACATTGCACAAGATAAGTTAAATTTGGAAGACACTTTAATGTACGGTGTACAAGTACAATCTAATGTTCACAAGTATTTTGGGTTAAAACCTCAAATTGCATTAGAAAGAGTTGAGAATGCTGAGAGTACAATAGTTGGTTTCCCAGATGCTGATATGACTAGAGTAGCATTGAATGGAATCTATGATAATTTTAATATGGATTCCACTTTAAAACCTTATTTATTAGGTGGACTTGGTTATGAAGAGATGAATGGTAATCCATATAGTAATAACGATAGTATCTTTTTTAACATTGGTGCAGGTATAAAGTACTATTTTGAAAATGGAATGAACCTAAACTTAATGGTAAAAGAGCTTTTTAAATTCGATCATGGTGATAGAGAATTTTCTGCAATGGCAGGTATTGGTATTCCATTTGGAGAGATAGCAAGAAAACCTGCTCCAGCTCCTGTTAAACCAGTGATAAAACATGAAGAACCTGCTCCAGTTGCTGAGCCTGTTAAGTTTCTTGATGATGATAATGATGGTGTTGAAAACTCTGCTGATGAATGCCCCACAACAAAAGCTGGATTAAAAGTAGATCAAAAGGGATGTGCAATTTCGATTAACATTGAAGCACTATTTATCTACGATACTTCAATAATTACACCAGAAACTGATATACAAAAAATATTAGATTTTGCAAAATTTTTAAATGAAAATCAAATGTATGGAACAATTATTAATGGACATACTGATTCAGTTGGATCACTTAAGTATAATCAAAAACTTTCAGAAAGAAGAGCTATCGCTATTAAGAAGATTTTAGTTGATAATGGTGTTGAAGCTAGTAGAATTAAAACTGTTGGTCATGGGGAAGTTAAACCTATTGCAACAAATGAGACAAAAGAGGGTAGAGCCTTAAATCGTAGAATAGAAGCAAATTTAACATATTAAGAGAGAGTTTCTCTCTTAATAAAGTTCTTTAGAAACGTTGTCCAATTGTAAATTCAAATGCAGCGGTTCTATCTGCAGCTTCTTCTCCAATAGGTCGCGCAAATATCAACTGTATTGGACCCATAGGTGAGAACCATTCAGCAGCAACACCATAACCACCACGAGTAATTTCATCAAAACTATCTTCACCAATGAATCCATAATCTACAAATAGAGCCATTCTAAGTTTTGCATCTGGAATTAGAGGGATACTTACTTCTGCACTATTTGAAAAGCTCATATTACCACCAGTTCTAGACCCATTTGTTATTGGCGAAAGAGAGTATGTCTCATATCCACGAACTGAACCAATACCACCAGAGAAAAATTTTTCATTAACTGGAATGAAACCTGTATCTTCTATATAGTTTAGACTTGATTTATAGCGTAAAATAGCGTCAAAATTAATCCACTCTTCTAAACCACGATATGCATTAAATTTTGAGGCACCTTTTATATATTTTGCAGTACCTCCAACTCCTGCGAATTCTAGAGAACCACTAATGGCGTAACCCTCGCGAGGAATGTAAAAATCATCTGTATTGTCAAAAGATATGGCAGTTGAGATTGAACTTTTTTGGTACGGTCTGTTATCGTAAACAATATTATTATTATTATTTGTAAGAGTACCACCAGTAATATTACTTAACTTTGAGTCAACGTAGTTATAAGCAACCGAACCACTAAGGTAACGATTAAACTTTCGTCCACCAGAGATAGTTCCACCAAATTGAGCAACTGTAAAGTCATATGAATCAAATTTATTATTAAAAATTCTAAAGCTACCACTATATTCGCTATCAAATACACGAGGATTTGATATAGAGAACTCTTGGCGCTTGTTAATTTCTGAGTTATCAAATTGAAGCCCTACATTTATACCGCTTCCAAAAATATTTCTATCTGAAAGTGAAGCACTAATTAGTAGACCGCCATAACTTCCATAACCACCACCAACTTGTACACTACCTGTTGGTGCCTCTTTTACTTTTACAATTAAATCTATCTTATCATCACTAACACGACGCTCTTCTACTGAGGTATCTTCAAAATAACCAGTACGACCTAGTGCATTGCGCGAATCTTTTAAGTCTGTCATACTATAGAGGCTTCCAGGTACTAAGTACATCTCTCTACGAATAACACGATCAAGTGTTCTACTGTTTCCTGATATGATTACATCATTTATGTAAACTATTTCTCCAGGGTTTACAGAGTAAATAACAGTTACTTCACCAGTATCTTTGTCTTTTTGAAGGTCTGGATTAACTTGAGTAAATGCATAACCCTTATCTGCTACATCAAACTTAATTTTTTCCATATCACTTCTAAAGTTTTCAATGTCAAAGACCTCTCCAACTTTTAATTTGAATTTTTTACGAACTTCTGAAAAGTCTGTAATCCCCTCTTTAGAGATATTTATTTGAATATCTTTAGTTGTATACTCAGGACCTTCTGAAATGTTATATGCAATTTTTGCTCTATATCTATTGAAGTCAACATCTACATAAGGTTTTTGTACATCAGCATCGAGGTAACCTTTTTTCATGTATAATTCACGGATACGTAGTGGATCATTTGAAAGTTCAGTAACTTTCATTTCACCGTCATTCCTTCCAAATAACCAACCTAAAAATTCTTCTTGCTTATTAACTGCTTCATCTTCTAATTCATCTCTATCAAAAGCTTTTGCACCATTAAATGTCACAGATTCAATGATGATTTTTTCACCCTTATTTACAATAAATCGAACAATCATACTACCATTGTCAAGCTTTTCTGTTTTTACTTCAACGATGGAATCAACAGTACCTTTTTCAGAGATTGCTTCAAGGAGGCTAGATTTTGCACTAAGAATACGTTTGTAGTCATACGTAGCACCTTTTTTAAGGTTTAGTGCATCATAATATTTTTCTGTATCACTTTCAGTTAGACCATCTATTATGACTTTTGAAATTAGAGGTTTTTCACTAAAATGGTATGTTATAACGCCATTTTGATCTTCAACCCAAATATCTTCAAAATAGCCTTGATTATATAGTCTCTTAATTGAAGCATCTATTTTTTTAGTATCAAGCTCTTCACCTACACTAAATCCAATCATCTCTTTTGCAATTGACGGTGAAATGTGAATTAATGATTCAAAATGAATATCTTTTATTATTGTCGCATTTAAAAATGTAGCAGTTAAGCCTAAGGCCATAAGCCATTTTTTCATTCTACGCCTTATTTTTTTTGTGATATATTATCTTAATAATCATTAAACTATAATATGCCCAAAGGAATTGTATGGTTGTAGGTATTGTTGGACTTGGACTAATGGGGGGTTCCATTGGTTTAGCATTTAGAGGAGTTTCAAACGTTTCAAAAGTATTAGGGTACGATCATGAACATACTCACGAAGAGGCATCTTTAAAATTAGGTTGCATTGATGAAATAGCTACGTTTGATACTATTTTAGAGTGTGATGTAATAGTCCTAGCAGTTCCAGTAAATGCGATAGTTGAACTTTTTTCAAAATTAAAATCAGTTAAGCCTGATACTGTAATTATCGACTTAGGAAGTACAAAAAAAACTATTGTAGACGCAATTCCAAATTCAATAAGAGAAAATTTCGTAGCTGCTCACCCAATGACAGGAACAGAAAAATTTGGTCCATATGCTGCTGTTGAGAAGTTATATGAAAATAAAATTATTGTTTTATGTGACATTGAAAAAAGCGGTAAAATACAAAAAACTAGAGCAATTGAGATATTTGAAGCAATTAGAATGAATATAGTCTATATGGATGCATCAGAGCATGACCTGCATGCTGCATTTATAAGTCATCTACCTCACGCTATTAGTTTCGCACTTGCTAACACTGTACTCTCTCAAGAAGATCCAAAGAGTATCTTAAACCTTGCTGCTGGTGGTTTTAGAGATATGAGCCGTTTAGCAAAAAGTTCACCACACATGTGGGAAGCGATTTTTGATGAGAATAGAACAAATGTTTTGGAATCTATAGAACTATTTGAGCGAGAACTTTTAACATTTAAAGAGCATCTAAAAAACAGAGATTACACAAGCTTGCACTATAATATAAAACAAGCTGCATCTCTACATGATATTCTTTAGCATCTCTTTTAATCTCTTTTTGTCAATCTGTACATCGCTTCCTTTGTACATTTTTGCCTCTAAGTCATCTACCATTTTAGCTATTTCAGTATCAGATTCTACATGAGGTAAAAGACGCATCAATGCATCTTTATTTCCACTATGTTTAAAAGTTGTTGTTTTTCTTTTTAAAAGCTTCCAAGGTCGTAAAATTATTAATGACGCGACTAAAAGACCAGCTAAAAATGCTAAAAATAGTTCAAGTGGTGCTGTTTTATAAATTGTAATCTCTTTTGTAATTGGAACCTCTTTTGAACTTTGTACATTTAATGCACTACTTTGATTAGATTTTATCGCATTTACTTTTATTTTTATCTCTTTTGATAAAGCAGTTTTAATCTGCTTATCTTTTGGATCAAAATATTTTATTGAAATGCTAGGAATTATAAAATCATTTTCTGCAATGAGTGCAACTTTTTTCTCATAAATGCCATTGTACTTTCCATCTCTAAGTTCATGTCTTATTACTGGCTCTTCTTCATATTGAATTACACCATCTATATTTAACTTATCTAATGTAATATCTTCAACATTAGCTACACCTTTAATTAATATAAGCAAGGTTACAGGCTCTTTCGCATCAAGAGTGGTTTTATCCACTTTTGTTGTAACTGTTAAGTCTCCTACTAAATTAACTCCACTAGGAAGAGGTTTTACATCAATGTTTAAATCATTAGAGATTAAGTTTTTCCATTGAACTCCATTTGAGAAAAAACTTTGAAAAGATGTAGCCCTAGCAGTTGCCACATTCATGCGAGCAGGAGAAATATTTAAGGTACCATTTTTTTGTGCTGCGTAAATATAACGAAGAGATATTATCTCTTCATCACCGTGAACACCTTTTTGAACTTCTGACTGCTTTTTTACCCAAAAGTCTGTTGTTCCAGGTGGTGTATAACGTGTATCATGTATTTGTTTAAATCTATTTCTACTAAATACCATGTCCACTGCAAAAGGTTCACCAACATATACACTTTTTTTATCTGATACTATTTTTAGGTCATACTCTTTTGTTGTGCCTGTTGGAACTACATTTGATACTTCTAATTTTATTCGTTCTGTCTGCTCTAATTTCCCATTTATATTTAGAGAAATTGGCTCAATAATAATAGTTTCAAGTGGAGTAAATGTATACTCATAACGTGTAGTTTTACTATAGTTACCATTTATATTTTGAATTTGTGTGCTTTGCGAACGACCCTCTACTCTATATTTTCCAATCGAAGAGATTGCAGGGGCTTGGGCACCATCACCATCAATTGTAAGAATTAATCTTACAGAGTCTCCTCTTTGAATTTGTGTTGCACTAAGAGTTGCTTTAACTCCTGCTTGTGCAAGGTTTATAAAAAGTGCTAAAAAAATTAATATCTTACCAAGGTTTTTCATTGATGTCTCCTTCTGGTTGTTGAGTGCTTTTCATCTCATAAAGTCTTGTTTTCGCTCCGCGTTTTTGAAGCATTTTTTTCCATTTTTTCATTTCCAAATCAGATATTTCATCTGGATTTATTTTTTTATCACTCTGATTTATCTGCTTAGCCTCTTTTGGCTCTTCTTTATTCTTTTCATCATCCCTATTTTTTACTTTTTCTTGCTCTTTTTTAGCATCTTTTTTTTCTTCGTCTTTTTTCGATTTAGAATTTTTCTCTTTTTGCTCTTTAGATTTTTTATCTTTATCTTTGTTTTTATCTTCTTCACTTTTCTTTTTATCTTTTGAGTCACTATCTTTTGACTGTTTATCTTTATTGTCTTTTTTATTATCTTTATTTTCATCAGATTTTTTATTTTTGTCTGAATCTTTTTTATCATCTTTCTTTTTGTTATCTTTCTTATCTTGTTTTTTCTTCTTCTGCAATGCTTTCTTAACAGCTTCTAGGTTCTCTTTTGTCTGTTCATCATCATTTATTTTAAGTGCATCTGTATAAGCTTTAATTGCTTTTTCTAAAGATTCTTTACTGCCCTCTTTAGCATAAGCATTTCCAAGGTTATGAGACTTTTTATACATTAAATCTCTATTTTTACTATCTAACTTTTCATAAATTTTAGCAGCTTGTGAATATTTTCCATTTTTGTAAAGGGCATTAGCACGATTATATGCTGCTTCACTATTTTTAAAGTCATGATAAAGGAATGCACTCTTTTTGTACTCTTTATTCTCATAAGCATTTTTTGCATTTTGAAGTTTTTGAAAATCAAGGATGTCTGCTTTACTATCAGGTGTAATAAACATTAGAGCTAAAATTGCAACCGCGCTACGTCTAGGAAGTGAAGAGAATGCAAGAAGTAGTATAAAAATTGCAATTGCAAGAGGAAAATAAAATAGTTCTGTATACTGTTTAATCTCTTGCTCTTTTAGTGTCTGTTCATGTGCACTACTCTCAATTCTACGAATTACCTCTTTAACATCAGCATCTGATGTAACGCTATTCATATAGGCACCGCTAGTTTTTATAGCTAAATCTTTTATATTCTCATTCATATAACTAATTAATATTTTTCCATTTTTATCTTTAATAAACTCTCCAGCCTTAACTTCAACTGGCATACCTTTAGTTGTTCCTGTTCCTATAATAAACATTGTGATTCCAGCTTCACGTGCTAATTCAATTTCATCAGAAAAATCATTTTTATCTCCACCATCTGTTAATAAAATGACAAATTTCTCTTTTGCTTTTTCTAAAATTAGTGAGCTTGAATCTATCATCTGTTTAAAGTTTGTACCTTGTTCTGTAATACTTGTAGTGTCAAGTCTATCAATTAAAAAACTGACCGCCTTTTTATCAAAACTAAGAGGTGAAACAATATATGAGCTGTTTGCAAAAGCAATCACTCCAACTCTATTTTGTTTCGTTAAAGTTAATAGCTTTAGTGCTTTGTTCTTTGCCCACTCTAGGCGGTTAGGATAGAAGTCCCGTGCAAGCATTGAGCGTGAAATATCAAGTGCAACTACAATATCACTACCTTTTGCCTCTATCTTAATGCTTCTCTCATCTGAAACTGGACGTGCAAGTGCAGTTATAATTAAAACTAGTGCTAAAATGAAAAGATAAGCTCTTGATTTTGAGCTAAGTGCTGCATTTGTTCTTTGCATCTTTTTAAAAATTTCTGCATCAAAATATTTCTCTAGTGCAATTGAGCCACTTTTTAAAAGCCAAAACATAATTAGTAGTGGTAGTAAAAGTAAAATAAAAAAGTCAGGATTCACAAAACTCATGCGCTACCTCTTTTTCGTCTTAAGATTATGTAAAAAAGAAATGCAAAAAATGCATAACTTAGTGGATATTGAAAGTAATACTCTTTAAATGTGTATCCATTATCTCTAATTTCGGACTTTTCAAGGCGGTCAATTTCTGCGTAAATAAGTTCAAGCTGTGAACTCTCATACGCTTTATAAAATTCTCCGCCTGTCTCTTTAGCTAGTGCCATTAACATAGCCTCATCAAACTCACCAGCGCCACCAATTCCCACAGTGTATAGTTTAATATTCTGTTTTTTCAGAAGTTTAATAGCAACATCTGTTGGAATTGACCCAGCAGTATTTACCCCATCTGTTAATAAAATAGCAAGTTTTGATTTTGCTTCAGCACTTTCAAAAAGGTTTGCAGTTTGTGCAAGTGAATCAAAAATTGCAGTTCGCTCACCTGCCATTGTAATGTATAGCCTATCTATTATCTTTGAGAGAATGTTTTTATCAAATGTTAGTGGTGCTGCTACAAATGAGTACTCTCCAAAAACAATTAAACCTATATTGTCATTTTTCCTTTTTTTAACAAACTCAGAGACAATATTTTTTACAACATCAAAACGGTTTAGATTTACGTTGTTTCTATCAAAGCCTCTAGATTTCATTGAAGCACTTGTATCTAAAATAAGTGCAATATCATAACCACGTTTTGGAGTAATGCTATGCTCATACTCACTGTATGGCGATGATAGAGCAATAAGTGCTGATATTATTGCACTATATTTTAAAAAACTTAAAAAGTAAGAACCACCTTTAGTGCTTGAACTGAAAATTTTTAGATGAGGAAAGTATAGAGATTGCTCACGAACTTTACAAATTTTTGAACAGACTAAAAACAAAATTATAATAGCCCAAACTAGTGGATATTCATAATTTAAATTAGGCATTTATAGACTCTATATATAGATTATATAGTTCAATGGTTCGTTCATCAAGGGATGGAACCTCCTTGCGATATTTAAATGGTTCTAATCTTTGTGTTAAATTATCAAATAGTTCAGGCGAACTACTTTTTTCGAGTAATAGTTCACCAAAATGAGTAATAGAGTAGGCAGCCTCTTTTGAATTTTTAGTATCTATATTTTTTAACTCTTCTAGCAGTATCTTTGGATAGTTCTTAGCCTTTTTGAAAAAACGTATTGCAAAAATTGTAACTGCTACTAAAGCTATAATAGAAATTATAACTACACCACTAAAAAACCAAATAGAGTTATCAGGGACATCAACAAGTGGTTTAATGTCATGAAGAGGGATGTCTGGATTCATGAACGTCCTCCAAAAAGTCTGCGTAGTTTGATATAAGGGTCTTCATCTGTGTATATTTTAATGAATCTAATCTGCTCTTTTCGAAGATATGAATATAGCTCATGATCATGGTCATGAACTTTTTTAGCATATGCTTTTACTGTCTGGTTATTAAAATCACCCTCAAGTGTTGAGTTTGTTTGAACATCCATTAAAGAAGCAAATCCAAAAGATGGTGGGTTCTCTTCTATTTTATCTCTTACAATTATGCAAAGTAGCTCATGTTTTTTTGCTAAAATTTTAAGTTCTGGAACCTCAAAAAAATCTCCAACTAAAACAAGTAAAGATTTGCGTTTAACTCTTTTCATAATTGTTGAAGTTAGAGTTTTAAAGTTACTCTCTTTTCCAAGTGGGTCAAATTTTAAAATATCGTCTACACTTTTATGTACAGCAAAAAGTTTTTTTGCTGGTCTTGTAAATGAGTAAAATTTATCTGCAAAAATATATGAAGAGAATAGGTCACCATTTCTAAGTGCTGAAAAAGATACAATGGCTACAATCTCTGCAATTAACTCTTGCTTTAGTTTTTTAGAGCCAAAGTAGACACTTCCATTTAGCATAGATGCTAAAACGACATTTATTTCACGCTCTTCACGAAAAACTTTTACATATGGTTTTTGAAGTTTCGCAGTGATATTCCAGTCGATTTTTTTAATGTCATCGCCTGCAATGTACTCACGTAGTTCAATGAAATCATATCCCTCACCATGAAAAACAGAAGGGTTGTTACCAACTTTTTCACTAAAGACTTGCGAACGAGCCTTTAGAATGATTTTTCTTAGACGGCTCATAACTATGGAATCGGTACAGCTTTTAAAACTTTTTCAATGATAGTATCACTAGTGATTCCCTCAGCCTCCGCTTCATAACTTAGAACTATTCTATGACGAAGAATCTCTTTTGCAATATATGCAACATCAACAGGAGATACAAAATCTTTTTCTCTTAAAAATGCCATAGCACGTACAGCTTTGAACATGTCAATACTCGCACGTGGACTAGCACCAAAGTGAATATATTGTTTTATGTCACCAAGAGAGTAGTTCTCAGGTTCACGTGTTGCGTGAATTAATTCTATAATGTATTTTTCAACTTCCTCATCCATATGAACAGAAGCTACTGCTTTTTTAAGCTCATCTAATTCATTTGCATTTAAAACAGAGTGAATCTCAGCAGATGTTTTTCCAGAAATTCTTTTTGCAATCTCTAGCTCTTCTTCTTTTGTGTTGTAACCTACAACTAGTTTCATCATGAACCTATCTAGTTGAGCTTCAGGAAGTTGATAGACTCCCTCTTGTTCAACTGGATTCTGCGTTGCCATTACAAAAAATGGTTTCTCAATTGCGAATGTTTCATCACCAATTGTAACTTGTTGCTCTTGCATAACTTCAAGAAGTGCAGATTGAACTTTAGCAGGTGCACGGTTAATCTCATCTGCTAATAAAAGATTTGTAAAAACAGGTCCGCGTTTAATTTTAAATGAGTTGTTTTTAGGGTCATAAATCTCAGCACCTAAGATATCACTAGGGAGTAAATCTGGTGTAAACTGTGCACGCTTAAAGTTAAGACCTAAACTTTTTGCTAGTGCATTAACAGTAGTAGTTTTTGCAAGCCCTGGGACACCCTCAATTAAGATGTGTCCATCACATAAAAGACCTATTAAAAGCCCATCAATCATGCGTTCTTGTCCAACTACAACTTTATGAACCTCCGATTTAATTGCTTTGATTACGTTAATCATTAACAAGTTCCTTTTAGGAAAGATTATCGTAATGTTACATGTGCAAAGTAAATATTAATTTAATGTATATTAAACCTTTTTAAAACAGACCCTGATTACAGAAGCTTCTCCTTGATGCCCTTTACCTTCATTTAAATTTGTAAGTTCTTGAGTTAACTCTATGATTTTAATATTCTCATTTTCTAATATAGACTTCATTGAATCTAAGTCATAAAGTAAAGATTTATTTTTTGGTCCACCACTATTAAAATTCAACTGCTCATGAGAGAAAAATTCCCCAATGAAAATTCCATCAAACATGAGTGCATGAATGATTGATTTGAATGTTTGTGAACGAAGAGGTTCTTCTAAATGTAGGTATGAACAGACAATCGCGTCAAATGACTTCTCTTTTGGTTCCCAATAATTTAAATCCAACTGTTTTGTTTCAATTTCACAGTTATTAGCATTGGCTAACTCTTTAGCTTTTAACAGACCTACATCTGAGGCATCAATAGCAGTAACATCAAAATTATTCTTAGCCAAAAACAGAGCGTTACGCCCCTCTCCTTCACCTAAACAAAGAACACTACTTTTAGGTTTAAAGAGTGTTGAATTTTTAGCAATATATGCATTAGGATTTGTACCAAAGAAGTAACCATCACGGCTAAATTTTTCATTCCACATTGTTTTCATAATTTAAATCCTTTTTATTAGTATTAATTTGGTCTAAATTTTTACATTGTAATCTAATTTTATTTCATCTGCTGTCATTCCTCTAAATCCCCAGTTTGATGCTGGACTTTCTATAATAGAAATTTCTAAATCACTATTATCAATATTAAGCTCTTGTTTAATCTTTTGAAATAGTGATTTTATTAACTCCTTTTTTGTTTTGGTTGTACGACCCTCTATCATCATTATCTCAATGATAGTATATTGTTCACTCTTATCATCAGGAAATATCATTTCATCTTTATTTAGTAATATAAATCTATGATATTTTTTATTTTTAGGAATTGATAAAAATTCAACAATACATTCATGAATAACATTGGATAAACTATTTTTAATTATGTTAAGGTTAGTTTTTAATCCATATATTTTAATTTGTGCCAATTTATACTCCTTTTATTTAACTACCCATATATCAACTGTTTTTACAAATTAATTTAAAGGTAAAACCCTTTTTGTGAATTAGTAAAGTTCTTATTAGCAATATTTTCCAAAAGTACAGTTGCATATGAGCTTTTTGGTAGAGTGAATTTGAGTCGAGCGCTTTTTGTTTTTTCGTTGTATATAAAGTTCATATCACTTGGGTAAATCCATGCGGCTCTTCTGCTTCCTTTTTCATGGATGTGTGGGTCATCAAATTTTTTCTCTATTTCGTAAGCTTCACCCATTGAATTCCAAACTTTTCGCCCAGGAAGAAGCCCTGTTGGCACAATAGTTCTATTATTGAAGTTTTTAATAGTCTCTTTTAAATCTTTTGGAGTAAATAGTTTATTCTCTTTTAAGTTCATCATTACATCTCCACTTAAAAGTGTAAATAGTTCACTGTTCTTTTGACTTATTTTAACTCTTTCATGTAACCAATTATTGAAAAAGTGACTTTGGTAAGCTGAGGCTAAAAATTTTCTAAGTTTGTTGTCTTTAATGAATTTATCGCCATAGACTACGCTTTTAGCCTCTTCAAAACTTGAACCATCTTTGCCAAACCTTTGGTACCCAAAATAGTTTGGTATACCTGACTCTTTTATTGAGTTAAAAACTTTTTCGAAGTTTGTCTTATCTTCAGATTGAAGATTTTTAATATTTATGGTAAATCTGTTTCCTTGTAAATCACCAATGCTCAAAGGCTTTTGGTTCAGGTATATTTTAATAATTTTAATGTTTTTATGGCGGATGTTTTTTAATGATTTTTCATATTTTTTGTGTATAGAGATGTATTGTGTTGTGGTGGCATGTTTATCTTTTAATCCAGCATATCCAAATTCAAAGTTGTCTATTCTGCTCATTTGACTTAGTGAATTAAGTAAATCCCATGTTGAGAGATTTTTTTTCTCAATTTGGAGAATTAAAAAATTTCCACGTCCGCTAAATTTGCTTTGAGCTATCTCTTCAACTCTAAAATCTTCAATACTTTGTTTAAATGAAAAGTCGATTGGTTGGTGTGTCTGTGTAAATATTCTTTGCACTAATTTTTGCCTTTTTCTTCAATATCTTTAAAATCTGATCTTCTAATTTCTAACTCTTCTCTATATGTAGTGTAGTCTCCAAAGTCAAAAAACTTGTCATATCTAGTATGTTTATATTTTAATGGTTTTGAGTGTTTTATTGGACACCAAAACTGTTCTGTTCTAGCTGATATCTCTTGGACATAAGCGATAACACCATTAAAGTATTCACAATAAAAGCAATTTATCTTTTCAACTCTATCTAAATAAAATAGGTTGTACCTATCTAAAATAACATAATCTTTTCTTTTTACTTTTGGAATTTTATATATTGGAAAACAGATAATTTGGTAAATAGTTACAGAGATGTCTACAATAAAAGCTGGAATCATCATTGCCCAGATGAATGGTATTGTTAAAATTGCTAAGAAAGTAAATGATGATAGATAGTTTATGGAACTTTTTATTTTTGCTCTACCTTTGTTAATAACACTCTCTTCGAATTTGATTTTTTCATTTTCAATTTTGTAAAAAAATTCTTTTTCTTTATTTTTTAGTTCATCAATCAATTCATTTTCAAGCTCTTTTATCTGTTCAATTAACTTATCTACTTTATTGTCCATTATGAAGCCTCATATTTTTAAAAAAGTATATCTAAAATGTATACGTTGGTTAAGAATTATTTTAATTTTGTAGATTTATAATATGAATAGAGAGGTAGATTCTCTAGTATTGGTTGAAAGGAGTTTGTCATGCTTTTGACATCATATGATCCATTTAGGGATGTTAGGGATTTAGAGAACCTAATGTTTGGTGACCGTGCTCTTACAAAAGCACAAGATAGTGTTGCTACTTTTTCTCCACATGTAAATACTCGCGAAGGAGAGTTTGCATATCACATTGATGTTGATCTTCCAGGGGTAAAAAAAGAGGATATAAAAATTGATGTGAAAGATAATATGTTGATTATTAGTGGTGAACGTAGCTTCAAAAATGAAGTTAAAAAAGAAGACTACTACAGAGTTGAGACTAGTTTTGGTAAATTTTCTAGAAGTTTCAATTTACCAGATAGTATTGATACTGAAAATATAGATGCATCTGCTGAGAATGGTGTTCTTGAAGTGGTTGTTCCAAAATTAGCGCTTAAAGATAATGTTAGAAATATTTCTGTCAAATAAATATTGATATGGAACATTTTAAACAATTGGGAGGTGATGCTGTTTTGTAAAAAGTCTATTTGCTATCTTGTAGTAATAAAAAAAGAGTATGATGTGCAAAATTTTAAAGAAGAAGCATGTCATACATTAATTTGTCAGATTGTAGACTCTATTATGAACAGAGTGGTTCTGGTGAACCTGTAGTTTTTTTGCATGGTCTTGGGGCTAGTACACGTATGTGGGAAGAGCATGCTGAGGTATTATCGTTAAGTTATCGTGTAATATTATTGGATATTAGGTCTCATGGACGCTCTAGCGCTGGGAGTAAGCCTTTGAGTATTGAGCAGTTTAGTGATGACCTTTTTGAATTTTTTGAAGCTTTAGAACTCTCTTTCGTACATTTAGTCGGTTTTTCTTTAGGTGGAATGATTGCGTATCAATTTGCAGTTAAACACTATAAACTACTATGTTCATTAACTATTTCTAATTCAACACCTCACTTTCTATTAACGAATTGGAGTGATAAGATAGAATTTAATATTAGACTTTTATTGCTTAAGATATTTGGTATAAATGTGGTTGCATTTTTGATGGCTAAAAACCTTTTCCCTAAAGCAACTCAAATTGAGTTTAGAGAACGATTGATTGCACAAAGTAAAGGTGTATCACTTAGTTATTACATAAAAACTATTGAACACTTAGTTGGATGGAGTGTAGTTGATAAATTGTCATTAATTAATGCTCCTATACTGCTTATAGAATCTGAATTTGATTATTCAATTTTTTCTCATCAAGAGAAGTATGTGGAAAAGTTTAAAAATGCTAAATATCTATTACTTAATGCCTCTAGACATATGAGCCCTTGGGATAGTAAAGATGACTTTATAGAGATTATTTCAAAATATTTTCAAAAAAATAGCTGTAGATAATTACATAACTAAGTACTTTAAGAGTATGATTTTATATCTATTTTAGAGGCGCCAATGAAAAACACAGAAGAGATAAACTTAGAAAATGCAAATGTTTTAGAGCAACTTCAAGATTTAATTGAACAGACATATGTGATAGAACGAGAGTATGAAGAGTTAAAAAATTCTCACGATAGTGTTGAAAAACTTGTTGACTTATCTCCTAATGCGCTTTGGATTCTAGAAGAAAATGGTGATATTTTTTTGCAAAACTCTAAAGCTAGAGAGCTTTCTGAACTTCTAAATATTATCGATTTATCTCTGCAAGGTAGTGAAATATCTTACGATAAGTACTCATATATTGTAAAAGTAGGTCGCTATAAAGATAAAATTCTATTAAGCGTTACTGACAATACTGAACAGAAAAATAAGGAACGTCTAGCTACTATGGGTCAGATGGCTGCACATCTGTCTCATGAAATTAGAAATCCTATAGGTTCTATTTCGTTACTTAGTTCAACGCTTTTAAAAAGAGTTGATGAGAAGAATAAACCTATTGTAGAGGAGATCAAAAAGTCAGTTTTTAGGATAGATAAGATTATAAAAGCTACTTTGATGTTCTCTAAAGGTATTGTTGCTAGAAAATCTACCTGTTCATTAGATAAGTTGTTAGACGAATTAAATAACTCTATTGCCTATTATAGCTACACTAAAGAGATAGAATTTAAGTTAGATTTACAAAATATTAAGATATTTGCTGATTTTGATTTATTATCTATGATGCTTTCAAATTTTATTTTTAATGCTATTGATGCTATTGAAGAAGATGATGAAGATGAAGGTGTTGTTGAACTTGTCTATATTGAAGATGAGAGTTACCATATATTTAAGATTTATGATAGTGGTGTTCCTATAAAGGATAAAGAGATTTTATTTGAAGCATTTAAGAGTACAAAAGAGAAGGGTAATGGTTTGGGACTTGTCTTATCACTACAAATTGCAGCTGAACATGGTGGTAGCATTGAACTTTTAGATGAAGAGAAAAAAGGTTTTGAAATTAAATTAAAGAAAAAATTATGATAATAGATACTCACGTACATCTAGATGATGACCGTTATATTGATGATGTTGAAGATGTTTTAAAAAGAGCACAAAGTGCTAATATAACAGCTCATATCATTCCTGGTGCAGATCCTAAACATTTAGAACGAGCCGTAGAACTGTGCAACAAGCATGCGAATATATATTTTTCTATAGGTGTTCACCCTTATGATGCACAAAATTATGATGAAGAGTATTTATTAAAATTTGCAACTCATAAAAAGTGTATTGCAGTTGGTGAGTGTGGACTTGATTACTTTAGACTACCTGATGATGAAAGTGAAAAAAGAGATGTTATAGAAAAGCAAAAAGAGGTATTTATCTTACAAATTGAATTGGCAAAAAGGTTGAACAAACCTCTTATTATTCATATTAGAGATGCAAGCAGTGATTCTAAAGAGATTTTATTAAAATATGGAGCTGGTGAAGTAGGTGGAGTTTTACACTGTTTTAATGCTGATGAACAGCTTCTATCTTTAGCAGAAGAAAATTTTTATTTTGGAATTGGTGGTGTTTTGACATTTAAAAATGCACGTAAATTAGTTCAAGTTTTACCTCATATTCCTAAAGATAAATTACTAATTGAGACGGATGCGCCATACTTAACTCCACATCCTCATCGCGGAGAGAGAAACGAACCAGCATACACTACATTTGTCGCAAAAAAGATTTCAGATTTGTTAGAAATACCTTTAGAAAAGGTAGAAAATATTACAACATCTAATGCAAAAGAGCTTTTCAGAGAGTTGAAAGAGGTATTGTAGTATAATCGCGCAATTTTATACTAAAAAGAGAGTCATGCAAAACATAATAATATTTTTATTTCTTTTAATTGCGCCATTGAATGCAGCATTGACATTTGAGAACAACCATGAAAAAGAGGTTCAAATTTTAGAGAGCTTTGACATTGAACCATCCTTTCTAAATGAGCGTTACTTTATCAAACTTTCAGAATATTATCGAAAAGAGTTTCAGCAAAAACGTTTTTTTAAAGCTATGAATGATTCTTACATCTTTTTACCTCATATTAAAGAGATGATTGCACAATCTGGTATTCCAACAGCTTTTTTATATCTTGCAATGGCAGAATCAAACTTCTCAACTAAAGCATATTCACGTAAAAAAGCCTCAGGACTTTGGCAGTTTATGCCAGCTACTGCTAGACTTTATGGATTAAAAATAGATAGTTATGTTGATGAGAGACGCGATTTAATAAAGTCAACTGAGGCTGCTATTAAATATCTCAAACATGCACACAATCGTTTTGGGAAGTGGTATTTAGCAGCACTTGCGTACAACTGTGGAGAGGGAAGAGTCGCTCGCGCAATTAAAAGTGCAAAAACAGATGAACTATCGGTTTTACTAAATGCACGTAAAAAGTATGTCCCACGTGAGAGTCGCAACTATATTCGTAAAATTTTAGCACTTGCTTTAATGGCAAATGATGAGAACTTTTTGGTAAAGTCCGAATTTGATCATTTAATGAATAGAGCTAATGCATATTCTCTTTCTACTGTTTATGTTCCAAAGGGTGAACGATTAAGTCATATTGCAAAATCAATCCAGATGAAACACGAAGATTTAAAAGCATTAAATCGTCATCTTCGTTACGATTTTGTACCTCCATATGGAGAAAAGTATGCTGTATATATTCCATATATTAAGTTAGCTGATTTTAAAGTTAGTTATATACCAAGTGCAAAACAGAGATACTATGTACATAATGTAAAAAAGGGTGATTCTCTTTATAAAATTGGTAAAAAATATGGTGTTGGTTACAAGATGATAAAAGATTTTAATAGATTAAAGTCAAATAGATTGAGTCTAAAACAAAAGCTTATAATTCCAAAAATATATGATGCTAATGTTAAATCAAAGCAGAACTATAGAGTTAGAAGTGGAGATACACTTCAAAAGATTGCGCGCCACTTTGATATGAGTGTTGAAAAGCTTATGAAAGTAAATACTCTAAAAAATAGTGTAATAAAAACCGGAGAAAAACTAGTTGTATACAATTAAGCTATTTTTACTCCCTGTAATCACGATACTACTATTTAGTGGGTGTGAACAGCGTAGTTATGTAGAACCTAGTTACTCTACTGATTATGTGCCAAGCTATTATGATAAAAAAGCACAGAAGAAACTTCCAGCAACAATGCGTTCATATACAGTTATGGGAAAAAGGTATCATCCAACTGTTGTAAATGTTGGTGAAGAGTTTAGTGGACGTGCTAGTTGGTATGGTCCAAATTTTCATGGGAAACTGACATCTAATGGTGAGACTTATGATATGCATGATTTTACAGCAGCTCATAAAACATTACCTATGAATACAGTTTTAAGAGTTACAAACTTATTAAATAATCGTAATGTAGTTGTTAGAATTAATGATCGTGGACCGTTTGTAAATAGTCGCATAATTGATTTATCAAAATCAGCTGCTACTAAAATAGATATGGTTGGCTCTGGAACAGCGCCAGTTAAGTTAGAAGTACTTGGATTTGATAGTAGAAAATTAGGTTATGGCGCGGTATCTTCAAAAACAATTAATAATTTTTATGTTCAAATAGGTGCATTTAGAAAATTAAGTGGTGCTAAAACATATAAAAGAAGATATACAAATATTTTAGGTAGATATAATAGTGTTATTAAGAGTTTAAATTTTGATGGAGAGCCACTACATCGTGTTTGGTTAAGTGGTTTTGAGAGTGAAGAAGAGGCTCGTGACTTTGTTGCACGTGGCGAATTTAAATATGCTTTTATTACAAGGGATTAGTAATGATTAAACTTCAAAGAGATACTAAAGAGACACAGATAAAAGTTGAATTAGATGTTAATGGTAGTGGTAATTCAGAGATTAAAACAGGTGTCGGTTTCTTTGACCATATGCTAGAGAGTTTTTCTAAACATTCATTAATTGATTTAAAAGTAGAGTGTACTGGTGATACCCATATAGATGATCATCATAGCGTAGAAGATGTTGGTATTGTTATTGGAAAAGCTTTAAAAGAGGCAATCTATCCAGTTGAGAAAATTGAGCGTTTTGGAAATGCAACCATTGTAATGGATGAGGCGGCTGTTAGTTGTGATTTAGATATTAGCAATCGTGCATTTCTTGTATATGAGTTAGGTGTATCTGGACAGGTTGGTACATTTGATGTTGAACTTGTTGAAGAGTTTTTTAGAGCACTTCTTTTTAATGCAAATATCACAGCACATATTGTAATGAAACGTGGAACTAATAAGCACCATATTATAGAGGCATCATTTAAATCTTTAGCTGTTGCTCTTCGTCGTGCACTTTCACCTAATGAACGTCTTGGTGTTCCAAGTACAAAAGGTGTACTTTGATTGAACTAATTGTTCTTGATGTTGATGGTACTATGACTGATGGACAGGTTGTTTATAGTTCGCAAGGTGAAGAGTTAAAGTCATTTAATATTAAAGATGGAATGGCTATTAAAGCTTGGAACACATACCTTAAAAAACAGAGTGCAATTATTACAGGTAGAGATTCTAAAATTGTAAAACGTCGTTCAGATGAGTTAAGTGTCCAGCATCTACATCAAGGTAAAAGCGAAAAAGGTAAAGTACTTCAAAATATAATGAATCATATGAATATAGACAAAACTAATGTTGCAATTATTGGTGATGATTTAAACGACTTATCAATGTTAGAGTATTCAAGTATGAGTTTTTGTCCAGCAGATGCTTCATCTGAGATGAAAAAAAGGTGTGACGTAGTTTTAAAGAATAATGGTGGTTCTGGCGCAGTTAGAGAGATGATTGAGATAATTTTAAAAGATGAAGATAGGTATGATGATTTTGTCTCCCATTGGCAGAAATATTGAATTTTAATCGCTTTATAGCGCTTTTGACATTTGCTATGGTAGGACTCTATTTTTCATTATCTCCAAGTAAAATTAGCGATATGTCAGATAAAGAGATTGCCCAAATTGATGTTGGAAAGTTTGAACTTTTACAATTTAATGAAAAATCTATGATGCGTAGATTAAGTGGTGAAAGTGCTCAGCGTTTTAATGAACGTATTGAGGTTAAAATATTAGATCTAAATGAGTATACAAGAGAATATGAAGAGAGTTTAATTGCTGAACATGCAACATATTCAGAAAAAAGATTACACCTTCATGGAGGTGTTAATTATGAAAGAGCAGATGATTATACATTTATAACTAATAGGCTTTTTTATGATAGAAAGCTTGATTTTATCTATGTACCAAATAATTTTATTATGAAAAATGGTACAAATGTTGCACATGCTAGTAACTTGATCTATGATAGGAAAAATGGTACAATGACAGCTACAAAAATTAGCGCCTTATTTGATACAAAAGGAATTTAATGCAGATTTTAGTCTCTCTTTTTTTACTATTTGCAACACTCTATGCAAGCGATCAGGTTCAAGTAGAAGCAGAGAGTTTTGAAGCATATGAAAAGAAAAATATTTCAATTTTTAAAGGTAACGTTCACCTTAAAAAATTAGACGATTCTTTAAAAGCAGACAGAGTTACAATTTTCTTTGATAAAAAGAAACACCCACTGCGTTATGAAGCAACTGGACATGTAAGTTTTAAAGTAAGTGTTGATAATAAAGGCCTTTACCGTGGAAAGTCTGGGAAATTAATATATAGACCATCTGAAAACACTTATCAGCTTTTTGATAATGTTGAAGTTGAAGATGTTACGTCTGAGCGTAAATTGATGGGTAATGAAGTTACATTAAATTTAGATAGCGGACATGCTAAAGTTGTTGGTAAAAAGAAAAAACCTGTTGTTATGACCTTTAGTGTTGAGGAGAAAGAAAAATGAGAATTGTAGATGCCTCTTTTATAACTTCTGCTTCAAACATTAATAATCTACATCTGCAAGATGATACTCTTTTAGAAGTAGCATTTATAGGGCGATCTAATGTTGGTAAAAGTACTCTACTTAATGCTATTTGTAACCATAAGGGGTTGGCTAAAAGCTCTTCAACACCTGGAAAAACAAGACTTATAAACTATTTTGCTATTACATTTAAAAATGAAGATGAGAAGAAATATGCACATTTTGTAGATTTACCAGGTTTTGGTTATGCAAAGGTTTCTAAATCACTACATAAAGAGTGGCAAAAAAGTTTAAATGAGTATATCAAACAACGTAAAACTATTACTCTATTTATTCATTTAATAGATGCAAGACATCCAGACTTAGAGATAGATAGAGAGGTGAACTCATATATACGCTCTATATGTGATGAACATCAACATGTTCTTGAAGTATTTACAAAAGTAGATAAATTAAAACAGAAAGAGACCTCTCTTTTAAAACATCGTTTTCCAAATGCCCTAAAGGTTTCAAGTTCAAAGAAAAAAGGGATTGGTATTTTAACTAATTTTATCTATGCTGAACTGTTTGGAAATAAGGAATGAGCATAACTTATGAGAAAGCACTTCTTGCAGATATAGAGCAGATGCAAAAAATTGTTTTTTCAGAGGTTAAAACTGGTACTGTCTTAGAAAGAAGTGAAGATGAGATGGCAACTAATATACGTTCATACACAGTAGTAAAATTTGACAAGGAGATTGTGGGTTTTGTTGCTCTTCATATACACGCACCAACTCTTGGTGAAGTTCGCTCTTTAGTGGTGGCACCATCATATCGAGGTAAATCAATTGGAGCAGAGCTTGTAAGTGTTGTATTAAAAGAGGCTAAAAGTTTGGGGCTAAAAGAGGTTTTAGCTCTTACTTACGCAAAAGAGTTTTTTGAACGTCTTGGATTTCTTGAGATTCCTAAAGAAAATTTGCCAGAACATAAGATCTGGGCAGATTGTATTAAGTGTCATCACTTTCCAGTATGCAACGAAGTCTCGCTTATAAAAGTCATATAGCCAAATTTTGGTTATTAATAATATTTGTAGCATTTGAAAATCTCAATGCGATAAACTATACAGTACCACCACTATTTGGGCTCTCTTTTTTACTATTTTTCTATGCAGCTCAGAATCAACGCTATGATATGTTTGTCCCACTGCTTATATATCTACTGTTATTTGAAGCAGACAAGGGTTTTATTCTCTTTAGTTCAACTGTCTTTTTCCTACTTATTTATAAGTTTGTTATCTACCGTATTCGTGTTTTTATACATTGTGAATACTGTTTAGAGGTTATATATATCGCTTTGGCATATATTGGTTTTTGGCTATTTTCTTTAGTATTACATCAAGTTTTTTGGCTTGATTTTATAGCTTTTGATTGGCACTTGCTTTACTATATTGTTATTGAATCAATGTTGGTGTGGCTACTTTGAGAAATAAATTTATGCTCTCTATATTTTTTTTAATATGGACTACGTTATTGGTGCGTATATTTTTTCTCTCTATTCAATCTAATGAATATTATGAGGCTCTTGCAAATAAAAATAGTATTAGAAATGAGGCAATTGCACCAATTAGAGGTGAAATCTTAGATATTAACGGTAAGCCACTAGCAATCAATCGTTTGGGATTTAAGGTCTTAATATCTGCACATCTTAGTAATAAGAGAAAACGTCATATTTTAGAAGATGAGATTAATGAACTTGTGATAAGACTTCCTTTTTTAGATAAAGAGGAGTTAATTAAACTCTATATTCGTAAAGATTCACACTATAACCATGAACCTATAGAACTTGTAGATTTTATTAGTTATGAAAAAATATTACCTGTATATTCAGTTTTAAATTTAAGAAAATATCTACAACTTAGCATTGCACAAAAACGGTTTTATCCAAATGGAAAGTTAGCATCACATTTAATCGGTTATATCTCAAAAGCAAATAAGAAAGAGGTAGATTCAAATAGTGTTGCAAAATTAACAGGAATTACTGGCAAAAATGGAATTGAGAAAAAGTATAATAAATATCTCCAAGGAGAATCAGGTTCTCGTAAATTAAAGGTTAGTGCGTATAATGAAAAAATAGAGGAACTGTCATTTCAGCCACCATTGGAAAATAATAATTTAACACTTTGGCTTGATTATCGTCTTCAAGAGTATATTGAAGAGCTTTTTGATGATAAGGCTGGCGCGGTTATAGTTATGCGAACAGATGGTGCAATTTTAAGCGCAGGTAGTTTTCCTCAATATGATATAAATACTTTTGTATCTGGTATCTCATCTAAAGAGTGGAAAGAGTTAATTGATAATGTAGATGCCCCTTTTACTAATAAATATATTAATGGACTATACCCACCAGGATCAACTGTAAAAACTGGACTTGGAGCAATATATCTAAATTCAAACCAGATAAACAGGTGGACTAAAACTTATTGTAATGGATCAATGACACTTGGTAAGCGTAAATTTAGATGTTGGAAGCATAAAGGACATGGTACAACAAATCTGAATAAAGCAATTAGAGAGAGTTGTGATGATTATTTTTATAAAGGAAGTCTGAAAGTTGGTATCGCCATAATGAGTGAGGGTCTAAAAAGATATGGATTGGGACAAAAAAGTGGGATAGATTTACCAAATGAGTTTATTGGGACAGTCCCCAATCGTGAGTGGAAACGTCAAAAATTTAATCGTCCATGGTATATGGGTGAGACTTTAAATACCTCTATTGGGCAGGGTAATTTGCTTACTACTCCTCTTCAAATTGCACGCTTTACTGCATTAATGGCAACTGATTTTCTTCCAACTCCACATGTGGTAGCTAGAATGGGAGATAAAGAGGTTAAAAGTGAAGTAAAAGATGTTTTAGATATTAATGAAAAATCTTATATGCCATATATTCGTAAAGCGATGGAAGAGGTCTGTAATCATCCACATGGAACAGCTACAGCATATTTGAGAACTCGCGTAAGAATTGCTGGTAAAACAGGAACCGCGCAAGTAGTTGGAATATCGCAAAAGACGAAAAAGCGTCTTAAAGAACATCAAATGGAATATTTCAAGCGTTCACATGCATGGTTTACAACTTTTGGACCAGTTAAAAACCCTCAGTATGTTGTAACTGTATTAGTAGAACATGGCGGTCATGGTGGACAAGCTGCTGGATTGATAGTCTCTAAAATATATAATAAATTATTGCAACTAGGATATATTAACTAAAGTGCTGAAGCAGAATTGTTTATAAATAAAAACAGGACTATTAAAAGTGCTATTCCAGCCGAACGATTATAAAGTCTATTTGCAGTAATAAAAAGTAGCATTAGAGTTGCAACAATTGTAACAAAAATATCGAACTGATTTGCAACAGTATCGATTGATAATGGATTTACAATAGCAGCACTTCCTAATACCATTGTAAAGTTTGCTACATTACTCCCGATGATATTTCCTATACTCATGTCAGCATTACCTTTACGCGCTGCTGATAAGCTTACAACCAGTTCAGGTAGGCTTGTTCCAAAAGATATTAAAAATAGTCCAATCATCCATTCGCTAACACCAAAACTTCTAGCTATTGATGAACCACTCTCAATTGTAAATGTCGCACCAACTACAACCATTACAAAACCTATAATTAAGGGCAGTAATGATTTTGACCAACTAAATCGCTCTTTATCATGCTCATGTGTCTCCATAGCTAGTAGCTCTTTTGCATCAACAACCAAAAATAGAATATAGCCACCCATGAGTGTAATAAATAAAACACCTTCAACTCTAGAAATAGTATTGTCATATGACATCAATAGAAATATAAGTAGAGGAAAAAGTGCCCAAGCACTATCTTTTGCAAATAGATCTCGTTTTGGACGAATTTTAGATGAGATTATAAAAACTATTCCAAGTACGAGTGTAATATTGAAAATTACACTACCAATTACATTTGAGACAGCCATATCACTTTTGTTCGCAGCACTAGCTGTTATACTTGCAGCCATTTCAGGTAGTGAGGTACCAAAAGCTACAAGTGTTGCGCCAATTATGAAGTGAGGAATCTTAAAGTGTGTAGCTATACGTTCTGATTCATTAATAATAAAATCAGCTCCATAAATTAAAGAAACCATGGATACAAAGAAAATTAAAAAATCCATTATGAGGCTTGTTCAGATGAACGGACTATTAAGCTCTTTGGAAGAGCAAAATGTTCAATTAAATCTATTTCTCGTTGTCTCATCTGTCCATTGTCACTCTCATGATCCATTCCGCTTAAGTGAAGTAGTCCATGTATAAATAGAAGTGCTATCTCTTCTTCTACGCTATGACCTAACTTTAATGAAATATCTTTTACATAGTCTATAGATATTATAATAGTTCCAAGTGGAGCGTGTGGAAACTCTTCAAGAGGAAAGCTAAGTACGTCTGTTGGCGCATCAATACCTCTATGCTCTTTATTTAGTTCTCTTATCTCCAGGTTATCACATAAAATCAACTCTACATCTTTTGTAGATACAAGTTTATTAGTTATATTTTCAAGAGGTTCAATATTTAATTCAAAATTAGTATGGTTATCAAAATCTATCATGGTGGAGTATTTTATCTTAATGTTGATAAAATATCGACATTAAGATAAAGAGGTAAATTAAATGCGAAAAGCTGTTTGTATAATGAGTGGTGGAATGGATAGTACACTAGCAGCATATATGATGAAAAAAGATGGTTATGAAATTATTGCACTACATTTTGATTACGGACAACGTACAATGCAAAGAGAGAAAAGTGCATTTAGAGATATTATAGAAGCTTTAAATGTTAGTTCAAAATATGAAATAAATTTAGATTTTTTCTCTCAAATAGGAGCTTCTGCACTTACTGATGATAGTTTAGATGTACCAGTTAATGGCATTGAAGAGGGTGTTCCAATTACATATGTTCCATTTAGAAATGGAATTTTTTTAAGCGTTGCATCTGCTATTGCTGAAAAAGAGGGAGCAGAAGTTCTCTCAATCGGGGTAGTAGAAGAAGATAGTAGTGGTTACCCAGATTGCACTCAGACCTTTATTGAGAGTATGCAAAAAAGTATTAATTTTGGTACAAAACAGAGTACTAATTTGGAAATTAAAACTCCATTAGTTCACTTAATGAAAGAGCAGATTGTTAAAGAGGCATTAAAGCTAGATGTTCCTTTAGAACTTACGTGGAGTTGTTATAAAAATGAAGAAAAAGCTTGTGGAGTATGTGATAGTTGTAGATTAAGATTAAATGGTTTTAAGTTAGCTGGAATTACTGATCCTATCATTTATAACTAAATTTGTGATTTCACTTTTTGTTAAAAATCTCCATGGAACAATTGTATGACCAGCGCCACTATTAACATATATGTCTGAATTTTTATATTTATGGAGTCCTTTTAAATATGGCTGATTTTGACGTTTTAGCATAAGTGCTCCAAATGGTAGAATTTGTCCTCCATGAGTATGTCCGCATAGCATTATTTTTGTGTTAGTTAGAGTGTCTATAATAGAGACAGACTTTGGTTGGTGTGCTAATAGAATTGAGTTATTAGTATTTTTTTCATATAACGATTGTAAATCAATATGTCTTGAATCATTTACACCAATTAAATCAAATGAGTAATTTTCATGACTTATTGAGTCTATTTCGTTATTTAAAATTTTAATATTGATGTTATTCATAGCTAACATAAAAGATGACTCTTCATTGCAACATAAATCTCTATTTCCAATTACAGCGTATACACCATCTTTTGCTTTTAAAGTTTTTAATATATCTAACTCTTTTTGTATAGAGCTTATGGGGACACTTATAATATCTCCTGTTAAAACAATTAAATTAGGATTTGTGCTGTTTGTTTCATTAACAATATGTTTTATATATTCAATAGTCGTAAACTCACCAATGTGTAAATCACTTATTTGAATAATAGAGTAGTTTTTTAAAGGAAAGTCAATATTGTTTATATTAACACGCTTTAGTTTTGGTAAAGTTGGTTTCTTAACTCTAAAAATAGATATGAAAAAATTTAAAATTATACGTTTTATTTAGTGCCCTTTAGCTTTTATTACAGCTCTTAGTCCATCTAGTACTACAACCATGTCAGTTTTTAAAATTTCACACCCATTTGCATTGTTATATGTCTTTAGATACTCATCATCAGTAGACTGCTTTGCAACAGTGTCACCCTCATTCTTTGATTTATTAGTAGCAAATCCTACTAGACCTGCTTTAAGTTGAAGTCTTGGTGTATGCTCATTTAATTCATAACCTACTGGTAGTGGGCGAGGGCCTACAAATGTCATATCACCACGTAAAATATTGAATATCTGCCCCAGTTCATCTAGATAAAACTTTTTCATAATTTTTCCAAAAAAGCGTAATGCACTTTCATTTTTTTGTAAAAATGACCATGATCCATATTTTGCAAACATTTGGGAATTTCTTGCAAATTCTTTTCGTTTAGATTCTCTATACATATTTAGTTTGAAAAGATTAAACTTTTTACCTTTTGAAACTCTTACTTCACTTATGTATAAAGATCCAAAATCTTGTGTTAGTATCTGCTCAATTATCAAGGCTATAAAAATAAAAATATATATTGGTGATAGTAGAAATAATAAGATAAGTGATAAAAGAGTATCAAAAACTCTTTTACAGGTATCTTTTTTTAAAAAAGTCAAAGTCTTTATCCTCTTCTTGATACGCAAATTATTAACTAATACATAATATCTTTATCTTGATTATGGTTTAGCTTGCTCTATATTTTTGTATTGTATCGTAAGCACTTTGAACTTGCTGGAATTTTTGTGTATATAGGTTGACGCTGCTTTGATTTTTTGCAAATACTCTGTCTGGGTGGTATTTTTTAAGTAACTGTTTATAATTTTGCTTAATTTGAGCCATATCACTATTTTTGGTTATGCCAAGGAGGTTATATGATTCCATTAATACTTTTTGTGTGTCATTTTTCTCTTTTAGACTTTGTAAAAAAAGATGCATTTGTGATTTTGTATATACAAATTGAACTGCACTGTTTTGTATTGTTCTTACAGATAACATCTGTTTTAACTTATGAAGACTTGTTTGTGTTGTAATCTCAATTAGTACAGCTTTGCCTTGATATATTACCTTTGCATTAGCCTCACTAAAAAAATCAAGGAATTTTTTAATTACCTTTTTATTTTCATCTTCAAATATAAACAGTAGACGCCTATTTTGTAGTAATCTTATTGAAATATTTAGATAGTGTACAGGGATATAATTTGTTTTATGCTCTATTTTAATAGGAAAACTGTCATACATCTCTAACTTACTTATTATTGCATTATTCTTAACAATATTTTTTATCCATTTTAACATGTAGTCACGTTTTGTTTGCTCTTTATTAGAGTGTAAAACCGTCATAGAACCTTCAGATCTTAGAACTTTAGCAAAATTTCTACGTATGAAATGTTCTAGTGTTCTATAGTGGATATGCTCTTTAGAGATGCTAAATACAATAGCATTTTTGTTGATAGATAGCCTCATTATTTGCTCCAATATAACGCTAATTACATGATTGTAAGCAAAGTACATTCCAATTTGAATCACTTAAAATTTTTAAATTAATATTAATATATAATTAATTTTTATCGTTGTATTATACTGGCTATTGATTTTGATTAATTAGTGGGAGAATAAATGAGTAAGCACATTATCTTAGTAGATGATTCAAAGACTATTTTAGCAAGTAGTGAGATGGCTTTTGAAGATATGGTAGATGCAGGAGAACTAATAGTTACGACTTATGTTAATCCTGTTGAGATGTTAGAAGATGTCAAGTCTGGGAAAATTTCATATGATTTAGCAATTTTAGACATCAATATGCCACAAATGAATGGTCTTGATTTAGCACGTGAACTTAAAACAGATCCGTCACTTAAAATGAAACCAGTTTTGATGTTAACTACGGAAAGTTCAGGAGACATGAAAATTAAAGGAAAAGAGATTGGTGTAACTGGTTGGATGGTTAAACCATTTTCAGATGCAAAGCTAGTCAAATCAGTCAAAATGGTATTAGGGATTTAATAATGCAAGAAATTGAAGTGAAAAAAACAGGTTCAAAACATAGATACCTAACCTTTTTTTTAAAAGATGAATTATATGGTATTGGGATTGAGAGTGTTGAAGAGATTATAGCAATGATGAAAATCACTTCTGTTCCAAAAACACCAAAATATGTTCGTGGTGTTATGAACTTACGTGGAAATATTATTCCAGTTGTAGATATGCGCATTAAATTTGAAATGCCTGTACAAGAAGAGAATATGTATACAGCGATTGTAATTGTAGCTATCGAGGGGACTTCTATAGGGTTTATTGTAGATACTGTAGAAGAGGTAGCACAAATTGCAGAAGAGTCTCTATCTGAAGCGCCACGTTTTGGTTCTGGAATAGATACTTCATTTATTTCTCAAATGGCACAATTAGAAGAAAAGGTCATAATGTTGCTTGATTTGGGAAAAATATTTGATATGGAAGAGTTAGCGGGTATGGAAAAAATGAGCACACAAAATAAGGGAGAGTAAAAGTATGCGTATGACAATTAAAAAGCAGTTGATAATAGCGTTATTATTGGTGGGAATTATCCCTTTTTCAATTATGGGATTTATCTCATTTAAAAAGTCAGAAATTGCTCTAGAGACAGTTCAGTCTGATAAACTAGATGTTGCAAGAATTATTAAAAATAATCAGATTGGACAACTATTTCATTTTAGAAAAATTGATACTGAAATGTTAGCACTTTCTCCTAATACAATTAATTTTACAACAAAATTAATTGAATTACATGATAAGTATAATGTCGGAGAGACAGATTTATATCCAGTAGACAACCCTGAGGTTAAAGCATTAACTGATGAATACCATGACTATTTTGATAAATTTACTAATGGTTATGGTTATTATGATGCATATATAATTTGTGCTAAGCATGGACATGTTATGTACTCTCAAGCAAGAGAATCAGATTATGGTGAGAACCTTTCATCTGGACAGTTACGTGATAGTGGACTTGCAACCCTGTGGAAAAAAGTCACACGCTCTGGACGTACTTCAATCGTAGATATGTCGCCATATGCACCATCAAATAATGAACCTGCAATGTTTATGGGAACACCAGTTATGAGCAATGGTAAAATGATAAGTATAGCTGTTATTCAGTTAAATGATAAAGCATTTACAGGAATCATGAATGCACGTAAGGGTATGGGTGAGACTGGACATGCATATATTGTTGGACCAGATAAACTTATGCGTAGTGATAGCTGGGAAGATAAAATAGCACACTCTATTAAGGCATCGTTTGCAAACCCACTTTCAGGAAGTATGAACACTGAAGCTGTTAATTTAGCTCTAAGTGGACAAGAAGGTGTTAAAACTGGTATGGATTTTAATGGTGATGAAATTATTAACTCATATGGTTTTTATGACTTTTCTAAAAATTTTGCAGATGCTGATTTTAAGTGGGCTATTATCGCTCAAATTGATATGACTGAGGTGGATATTCCAGTTAAGGATTTACGTGATAATGCGATTATGGTTGGACTTATTTTCTTAGCAGTTATTGTAGGTGCTGCACTTCTATTAGGGCGTATGGTCTCTAACCCTTTAATCGCGGCAGTAAACACAATTTCTGAAGCAAATTCACAAGTTATTGGGGCAAGTGATCAAATTGCTTCATCTTCAACCGCACTAGCAGAAGGTGCTAGTGAACAAGCCAGCAGTGTTGAAGAGGTTAGTGCAACAATTGAAGAATCAACTGCTATTATTAATCAAAATGCAGATAATGCACGTGAAGCAAATATCTTAGCAAAAGATGCAAATGATGCTGCAAAAGATGGTAATGAAAGAGTTCAGAGTCTAATGGGCGCTATGGGTAATATATCTGAATCATCTGAGAAAATTGCAAAAATCATTAAAACTATTGATGAGATTGCATTTCAAACAAATCTTCTTGCACTAAATGCTGCGGTTGAAGCTGCACGCGCCGGTGAGCATGGTCTTGGATTTGCCGTTGTTGCTGAAGAGGTTAAAAATCTTGCAGGTCGTAGTGCAATGGCTGCAAAAGAGACAGCAACAATTATTGAAGCTTCAATTGAACAGGTTAAAAGTGGAAATAACATTGCAACTCAGACAAATGAGGCTTTTGGTGACATTTTAGAGAGAATTAAAAAGACTTCGGATTTAATTGGAGAAATTTCAGTTTCTGCAAAAGAACAGAGTGAGGGGATGACTCAAATTGCTTCAGCAATGGGTCAAGTAGACCAAGTAACACAACAGAATGCTTCAAGTTCTGAAGAAGCAGCAGCAGCAGCTGAAGAGCTTAACGCTCAAGCTAATGCAATGCTTGATACTGTTGGTGAGATTGCATCAATGGTTGGTGTAGATTTAGGATCTATGATTAGCAGTTCAAATGTAGTTAGTAGCCATTCAGATGTAAAACCTAACTCTCCTAGGATTGCACCAGCTCGTAGAAAAGTTGTAAAAAGACAACCAGCTGTTCAAGCTATAAGTAAAAGTGAGGATGTATTTCCATTAGATGAAGACGATTTAAAAGAGTTTTAGATGATAGTCGATGGGGATAACTTAATTGTGTCATGTGATGAGGCTCAAGATGAGATTGAAGAGTTGTACGATTTCATCAAGCCAAGATTAGAGTATATAGATAGTATAACAGTAGAGACAGATGTTAAATTAGCATCTTCACTGTTGCTACAACTTCTTGTGAGTATTAAAAAGAGTAAGCCCTCTATGCAGATTACTGTTTTAGATGGTGGGGTACATGAAAGTAAGTTTTATGGGACAATGCACTGGAGCCACTTATGAGTGATAAAAAAGCACGTTTAAGAGCAATATTTGTCGAAGAAGCTGGTGAAATTATTGAAGACCTAGATTTAAAGATTATAAATTTTGAAGAAACACCTGATGATAAAGATATTCTAAATGATATTTTTAGAGGAATTCATACATTAAAAGGGAGTGCAAACTCTTTTGGTTTTACCAGACTTGGGGAGTATGTTCATCATTTTGAAGATGTGTTAGATTACTATAGAACAGATGGTACTGAAATTTCAAAAGATGTTATTGACCTATTTTTAGATTCAGTAGATGTGGTAAAAGAGATGCTTCAGCTTGAGATTGATGAGAGTGATGGTTTTCCTGAGAAGTATGATGACACATTATCTTCAATAAGAGATATTATAAGTAATAAAGATACAAATGTAGCAGAAGTTGAGAATACAATTGATTTAAGTGATGAGTTTTCAAATGAAAGTTTTGATAGTGTTGATTCTACCGTAGTTATAGGTGTAGATGAATCTTACTTGTTAGCACAGTGTCAAAATGGTGAAAAACTTTATAAAGTTGAGTTGCTTTTTGAAGATGACTCTTTTACAAGAGGTTTAGATCACGCTAACTTTTTAAATATTCTTGGACAAAATGGAAGAGTTTTAAGTACAAGTTGGGATTTTACAAATGTTCCTTCACTTGAAGCATTTGAGTTTAGGAAAAATTATATTAGAAATATTTTAATTTATATTGCTTCTAGTGAGCCAATAGAAGAGCTACAAGATATTTTTGAGTTTACAGAAGAGCAAGAGTGGACATTAGTTGAGATTGAACAAGGTGATAAGAAAGAGAAAATAGTAGCAGTAGAAGCTCCTAAAGAGTCAAAAGAAGAGGAAGTAATAGAAAAAAAAGAGATAAAAGAGGAAAAACAAGAAGAAGCTAAAGATGAAGTCAAAGAAGAGGTAAAAAAAACTCAGCCTACTAAACGCTCTTTTGTAAAAATTGACACAGAGAAGCTTGATGATCTTTTTGATTCAGTTGGTGAATTAGTAATTTCTCAAAACTTTTTGATGGAAAATGAAGCAGTTAAACAATTAGAAGATGTAGATTTAAAAAGGAATCTAGAGACTCTATATAAAATAACTCGTCTTATTCAAACTAGAGTTATGGGGCTTAGAATGGTTCCAATTCGCGATACATTTGAGAAAATGAAACGTGTTGTGCGTGATGTAAATAAAAAAACAGGTAAAGATGCAGATTTAATTTTAAGTGGTGAAGATACAGAGATAGATAAGACAATGATAGATAAGTTAGCAGATCCTCTAATTCATGTTATACGTAATGCACTAGATCATGGACTTGAATCTGATAAAGAACAGAGGATAAAAGCTGGTAAATCTATTAAAGGTAAGGTTCACTTAAAAGCTTATCATCAAGGTGGTAATATTGTTATTGAAGTTAAAGATGATGGACGTGGTATTGATCCTGAAAAAATCTTAACTAAAGCAATGGAACGTGGGCTTGTGACTGAAGTTGAGGGTGCAAATTTAACAGATAAACAAATTTTTCAATTTATTATGCACGCAGGATTTTCCACTGCTGAGAAAGTAACTGATCTCTCAGGTCGTGGTGTTGGACTTGATGTTGTAAAATCATTCTTAGAGACGATGCGTGGAAAAGTTGAAATTAATTCTAAGATGGGTGAAGGTAGTAGTTTCAAAATTATGCTTCCTTTAACTTTAGCAATTATCGATGGAATGTTAGTTAGAACATCTGGTGAAATTATGATTATTCCGACTCTTAGTATTGTTGAATCATTTAGACCATTAAAAAATAGTATTCATACTGCTAAAGGTGAGGGTGAATATGTAAAGCTTAGAGATGAACTTTTACCAATTGTACGTCTAAATCATATATTGGGTATTAGTGATGAGCGTGTAGAGATTAGCGAAGCTACTTTAGTCTCTGTAGAGAATAAAAATGGAAAATTTGCAATTTTAGTTGATGAACTTATAGGTCGTCAACAGGTAGTTGTAAAATCATTAGGTAAAGCGTTAGCCGGTATTAAAGAGGTCACAGGTGGAGCAGTTCTTGGTAATGGCGATATAGCACTTATCCTAAATGTTGATGAGCTTCATACAGATATGGTGTAGATATAGTGGAGTTGAGTCAACATAATTTTAATAAATTTAGAGAGTTTATCTATAAAACTAGTGCTATCTCTCTTTCTGATAAGAAAAAAGCATTAGTTCAAAGTAGGTTGAGCAAGCGTATAAATCAACTTAAAATTAAAGGTTTTAGTGAATACTATAAGTATGTAACAGATGAAGCTAATCATGAAGAGATTCATATTATGATGGATTTTATATCTACCAATGTCACATCATTTTTTAGAGAAGCAGCTCACTGGGAATATTTGCGTAATAATATAGATTATTTATCTAATGTACTTGAGCATAGAGGAAAAGTTAGAATCTGGTCTGCTGCATGTTCTAGTGGGCAAGAACCATATACAATATCTATGTTTATGAAAGATGAGTTCACTTATGGTCAGCGTGATGGTGATGTTAAGATTTTGGCAACAGATATTTCTAATCAAATTCTTAAAGAGGCAATAGCTGGTGAATATTTAGAAAAAGATATGACTGGACTCAGTAAAGCGCAATTAAATAGATATTTTTCACCAAAACAAAAAGCTGAAAAAGAGTATTTTGCAGTGAGTAATGATATTAAAAAAATGGTTACATTCCGTCAATTTAATTTGACACGTGGAAATTTTTCAATTTTTGCAAATACAAAGTTTGACATTATATTTTGCCGTAATGTAATGATATATTTTGATGCTCCTACAAAGCAGAAGTTGATGGAGGAGTATTATAAGTTATTAGCACCTAGGGGGTTGCTGTTTTTAGGTCATTCAGAGTCAGTACCACGCACACTATATACAAAGTTTAAGGCTGTACAGCCTTCAATATATATGAAGATATAATATTCTTAGGGGGAATATATGGATAATTTAGAACTTGCAACAGATATAGATTTACTTAATGAAATAAAAAATCGTTTTATGCAAAAAGAGTCAACTCTTCTAGAGATGCAAGAGATGACAGAAAGACAGTTAAAATTAAATAAGAGATTGCGTAACGCAGAATCGATGAAAGAGAAGTTTATCTCTTTAATTAAAAATGAGTTTAATAATCCTATGATGACGTTGCTTAACTTAAGTACTCGTGTCACATCAACAACTAAACCAGAGCGTCTTCCTCAAATTGGAAAAATGATGCGTTTAGAACTTCTACGTATGAACTTTCAACTTAAAAATATTTTTGCAATGACTGAGCTTGAGGCTGGACAAATGCAGACATCTTACTCTCGAATTGACTTAAATGAATTACTTGATGATATAAAAGAGGCACTTGATTATGTAATTGATGATAAAAATTCTGTTATTAATCTTGATACTTCTAATATCATATTAGTTAGTGATGTTCAAAAAATATTTTTAATGCTTATAAATATAATTTCAAATGCCATAGAGTTTGCACCAGAAAAATCAGATGTAAATATTAAACTATATGAAGAGGATTCAAAAATTATTTTAAGTGTTGAAGATTTTGGAGAGGGAGTTGGTAGTACTGATCACTCTATCTTTGATAGTTTTGCTACATATAATAGTGGAAAATTTAGAAACATTACAGGTCTTGGAATTGGTCTTGCTGTTGCTAGAAGTATTGCAAGTACACTTGATGGATCAATTGAGTTTGAGAGTGAAGAGGGACATACGGTATTTAAAATAATACTTCCTAAAATCTCGTCTGAAGCTATGGACTCTAGTATTGGTTCGAATGAATTTATGTTTGATGATTTTGATGATGAGATGGAAGAATTTTAGTAAATGTACACACGCAAATTTATTCACGCAGGTGAATTGTATGTTGGGATAGAGCCAACAGAGATAGTTACAGTGCTTGGTTCATGTGTATCAGTATGTTTGTATGATTCAATAAGAAAAGTTAGTGCAATGAACCACTATTTATTGCCTGTTTGGAATGGTTCAGACATTCAAAACCCAAAATATGGTGAGATAGCAATTCCTAGAACAATTGAAACATTAGTAAATACAGGTTCAGATATAAATAATTTAGAAGCAAAAATTTTTGGTGGTGCTAGTATGCATAATATGAGTAGTGAAAATATGATGATAGGAAAACGTAATATTATGATTGCAAAAGATATTTTACGAAAGTATAATCTTCCTATTAGAGGCGAAGATGTAGGCGGTACAAGAGGTCGAAAAATTATGATGAGAAGCGACATTGGTAAAGTCATGATGCGATATGTGAGTGAGGAGTAATTGTGATTAGAGTATTAGTAGTTGACGATAGTGCTACAGCTAGAGCTATTATTAGTGAGATTTTATCTGATGCTAAAGATATTGAAGTTGTTGGAACTGCCACAGATGCATATGTTGCAAGAGATAAAATTGTTTCTCTTCGACCAGATGTTATAACTCTTGATGTTGAGATGCCAAGAATGGATGGCGTTACTTTTTTAAAAAAATTGATGAAACATATGCCCATACCAACTGTTATGGTCTCTTCACTTACTAGAAAAGGTGCAAAAGTTACACTTGATGCACTTGATGCTGGTGCTATTGATTATGTTGCTAAGCCACACTCATATATTCATGGTGGTAGAAGTGAAATTGAAAAAGAGTTAATAGATAAAGTTCGTATGGCTTCTCATGCAAAAGTGGTTAAACATATAGATAGACCACTATCTAAAAAGGCAGAAATTAGTGCATTAGCAGAGACTACTCATAAGGTAATTGCAGTTGGCTCTTCAACTGGTGGAACTGAAGCACTTCGTGAATTTTTAATGCAGATACCTCGCAATGCACCAGGTATTGTTATGGTTCAGCATATGCCAGGAAGTTTTACAGGATCTTTTGCAGAGAGATTAAATGATATATGTGAGATAGAGGTTAAAGAGGCCAAAAGTGGAGATAGAATTAAAGTAGGACAAGCGCTTTTAGCACCTGGTGATTATCATATGGTCTTAAGAAGAAGTGGTGGAACATATTATGTTGAAGTAGGAGATGGTAAGAAAGTTTCAGGGCATAAGCCGAGTGTAGATGTACTTTTTAATTCTGTTGCAAAGAGTGCAGGATCAAATGCTGTTGGAGTTATTTTAACTGGTATGGGTGCAGATGGAGCTAAGGGTATGAAAAACATGAAAAATATGGGATCTAAAAATATTGCCCAAGATGAAAAAACATGTGTAGTTTTTGGTATGCCAAAAGTTGCTATTGAGCTAGGCGGAGTTGACGCTGTGTTACCACTCGACAAAATCGCCCAGAAAGCTTTGCAGTTTATTTAGTCTCTTCTTGATTGGGGGTCTTCTTTATTTGATGTCCATGGAAACCATGCAAATATTATGATTATTAAACCAGGCATTCCATAAAAAAGATATGCAGCAGATTCTTTAGGTGGTAGTGTAATTGCAATATTTATAAAATATCCAATTATAAAAAGTCCAACAAATGTTAATATTAATTTAAGTGCCATAATAAATAGCTCCTTTGAAATTGATGTGCAATTTTAGTCTAATAGGACTTAAAGTAGTTCTATATTATTCTAGTTCTATAAGAAGTCTATTGTTATTATCATTATCTTCTGATAAAATATCCCCTTATGAAAAAAATATTACTCCTTGAAGATGACAATGTACTAGGGGAAACCATAGTTGAAATGTTGCAAGATGAGGGTTATAGTGTTGACTGGGCAAAAGATGGAGAGAGTGCTGCTGAACTAAGTTATGATGTAATTTATGCTCTTTATCTTCTTGATGTAAATGTTCCATTTTTAAATGGTTTTGAACTTTTAGAATCACTGCGAAGTGCAAAAGATGCTACTCCTGCACTTTTTATGAGTGCTCGTGTTGATCTTGAGAGTATCTCCCATGGATTTAGAGCAGGTGCATTTGATTATATAAAAAAACCATTTTTCCCCCAAGAACTTATGATTCGTATTAATGCAAAAATAGGCTCATTGCAACAAAAGATTATATATGAAGATATAGAGTATGATCCAACAAGTAAAGAGGTCAGAAAAGATAAAAAGATATTACAGTTTGGAGAGGTTCAATTTTTACTTTTTGACCTATTTATTAGACGCCAAAATGAGATTGTATCAAAAGAAGAGATGCTAGAGTGTATGGAACATCCGTCTTCTACTGCTCTACGTGTTGCTCTAAATAAATTAAAGCAAAATACTGGGTTTAATATAAAAAATATTCGTGGTGTAGGGTATATGCTTGAACAGAATTGAACTTGAGTCATTTGCTAAAAGTTTTGTTCTATTTTTTATATCTCTTAGTCTATTAGCATCGTCACTCTATTATGCAAATTATGGAAAAGAGAAAACTGTTTTGAATGAGCAGATTTATTCACAAATGAGACTATGTAGTTTTGATTTAAAGTGTGAGCAATTTAGTATTGATTTTGAAGAGATTAATGATGATTACTTATATAGATTGCTTGACAATGAGAGTGAAATATATTCATACTTTCCTATTTCAAAAAGTGAACAGTTTGTGCTTAAGTTTTCATACTCAATAAAAGAGTATGAAAAAGATTTACATAAAATAGAAGTTGAACTGATTAAAGAGTTTGTTGTAGTTTTAATAGTTATTGCAATCCTATCTATACTATTTTCACTATATGCTATTTATCCACTGCGGAGTGCTTTACGTTTAACAAAAGAGTTTGTTAGAGATATTTTACATGATGTTAATACTCCACTATCAAGTCTTAGACTAAATGCGAGTCTTTTAATTAAAGAGTATGGGAAAAATAGAAAGCTTGAGCGTATTGAACAGAGTGTAGAGAAAATTTTATCTTTACAAAATAATTTACGTGCTTATCTCGACGAACATGCATCAGCAGAAGAAATTTTTGATTTAATGCCATTAATAGAGACACGTGTTGATATGGTTAGGAAAATTTATCCAGATATAGTATTTAAACAAGATATGTACTCATTACAATTAAATACAAATCGTGATGCAATTGATAGAATTGTTGATAATTTGCTTACAAATGCTGCAAAATATAACCGTGATAATGGTTTAGTTACTATAAAATTTCAAGATAAAAACCTCGTTATTGCAGATACAGGTAGTGGTATAAAAGATAGCAGTAAAGTTTTTAAACGCTTTTATACTGAAAATACTAAAGGTGTTGGTATTGGTCTTCACATTGTAAAAAAGTTATGTGATACTTTAGGTATATCTATCTCATTAAATAGTGAAGTAGGTGAGGGTAGTGTATTTACCTTAAATCTTTCAAGACTAACAAAAGACTAACACTTTTATGAAACAATGTAATCATCAAAGGAGTCTGGTGTGAAAATATTACTATTTTTAACTTTCATTTTATCACTTTATGCATCAGCAATGACTATAGATGAAGAGATACTAACTGTTCAACAATCTAGTCCAGAAAATCGTTATAAACTAATGAATGCACTCAAAAAGCGCATCTCTTCAATGAATATTAGTGAACGCAAACAAGCTATAATGAAACTTCGAAAGGATTCTACTGCTAAAAATGGAGTTGGCATTGTAAATCATATAAAACAACGTCCTAAAATTTTAATAGATCAAATGAAACAAAATGGTAGGTTTCAACATCAAAATGATAAAAAGTTGTCTCCTTTTGGAATTGGTAAAAACCATCATAAAAATAACCGACCGATGCATAATCGTTAGATGAAATATTTAGCTCTATTTTTATTATTTTCAAAACTAATTTTTGCATCTATTGATAGTGATTTTGATGGCGTTTTAGATGTAAATGACAACTGTCCAGATACTCTATTTAGTGACCTTGTTGATTCTACAGGATGTAGTATAAAATCACTTTTGCCAACGCATAAATTTGACGTTGTAATAGGAATGGCATTTAGCCAGCTTGATCAAAATACATTTGATGCGGACAATACAGTTTACAAGAGTTACCAGATAGATTATAACTATAAAAACTTCACAGCATTTGTATCTACTTCTACATATAAAAATGATGAAGATGATGGTTTTAATGACACAATTTTAGGTATTTACTATCGCTTTTTTATAGAAGATGATTTTATTCTAACTTCAGGTGTTGAAGCCATTTTTCCTACATATAAGAGTGGTCTAGAAAATGAGGCGACTGATTATGGTGTAAGTTTAGAGTTACAATATATATATGAACAATTTTCACTATTTAACATAGTCAGATATACAATTATTAGAGATAGTAATGTAGATGATATTATTTATCAAAATACAAAAGATTATACTATAGGTGCTGGTTATCATTTTAAAACATTGCCATATGTTGGATTGTCTTACAATTACTCAAATAGTATCTATAAAGAGATAAAAACAATTGAAAATATTTCGTTAAATCTTTATTATGAACTAGATGAACACTTTTTTATTGCTAGTTACTATGCGTATGGGTTAAGCTATTCTGCTAGTGAGAATTTTGTTTCATTATCAGTTGGGTATAACTTTTAGAGCTAACACATCACTAACACTCCTATGTAATACTTCTCTTGTAAAAACAAAACTAAGGATATGAGATGGACTTAAAAAAAATAACGATAGGACTTATTACTATCGCAGCAACAACGGCATTGATAGCAGGGCCTAGAGGTATGATGGGTGGAGGAATGATGAAGTATTCTGTGTGCTCACCATATAATGGTATTGAACTTAGTAGCTCACAACAAGATGAGTTATCTCAATTACGTAGTGAACTTAGAACATCTGTTCAGAGCTTGAAAACTACATACACTAATCCAACTATTGCAGCTACAGAAAATGGTACTTTTGATACAAATGCTTTTGCTGGTGCAGCTAATACAATCTCAAATGCATCTGTAACACTTAGAGCAGACTATAAAAAGTTGATGTACAATGTTTTAACTGCAGATCAACAAAAAGTTTATGTTGAAAATATTACTAAAATATCTGAGGGTGACACTTGTAATTTGGGTCGTAGGTTTTAGTTTATGACATCTCTTTTTAGAGATGTCTTCCCTAATATAAGTGACTGCAACTTGCTATCTCTCTTCAATTATTTCTAGAAGTTTCATAGGTGTGATTTTATATTTTTGTGCAATTATTTTAAACTTATCTGTGCCATTCGCTTCTATACCATTTTTACGTAGTTTTATAAGAACTTTTTTTAGATTTAAACCACGAATCTCGCATACTTGAGAAAGTGTTTTTTTACCCATGCCACTACCTTCTCTTGGCATTAAACTTTGTTTACTAGTTTTAAAAGTAATAATTTCAAAAATCTTTTGTGGACTTATTTTATTATCTGTTGCAATTCTTAGAAGTGAGTGGCTCTCTTTAAGGGTTAAGTTACTCTTTTCTAAGGTAGACTTTGCAACTTCATAATTTATGTTTAATTTTTTACAAAAAGTTTTAAGAGTATCAAGCTCAGCATGATTATATGGCGGTGACCCATATGTAACTTCCCAATCTTCACTAATATAATCACCTGTATTAATTATAAAATTTAACGGAACTAGCTCAAAGATTGCTCCAAGTGCAATAATAGCTGTAAATACTATAGAAAGTATCAACTCTTTTGTAGTTGATAAGGCTTTTGTTATACTATCTTTCATATATGATGTAAATGGCTTCCAGTTGTAATAAAGGTGCAGTATAACAGCAATAATCATCAAAAGTGTAGTTACTGTGTGTAGATGATCCCATTGAGTTTTAGTAAAACCTAAAAATGACCAGTCAGTCCAGTGTGCAACTCTACCAGGAGGAGATATAAAAAGCATTACTCCACTTATTGAAGAGATTAAAAACATCCATGCAAGCGTTAAAGATACAATTTTTCTTATCATTATAAATTTCCTTTGTTCTCTTTAATTATATATATTTTAAAAACTAGTTACAATATAATAGTATTAGAATACTAAGGAGTATATTATGAAAAAGTTACTGATTGTAATTTTTATAGTTACTAGCGCATTTGCTGGATGGAAAGGTAATATGATGCCATCATTTTCTGACTTTGATTTAAATAAAGATGGTCAAATAACTAAAGTTGAGTTTGATTATGCTCATCAAAAACGTATGCAAGATAGATCAGAAGACGGTAGAATGATGAGAAATGCAGTAAATTCTCCACAGTTTAGCGATATAGATACAGATAAAAATGGCTTTATTGGTGCTGAAGAATTTAAAATTCATCAATTATCTAATAGAAAAGGTAGTAGAGGTATGGGTTATGGCAAAGGCATCGGTCGTTAAGACTATTTTATGCCTAAAATTTACATTAGGAGGAGAGCTTGATAACACTTAAAGCTCCGTTAAAGATCTTTTAATTGTAGCTTCATAAGAAATAGGTATATACAATCGATATTAGTGCTATAAAAGAGATTTTAAATATGTATAGTTTTACTAAGATGCCTATTATGTTTTCATTCATCTTAGTATAAATTTTAACCATATTTTTGTTATATATTTAGAAATTTCTACTACAATAAATATAAATTTTTATTTGAGGTTAGTTAATGTCAACACCATTGGAACAGTTCATAGATCATAAAGCACAAACTGGTATGCAATGTGGAAATTATGATATTGATTTACCAAAGTTAGAAGATGGTGAGCAGTATAGGTTTCATTTTGATGCAACTAAATGTATTGGTTGTAAGTGTTGTGAAGTCGCATGTAATGAGCAAAATAATAATCCAGCAGATATAAAGTGGCGACGTGTAGGTGAAGTTGAGGGTGGAGTGTTTCCTGAAGTATCACAACTGTTTAACTCTATGGGTTGTAACCACTGTGTTGATGCAACTTGTCTGCAAGGTTGTCCTACTGAGAGTTACATTAAAATTGACAATGGTATAGTTATTCATGATGATGATAGCTGTATTGGTTGTCAATACTGTACGTGGAACTGTCCATATCAAGTTCCAGTTTTTCATCCTGAACGTCATATTGTTACAAAGTGTCACATGTGTTATGAGAGAATTGAACGCGATCAAACCCCTGCTTGTGTACAAGCTTGTCCATCTGGGGCAATTGAAATAGAGAGTGTAAATATTAATGATTGGCTAGAAGAAAAGATTGATGATGAGGGTAACGCTCCTTTAACTCCAGATGCACGCATTACAAACTCAACCACACGTTATACACTACCTGAGAAAATAGAAGAGAATCTAAAAAGTGCAGATGAACACATTTTAAAACCTGAACATGCCCACTGGCCTCTTGTTTTTATGACGGTACTCACACAAGTCTCACTTGGTGGTTTTGTAGCTCTTGTAATAGGTGAGCTTTTAGGAATGTTTGGACTTAATTTACCGAATCCTTCTTGGGAGATGGCATTGGCTGTGTGGTTTCCTATTGCAATTGGACTGCCTCTTTCTGCACTACATTTAGGACGACCATTAAAAGCGTTGACCGCTATGAAAAACATAAAAAATAGTTGGCTTAGTCGTGAGGCTTTAGCACTTGGATTATTTGCCACATTTAGTTTAATTGTTGTGTTACTCCTATTTTTTGATGTAAATCCATACATAAGAATTATGTTAGAAGTTCCTACTGCGTTGGTGGGAGCGTATGGAATCTACTCTCAGGCTATGATATATAGAATAAAAGCACGTCCATCATGGGACAGGTCAATTAATGTTAAGAAGTTTTTTGGAGTCACATACATTGGTATTTTAATTTTAGCTACGGCTGCATTGAAGTTTGATTTAGTAGCATCTTCATCTTCTATAATAACTTTAGCTCTTTTAGTAGCTGTAATTCAAGGCTTTTTCTATCTTGAAGATATAAATAGTTTTGATGAATTTGAAAAGAGTTATAAGTTATACAAAAAACATTTCAAGATACATGCTCTACTTAGAAAAACTACATTTATTTTAGGCGCACTTGTAGCTCCAATGTTAGCATCTACTTTAATTGCTGCTAATGAAGTCTCCATAGCCACTACAGTGCTGATTTTTTCTGTAGGGATTGCATTATTTAGTGAATTAATTGATAGGTATCTATTTTATGTAACAGTAGTACCACTTGGCATTCCTGGTGGATTTTTTCTTGGTAAAGCGAGGGACTAATTAGATGCTAGATAAAATAAAATCTTTTTTAGGTGTTGACATTAAAGCAGATAAGTATGCTTTAGTTGATGATGAGAAGTTTGGACGAATTAGCGCACATAAAAAACCGGATAAATGGGTTGAATCTACTTGTGGCTATTGTGGAGTTGGGTGTGGTTTAGTTATTGGTGTAAAAAATGGTAAAGCTGTTTATACTAAAGGTAATCCTAATCATCCTGTAAATATAGGAACACTCTGCCCAAAGGGTTTAAGTGAACATGAGATTTTAGCATCGCCAAATAGAATTTTGTCACCAAAGATTCGCAAAGGTAAAAAGTTAGTAAATGCGACTTGGGATGAAGCATATCTTCTGGTAAGCAGTAAATTTAAAGAGATTAAAAATCAACATGGTGCCAAAGCAGTGGGTGTAATCTCTACTGGACAACTTTTAACTGAAGAGTTTTATACACTTGGAAAATTTGTACAACTTGGACTTGGTTCAAATAACTATGATGGAAATACAACTTTGTGTATGTCATCTGCTGTTATGGGTTATAAACAATCTTTTGGAAGTGATGGACCTCCTGGCTGCTATGAAGATTTTGAGTATGCTGACGTTATATTTTTAATTGGTGCAAATATTGCAGATAATCATCCTATTTTAAAGCTTCATATTTCTAAGAATAAAAAGAAGCCAAAAATTGTAGTAATTGATCCACGTCGTACTAAAACAGCACAAATGGCAGATATTTATGTTCCTCTAAAGCCAAGGAGTGATTTGGCACTACTGAATAGTTTAGCTTACATAATCATGGAACAGGGTTGGGAGAATCAAGAGTATATAAAAGCTAATACAAATGGTTTTAAAGAGTATAAAAAACATATTCAAAACTATCCACCACAAGATGTTGCTAATATAACCGGCATAGATGTAAAAGTGTTGTACGAGTTAGCACGAATTTACGCAGGTGCTCAGGCTTCTATGATAGCATGGACGATGGGGGTAAATCAGTCAGCTCTTGGAACTGATACTGTAAGTGCCATAAATAATTTAGCAATTCTTACTGGAAATATTGGGAAAAAAGGTGCTTCTCCTTTTTCAATTACTGGTCAATGTAATGCAATGGGAACTAGAGAGAGTGGCTTTACAAGTGGGATTCCAGGTTATAGAAACTTCGCAAGTGAGCAAGATAGAAATGAGTATGCCTCTTTAGTAGGTGTAAATCCTTCAATAGTTCCAGATTCTAGAGGTTATAAATATAATGAGATAATTGAGGCAATTGAGAGAGGTGAAATAAAAGCTCTTTGGGTAGTTGCTACAAATCCACTTGTTAGTTTTGTTGATCAAAATAGACTTAGAAAAGCTTTTAAAAAGTTAGATCTTCTTGTTGTTCAAGATGCTTTTATGAGTGAAACTGCTGAGGTTGCTGATGTTATATTCTCAGCTGCTACATGGGGAGAGAAAGATGGTAGTTACACAAATAGTGAACGTCGTGTCAATCGTGCTAAAAAAGCAGTTGATACACCAGCAGAGACTAAAAGTGACTTTGATGTAATAGTAGATTTTTCAGAATATTTCAGTGATACAAAAGAGACTCTTTTTAACAATTGGAAAAAACCAGAAGATGCTTTTAATGAATGGAAAAAGGTGAGTGAGGGTAGGCTTTGTGATTACTCTAGCATTACATATGAGAAGATAGAAGAGAGTGGTGGAGTGCAGTGGGGAGGATCAAGACTATATACAGAAGATGCAACTTTTGCAACTGCTGATGGGCGAGCAAATTTCATATGCGCTGATTGGATACCACTTACTAATGGTTCTGCAAAAGAGTTCCCTCTTATTTTAAATACCGGAAGAACGGTTGAGCAGTGGCATACAAGAACAAAAACAAAATCTATAGATATTTTAAATAACGTGGCACCAGAAGCGTGGATAGAGATTAATCCAGTAGATGCAGAAGTGTTGGAGGTAAAAAGTGGAGATAGACTCAATATCTCTAGTGAGAGAGGAATGGTTGAAAAAGTAATAGTAAAAGTTACACAAACAGTAGCACCTAAAACTGTTTTTGTACCATTTCATTTTAGCGCTCAGCTAATAAATACCCTTACTCCATCACTCTTTTGTCCAAAATCAGGAGAACCAAACTATAAACAGACAGCAGTGCAACTTCATAGTAAAAAAGTACCTGTTGGTATTGAGTATGAAGAGCAGATGAGTGCTGGTTCAATTGAGCTAGATGAAGTTGAGGTTAAGGATATTAAAACATCATTAAGAGTTAAAGAAGATGTATGAATATTTTGACTTAAGTTAAGAGCTTAGAAGAAAAAAAGTTCACACTTAACCTTATTTCTGAAAATTAGGATATAATGAATCTAATATCAGAATACTCGATCTGTATCTGATTTCGTTTTTGCTATATTAAAAATGTGAAAACAACATACCCATTAAGCTTAGATCTACTCAAATTAACATTAACAGATTTTTGTTAAGCTTCTTCACACATGCATTATTTATTAGACTTATTGTAAAACTTAGGACTACTCTAGCTCTGTAATTAAGTCTATTATTGTTAAAAAAGTTTGCATTATCCATAAAGGGACCCTACTAGTGAATATTGAAATTATCACAACACCAAATGAAAAATTAAAAGAGAGTGGCTTTGGTAGCTTGAAATCTTGTAGTAGTGTATTAGAATCTATTACAAAAATGGGTCATAACATTAGACTTGTTGTCTGTATAACAAAAAATGATTTAAATACGGTAGTAAAAAGAAAACCTGATTTAGTTATATTAGCTGTAAAATATCTTTCATTTGAAAATGAAAATGATATTTGGTTATCTGATTATTTCGCCAAACAAAAGATAAACTATACAGGCTCATCAATAGAGACACTGAAATTTGATTCTGATAAAGTTCTTGCAAAACTGCACCTTAAGGACAAAGGTATTAAAACAGCAAATTATTTTACAGCAATTCCAGGACAATATAAATCCGAAAAAGAGTTACCAATTTTATTTCCACTATTTTTAAAACCTATAGATGCTGCAAATGGAAACGGTATTGACGATTTGTCATATGTAAGAAATTTTGCAGAGTTTGAAAGTAAAATATTGTCATTGTATGATTCGTTTAAACTTCCAATATTGGTAGAAGAGTATTTAGATGGTAAGGAGTTTACAGTTTCAGTTATAGAGACAAGTAGTGGAGAGTTAATAGTTTCTCCTATAGAGATAATACCACTGCTTTCAACAAATGGGCTAAGAATTTTAGGACAAAAAGCAAAAGAAGATGATAGTGAAAAGCTTAAAAAAGTCGAGAATGATAATATGAGTATTAAGCTAATACAACTAGCAACTGATGCATATAGAGGTTTAGGTGTAAGAGATTTTGGTCGAATTGACATAAAAACAAATCAAAAAGGTGAATGCTTTTTTATGGAGGCTAATTTAGTACCAGGAATGACAGATGGTTCAAGTTATTTTCCAAAGGCATGTGAGATTGAAAGTGAATTTACTTATGATAAAGTAATTGAATTAATGTTGTCAAAAGGATTAAATCGTATTCCTTACGTAATACCACCAGTTATAAACACCGCAGTGAGTCGTGAAGAAATGTTACCAAGCCTTAACCCAATTCTAGAGACTATCAATCAGGTTGAGTTGTCTGCACATTGAGTATAGGTAGAAAATATATAATGAGTTAGCAAGTTCATGCAATATAGCCACAGTATAGTATTAATTAACAATATTTATAGAAATTATATATATTTTAAGATATAATTGCGCACTAGAATTTATCAAAGGTAATTAATGGATCAAGGCATGCTGGACTCGATGGAAAATCACGAAGATGAAGATTTTGCATCAATGTTGGAAGAGTCATTTAAAAAGCAAGACCGCAGTACACGTATGGCGGATGGAATTATTGTAGAGATTAATGAATTAGAAAATCGTTCATTAGTTGATGTTGGCGAGAAGTCAGAGGGTATGTTAAATCTCGATGAGATTAAAGATAGTGAAGGTAATTTAAAGTACCAAGTAGGTGATAAGCTGAAAGTTATGATTACTGGTTACTATAATGAACGTCCTAAAGTTTCTCATTTAAAAGTTCTTGAGCAACAAAAAACTCAAGATTTTATAGAAGCTAACAAAGATAACTTCGAAGAGCTTGTTGTAACTGGTAAAGTTGTTTCAAAAAATCGCGGTGGTTATGTTATAGAAAGCGAAGGTGTAAATTTCTTTATGCCACGTTCACTTGCAGCATTTAAAGAAGACAACAATGTAGTTGGTCGTGAAGTTGAAGCTAGAATCCTTAAAATTGATGCGGATGAAGGTTCAATTGTTATCTCACGCCGTAAATTCTTAAATGAAGAGCGTAAACGCAAAAAAGTTGCAATTGATGCATTAATGGAAGATGGAAAGATTGTAAGCGGTGTTGTTAAAAAGATTACTAGCTATGGAATGTTTGTAGATGTTGGTGGAGTTGATGGACTTGTTCATTACAATGAAATTAGCTACAAAGGTCCAGTTAATCCTTCAAAATATTATAAAGAGGGTGATATAGTTGAAGTAAAAGCTATCTCTTATGATAAAGATAAACGTCACCTTTCACTATCAATAAAAGCTGTAACTTCTGATCCATGGGTTGAAGTTGAGGAAGAATTAGACGAAGGTGATACAATTACTGTTACTGTAAGTAACATTGAGCCATATGGTGCATTTGTTGACCTTGGTAATGATATTGAAGGTTTCTTACACATTTCAGAAATCACTTGGAACAAAAACATTAAAGATCCAAACAAGTATCTTGAAGTTGGAAAAGAGATTGATGTTGAAGTAATCGAAATTAATTCTGAAAAGCATAAACTTCGTGTATCACTTAAAAAACTACAACCTCGTCCTTTTGATGCATTTGTTAAAAATTACAAAGAGGGTGATGTTGTAACTGGTGAAGTTACATCTTTAACTGACTTTGGTGCATTTGTTAGAGTTGGTGAAGTTGAAGGTCTACTACATAACCAAGATGGTAGCTGGGATAAGGGTGTTAAGTGTAAAGACTTCTTGAAAACTGGTGATGAAGTAGAAGTTAAGATTGTAAAAATTAACACTGAGAGCGAAAAAATCTCACTGAATAAAAAAGTTCTTGAAGAGAGTCCATCTCAAAAATTTGCTAAAGAGCATAAAATGGGCGATATAGTTACAGGAACTGTTCGTGATGTAAAAGATTTTGGTGTATTTATTTCATTAAAAGATGGTGTTGATGCTCTAATTCGTTTAGAAGATTTAGGACCAATCAAAGCAGAAGAGTTAGAAAAAGATCAAGAAATTGAAGCTGCCATCTCAATGTTAGATGCTCAGCGTGATAGAATTCGTCTTTCTGTAAAAAGAATGGAGAAGTTAAAAGAGCAGGCTATGCTTGATGAGTACAATGATAATGATGAAAGTAACTCTCTGGGTGACTTAATAAAAGAAAAATTACAATAATTAGAGAATAAGGAGCAATAGATGTTTAAAAAATCAAAAGCATTTTGGTTTTTTGCTCTGCTCCCCGCTTCAGTCTTTGCCTTTTTAATAATGTTTTTTGTAAGCGTTAATTATGTTGATGAAAAAAGCTTACTTCTTGAATTAGACAATCTACAACCCTCAACAAAAGAAGCAAAAAAAGTTGATGATAGAGGCTGGATAAAAAGTTTTGCATCAAGTGCTAAGAAGGGGTATTTTTACCCAGTTAATGAAATATCTATTGAATTATCACTTAATGAAAATATTCGTCATTACAATGAATACCGTTTAGATATTGAACCATTAGATACTTATAGATTTTTTTGTTTAAGACAAGTTCTTACTTCATTTAATGTCCATTACCTGTTACAAAGGTATCATGAGGATGTAAAAACTGTTCTATTTTCAGATAAAAAAAGTGAACTTCAAAAAATAGTAAAAGAGTTAAAAACATATAATATTTACGCAAAAGTTACACATGTCACAAGGAAAAAATATGCAAAAGTTTAAAGTTGTTGTTTGTGATCACATCCACCAAGCTGGACTTGATTTACTAGAAAAAGATAATACGATTGATATGATAAATGCAGCAGATGTAGATAAAACTGCACTCTTAGACGTTTTAGCTGATGCTGACGTTGCAATTACAAGAAGCTCAACGGATGTTGATGATAAATTTCTTGGAGCTGTTAAGAGTTTAAAGGCAGTCGTAAGAGCTGGTGTTGGTGTTGATAATGTAGATATTGATGGCTGTTCAAAGCAGGGAATTATTGTAATGAATGTTCCTACAGCAAACACAATCGCAGCGGTTGAGCTTACAATGACTCATATGTTGAGTTGTATGAGAAGTTTCCCATATGCACATGATAATTTAAAACAAGATCGTATCTGGAGACGTCAAGACTGGTATGGTTATGAGCTTAAAGGTAAAAAGCTTGGGATTATAGGTTTTGGAAACATTGGTAGTCGTGTTGGTTTAAGAGCTTTAGCTTTTGAGATGGATGTTGTTGCATATGATCCATATGTTCCTTCAAATAAAGCTACAGATTTAGGTGTTAGTTATACTCAAAATTTTGAAGATATTTTAGCATGCGATGTGATTACTATACATACACCTAAAAACAGTGAAACTATTGACATCATTGGCAAAGATGAGATTGCTAGAATGAAAGATGGTGTTGTACTGATTAACTGTGCACGTGGAGGTCTTTATAATGAAGACGCTCTATATGATGGACTAAAAAGTGAAAAAGTACGTTTTGCAGGGATTGACGTTTTTACAAAAGAGCCAGCAACAGATCATCCATTATTAGAGCTTAATAATATCTGCGTAACGCCACATTTAGGTGCAAATACAAAAGAGTCTCAGTACAATATCGCAGTACAAGCTGCTGAAAATGCTATTGAAGCTGCTAAGGGTATATCTTATGCAAATGCACTTAATTTACCAATTAAAGAGAGTGAGTTACCAGAGTTTGTTAAACCATATTTAGAGCTTGTTCAAAAAATGGGTAATTTTGCAGCACAAGTTAATAAAGGTGCGATTATTTCAATTAAGCTTGAAGGTGAGGGTGAGATTGCAGAACATCTTAAATCTCTCTCAACATTTGCAACAGTTGGAGCATTGAGTTATACAATTGGTGAGAATGTAAACTATGTTAATGCTGAGTTTATTGCACAAGAGCGTGGTATTAATATTGAGTATGAAAAAGTATCAAACCTTGGTGCATATAAAAACAAAATATCTATTCGTATTACAACACAGAATGAAGTTCTAACTGTTTGTGGTACTGTTTTTGAACAGGGTGTTCAAAGAATAGTAAATATTAATGGATTCTCTTTAGATATTGCACCTCAAGGACGTATGATTCTATTTAGAAACTCAGATGTTCCTGGTGTTATTGGTCATGTTGGTCAAACACTAGCTAATCATAAGATTAACATTGCAGACTTTAGACTTGGTAGATATAAAGATGAAGCCTTAGCTGTAATTATAGTTGATGAAGATGTAGATACAAAAGCATTAACAGAACTTTCTGAACTTAATGCAGCACTTAGCGTTTCATACGCACGATTATAAACTTAGGAGTAGATGAATGGCAGCAACTTATGGAATGAGTGATTTAAAAAAAGGTTTACGTATAGAGTTAGATGGAGTACCGTATAAGATTACAGACTATCAACACGTAAAACCTGGAAAAGGTGCGGCATTTGTACGTGCTAAAATAAAAAGTTTTTTAAATGGGAAAGTGATAGATAAAACTTTTCATGCTGGTGATAAATGTGTTGAACCAGATATGGAAACTAAAACAATGCAATATCTATATGATGATGGCGAAATGTTACAATTCATGGATACTGAAAATTATGAGCAGTTAGGTCTTTCTTATGATGCAACTGAAGATGCAGCTAAGTGGATTATTGATGGTATGACTGTTCAGGTACAATTTCACAATAATAAAGCAATTACTGTTGAGGCTGAGCCTGTAGTAGAACTTGTAATCGTAGAGACTCCTCCAAACTTTAAAGGTGATACTTCAAGTAGCGGTAAAAAACCTGCAAAACTTGAATCTGGTGCATCTGTACAAGTTCCTTTTCACATTGTAGAGGGTGATAAAATTAGAGTAAATACTGTAGAGGGTGAGTACATAGAAAAGGTTAAGTAGTTGTCAAATGTTCTAGTACTTCTAGCTAATGGATTTGAAGAGATTGAAGCAATTTCTATAGTAGATGTATTAAGGCGCGCTGGAATTGTAGTTACTCTTGCTGGGGTTGAGGCTATGCAAGCTGTTGGCGCTCATGATATAGGTGTAAAAGCGGATAGACTCCTTGAAGGTCTAAGTGCTGATGATTTCGATATGATAATACTGCCTGGTGGAGCAGCAGGTACAGAAGTTTTAACGCTTAACTCAAATGTTCAGCAGATATTAAAAGATTTTGAAGCTAAAAATCTTTTAATAGGTGCAATTTGTGCAGCTCCACTTGCCCTAGATAAGGCTGGAGTACTGAAAAATGGATACACATGTTATCCATCATATGAAAATAAAATTAAAGTAGGCGGGTACACTTCAGAACACTCTGTTGTGCATACACAAAATATTATTACTTCTCGTGGAGCTGGCACTGCTATGTGTTTTGCTTTGCAAGTTGTAAAAGAATTGGTTGGTGAGCAGATGTATCGTAATTTAAAAGAGAATCTAATTGCCAACTACTGCGATTAATGCACGTAGACTTAACTAAAGGTGAAGTTAATACTCATCTAAAAAATCTTGCAATACCAGCAAGCATTGGTTTTTTCTTTCATACAATGTATAACATAACAGATACATATTTCGCTGGTTTAATCTCCACTCAATCACTCTCAGCACTTAGTGTTACGTTTGCTATATTTTTTATGATTGTTGCTGTTGGTGCTGGAATGAGTGAAGCTGTAACTTCAATAGTTGGAAACCTCTTAGGCGAATCTAGGCGTGTATCTGCTAGAAATAGCGCTATTAATTCATTAATATTCGCATTGATTTTAGGTCTTTTTATTACTATAGTAGGGGTGAATTTATCTCCTAAACTTCTTGCTCTTGTTGGTGTTACGGGCTCTTATTTAGCTGAGAGCTTGGCATATATAGACACTGTTATGTATGGTGCAATATTTTTTGTTTTAAGCTTTTTTATAAATTCAATTTTAAATGCTATTGGAGATACTATATCATTTAGAAATGTCTTAGTGGTAGGTTTTTTTATAAATATTGTGCTTGATGCTTGGTTTACTTTGGGTGGTTTTGGTCTAGAACCTATGGGGGTTTTTGGTATAGCTTTAGCAACTGTTATTATTGAGATGTTAGGTACTCTATATCTTTTCTATCGTTTACGTAAAAGTCGACTTTTTAGACGTATGAGACTTTTTACATATGATGTAAATATATACAAAGAGATTATGACACATGGTGTTGCACCTAGTCTTAACTTAGTTTTAATGGCTATTGGTGTCTATCTTGTTACATATTTCATCGCACCATTTGGTAAAGAGGCAATTGCAGCTTATGGTGTTGGCATGAGAATTGAGCAAATTGTTCTTCTTCCAATTATTGGTATAAATATTGCCGTTTTAGCCATTGTCTCACAAAATAGTGGTGCAAAGAAATTTGATAGAATAAAAGATAGTGTAAGTGGTGCCCTAAAAATTAGTGCGCTAATCTCTGTTTTTGGTACTGGTTTTGTACTGCTTGGTGCTGAGTTTATGATGGGTATATTTAGTAGCGATGTTTTAGTTATTGAGATGGGCTCACTATATTTAAGAATAAGTATTTTACTGCTTTTTGCCTATGCAGTTATATTTATTCATATAGCTCTTTTACAAGGTATTAAGCAGACGAAATTTATTTTTTATATAAGTATATTAAGACAGCTTTTAATCCCAATGATTATATTTGGTATATTTGCCTTTTTTAAATTAGATTTAGAGGCATATTGGTGGGGAATATTTACTATTAATTTAACGGCTGCAATTTTTGCAAGATTTTACTCTTTTTCAAAACTAACTCTTTTATCTTCGAAATGATTTCTCTTTGTCCATGTAAAAGCTCATTAGTATTTAATGAGTGCTGTAAACCAATAATTAATAATGAAAAACTTCCCCAAAGCGCAGAAGAGTTAATGCGTTCTCGTTATAGCGCTTATGCTACAAAAAATATAGAATATTTAGTTAACTCTTCGTGCGAAATTATAAATAATATTAAAGAGAGAATTGATATTGAAGCCTTTTGCGATGCTGCATATTTTCAGCATCTTGAAATAGTTAGTGTCAAAGAGTATGTTGTTGAATTTAAAGCATATTATATAGTTGGCAAAAAACAAGAAGTTTTGCATGAAAAATCAAACTTTATTCACAAAAGTGATGGCTCATGGTGTTATAGAGATGGTGAAATTTATAAGGCAAATTTTACATATGGACGTAATAGTAGCTGTATCTGCGGAAGTTCTAAAAAATATAAACAGTGTTGTGAAAAACGTATTTTGTAAGAAATATAAAAAATTATGAAAATAGGCATATCTTTTGCTTATAGATGAGTAAGAGTAATGAAGTAACATTTTTTTACACTGGGAGATTATATAATGATAGTAGTAGTTTCTAACCAAAAGGGTGGGGTAGGAAAGAGTACAATCGCTCTAAATATTGCTGTATTAATGCAAGAGTATAAAAGTGTTCAGTTAATCGATTTAGATGTACAACGTACGTTGAGTTTTGCAAATGAGATGCGAAAAAATTATGATAAAGCTCTTGATGTTATTCAGATAGAGAGTGAAAGACATCTAAAAAAGCTAATTAAACAAGATAGTGATGAGCAACTATTGCTTGTTGATTCTGGTGGATTTGATTCAGAGCTTAATCGTTTGGCTATTAGAGCTGCTGATTTAATCATAACACCATCTTCTGATAAGACATTTGATTTAATGGCACTTAAGAGATATGAAATGGTATTAGAAGAGTTAAGTAGAGGCTCTAAAAGACAGATTACAAGTCATGTTGTATTAAATAACATTAGCCCTATGACAAAAAAGTTTGATGATGTAAATGAGTTTATTACAGAATCTAAAAGCTTTAAACTCTTTGATTCTGTACTTCGTCAACGTGTAGATTTTTCAAGAAGTTCTGGTGAGGGACTTAGCATTAATGAGTATGCAAAAAGTAGTAAAGCAAGTAGTGAGATGTTAGCCTTTAATGATGAAATTGCTAGACTATTGAGTTTTTAGGAAAAATGTATGGTCGATTTTTTAAGTTTTGATGTACTTATAACTCCTTATGTAATAGGATCCTTTTATATTGTAGGTGCACTTTTACTTCCATTTGTTATTAGATACTTTTTTAAAAAGTATGAAGAGAAGTTAAGTTATGTCAAATATGGATTGTACTTTTTTATACTACTTGTAATGTTTGAGATAATGTGGAGAATTTTTTGCGAATTTTTTATAGTTTATTTTAAGATATTCCTCTCTATTCAAGGATTTCAATAGCATTTTTTATGATGTCTAGACCATAGCGTTGCCTAAGCTGTAGCATATATTTTGATAGAATATTTTGCTTAATATCTTCATCTAAATCAAGTAAAGATAGAGTACGCTTGTTTTCAGATATAAAATTACTTGCATTTATTGATAGTTTTATTGCCCCTAGATTTTTATTATGTATTTCATTATACATTTTTGTAAGTTCATATTTAAAAAGCTTTTCGCTAAATATTTTATCAACTCTAAAACTTCTTTTTACTTTTACTCCATACTCATAATTGATTTTTAGATAATATGTCGTAGGATTGAGTTCAAGCTCCATAATAATATGAGTGATATTTCTAGCCATAATAACTACTCTTCTTCTTACCTCCATAACACTCTTTATAGAATCAAATGTCCTACTTATTCCAACTGATTTTCGATTTGAATTTGGCTCAATTTTCTCATTATCAATTCCAAGTACACGGTTGTAGAGTTGAATACCTGGTTTATTCCAAGAATAAAATAGTCTTTTCCTACTTTTAATCTCTCCTAGTTTAAAAATCATGTGACTCTTTAACTTCTCTTTATATGAGCTACCGATACCCGGAAAAGCATCAATTGGTATTTCGCTTATATATTTGTCAATATCTTTTACTTCAAATATACCATAAGGTTTAGCGGACTCTGTTGCAAGTTTAGATATCCATTTAGCTTGTGAGATGCCAATTGAGACTGGAATGTCAAAGGTATCTAGAATTTGCTTTTGAAGGCTCTTAGCAAAGCCATAAACCTCTTCATCTTGAAGCCAGCCACTTACATCTCCAAAAAACTCATCAATGCTGTACTGTTCAACTTCTGGAATTTTACTCTGCATAAACTCATGTATCTTAAATGATAGCTTATGGTATAGTGGGTAATTAGAGGGTATAATCTCTAACATTGGGCAAAGCTGTAGTGCTTGTGAAATTGGCATTGCAGTTTTTACACCATATTCTCTAGCTTCGTAACTTGAAGTTGTTAAAATACCTCTTATCTTTTTTCTTCCATCTATATTATCTACAAAGACAGATTCAAATGTTTTTTTAGCATCTGAATAGAAAACAGGTGTAACAAATGAACCAGAATTGTTATTTATAAGTCTGATATTCGTTCTTTTTTTATTGAAAATTTCTAAGTTACTTCTTCCCCCAACTGCAACAGGAATATTTTTATACTTAGGTTCAATGCTTCTATGGGCTGAGACAAAAAAACTATCAATATCTATGTGAAGAAACATGTAATTCCTTTTTTTAAAGATGATAATTATAGTAACCTCTTTTTTTAATATATTCTTATTTCATTACAGTTAGACATGTTCTAATTTTGAAGTTTAAAATCTGTATTTCTTTTGATATAATCGTAATATATTAAATAACTATTTATAAGGTGTCTAAAGTGAAGAATATACTTGTTGTAGAGGATTCAGTAACGGTACTGAATGCAATTGTAGAAGAGTTTAAAAATTACAGTGATATGACACCTATAACTGCTACAACATATAAAGATGCTCTAGCTATATTAAGAAGTAAAAAATATATAATAGATTTTGCAATTCTTGATTTAACATTACCAGATTCTGATGGTAATAAGATAGTCTCATTAGCTCTGTCACATAAGATTCCACCACTTGTTCTAACAGCATCTTTAAATACGTCATTAAGGGATTTGATTTTTGGTCGCGAAGTCTTTGATTATATTTTAAAAAATGGAGATAGAAGCATTACTTATGCTGTTAAACGTGCTCATGATTATGTAAAAAAGTATTCTACTACAATATTAGTTGTTGATGACTCATTGATGGATAGAATGCGAGTTACTGAGATATTAAAAGATATTGAGGTTAATATCTTAGAAGCCTCTGATGGTGAAGAGGCTTTAAAGATTATTAATGAGCCTAAAAATAATGTGACTGTTGCAATTATAGATTTTAAGATGCCAAATATGGATGGGCTAGAATTGTGCATGAAAATTAGAGCAGACTATAATAAAGACAATTTTTCAATAATAGGAATTAGTTCAAATAGTGATACTAGTATAGTTGATAAGTTTATAAAAGCTGGTGCTAATGACTTTATACTGAAACCTTGTAGAATGAATGATTTACTACTTAAAACACGTGCTAATCTAGAACTATTGGAACTTTTTAAAAGAACAAAAGATATGGCTAATAGGGATTTCTTAACTGGTATGTTTAATAGAAGGTATTTTTTTGATGCTGGAACACTTATTCTTAATAAAGAAAAAAGAAAAGATGAACCTGTCGCACTTGCTATGGTAGATATAGATAAATTTAAGAACATAAATGATGAACATGGACATTTAGTTGGAGATATTGCAATTAAAGAGGTTAAAAGAATATTTGATAAAGTGCTTAGAAAATCTGATCTTTTCGCACGATTTGGTGGAGAAGAGTTCTGCATATTGATAGATAATATTATGCTTGATGATGTTAAAATGATTTTTGAAACAATACGTAATGAGTTTGAGACTAATATGATAGATGCTAACGGTACTACGATTTCATATACAGTTTCAATTGGTATATACTATGGTACAGGCACTGATAATGAAACTCTTGATGATTTAGTTCATAAAGCAGACAATGCCTTATATGAGGCAAAAGATGGTGGTAGAAATAGATTTATTATTCATACTTGATATGCTAAAACTTCACATTAGTTTTTAGTCTAGAATTTAAATTGCTAAATTTAGTAGGTGGTTAAGAGTGGTGATCCCAAGGGGATTTGAACCCCTATAACCAGGATGAAAACCTGGGATCCTAACCATTAGACGATGGGACCACTCTTGTATACATGGTGTCCCGTGTTGGATTCGAACCAACGGCCACTTCCTTAAAAGGGAAATGCTCTACCGGCTGAGCTAACGAGACTTCTTTGTGTTAAGAGGGCGAAATTATAGGTAAAAAATTTAATTTTGTCAAGTCTTTTTAAAAGTCGAAAATATCATCAACAAATTCATCACTATTTTGTTCAGATGGTTCGAAGAATTAGACTATTGTTTGGGTATTTGTAACTATTGATGTATCTAAAAAATTAGCTAAGGTTGAGCATAGTTTAGAAACTTCATTTGAGTGTTCTATAAATTTACATTTAAAGATAGATATTTTATCAGACATTGAATTTATGGCTTCAGAAATAGTATATGATTCATTTTATCTTCTAAGAAGAGAGGCAATTTCGTTAAGATGCTCAACTAGTTCATCTACATCATCTTCTGCTAAATCGCCATTCCCAACTAAAAGCATATGCGAATGTAGTTTACGTAGGTTGGTACATAGCTCTGATAGAGTATCATTATCTAAAAAATCAAATATTTTCAGCTCTATATGCATACCTAAATCTAAAGAATCTGCATATGTCGATGTATTGTTTTGGTTTTGAATTGAAAACTTTGGTAGTTGCGTAGTGAAGATAGTCCCATCTAGCGCGTATTTTAAAGATGGAGTATATTTTGTAATAGATGTACTAAGATTTTTTTCAACTTCTGAATGGGCACTAATTACAACTAGTATTGCAGCTGGGTACTTTTTATGTAGTTTAGAGAGATAACCTCTATGCCATTAACTTTTGGCATGTTGATGGCAATTAACGCAATATCTATCGCTTCTTGCCCATCACATGCTTGGAGTATATTTATGTCGCAACAATTAATTTTTTTATCAAACTTATCTGACAATGTAACCATGAACTGTAAACTAGTACTTTCATCTTCAGCGATAAGTAATATTAAATATTTATATTTTTGTTTATTACCATAAAAACTTACCTTCTTCCATTCTATGTGCTTCCATATGTTCAATTTCGCGTGAACCTGAGATTACTACTTCGCTATCACAAGTGAAGTCTAGTGACTCATCTCTACCTTTATAATCTATAGAATTTAAAATTACTTTTATTGTCTCTATTCTTGCATTATGTTTGTTGTCTGAACGAATTACTGTCCATGGGGTTTCATGTGAGTGTGAACGTTTAAGCATCTTATATTTTGCTGCTGTAAAGTCATCCCATCTATCTTGTGCTTGTAAATCTACTTCACTTAGTTTCCATTGTCGAAGAGGATCACTCATCCTTTTTGCAAAACGTCTAGCTTGCTCCTCTCTTGTAACACTAAAGTATAGTTTTATGATAATTGTATTATATCTGGCTATATCTTTTTCAAATCCCTTTACCCCTTGCATAAAACTTGTATATTCATCTGGTGTACAAAATCCAAATACAGGTTCAACCATTGATCTGTTATACCAGCTTCTATCAAATAGTACAATCTCACCAGCATGTGGGAAATGTCCAACGTAGCGTTGGAAATACCACTGTGAACGCTGTTCTTCTGTTGGCTTACCCAAAGCAACAACTCTATAATGTTTTTCATTCATATATCGCGTTACGCGGCGTATAGTACCACCTTTACCAGCGGCATCTCTTCCTTCAAAAAGAATAATCATCTTCTGGTTACTATTTTCAATATGTTTTTGAAGTTTTATAAGTTCTGCTTGGTATGGTTTAAGCTCTTGAACCTCTTCATAGCATCGTTTTGCTTTTGAACTTTGCTTGTTAAACTCTTTATTTTCTTGCGAGAAGCTCTTATGTTCTTCTATTAAGTCAGTTATTCGCACCTTTTCACCATCTAACCATATGAATTCGTTAGAGTAGTTAGAGAACTCATCTATATTTTGCATATATTATTTATCCTATGTCTTATTGTAATGATATATATATGATAATTTTGTTTAAGAAAACATTATATACGTTGTTTTTACATAAATTTGATAGATAATTGAAAAATGCTAGCACAGTGGATATAATACTGTTTTTTACAATATTTTGGAAATATTGTAAAAGTATCTTATTTTTAATTTATGATTATTATAAATTAATGTAACATTTTTAAAACCTTCAATATGAGCAATATAGAGGCATTTTTTTATATTAAAGATAAAAAATATTTATTAAAAATGCAACTGTATACCTAGTTTAAGGTATTTGCCGTAAAAAAGTGCTACAATAGAAGTATATAAATTGAATAAATATTAAAAGGATAGATTATGAAACTCGTAAACATTATAGCTTTAATCATTTTTTCGTCGTTACAACTATTCGCGGGAAGCGTCTCTCATGCAGAAGCAGAGAAACTATTAATAAACTCTTTGAGTTCAAATTCAAAATCAGCTCAATTTAGAGATAAATATGCTAATCTTGAAAAAGATATGGTTGAAAAAAGCTCAAAATACAACACTGATGAGTTAAAAGCTTATTTGAAAGACTCAAAAGCTGCTAAATTTAGAGAAAACTATTTAAAAATGGAAGAGAAAATTTTACATGAACATATAAAAGGTATAAATCTTGACTCTTGTTCTTTAGATAGTATGAAAACTATTCTTGTGTGCAACAACGCTAGCTATCCTTTAAGGTAGCAAAGCGATATATTTTAAAATAAAAGTAGAGTGTAGAAAATGAAAAAAATAAATCTTCTTACAGATGAAATATCTGTTAAGAGTGCTTCTTTAATTAATGCGTTAAATAGAAAACAGGAGTTTGCCATTACGATTGATGGCGATATTGAATTTGCACCATTTGAGCAAAAAGTAGTCTATATATATAAAGGCTTACCTGAACAAAAGTCTGGATTATCATTATCTGCTTTATCAGTTTTGCAAGGTAAGTATAAACTTCGGCAACAGGGTGAAATTATATATATTCATGCTGGGGCAGAGTGGCAGAATATTTTAGATATGAATACTCAAATTTCACTTTATGAAGATGTCTCAGCAGATGGGATAGATGTTTTTAAAGATGAAGAGTTAGAAAATATGGGTTGGCATGCAACTGATTTTGATATTGGCTATCGTGAGATAGTTGAAGAGATTGAAGAGAAGTTAGAAGATGGACATCTTGTATTTATTGAAGTAAATGAACCATATAGATTTAGTGGCTTTTGTATAGCAAATGACATAGAATCAACTCGTTCAATTGTTTTTAATTTTGTAAAAGATAAAATTATTGAGAAAATTAAGAACAATGAAAATTTTGCTGAAGATAAATTAACTAGTGATGAAAAGAAGGCAGCAAAGTACTTCGGTATTTAACTTTGTCTGCTCTCTAAAAATAGATCATCTTCTGAAATAGTATTATTATCACTTAAAATTGCAGATCGCTCTACAACTGAAATAAGTTCTCTAATGTTGCCTGGCCAATCGTAGCTTTTAAGTGAATCCATAGCTTCATTAGAAAAATTTTTCTCATCAAGAGCGTATTTCTCACATACATTTTTTAAAGTGTAGTTTGAAATCTGTTCAATCTCATCAATACGCTCTTTTAGTGGTGGTATATTCACAGGAATTGTATTAAGACGGTAGTATAAATCTTCACGAAATTGTTGCTCTTTTATCTGGTTTAGCATATTAGCATTAGTAGCGCTTATTACTCTAATATCTATTTTTATACTCTTTTGCGAACCAAGACGTCTTATTTCACGCTCTTGTAAAGCACGAAGAAGTTTAGCCTGAAGATGATAAGGCATCTCTCCTATTTCATCTAAAAATAGAGTTCCACCATTTGCTAATTCAAATTGACCAACTTTAGCAACACTAGCATCAGTAAAGGCCCCCTTTTCAAAGCCAAATAGCTCACTCTCTAGTAAGTTTTCAGGAATTGCAGCCATATTTATAGCAATGAAAGGTTTATCTTTTCTATTTGAGTTACTGTGTATATATTTTGCAAATACCTCTTTACCTACACCGCTTTGACCAAGAAGCATAACACTAGCATCTGTTAGTGAGGCTTTGTAAGCTATTTTTTTTGCAATACTTAAGCTTTTTGATTCACCAACAAAAGGTTCACTATCTTTAGGTTTTTTTGTTCTATTGGTCTGTTTTGTTTTTATGACATTTTGTACTTTTTGACTGCGCTTAATTGCTACAATTAGTGTCTCAATCTCAAATGGTTTAAGTAAGAAATCTTTGACACCAAGTTGAATAGAATCAATAGCGCGCTGAAGTGTTGCGTTTCCTGTCATAATTATAACTTCGAATTTTCCATCAAGCTCTTTAACAAACTCAATGCCATCCATTCCAGGCATATTTATATCTGTTACAACAAGCTCAAATGTATCGTCAATCTTTTTAAGAGCTTCTTTTGCATTACGAAAGCTTTTAATAGTAAAGTCATCATATTCACTCATAGCAATTTCGAGCGATTTACGCATATTTATATCATCTTCAACGATTGCAATTTTCATTTTATTCCTCTTTATTTAGGATTGAAATGGTAACAGTATTTGAATTAAATTCAACTACTAAAGGAGTTGGTGGAACTTTTATTGTTGTTATACTTTTATTCATATTGTTAATATTGTCTGAGTGGCTTTGCAGATGTACACCATTTTTAAATAAGAACTCTAAAATTCTCTCTTTATTACTCTTCAAGTTATCTTCATCGGTTAGTTTATCATCTATTTCAAGTTCTAAGGAGTTACTTTTAATACCTTTTATTAAAGTCATTGCAGGCGTTATATGAAAGTGTTCGTGAGTTATTTTAGACTTTTGCATCTGCGCACGGTAACTTAAAATCCAAGTTTGTGATAAACTAGCATTAAGCAACAGTGCACTAAAAAGAAGAAAAAGTGTTGTCTTTATTCTTCATCCTCTATATCATCTTCTACTTTTTCCTCTTTAGGACATCTTGAAATACTAGCAACATCATCGCCTTTTACAATGTAAACACCACTTGTATTTCTTCCAGATTTTGAAATTGTCTGCATATCTACTCTAATCATTTTTCCTGATTTTGTAAGTGCCATCATGTCCATGTTCTCATCTACCATAACACAACCAACAATTGTGGAACCTGTTTTATTATTTAGTTTAAGAGCAATAACACCAGAACCACCTCTATTTGTAAGTCTATACTCTCCAGCAGTTGTACGTTTACCAATACCTTTTTCACTAATTGTTAGAATCTCTTGCTCATCGTTATCGATAATGTTAGCATCTACTACATAGTCACCATCTTTTTTGAACTTAATTCCTCTAACACCTCTAGTAGATCGTCCTTGATCTCTTGTTTTATCAATATCAAATTTAATACATTGAGCATATTTTGTGACAATAAATAGATATTTAGTATTTTCATTTGCAATTTGCGCAGTTACAAGAGCATCATCATCATCTAAAACAATTGCTTTTACTCCATTGTTTCTAACATTGCTAAACTCTTTTAGATTTGTTCTTTTAACAACTCCATTTTTTGTAAAGAAAGTTAAAGATTTCTCTTCTGCGAAATCAGTAGTAGGTAAAATTGCTCTAATCTTCTCACCATCTTCTAAATTAAGCAGATTAACTACTGCTTTTCCTTTTGCTGTACGAGATGCTTCAGGTATACGATAAACTTTTAACCAGTGAAGTTTCCCAAAATCTGTGATGAAAAGTAGAGTGTCATGAGTATTACAAGTAAAGAAGTTCTCTATAAAGTCATCTTCATATATTGTAACAGCAGTTTTACCTTTTCCGCCACGTTTTTGTTTTTCATATGAGCTTAGAGGAACACGTTTGATGTAACCACGGTGTGAAATTGTAACAACCATAGGTGTATTTGGTATTAAATCTTCTATATCTATATCATCATATGAATCTTCAATATCAGTGCGACGATCATTTTTAAATTTTACTTTCTGTTCTTCTAACTCATCTTTGATAATCCCTTTTAAAATATCTTCACTCTGTAAGATACTCTCAAGGTATTCAATAAGTTTTTTAAGTTCAGCAAGTTCATTCTCTAGTTTTTCACGCTCTAATCCTGTAAGCTTTTGAAGACGCATGTCCAAAATAGCTTGTGCTTGAATTTGAGAAAAATTGAATGTCTCCATAAGTCCAGTACGAGCTTCATCTGTATTTTGACTAGCTTTAATTAGTGCAATAACTTCATCTATATTATCTAGGGCTTTTTGAAGACCCTCTAAAATATGAGCACGTGCACGAGCTTTTTCAACATCAAATATAGTACGTCTAATAATTACAGTTTTACGGTGAGATATGAATTGAACTAAAATCTCTTTTAAATTAAAGACTTTTGGCTCTTGGTTTGTAATTGCAAGTAAAATAATTCCAAATGTTGTCTGCATATTTGTAGATTTAAAAAGATTATTTAAAACTATTTCACTCATTGAATCACGTTTAAGCTCTATTACAACACGTATACCATCACGATCTGACTCATCTCTAATGTCTGAAATACCATCAAGGCTCTTGTCTCTAACTAGTGCTGCAATTTGTTCTATTAAACGAGACTTATTTACTTGGTAAGGCAGTTCATCTATGATGATGATGTCTTTATTACCTTTTCTCTCAATATGTGTCTTAGCACGTACTTTTATACGTCCACGACCAGTATTGTAAGCATCTACAATACCTTGACGCCCATAAATCGTTCCACCAGTTGGAAAATCAGGAGCTTTTACATGTTCCATTAAATCACTGATAGTAGATTCAGGATTATCTACTAAAAGAGTTGTAGCATCTATGATTTCACCTAAGTTATGTGGTGGAATATTTGTTGCCATACCGACCGCGATACCACCACTACCATTAATGAGTAGATTAGGAATTCTAGTTGGAAGGACATCTGGTTCACTCATTGAATCATCATAGTTAGGGATGAAGTCAACAGTGTCTTTTTCTAAATCACTAAGAAGAGCTTCTGAATAAGAGGTCATTCTAGCTTCTGTATAACGCATAGCTGCTGCGTTATCACCATCTACAGAACCAAAGTTTCCTTGTCCATCGATTAGTTCTGCACGCATAGAAAATGGCTGAGCCATTCTAACAAGAGCGTCATAAACAGAAGTGTCACCGTGTGGATGGTACTTACCAATAACATCACCGACAATACGCGCACTTTTTTTGTAAGGTGATCTATGGCTAAGATTAAGTTCATTCATTGCGTACAATATACGTCTGTGTACAGGCTTCAGGCCATCCCTAACATCAGGCAATGCACGCCCAATTATTACACTCATAGAGTAATCAAGATAACTCTTTGATACGCTTTTTTCAATGTTTATATTTTGAATATCTTGTGACTGGTCAAACAAATCGCTCATTTATACCCTTACAATATGTTATTAATTGATGCGATTATATCGAATATTTGATAAATTTCATAGTGATTAAAATTTAATCAGTTAACTAGTTAAAAAGGTATATAAATATTGTTAAACTGTCACCGTTAAAACTAAATTTCAAAGGGGCACATGTGGAAAATTTTGCTGACGTCAAGTATATACTTGATGGATTCTTAATGGTTTTTGCCGGTATTCTAGTAATGTGGATGGCTGCTGGATTTGCAATGTTGGAGGCGGGTCTTACTCGTACTAAAAATAATGCAATAATTTTATTAAAAAATGTTACACTATTTGGGATTGCATCAATTATGTACTATTACATAGGTTATAACATCATGTATGGTAGTGGTAGTGATTTTATGGGTGGTGGAGCTATGCTTAGTGGAATCACTTCAGCTGATTTAGGACATTCAGTTTATGCTGATTTCTTCTTTCAAGTAGTATTTGTTGCAACTGCAGCATCTGTAATTAGTGGTACTATCGCTGAGCGTATGAAGCTTTGGCCATTTTTAATTTTCGTTGTTGTTCTTACAGGTTTAATTTACCCAATTGAAGGTCACTGGACATGGGGTGGAACAGAACTTGGCGGTGTAATCGCTGGATTTAGTGATTTTGCTGGTTCAACAATTGTTCACTCTGTTGGTGGATGGGCTGCTCTTGCTGGTGTTCTTTTATTAGGTGCGCGTAAAGGTAAGTATACAGCTGATGGAAAAGTTAAACCAATTCCTGGTTCATCTATGCCTCTTGCTACTTTAGGTACATTAATCCTATGGATGGGATGGTTTGGTTTCAATGGTGGTTCTCAACTAGCACTTGGAAGTAAAGAGGATATTGATGGTATTGCAAATGTTGTAGCAGCTACCAATATGGCAGCATCTGTTGGTGCAGTTACTGCAGCAATATTAACTCAAATTGTTTACAAAAAAGTGGACTTAACTATGGTGCTTAATGGCGCTCTTGGTGGTCTTGTTGCTGTTACTGCTGGACCAGATCTTGGTATGGTTGCAGCTACTATTGAGGGTATTGTTGCTGCTATCTTAATTATGATTGCTGTTCCATTCTTTGACAAATTACGTCTTGATGATCCAGTTGGAGCTCTTTCTGTTCACTTAGTGAATGGTATTTGGGGAACGTTAGCTGTTGCAATATTTAATCCTGAAGTTACAATGATGGCTCAGATTAAAGGTATTGTTGTAATTGGTATATTTACTTTTGTTACTTCATTCATTGTTTGGTACATCCTTAAAATGGTAATGGGTCTACGTGTAAGTGAAGAAGAAGAGTATGATGGCCTAGATGTTCATGAGTCTGGTATAGAAGCTTACCCTGAGTTTGCAAAAAATCTAAAATAAGAGTAGACTTTTGCCAAAATTGTTGGTGCGTAAAGCTTTTGCGCCAACACAAATATATATAGGATGCAACAAATGAAAAAAATTGAAGCAGTAATAAAGCCTTTTAAACTTGAAGATGTAAAAGATGCGCTGGCAGAAATTGGTGTAACTGGTATGACTGTTAGTGAAGTAAAAGGTTATGGTCGTCAGCAAGGGCATAGCGAATTATATCGTGGTGCTGAATATGTTGTTGATTTTTTACCAAAAATTAAAATTGAACTAGTAGTTTC
>Ga0316202_10000237_pt1 | contig 76361 bp, 48 predicted proteins | sample 3monrhotite_MG_FD_204934 | JGI IMG/M metagenome (GOLD analysis project Ga0316202, IMG submission 204934) | Microbial mat bacterial communities from mineral coupon in-situ incubated in ocean water Damariscotta River, Maine, United States -... | ecosystem: Environmental > Aquatic > Marine >...
TCGACGCGGCTCTCGCGGAGCTGGGCCTCGTCAATCCCGAAGCGCTCGAGCTCGTCCGCGGGGAGGTAGATCCGATCCCGCTCGACGTCCTCGCGGACGTCACGGATCACGTTCGTGAGCTGCATGGCCAGGCCCAAGTCGACGCCTAGGGTCCGGACCTCGGCCTCGGGCCCGCGATATCCGAACACCTCAAGGCAGGCCAAGCCGACGGCAGAGGCCACGTGGTAGCAGTAGTCGCGCAGCTCCTCCCAGTTGGCGTAGCGAGCCTTGATCAGGTCCTGCTCGCAGCCTATGGCCACCAGGTCCAAGTCGAGGCGCTGGATCCCGAAGCGCTGCGCCGTGTCGGCTAGGGCGAGCATCAGCGGGTCGATCTCGGGGTTCGGTGGAGCCGGGTCCTGGCGCGCGTCGCCGCTGAGCGGCAGCGCCTGATGCAGCCGCAGGCGGAGATCCGCCAGGAGGCTAGCCCGCTCGACGGTCTCCAGCCCGTCGTCGTCGGCGAAGTCGTCCGCGACGCGGCAGTAAGCGTAGATCGCCTCCAGCCCTCGTCGCCGAGCCGGCGGGAGGAGCATGAAGGAGTAAATGAAGTTCTTGGCCCGCGCCGCCACGATCTCGTGGCAGTGCGCATAGGCAGCCTCCAGCTCAAGATCTTCAGGAGTTCGAGCCATGGGTCCTACTTCGTAAGGCGCCAACGCAGTCTGCAAAAGAAGTCCTCCGCCGACGCCGCGAGAGATCAAGGGTCGAGCCCAGCGAGCGGCGAGTTCAACTCGCCGAAGCCTCGATCGGCTGGTCCCAACCAACCAACCCCCCACGAGATCAACACCCTCCCGCTAAGCGCGAGAACCGTCGCAGACACGAGCAAGATAGGGGGTCGCAGGTCTCCCAACCAACCCCCCACGAGATCAAGACCCTCCCGCTCAGCGCGAGAAGCGTCGCAGACACGAGCGGAAATGAATCTCCGCAGCCAAGATAGGGGGTCTGGGGGGTCGCAGACCCCCCAGCAAAAGAGCCCTACCCCTCCCTACTCGACCGTCCAGGTGTTGGCGCCAGAGCGGTAGAGCTCCGCGAGGCCAGAGCCCTTGGACTGCTCCTTGGCCTGGGCGACCTGGTTCATGAGCGCCTCGTCGTAGGGCTGAGCCTCGACCTGGCGGAAGATCCCGACCGGAAGGGGGTCGGTGAACTCGGTCAGGAGGTTGGCGAGGACGCCGCTCTCGCTCGTCGAGTCGTGGACGAACACGTCGGCGGGGGCCTCGTCGCCCTCCCAGCTCGTGGTCTCGAGGGCGAGGCCGTTGAGCTTGAGGCCCTGGTTCTTGCCCGAGCCATAGACCATGGGTTGGCCGTCCTCGAGGAAGAGGACTCGATCCTTGCGGACCTTTTTGGCCACGTTCTCGGTCCAGGCTCCGTCGTTGAAGATCGGGCAGTTCTGGAGGATCTCGATGAACGAGACGCCCTTGTGCGCCGAGGCGGCCTTGAAGATCGCCTGCATGTGCTTGATGTCGGTGTCGTAGGTCCGCGCCACGAAGGTCGCCCCGCTCGCAAGGGCGAAGCGGAGCGGGTTGAGCGGAGTGTCCAGCGAGCCCAGGGGCGTCGACTTGGTGACCTTGCCGACCTCGGACGTGGGCGAATACTGACCCTTGGTCAGGCCGTAGATCTTGTTGTTGAACAAGAGAATGTTCACGTCCAGGTTGCGCCGGATCACGTGCAGGAGGTGGTTGCCTCCAATGCTCAGTCCGTCGCCGTCGCCCGTCACCAGCCAGACCATGAGGTCAGGGTTGGTGCACTTGAGACCCGTCGCGAAGGCCGGGGCGCGCCCGTGGATCGTGTGGAACCCGTAGGTGTTCATGTAGTAGGGGAAGCGGCTTGAGCAGCCGATTCCACTCACGAACGCGATCTTCTCCTTGGGGACGCCCAGGTCGGGCATCGTCCGCTGGATCGCGTTCAGGATCGCGTAGTCGCCACAGCCGGGACACCAGCGGACGTCTTGATCGGACTCGAAGTCCTTCTTCTTGAGCTGAACGACAGCGCTAGTCACCGAGCACCTCCGTGAACTTCGAGACGAGTTCGGCGACCTGGAAGGGTCGTCCGTGGACCTTGGGATAACTGATCGCGTCGACCATGAACTCGGCCCGGATCAGCATGCAGAGCTGACCCATGTTGAGCTCAGGGACGATCACCTTCTTGAAGCGCTTGAGGGCGCCCGCGAAGTTCTTCGGGAAGGGGTTCAGGTAGCGGAGGTGACAGATCGTGACCTCCTTGCCTTGGGCCTTCAGCTCCTCGGCCGCGGTCAGGACCGCGCCGTAGGTGCCACCCCAGCTCACGACGAGGAGCTCGCCTGAGTCGGGGCCGATCAGCTCGGCGTCGGGGACGACCATGCGCTGGATCTTCTCGGCGCGCAGCTCGCACATGTGGTGGTGGTTCTGCGGGTCATAGGAAATGTGTCCCGTGACGTCCCACTTCTCGAGGCCGCCGATCCGGTGCTCGAGGCCCGGAGTGCCTGGGATCGCCCAAGGGCGGGCCAGGGTCTCGGGGTCGTGCTGGTAGCCGTTCAGGACGCCGTCGGGGCCGTTGCCCTCGGTCATGAACTCGACCTTGATCTCGGGAATGTCGTCCGGATTCGGCAGCTTCCATGGCTCGGCGCCGTTGGCCAGATAGCCGTCGGTCAGAATGAAGACCGGGCACATGTGCGTCAGCGCGAGGCGGCAAGCCTCGATCGCCATCGTGAAGCACTCGCCAGGGGTGGCAGGCGCCACGATCCCGCAAGGCGACTCGCCGTTGCGACCGAACATCGCTTGCAGGAGGTCAGCCTGCTCGGTCTTGGTCGGCATTCCCGTGCTGGGCCCAGCGCGCTGAACGTTCACGATCACGAGGGGCAGCTCGGTCATGACCGCGAGGCCGATCGCCTCAGCCTTGAGCGCGACGCCAGGGCCGCTGGTGCCGGTGATCGCGAGGGCGCCGCCGAAGGCCGCGCCGATCGCGGCGCAGACGGCTGCGATCTCGTCCTCGGCCTGGAAGGTCCGCACGTCGAGGTGCTTGTGCTGGCTCAGGTGGTGGAGGACGTCGCTGGCGGGCGTGATCGGGTAGCTCCCATAGAAGAGGGGGATCCCGGCCTTGACTGCCGCCGTGGTGAGGCCCAGGGCGAGGGCCTCGTTGCCCATCACCTGGCGGTATTCGCCGGCAGGGAGGTGGGTCGCCGCGGGCACTTGGTAGTGGCTGGTGAAGACCTCGGTCGTGTCGGCGAAGTGGAAGCCAGCCTTGAGCGCCCGGTGATTCGCGTCGACGAGGACGGGCTTCTTGGCGAACTTCTGCTCGAGCCACTTGAGGGTCGGCTCGAGGGGCCGGTCGTAGAGCCAATACATGACGCCGAGGGCGAAGAGGTTCTTGCAGCGGTCCTTGGAGCCCGAGTCGATCTCGACCTCCTTGAGGGCCTCGCGCGTGAGCGTCGTGATCGGCTGCTTGACGAGGCGGTAGGCCTTCAGCGAGCCGTCCTCGAGGGGGTTCTCGGCGTATCCAGCCTTCTTGAGGTTGGGGCCCGTGAACGCGTCCTCGTTGACGAGGATCGTCGCGCCTTCAGGGAGGTCGCCCAGGTTGACCTTGAGCGCGGCCGGGTTCATGGCCACCAGCACGTCGGGCGCATCACCAGGCGTGCGAATGTTCACGCTCCCGAACTGGATCTGGAAGCCCGAGACACCAGGCAGTGTTCCGGCGGGCGCGCGGATCTCAGCCGGGAAGTCCGGGAAGGTGCTGACGTCGTTGCCGATGATCGCCGACGTCGTCGTGAACTGAGTGCCGGTCAGCTGCATTCCGTCGCCCGAGTCGCCGGCGAAGCGAATCGTGACGCGATCGCGCGAAGTGTGCGCGTCGGGTGCTGCGGTCGTCATAAGGTCCTCTCGGGCGGGGAGAATGCCCTCTCCCCTAGGGGCCGAGAGGATACGTCAGGGGCCTGACTGAAGCCAGAAGGCATGTGGACTTCGGGAGCCAAGTTAGAGGCCTGGAGATGGCCCTCTCGACTGCCTCCGGCCCTCTCGCCGACCCCGATCCGGATCAACCCGCCAAGAGGTGGAGCTCGCGGGCCACGAGCAACGATGGCACCGAGGAGCCCCACCGAGCCCTGAGATGAGGGAAATCCGCTCGGCGACGGACTCTTAGAGCGACCCCTCTCCGCAGGCGGTCTCGCTTGGCTCCGCTAGGCCTGGCGATTGATCCCTGTTGCCGCCAGGCCTCGACCCCGCTCGCGCGCAGGCCCACCAGCGTCTAAGAAGGGGGCGTGACAGAACTCTTCTTCGGCCCCTATCGCGTCCTGGATAGCCTCGGACGCGGGGCCGCTGGAGAGGTGTTTCGCGCCCAGGCTCCCACAGGCGAAGAGGTGGCGGTCAAGGTCCTGACCCGCAGACTGACCCCCGAGGTGCGAGCGCGCTTCGACCGAGAGCGCGCTCTCTTGGCGGCGCTCCCGGACGCTGTGGGGTGTGTGAGCTTCCTCGACGCCGGAGAGGGCCCTCATGGCCCTTACCTCGTAATGCCCCTCCTCCATGGCGGCTCACTGCGCGATCGATTCGTGCGCGAGGGCCGCTTGGAGGTCGAAGAGGCTCTGGATATCGGGCACCAGCTCGCGACGGCGCTGGCTGAGATCCACCGGCGCGAAATCGTCCACCGAGACCTCAAGCCCAGCAACGTCCTCTTCGACCGGCTCGGGGAGGTTCGAGTCGCCGACCTGGGCCTAGCCAAGGTCCTCCACGGAGGGGGAGGGGACTCGCTCAGCCAAACCGGCGCGCTCCGCGGAACCCTCGGCTACATGCCGCCGGAGCAAATGCGCGACGCGAAGCGCGCGGGGACGCAAGCCGACGTGTTCGCCTGGGGAGCGATCCTCTACGAGGCCTTGGCTGGACGCCCGGCCTATGGCGGAGGCGCGCCCTTAGAGGCGATCGCGGACGTCGAAGCGGGGCGCTTCGTCCCCCTCCGTGAAGAGCGGCCCGAGGTGACCCCCGAGGTCGCGAAGTTGGTCGAGGACTGCCTCGCAGGCGACCCCAGCCAGCGTCCTCGCGACGGCCACGAGCTGCAGAGCGCGCTGGAGAGCGCGTGCGCCGGGCCCAACCGACGCAGCTCCTCTGTCGGGCTCGGTCTCGGACTCAGCCTCGCGGTCCTCGTGCTGGGAGTTGGCCTCGGCGTGGGCCTCGCCTCCTCCCTAGGGCCCGCACCGACGCCGGAGGCAGCGACTGGTCCCACGACGACGCCAGCTCCAGAGACACCGACTCCAGTCACACCTGCGCCAGCACCTCGTTCCTCGCCCTCGCCCTCGCCCTCGCCCCGCTCGACCTCGTCCCCCGAAGACACCCCCTCCAGGCCCGCCTTGAGAGGGGAGGCCGTCGCGACTGGAATGCTGGGGAGCCAGGTGGGGCGCCACCTCAGCCCCGCGACCGACGTCGCGTGGGACGCGAGCGGTGAGACCCTAGCCAGCGTCGACCTCGGCGGAGTCATGCGCCTCTGGGACCCAGAGACTGGGGCCCCAGGGGATAGCTTTGACTTCGCCGGGAGCCCTCTCCACTCGGTTGAGCTCCACCCTTCCGGCGACTGGGCCGTCGTCGCCGGCGAGCGCGGACTGGCCTTCGTGTCCCTGCACCCGAAGCGTGGAGGGAGCGGATTCCCCGGGCAGGGCAGGTGCTTGGCGGCGGCGATCGTTGGGGACCAAGCGGTCGCGACGGCGCTCGGAGGCGACCTCTGCCTCTTCGAGGTGCCTTCACGCCGTCTGCTCTGGCGGAAGCCGAACGCGCACCCCGACGAAGGCGGAGTCGTGAGCGCGATCCGCTACTCGCCCGCGCGCCGAGAGATCGTGACGGGCCAACGGAGCGTCAAGGTCTGGTCGCAGGAAGGAGACCTGCTCCGCAGCTACCCGGCCCTCTCGCCCAAGCACGTCGTCGATGACCTCGCCCTGACGCCCTCCGGTGACAAAATCTACGCAGCCACGCACGAGCCAGGCCTCTTCGTCCTCGACCGAGGAGGCTCGGGCCCTCCCGAGAGGCTGGCCTCAAAGCGACTCCCGACGAGCCGCGCGCGGTCCCTCGCGATCGCCCCCGACGGATCCGTCCTAAGCGGACACCAAAACGGCGCCCTGCTCCAACGCAGCCCCGGCGGAGAGCGTCTACTCGGGAGACACTCGAGCTGGATTCACGGGCTTCGCCTCGGTCCCCGAGGCCTCGTGGCGACGGCGAGCAACGACCGCACCGTAGCGGTGTTTAGCCTCGCGGAGGGGAGACCGATCTGGCAAGCCAGCGGCCACCGGGGAGTCCGCGGCGCCTCCGGGCTCATGAGCTCGGGGTCTGAGGTCTACAGCAGCGGGAGCGACGGAGTTCGCATCTGGAGCCTGGCGACGGGAGCGCAGACCAAGCACCTCCCGAGCCAGGCCCGTCGCCTGGGCGGAGTCCCGAACGTCCTCGTCCTCTCGCCCGACGGTCGCCTCTTGGTGCGTTCAACTCCTCGCGGCCTCGCGATCACGCGCCTCGAGAAAGGTCAGACCTCACTCTGGACTCCCCCCGGAACTCAGAGGTTGACCGGGGTGGCCTTCGCCAAAGCGCGCCTGCTCCACATCACGCTCGACTCTGGCAAGTCGCTCTTCATGGGCGTGGAGGATCCCGGGGCTTCCTCTTCCCAGGAGCCTTCGCCACGACTCAGAGGGCAGTCGGGCTGGCTCGCGCTGCGCTATCTGCGCTCGGAGAGCGCTTTTCTTGTGGTCCACTCGGATCGGATCGAGCTCAGCTCGGCCAGCGGCTCGAGCGAGATCCTCCGGCTCCCCTTCGCTGCAGACCGAGCGAACTTCGACCGCAAGGGCGTGGCATGGGTCGCGGCTGAGAACCGCTTCCTAGGCGTGGTCAGCCGTGGACCCCAACGAGCTGCCTGGTCGGTTGACCTCACCCCCCTCCTCCCGATCCTCGACGGCAACCCCAGCCTCGGCCCGCGCCAGCGCTTCGTGGCCTTCAAGATCCGCGGCGAGAAGGTCGGTGTCTTCAATTGCTCCGACCCCGAGAAGCTCCGCCGCTTCGTGAGGCTGAGCCTCCCGCCCGGTCACAAGGCGACTTCGCTCGACTGGAGCGACGCTGGCGAGCTCTTGATCGCGACCAACCTAGGCCCGATCCTGCGCTATCGGCTGCGTTGAGCCTCTAGGCTCTCGAGGGTGCAGTCCCATGGGAGGTCGCCGAAGGGCTCGCGGTAGGACTTCACGACGCCAGCGCTGTCGACCGCGAACCAGCGAGCGGCGAGCTCCCCTGGATCCTTGGGGGAGGCCGTCGCGATCCAGTCTTGGGTGGGGTTCGTCCCCGAGACCTGGACTCGGAACTCGAACCCAGCCGGCAGCCGATACCTGCGAGTCCCCCTCGCGAGGAGCGCGTTTAGATCGGCGGAGAACTCACCCGAGGGGCTGGCCTTCCTGTGCAGGCCCTGCGCTTGGGCGATCTCAGCGAGGGCGGCGCGCGCTGAGTTGTGGCGAGCGACCCAACTTCCCTGGCTTGATCCAGAGTCGAGGTCGAGCCTCGCAGGCGAGCGCTGCTTCTTCGGCCGCTGTGGCGAGCGCTCGTGCTGGCGACGTTGGCGAGCCTCGCGCCGACGTCGCTTCGCTCGCCGCTCGTCCCTAGCCTTAGCGTCAGCCCTCCGGCGCGCTTGGAACTCGCTTCTCACTCGCTTGTCCTCTTCGCTCCGCAGCTCCAGTCGCCGCTGCTCGGCGCGGCCGCGACGCGTTTCGTCGAGGCCTTCGCCCACGAAGTGCGGAATCGAGATCGGAAGCAGGAGCAGATCTATGGCCAGGGAGGGGACGAAATCGAAGATCATGAAGGGCCACACGAAGGGGCGAATGTCGCCCAAGCCCACCGAGCCCGAGGCCAAGGCGTAGGGCTGCCTCGTCCGCTGCTGTACGAAGTACTTGTCCCCAGCCATGATGTTGATCCAGCCACGCGTTCCACCAAAGAACCTCGGGGCCTCGACGATCGCCATGCACCCGCTCGATGAGAGGAGACAGCTCCCCAGGAGGAGCGTTGCGAAGAGACGTTGCGGTCGATGTTTCATAGAGGTCGGTCGCTTAGGAAGGGGCTCGAGGATCTTTTGGTCGTGAGAGGTCGATTCCATTGGAAATCGTCAGCCTTTGCTGACGACTCCTCGCAGCCCACCGGAGGTCAGCTTAGCGAGGGCCGCGACGACGACGGGCAGCGGCGTGTTGGGGGGATAGGCGATGTACTTGGGCTCCCAGACGGGCTTGAAGCGCTCCTTGAACTCTCGCAAGCCTTGGAAGTTGTAGAACTCCTCGCCGTGGGAGTAGAGGAAGTTGCCGAACTTTCCCCAGAGCGGCGCGTTGGCGCGGTCCTCGAGCCCTGAGAAGGGCGCCATCCCGAGGTTGAACCAGCGATAGCCCTGCTCCTTGCCGTGAAGCATCAGCTCCAGGAAGAGGTAGTTCATTGTCCCTGCGGGACCGTCGGGGCGATAGCGCATCAAGTCGACCGAGGTCTCGCTCTGCTGGCCCGAGGCCCACACGTTGGCGAAGGCCAAGATCCGCCCCTCGTGACGGACGAGCGCCAGAGGGAAGCGCGCTAGGTAGTCGGCGTCGAAGAACCCGAGCGAGAAGCCCTTCTCCTTGGTCTTCTTGTCCGCCAGCCAGGCGTCGGAGATCTCCTTCAGCTCGGCCAAGTGCTCATGGGAGCTCCCGGCTGGCAAGACCTCGAAGGTCCAGCCAGCTCGCTCAGCAGCGTTGCGGACCTTCCGCTGCCGCTTCCCGGCCTTGCCCTTGAGGGTGAACTCGCCGAGGGGAACCCGCGCCTCCTCACCGAACTTGACGAGCGAGAGCCCGAGGTCGAGGTAGTAGGGGAGGTTCTCGGCGGGGACCTGATAGAAGACCGAGTTGGCCCCGTAGGCGTCGCAGACCTCGCGGAAGCGCCACAGGAGGTCGACCTTGGTCTCTTGGGTCGCGGCCACGGGCTCGCCCATAGAGACCCAAGTTCGCCCTTCGACGGCATACATCACGAACCCCTCGCGCTCCTCGTCGAAGAGAAGCGACTTGTCGCCGAGGAGCGCCAGCCCGGCAGAGGAGGACTCTGAGGTCGCCACGATCGTCGCCGCGGCGTCGAGGTCCGCGACAGCGGTTGGCAAGCTCTTGAGACGCGCAGGGCGCAGCATGCGCGCCGTGAGCACGATCAGGATCGCGCTCGCGCAGGCCAGCGCTGCGCGCAGGGCGCGCGGGGCGTCCGCCCCGAATGTCCACCAGAGACTGTTGTCGTAGGCCACGTGTTGGTAGGCGAATGTCCCCAGCCAGAGCCAACCGCCCAGCATGACCACTACGTTCAGCGCCCACGGCCAAGAGATCGACTGGGAGGTCAGGCGCGAGCGGCGATAGAAGTGACGCCCCTGGGGAAGGAGCGCCACCAGGAGCGCGCTCAGGACGAGCGCCTCCTCCCAGGCGAAGTCCTTGAGGAGCGAGAGCAAGACTCCGGCCACGAGCATGCCCGAGACCATGACGTAGGCCGCGCGCAAGCGACGCTGCAGACCGTGGGCCAGGAGGATCAAGAGCGCGCCCGTCATGACGCTCAAGAAGTGCGAGGTGTCGCTCACGAAGAGGGGCAGGACCTCGTTGACTCGCTCGAGGCGGGAGCGGAGCGCAGGGACCGCGCCGCTCACGAGGAGGACGCCGCCGCCCAGGTAGGCCACAAAAGCGGCCGCGTGGGGGACGAGACCCGGGAACCAGCTCTCGGCCACAGCGGCAGCTTTGCCCAAGCCCTCGCGGCGCCGACGCAGCTCATGCCCGCCGAGGAGGAGGACAGCGGCGACCAAGGGGCAGAGGTAGTAGACGACTCTGAACGCGACCAGAGCGCCCAGGACCTGGGCCGGATCGAGCGCGGGCGTCAGAGCCGCCAGGACCACGGCCTCGAACACGCCCACGCCGCCGGGGACGTGACTCACGATCCCCGCCACCATGGCTATGACGAACACGGTCAGGACCAGCAGGAAGCTCACGCCCGGGGCCGAGGGGAGGAGGAGAAAGAAGATCAACGAGCTCAGGATCCAGTCCGTCGCGGAGAAGGCGACCTGCCCTAGAGCCAAGTGAAGCGGCGGGAGGGGCAGCTCCCAGCTGCGAATCCGAAGCGGCTTCCCCCGCTTGGCGAAGAAGAGATACGCCGTCACGAGGCCGAGGCAGAGGACGCCGATCGGTCGCCAGGAGAGCGCAGGGAGTTGGGGCAGGGCCGGGATCTGTTGCGGGGCCAGGAGGAAGATCAGACCCGCCACGGTCAGGAGTCCTGTCCAGAGCGTTAGCCCGCAGAGGAAGACGACACGCGCGATCTGCTTAGCGCTCAGGCCGTAGCCGGTGTAGACGCGATACCTGGCGGCGCCGGCTCCTAGGAACGAGAGCCCGACCACGTTCGTAAACACGTAGCCGACGAAGGAGGCGAAGGCGATCCGCCGGTAGGGGAGAGGCTGCTTGATCGTCTTGAGCGCCAAGAAGTCGTAGCCCGAGAGGACGACGTAGTTGAGAGCCGTGAGCCCGAGTGCGGCTGCCAGGCTCCAGCCAGGGATCCCGGACAGGCCGGCCTGGAGATCGGCGTAGCTGAAGCCCTTGAGGGTCCGCGTCAAGGCCCAGAGAGCGGCGGCGAAGAGGAACACGACGAGCGCAGGGCCGGCGAGCTTGACCAGAGTGTCCTTGAGGTTCGTGGGCGCGGGCTCTTGGCTAGGCGAGGTAGGGATCGCCGACTGGGTGGGCGCGCTCACTTGACGTCCTCGACGACGAGCTTTCCGCCGCGGCGCACGCAGTCCCGCGCCACCAAGAAGGGCTGCAGCGACTCGTAGACCTGGCCTGTGGCGTCGACGGCGAAGTAGGTCCAGCCGGTCTCGCCGGGGTCGATCGGGGTGGCGGTCACGATCCACTGGAGGCTCGGAGCGATCAGCGAGCGCGAGAGGCGAAAGCGATAGCCCTCGCTCTCTTCTCTGAGTCCTTCGCGGACCTTTCTCAGCTCGTCGAAGGTCTCTGCGTAGTCGGCCCAGCGGTCCTCGTCGGCGTCAGTCAGCTTGAAGGTTCGCTGGGCGAGAGCGATCTCGCGCAACGTCGCGATCGCGTGGTCTTCGTTGTCGCCTTGAGGGTCGGCCTCGACGCGCTTCGGCTCGCTCGAGCCGACGTGACGGACGATCGTGTAGGGGATCGAGACCGGCAAGAAAGCGAGGTCGAGGGCGAGGGAGGGAAAGAAGTCGAGCAGGGCGAAGGGGATCGCGATCGCGTGGAGGCCCATGGTCCCTGAGGCCAAGCGGTAGGTCTCTTGGCGCTGGCCGACTGCGAGGTAGTTCTCGTTCGCCATGATCCCGGCGAGGGAGCGTGTCCCTCCGAAGAAGCGCGGGACGTTGTGGATCGCAGCGCAGCCTCCTGAGCTCAGGACGAGGGCGGCGAGGAAGAGACGAGGCAGTGCTTTCATGGGACTCCCGGCTTGGTCCCAGTGCCTGAGCACGGAAGGAACCATGCGCAGCGCGCCTGCCATGAGGGCCTCTAAGGTCTTTGCTTCTAGCTGCTTAGCAGGAGAAGGCTCCCAGCGGAGGCGCCAGGTTGCGACGCACTGTGTCAAGGACTCGACGTCAGCCTCGGGAGCGGCCGGGGGATGGCAGGGGGTCGCCGTAAGCTCTCGCCAACCCGGCGGCAGCTCGGGTGGAGGTTCTGTGTCCAAGCCCCCCAGGCTCTTTCTCTTCGATGGCTCCGCGCTCACCTACCGGAGCCACTTCGCCTTCATTCGCAACCCGCTCAAGAACCGGGCAGGGCTGAACACCTCGGCGGCCTTCGGCTTCACGCGCGAGCTCTTGCGGATCCTCGACGCGGAGGCGCCGGAGCGAGTGGCCGTGGTGTTCGACGTCAGCGGGAAGACCTTCCGCCACGAGCGCTACGCCGACTACAAGGCCACGCGCCAGCAAATGCCCGACGAGATGGTCGAGTGCTTGCCCTACGTGGATCGAATCGTGGACGGCCTCGGGATCAGCCGCCTCGGGGTCGAGGGCTTCGAGGCAGACGACGTGATCGGGACTCTGGCCAAGCGGGGCGCAGCCGAGGGTTACGAGGTCTTCCTCGTCTCGGGGGACAAGGACTTCTGTCAGCTCGTGACGGACAAGGTCAAGATCTACAACCCCTACAAGGTAGGAGTCCGCGGGGTCGAGATCCTCGACCCTGCCGGCGTCGAGCAACGCCACGGGATCCCGCCCGAGCGCTTCAGGGACTACCTGGCCCTGGTCGGAGACAGCTCGGACAACGTGCCTGGGGTCCCGAGCGTCGGCCCCAAGCGGGCGCTCGAAATCCTGGGCCAGTTCGGCGACCTCGATCAGGCCCTCGCCAACCCCAGCGAGTTCCCTCGCAAGGGGATCGCCCAGAAGCTGACGGAGTTCAAGGACCAAGCCCTCCTCAGCCGGGAGCTGGTGACCATCGACCAGGACATGGACCTCGACGTGTCCATAGACGACCTCGTGCCCTCAGAGCCCGACAAGAGCGCCCTGAACCTCCTCTTCGCCGAGCTCGAGTTCCGTGAGTTCTCAGGCCGGTTCACGGTCGAGCTGAGCACAGATCCCCACAGCTGGAAGCGAATCACGGGCGAGGAGCTCCCTGGCCTGATCAAGGAGCTCCGCGCGGCCGGCGAGTTCGTGTTCGACCTCGAGACCACGAGCCTCAACCCACGCGAGGCTGAGATCGTGGGGATCGCCTTTAGCCATACGCCCGGCGAGGCCTTCTACATAGCGGCCGAGGAGAGCCTCGGCCAGAGCGCCTTCGAGCTCTTCCCCGTCGAGCTCGACATGAAGGCCCACCTCGAGCAGCTAAGGCCCCTCTTCGCTGACCCCAGCGTCAAGAAGGGCGGTCAGAACGTGAAATACGACGTGGCCGTCCTCGAGCGACAGGGAGTCCAGGTCAAGGGGATCGGGTTCGACACGATGCTCGAGAGCTACGTCTTGGATCCGGCCGCGGTCAGCCACGGTCTGGACGCCTTGACGCTCCGCTACCTCGGCTACAAGAAGATCGCGACCCGCGAGGTGATCGGGAGCGGGGCCAAGCAACGCAACATGCGCGACACCCACGACGACGAGATCTTCCCCTACGCGTCTGAGGACGCTGACATGACCTGTCGGCTCCACCACCTGTTCCGCGACAAGCTGGCTCAAGACCCCGAGCGAGAGCGCCTCTACCGCGAGGTCGAGCTCCCCCTCCTGCCCGTGCTCTTGGCCATGGAGACGAGAGGGGTCGCCATCGACACCAAGGCCCTCGAGGCCACGGGTAAGGAGTTCAAGACGCGCCTGGCGGCCCTCGCCGAGCAAGCCTTCGAGCTCGCGGGGGAGCACTTCAACCTCGGCTCGCCCAAGCAGGTCGGCCAGATCCTCTACGAGAAGCTGCGGCTTCAAGAGGAGGCTGGGGTCAAGATCAAGAAGACCTTGGGCGGCGCGCGCTCGACCAACCACGAGGCCCTCCAGGCCCTGGCCGAGGTCCACGAGCTGCCGCGAGTGATCTTGGCTCACCGGGCCCTCGACAAGCTCCTGGGGACCTACGTCGAGGCCCTCCCCAAGCTGATCAACGCCGACACGGGCCGGGTCCATACGAGCTTCAACCAGGCCGTGGCCTCGACGGGTCGCCTGAGCAGCTCCGACCCCAACCTCCAGAACATTCCGATCCGGAGCGAGGAGGGGCGTCGGATCCGCGCGGCCTTCGTGGCCAGCGAGCCAGGCTGGCAGATCCTCTCGGCCGACTACTCCCAGGTCGAGCTCCGGGTCCTGGCGCACCTCTCCGAGGACGAGGCTCTCTGTGACGCCTTCCACGCCGGGCACGACGTCCACCGCGCCACCGCCTCGCGAGTGTTCGAGGTCCCCTTCGACGAGGTGACCTCTGAGCAGCGCGGGCGCGCCAAGGCCATCAACTTCGGCCTGGTCTACGGCATGGGGCGCAACCGCCTGGCCCAGGACACAGGCTTGAGCCCTGACGAGGCGGGGGTGTTCATTGAGAACTACTTCGCCAGCTACCCCAAGATCAAGGGCTACCTGGACGGGAGCGTGGCCCACGCCCGGGAGCACGGCTGGGTCTCGACGATCCTCGGCCGCCAAAGAAACCTGGACTCGATCCGCTCCTCGCGTCGGGTCGAGCGCGCCAACGCCGAGCGCGTCGCGCTCAACTCACCGATCCAAGGGTCCGCGGCCGACATTATGAAGCTGGCCATGCTCCGCGTCGCCGAGCGCCTCGAGCGCGAGCAGCTCCGCGCGCACCTCTTGCTCCAGGTCCACGACGAGCTCGTGTTGGAGGTCCACCCCGACGACGCCGACGCCCTGGAGGTCTTGGTTCGCGAGGAGATGTCGGGCGCCTACGAGCTGAGCGTCCCCCTCAAGGTGGACGTCGGCCGCGGAGCCAACTGGCTCGAGGCTCACTGAGTCGGTGGACGCCCGCGCGCGATCCGGTCCGCTGCTCTTGTGGGGTGACGTCGGCTTCGACGACTACGCCAGCGGAGAGACCCTCCTCGGCGGGTGTGCCCTGAACGTCGCGCGGGCGGCCCTGGCCCTCCGCCCAGAGTTCGCGATCCAGATCGCGGCCCCCCTGGGTCAAGACGGCGAACCCTTGCGAGCCGAGTTGGCTCGGCTCGGCGCCGACGTGAGCCTCCTCGAGACGCTGCCGGGGCGAACTCCGCGTCAACCAATCCAGCTCGCGCCCGACGGCGAGCGGACCCTGAGCGGCTACCAAGCCGGCGTGCTGGGCGAGGTCCGCGAGCCGAGCGACGCCCTCCGCGAGGCCCTGGCCAAGGCTGGGCTGATCTACGTCCCGGTCTTCGCCCAGACCCTGAGTTGGGCGCAGGCAGCGTGGGAGAGCGGGTCGCCGGTCGCCCTGGACCTGATGGACCTCGACGAGGTCCCCGACGCCTTCCTTCCCCAGGCGGCGAGTCGCTCCTGCCTGCTCTTCATGGGTCTCTCCACGACCCACCCCCGCCTGGCTGAGCTGCGCGAGTTCGCCCGCGGCGGGGCCGCGACCTGGATCGTGACCCTCGGCTCCGAGGGGGCCTGGGCCTGGCGCGGGGAGGAGGAGCTCGCGATCCCCGCCGCACCCGTCCCTGGAGGACGCGTCGTGGACACGACCGGCTGCGGAGACACCTTCGCGGGGACCTTCCTCGTCCAGTGGCGCGCGCAGCTGGAGCTCAGAGAGGTGCTGCTGGCGGCGAGTCTGGCCGCCGCCAGGGCTGCAGCTCAGCTTGGGACCGGACTCGAGAAGCGCGAGTTCTAGACCCCCACCAGAACCAGAGAATCCACTAACGCGCTCGGCTCCCCAGTCGCTCCGCTAGTCAGTCTGTCCGGCCTAGGGCTCAAGCTTGACGACCCGATAGAGAGTCGCCACGTAGAGCCCATTGGAATCGGCTGCTAGAGCTGCGCCGTTGAACCCCAACCGGGTCTGAGTCGTGGGGATCCCGTCGGCTGCCTGTCCGGTGCTACCTGTGCCCGCAAAGGTCACGATTCGGCCACTGCGGGCGCTCACTCGGCGAATCCGGTTGTTCCCGTCGCCCATGTAGAGGTTCCCGGCCCCGTCGAAGGTCAACGCGGACGGGAAGGAGATCTCTGCAGCGGCAGGGAAGCCCCCGTCACCAGAGAACCCTCGGGTGCCTGTGCCTGCGTAGGTGCGAATGACTCCCGTCGCTGCGTCGATCCGCCGAACCCGATCGTTCCCAGCGTCAGCAACGAAGATGTCTCCACCGGAGTTCACTGCTACGTCCAAGGGAGCGTTCAAGAGCGCCTGCTGCGAAGGCTGTCCCTCCCCTCCATAGCCTGCGACGCCGGTCCCGCAGACAGTCGTGATGGTCGTGAGTGAGGCGTCGATCCTCCGAACTCGGTGGTTCCCGCTGTCAGCGATGTAGAGAGCGCCCGCGGAGTCTATGCAGAGCCCCCTGGGTCCGTTGAGAAGAGAGGCCTGAGGGGCCCCGCCGCCCGCGAATCCGGCCGAGGCGATCCTGCCTGCGACCCGAGTAATCACTCCGCTCAAGGCATCGACTCGGCGGACGACGTGATCTCGAGTGTCCGCAATGAACAGATTTCCGCTGGCGTCCACCGCTAGACCGCGAGGTTCGGTCAGGACCGCCTCGCTGGCCGGGCCACCGTCGCCCCGTCCGCCGCCAGCGAAGGGGGTCAACCCACCGCTGCTCAGGTCGAGTCGTCTGACGACGTCGTTCTCGAACAGGAAAAGAGAGTTCCCTCGCAAGTAGATCTGTCGTGGGAAGACAGGTGCTGTCGTGAGCGATCCGCCACCGACCCCGGCCAAGAGCGAAATCACACCCGTCGCGGCTTCGACCCGGCGAACACTGTTGCTCGAAGCCAGATAGATATTGTCGCTCGCGTCCAACTCCAACCCGCTGGCGTTGATCGTAGCGCTCGTCGCTGGTCCTCCGTCCCCCGTCGATCCGAAGCCACCCGTCCCCACAACGGTCGTAATGACGCCCGTCGCGGCGTCGATTCGTCGAACTCGCCCCGAGGACAGGATCAGGAGGTTGCCCCCTGAGTCGAAGGCGAGATCGACGGGGTTTCTCAGCCTGGCCGCGGTAGCCAACCCTGCGTCTCCGCCGTAGACGTTGACCCCATCGCCGGCGACGGTCGAGACAATGCCCGTCGCGGCGTCGATTCGCCGAATCCTCCCCGACTCGGCTACGAATACGTTCCCGCTGAGGTCCAACGCAAGCGCAGCGGGTGACTGAAACTGAGCAGAGGCTGCGGGCCCGCCGTCTCCTGCGCTTCCGTACAGCCCCGTGCCAGCGAATGTCGTAATGATCCCCGTCGCGAAGTCAACTTGGCGAATCCTCTGAGAGGTCGTCTCAAGGATCAGGAGGTCCCCAGAGGGACGCAGGGCTAGACCTCTGGGCCCGATTCCCGCGCTCGTAGCGGGACCACCGTCCCCAGAGCTCAGGGCGTAGCGCCCTATTCCCGCGAAGGTCGAGATCCGACCGGTCCCAGCGTCGACGCGACGCACCCGACCCCCTTGTGCGTCGGCGAGGAGTAGGTTTCCTCCTGCGTCAGTGCAAGCAGCAAAGGGCTGGTAGAGGAAGCTCTCCGAGGCCAGGGCACCGTCGCCAACGCCACCCCCAGCGTAGGTCGTGATCACCCCCCCCGCGTCTACCCGACGGACCCGATCGTTCTCCTCTGCGAGATAGGTAACTCCTCCGTGGTGAGCGACTCCCTTGACTCTGTAAAGGAAGGCCGACTTCGCCTGTCCCCCGTCACCCACGTTTCCAGAGAAGCCCAGGGAGAACCCACCAGCCTCGGTAGAGATGACCCCGCTTCCTGCGGCGATCTTGCGTAAGCGACGGTTGCCGGAGTCGGCCAGCAACACATCCCCCGCGCCGTTGAGGGCTAGACCCAGGGGATCGTTGAGTTGAGCCGCTGCGGCTGGCCCGCCGTCCCCCGAGTAGGCTCCCGTTCCAGTCCCCGCGATGGTGGTTACGGCTTGGCTGCTGCCGTCCACCCGCCGGATCCGATCCCCGAAGGAGACCAGCACGTTGTCGCTCGCGTCGCGTGCTAGACCTGCAGGAATCCCCTCCGCAGGGGTCCCCACCGTAGCGAGGGTCGAGATCAGGCCAGTCGACAAGGAGATCTTCCGCAGGCTCCGCTGGCTGAAGTCGGAGAAGAGAAGGTCCCCACTCGAGTCCACGCAGAGTCCGTTCGGAGAGACCGTGGCCAGGTTGGCAGGGCCGCCATCACCCAGGGGCCCCGAGGTCGACCCGGTCCCCGCCAGGGTCTCAATGAGTCCCGTCGTGAGGAAGACGCGACGAATTCGTCCCCGGCAGGCTATGAAGAGGTCGCCGCTTGGAGAGAAGGTGACCCACGAGGGGTAGCTGAGGCTCGCGTTGACTGCGGGCCCTCCGTCCCCGCTCGACGCAGTAGACCCAGTCCCCGCGACTGTTGAGATGATCCCGGTCGCTGCGTCGATCCGGCGAATCCGTGAACCGTCTGTGACGTAGAGGTTATCGCTGGCGTCAAAGGCTAGTCCTCCGGGGGCCCAGAGGAGCGCGTTGACCGCCAGCCCTCCGTCCCCCCCGAAGCCGCCTTGACCCGTGCCGGCATAGGAGGTGATTAGACCCGTGGCAGCGTCGATCCGTCGAACCCGACGCCCATCTCGATCCGAGACGTACAGGTTGCCTAGAGAGTCGTGAGCCACGTCATAGGGAAAGACCAATCGCGCTCTGATCGCCGCGCCCCCGTCACCAACTCCTCCTGCGAAAGAGGCAACCCGCCACTCGCGATTCGTGACTAAGACGTCCGGAGGATCCAACCCCAGATAGGCTGGGTCAGCGCTAACAGCAGACCCCGTCAGGACGCTCAGCGAGCGGGTTCCGTCGCTGACTCCGTCGTCCACGCCGATCACTCGGACGACCTGCGGAACCAAGGCGTTGCTAGGAGTGAAGGTCACGCTGGAGGGGACCAGCAAGCACTCACTCGTGATCGAGGCGGCTAGGGAGATCGTGACCGCGGCGCTCGGAATCGTAGCGAGCGAGATCGAGAACGAGTCCTCGTCACCTGTCTCGCCCACGAGGAGCCCAGCATTTGAGCTCACGAGGATCCCTGCCACGTCGTCGTCGGTGTTGAGGAGGCCAAGATCGCCCGCGTCGAGCCCGTTGTAGACAGGGTCTGCGCTGATCGCCGGCTGAGTTCGAACCTGGTATGCCTGAACGCCGTCGCTCGCCACATCATCGACGCCCCTGACGGTCGCGACCTGAGGGATCGAGGCGTTCCCAGGCGTAAACACCACGAAGGAGGGGGTCACCACCCCCTCGCTCGGGTCGGAGCTGACGAGATCGACCCGGACCGGCGCCGTTGGCGTCGAGCTCAGCACGATAGCGAAACTCGCCATCCCGCCGGCCTCACTCGTCGTCATGCTCGTAGAAGTCGTGACCGAGATCCCGGCTGAGTCGTCGTCTGTGTTCGTCACGAGCGCATCGGAAGGGTCGAGGCCCTGATACCTAGGATCTGCGCTTTGAGCCGGAGAGGTCACGAGCGCGAAGCTCACATCTCCGTCCGCGACGGGGTCGTCTTGACCCGTCACGAGCACGAGCTGCGGCGTCAGGGCGTTGACGGGGGTGAAGGTCAAGGTCGTCACCGAAGCGAGACCCTCACTGGGATCCGAACTCGAGACGCCAACTCGCACATCTGCGGTCGGAACAGTCCGCAAGGCGAAGGTCAGCGACGCAGAAGAACCGGTCTCAGAAGTCGCTAGAGCGTTCGTGCTGAGCACGATTCCGGCCGCGTCGTCGTCGAGGTTGGTGACGCGCACGTCCGGGGGGTCCAGCCCAGCGAAGGCAGGATCAGCCGAGGTTGCTGGGCTCGTGACCACGAAGAGATCGACGTCTCCGTCATCGAAGAGGTCGTCCACGCCCGTGACCGTCACGATCTGCGGAGTCAGCGGGCCGGTGCTGGAGAAGGTCAAGACCGAGGGGCTGACGGTGGCCTCGCCGGGATTCGTGCTGCTGAGGACGACACTGACGTCAGCCTTGGGACTCGTGGGCGTGTTGAGTTGGAGGCTGAAGGTGGCAGACCCACCACCTTCATTCACCGCGAGCAAAGTCGAAGAGACCACGAATCCGGGAGGAGCAGGTTGGACACCCGGAGGGAGGGGCACGACGGAGAAGACCGCGCTGGTCGCAGCCTGCAGCCCTGGAGCCGTGAACTCGAGTTGGTAGCTCCCAGGCACGATCACGCTCAGGTTGGAAAACACACCCAGCCCTTGTGAGGCGAGGAGACTGGAGCTGCCAGCGAGGGGCGCCCCCCCCAGCAATCCAGCTCTGATCTGCGGAGAGGCTGAGGAGACCCGATTTCCGAAGGAGTCCTGAACCTCGACTTCGACGCCAGGCGAGAGCGCCACGCCGCTCGCCACGACTCCAGGCTGCGTTCGCAGCGCGAGCTTGCTGGCCGCGGCAGGAAGCACCTCGAAGGGCGTGCTTGAGCCGGAATTGGAGCTCGCAGCCGCCGCCCGCAAGGAGAAGCCGCTGCCCGCTCGCGTCAAGACCAGGTCCGAGAAGGTCGCGACTCCCTGCACACAGACGCGAGTCAGGGTCCCTTGCAGCTGGGCCCCGGCCGGGGCTCCCTCGAGGCTGAGCGTCACCGTCAGGGTTTGTCCAGTCGCGACCTGACCGCCGCTGTCGAACACGGCCACCTCCACCGGGGCGAGGGTGGCGCCGGCTTCGATCCTCTGCGGCTGCTGGACGAAGCCGAGGCGGAGGGGCTGGCCGGGGATCGTCCCGCCTCCGCTACCTCCTCCTCCGCAGGCGCCCAGCGCGAACGCGAGCCCGAGCCACAGCGCACCCAGCAGGAGCTGCTCTCGCGAGGTCAGGGTCACGGGTCGATCCGCCGGAGTCGACCGTTCCTCGAGTCGACGATCAAGAGTCGTCCGCTGCTGTCGAAGGCGAGATCCAGGGGGTTGATCTGGGCCAAGGTCGTCGGGATCCCTACGTCGGCGCTGGGCCCGATCCCTCCGTTTCCTGCGTGGGTCGTTATGTAGCGAGTCAGCGCGTCGACTCGCCGGACACGCTGCTGGCTGGCGTCCGCGATGTAGAGGTTTCCCGCCCCGTCGAAGGCGAGGCCGCTGGGCAAGCCCAAGCTCGAGCTGAGGGCTGGGACGTGGTCTCCGGTGAAGGCGCCCTGCCCGTTGCCCGCGTATGTCGAGATGAGGCCAGTCGCGAGGTCGATCTTGCGAACGCGCCCGTTCCCAGCCTCGGCGACGAAGAGGTCGCCGCTCGCGTCGAGGGCGAGGGCGGAGGGCCTCGCCACCGGCGCCGCGCTAGCGGGGCCCCCGTCACCTCCGAAGGCCGTCCCCCCGGTCCCCGCCAAGGTCGTGATCGAGCCCGAGCCCAGGTCGACGAGGCGGACCCGGTGATTTCCCCAGTCCGCAATGTAGAGGCGGTTCAAGCCGTCAGCCGCCACCGCCCGAGGGGCAGAGAGCCGCGCGCTCGTCGCTGCGCCGCCGTCGCCTCCGAAGCCCAGCGCATACTCGCCCGCCACGGTCGTGATGACCCCGGTCAAGGCGTCGATCCGTCGCACGACGTGATGTCCAACGTCGGCGACATAGAGGTTGCCGACGCTGTCGAGCGCCAGCCCCGTCGGCTCGAGGACACGCCCGGCCCCTACGGGACCGCCGTCACCGTGCCCACCCCCAGCGAGGGTCAAGGAGGCCCCCGTCGCGAGGTCCACGCGCAGCACGTCGTCGTTGGAGAAGCTGCGGGAGATCGCGAGGCCGCCCCCGTAGAGGGCCAGGCCCGTCGGAAGCAGGAGCGTCACGCCCGGAGCGAGGCTTCCTCCGGGCCCGATCAGGGTCTCGATGATACCGGTCGATCCCGCTACCCGACGCACTCGGCCCGCCTCGCTCAGGACATAGAGGTCACCGCCCGAGCCCAGCGCCAGCGCCGTCGGCACCTGGAGCTGGGCGCTCGTCGCTGGACCCCCGTCTCCGCTAAAGCCGGTCGAGGTGCCTGCCACGGTGGCGATCAGTCCCGTCGCGACGTCGACCCTTCGAACTCGATGGTTGCTGGTGTCTGCGATGAAGAGATTTCCCCCGCCGTCGAGGGCGACGTCGCCAGGCCGATAGAGGCTGGCGAGGGTCGCGAGCCCGCCGTCGCCTCCGAGCCTGCTGAACCCGTCCCCGGCGACCGTGGTGATGATCCCGGTCGCCGCGTCGACTCGCCGAATCCTGTGGTGCCCAGAGTCGGCGATGTAGAGATTGCCGCTCGCGTCGCAGGCGAGCCCGCGCGGGCGATCTAGCGCCGCGGAGGCGGCGGGCCCTCCGTCACCCAGGGGCCCCCCGAAGGCCCCCGGCCCGGCGTAGGTGCTCAGGAGGCCAGTGGCTGCGTCCACTCGGCGCACGAGCCCTGGGAACGAGCTGTCCGAGACGTAGAGGTTGCCTGCCGAATCGAGCGCCACTCCGGTGGGACCGTAGATCGATCCTTGGGTCGCAGGTCCTCCGTCTCCAGCGGTGGCCGCGACCCCGTTGCCTGCATAGGTCGTGATCCGCCCCGTCGCCGCGTCCACGCGACGGATTCGATGGTGGACGAGGTCAGCTATGAACAGGTTCCCGGCGGCGTCGTAGGCGATCTGCTCCGGCCGACTCAACACCCCAGCGGGCCCAAGCGCGCCGTCGCCTATGCCCAACCGATCCACGAGGGTCTCTATGGTTCCGGTGGCGTCGATCCGCCGGACCCGACCTTCGTCGGGTTCAGCTATGTAGGTCACGCCAGCGCGGTGCACGACCGAGCTCGGCTCCTCGAGCGTGGCGTAGGCGGCCGGTCCTCCGTCTCCCAGGCTGGAGGGGGCTCCGGCGAAGGCCGTGATGATCGAGGTCGCGGCGTCGATGCGTCGGATCCCATAACTCGTTGGGTCTGCGAGGTAGATGTCACCTGCGCTGTCGAGCGCTATCCCCAGGATCGGACCGAAGTAGGCGCTGCTGGCCGGCCCCCCGGATCCGTTGCCAGGAACTTGGGGACCCCCGCCAGCGATGCTAGTGATGATCCCCGTCCCGGCGTCGATCCGCCGAAGAAACCCCTCGGTAGAGATCAAGAGGTTGTCGCTCGAGTCCAGGGCGAGCCCGAAGGGTCTCCGCAGCCGTGCGCTGGTCGCGGGTCCGCCGTCGCCGCTGTGAAAGACCGTCGAGCCGATCCCAGCGACCCGCGTGATCGTCCCCGTGGCGGCATCGATGCGACGCAGGGTCCCTCGCGTGTCCTCGAGCACGAACAGGTTCCCCGCCGAGTCGAAGGCGAGGGGCCCCGGAGCGATCCGGGCCGTGAGGGCGGGGATGCCGTCGAGGTAGGGACCGCTCGTGGCGCCGCTCCCCGCGATCGTGCTGATGATCCCGGCGGGGCTGACGCGGCGAATCCTGCCGTTGAACTGGTCGCTTATGTAGAGGGCTCCGCTCGCGTCGAAGGCCAGCCAAGTGGGCTGGCTGAGCCCAGCCGCCGTCGCGGGACCGCCGTCACCACTAAACCCGAACACGGCGCCAGCGACGTGGGAGATGATCCCGGTCAGGGCATCGACCTTGCGGACCTTCCCGTACTGGCGGTCTGCGAAGAACAGGTTCCCGCTGGCGTCGAAAGCTAGCCCCCTGGGGTAGCCGATCTCCGCTGTCAGCGCAGGACCTCCGTCGCCGCTGGAGCGGTTGGCTCCGCTCCCAGCGTAGGTCGTGATCTCCCCAGAGATCCGATCGACTCGGCGGATTCGCCCCCGCGCCTCCTCGGAGACGAAGAGATTCCCAGCCGCGTCGAGAGCGACCCCGGCGGGGAGGATCTGGGCGCTCGTCGCGGCGCCGCCGTCGCCGATTCCCCCCGCGAGGGTGCTCAAGACGAACTCACGATTCACGACGTTGAGGTCAGCCGGGTCGAGCGCGGCATAGGCCGGGTCCAAGCTGCTGAGCGGACTCGTGACGATCGAGAGCGATTGGTCTCCGTCGAGCTCTGCGTCGTCCAGCCCGAACACGGTCACTCGCTGGGGGGTCCTGGCATTTCCCGGCGTGAAGGTCACGCTCGCGGGAGCCACGAGGCACTCGCTCGGGTCAGAGCTGCTCAGGGCCAAGGTCACTTGGTGACTCGGCGTCGAGCCCAGGGACACCTCAAAGGTCCCGCGGCGACCGGACTCGGTGGTCTCGAGCGAGAGGGTCGAGAAGCCCACCCCCACGAACTCGTCGTCCTGGTTCACACAGGCGACGTCGACTGGGTTCAAGGCGCTGTATGTCAGGTCGGCCGTAGCCGCGGGCGAGGTCAGGATCTGAAACGCGGTGTCGCCATCTACCACTCCGTCGTCCACCCCAGAGACCGTGACGATCTGGGGCACCCTGGCGTTGGCGGGGGTAAACACCAAGAAGCTCGGGTTGACGCTCGCCTCGCTCGGGAGGGTGCTCGTGAGGTCGAAGCGGACATCGGACGTCGGGGTCGAGCTAAGCACGACCGCGAACGAGGCCTGCCCGCCGCTCTCCGTCGTCCGGAGGCCGCTCGAGGGGAAGACGCTCACGCCGCGGGTGTCGTCGTCGAGGTTGGTCAAGGACACGTCGTCGGGGTCCAGGCCCTGATAGGCGGGGTCAGCGCTGAGCGCTGGGGCCGTCACGACCGCGAAGCCCTGCGCTCCGTCGTCTATGTCCTCGTCGACCCCGGTGACCACGACCGTTTGGGGAGCCAACGCGTTGGCTGGAGTGAAGGTCAAGGTCGTCACAGAGGCGATCCCTTCCCCCGAGTCCGAGCTGACCAAGCCGACCTGGACGTCTGAGAGGGGAGTCGAGTTCAACACGACTGAGAAGCTGGCCGTCCCGCCGGCCTCGGTGGTGAAGAGCCCAGAGGTCGGGGTCAAGGTGATCCCTGCGGCCTCGTCGTCAACGACGGTCACGGTGACGTCTGGCGGATCGATCCCTCGGAAGGCTGGGTCCGACGAGGCAGAGCTCCCGGTCACGATCGTGATCGTCGCGTTGCCGTCCAAGAGGGAGTCGTCGACGCCGGTCACCGTGACCGTCTGGGGGCTGAGGTGACTCGCGCTGCTAAAGACCAAGCTCTGAGGAGCGACGAGCGCCTCGCTCGGATCGCTGCTCGTAAGGGTGAGGCTGACGTCTCCCCGTGGAGCGAGGGCGGAGCTCAAGAACACTTGAAAGGTCGCCTGGGTCCCCGCCTCGCTCACGGTCAGCAGGCTCGCGCTGACGCCTATGGCTGGCGCGCCTCCGCCGCCGTGGGACTGAATCACGAAGGAGTCGCTCTGCGCCGCGACCAAGCCAGGCGAAGTTGCGCGCAAGGCATAGGTACTGTCTCGGTTCAGGCTCAGATTAGGAAACACAGCTAGGCCCTGCTGTGCCTGCTGGATTGGGCTTCCCTGGAGGGATCCCCCCAGGGGCCCCGCGCTGAGGGCAAGGCTGACCGGAACGCTTCCACTGACCCGGTTCCCGAACGCGTCAAGCACTTCCACGCCGACGGGCGGTGAAATCGCGACCCCTGCCGCAGCTGAGGAAGGCTGAGTCTGGAAGCTCAACCGCTCCGGAGCGGCAGGAAGGATCTCGAAGGGGCTACTCAGGGCCTCGCTTGCACCTGACGCACTGGCCCGCAGCGTGTAGCCGCTCCCGGCCTTCTCGAGGGAGAGCCCCGAGAACCGGGCGAGGCCACCCACCGCGTCCTGACCGTGAGCGCCCTGGAGCTGGGCCCCGGCCGCGTTCGAAAGGACCAGGGTCACCCGCGAGGTGGCGGTGGTGTCCAAGCTCCCCGCGTCGTCGTAGATTCCGACTTCGATAGGGCTCAGCAGAGCTCCAGCCTCCCCTGTTGCGGGCTGGACGCTAAACCTCAGTCGGAGGGCGGAGCTGACGACAGGGCCTCCCCCCCCTCCGCCGGAGCAGCCGCCGTAGAGGAGCGCGAAACTCAGGGTGACAGAGGAGCACAGGACCAGGCTTCTAATGACAGCTAATGACTCCACGCCCAGACTCTAAGAGCCCTTCAGCGGCTCATCAATAGCGTCCTTCCCAGACGAACTCGCTCCCCATGACTCAGTTGGTCTAGGTTTGGATCCCCAGATCTCCCAGAAGTCGTCCCAACCAAGAACACCAGCGGCCCGCAGTTGGCGCGGCCGCTGGGCTGGAGGAGCGACTGTCACTCTTTGACTTAGTCGGCGGGGCCGATCACGCCCATGTCGCGGGCCAGCCAGTAGGGCGAGAGGTAGCCCAGGGGCGCGACCTCGAGGTCGGGGCGGTTGACGCCTGACTTGATCCGCCGCGGGTGACCACGCCAGGGGAAGATGTCCGGCGCCCGCTCGTCGATCTCAAAATACGTCGGCTGGAGACAGTGGTCGCCGGTCCGGCCGAAGCGGTCGGGCCAGGGGCTGAGGACGAGGCCCGGGTCGTTGCTGTGGTCGACCTCGCGCATCCGCATGTCGGTCGGGAAGCGGCGGAGCGTCTCGAGGACCTCGGGGAGGTCCTCGGCGCGCGGGGTCTGACCGTGCTCGTGGTGAATCAGGTTCACGATCGGGTTGTGATCCTGGACGAGGTCCACCTGGTAACGCCCGACCATGCGCTTGTAGAGATCCAGCGCGCGAGGATCGGTCTCGAGGCGAATCATGAGGCTCAAGGGCATCAGGTTCAGGTTGACGCCGAGGTGGCTCCGGATCGTGTTCGAGAGGTCGATCAGGCCCTGGTGTCCCAGGTTCTGCCCGTAGGTCGAGACGAAGCCGTTGATCTGGTTGGCGAGCTTCTGCTGACCGACCAGCGACAGGATCGCGGTCCCGAACTGCAGCCGTTGGACCCAGGCGTTGAGCTTGCCCTGGTTGTTGGGGTCATGGATCCAAGCGATCACGTCGACCACGAGGTCCGAGAGCCAGCCAGCCACGCCAGCGGTCGTGATCGGGACCAGGAGCTGGGTCACCAAGGCGTTGGTGCCCTTGGCCACGAGGTAGGCCTGGACGATCTGGCCGAAGGTCGTGAAGAGCTGCTTGAGGGCGTCCTCTGCGACCTGGAGGTTGCGACCGTGGAAGATGTCGTCTTGGAGAGTGAGGTACTTCTCGAACACGTCGGCGTAGCCGCGCTGCCAGAGGAGCTGACGCTTGTAGTCGCCGAAGCGAGGGTCGCCGGTCACGTGCTCTGCGACGGTGAAGAAGAACACCGCCTTGAGGGCCTCGCCGGCGCGGACCGGGGGGATGTTGGCGGTGGCTATGGCGTTGGCCAGCTGCGGATCGTAGGGGACGCTCTTGGTGATCAGGTTGATCGGGAAGTCGTCGACCTTGGCCCAGGTCTGGGCGTTGATCTGGTTCTGATAGAAGTAGTCGGGCTTGAGGTTGAAGAAGTCCTCGACCTGGCCGCTGGGGCCCCAGGCCGCGCTCATTTGCAGATCGTTCTGCATCAGGATGTCGCAGACGGCTCGGACCTGGCCCTCGATGTCCGCCTTGAGGGCGGGGTCGCGGAGGTGGTCCCAGCTGTGGCCGACGCCGTAGAACCAGCCCGCGTATTGATCGCGGCTCGGAGTCCCCTTGTTGTAGTTCATGCCTCCAAAGCGCCCGCTGGCGGGAGCCGGGTGCCCGTTGGTCTCAATGGCGGGGAGGTCGTAGCCGCGCGCAATGGCGCCAGGCACGCCGGTCACCTCGCCGAGGTCACGCAGGGTCCGGACCCGCTCCTCCATGCTGGCGAGGGCGTCGGGGTCTTGGGTCGCGCGGTAGCGCATGGCCTGGCTGGCGGCGTAGAAGCCGGTCCACAGGAGCCGACTCGGAGCGTTGCCGGTCCGGATCACAGCGCCCGTGGCGGGGTCCCGCCGAATGTCCTGGACCTGGCCGAGGCCGAGGTGCTGATCCTTCATGGACTTCTCGAACTCGAGCGCCTTCTTGTAGAGGGGCCCGACCGCGATCACGCTGCTGGTGACCGCGCCGCTGGTCGTGGAGCCGGGGCTGGCGCTGTTGACGCCCGCAGCCGTGCTGGCGCCGCCGCCAGAGCTGCCGCCGCCGCCGCAACCCGCCGCGAGGATCGCGGGGCCTAGGAGGAGGAGAATCGAGGGGATCGCGCGCACTGGAACCTCACCTGTGTTTGGGGCCTGGCGGGGACACGCCGGCCGATAGGTGCTTCCTTTGCGAATCAGGCTCCAGGATCCATCCACTTACGCGGCAAGGACTTGGCGAATTGAGGCCGCGCTGAAAAAGCGTCGAGGCTCAGATTCCCGTGGGTGGAGGGGGCGAGCTCGGCTCCTCCGGGCTCGGGTCGCGGAGGGCCCACTCGAGCCAGAAGGGGACCGCGATCACCACCAGAGCGCCGATCAAGGCGGAGATCACGCCCACGTTCAGGAGGTCCCCCCAGCCCGGCGCCCGCTCGTCGAGGACGGCCCTGCTCGGATCCAGGGGGTCGTAGTGGACCTCGACCGCCGTCGCCTCGAAGTCCTGGGGGGCTGACCCCAGGAAGGACCAGCGCTGACCCTCGTGCTCCTGCCCCGCGACCTCGTAGGCGTAGTGCACGACGCGCTCGTCTACGGCCCTTCGTCCTTTGTGGACGCGTTGGCTAGTCAGGGCGAGGACTCGCCCCTGGACCTGAGTGAACTCACTCGCGGCGCGGGACTGATCGAGGTAGGGCGGGAGAGTCTGGTGGAGCGAGAGCCCGATCCAGAGGGCAGCCAGCAGGGAAGCAGGAAGTCGAGCCCGGCGGGCGAAGTCGGCGCTCGAAGGGGCCGAGCTCAGACCTCGACGCGCTCCTCAGCCAAGCGTCCCGCGGTGACCCTGGCGGCGACCCGGAGGGCGCGCGCGACGTCCTCAGGCGAGCTGGTCGGAGGCACGTGCAGGAACCCAGCGGGGGCCTCCTGACGCGCTAGCCAGTAGAAGACGGCGTTGCAGAGGTAGCGCCCCGCGTCCTCCGAGAGCTCGGTCGCGAACCCGGCCGCCTCCAGGGAGAGCTGGATCTTGGCGACAGGCAGCGTGCTCACGACCTGCGGAGGCCCCCCAGACTCGACCTCGGCGTTGCGGACGAGGTTGCCCTCGATGTCCGGGATCTCGTAGTGCAGCTCATTCTTCGCCAAGAGCTCGAGTTGATACGAGCCCTCCGGTTCGGAGTGAATCCCGGCGGCCAGGATGGCGCTGGGGCGGTGCTCAGCCATCAGCTCTTCGAGCTGGGCTTGAGCCTTCTCGAGCTGGACCGGCAAGGTCGCAGCGACCAAGCGGAAGCCCTCGGCCTCGAGGACCTCGTCGTGGAGGAGCTCGGCGCCCTCCCCGCTGGAGTTGCGAGCGTGCTCGCCGAAGGGGCCGAAGCCGGTCAAGAGGATGGTCTCGAGCATTGGAGAGAGCTCCTGTTGGTGGCCCGACTATAGCCAACTGGCTCGATCGAAGCGAATCCGTGGATGACGCAGCGCGCCGCAAACGAGACTCTTGGACGCGCTGGCTGGTGGTGTCGTTCGCGGACGTATCGGCCCGCTAGCCGGGACCAAGCTGGTGGTGGCGAGGGCGAGAGCGGGTAGACCCGCGCGGGAGGCGGTGGCGACTCTCGCGCGAGTCGACCCGCCTCCGGATCGCGACCCGCCCTTTCTTCCGCCTAAGGCAGCCCTCGGCCGCGAGGTCTCGCCTCAACCGAAATCTTGGTGATCCAAGCCCGCTAGTCCTGGAGGGGCTCGAGGGCCTCCTCGAGGGCCTTCCGGACCTTCTCCCGCTTCTCCTCGCGCAGGCGAGCCCCGAGGGCCTCCCTGGCTTGGGCCAAGCGGCCTCCGTGCCCGCTCAGGGCGCGCTCCCCCAGCCAGCGCGCGGCGGCGCAGGCTCGGCCCGCGCGGCGGGCCTTGAGCTCGCGGATCAGGACCTCGTCCAGCCAGTCGCCCTCCTCGGCCAAGATCGTCTGGGCGCGCTTCCGCGTCGACTTGGCGACGGCGAGGGCCAGCTCGACGAAGGGAGCGTGGAGCGCCTCAGGGAGCCCCTCGGGCTGGTCCTGGAGCTGCTCCGCGAGGGTCGTGATCTCGTTCAGGAGGGAGCTGCGCCACTCGTTGATCCCCGAGGCCACGTTGCCCAGCCCGTCTCGGAGGGTCTCCGGGCAACGCCGGTAGTAGTCCGCGCAGGACCAGTCGTTGACGGCCGCGAAGTAGCGCTCGATGACGTCGCCGGTCAGGGCGGCCTTGCCCAGGATCCGCTCGTCGAGCCCCAAGAAACCCCAGGCCTGGCCGAGGGCCGAGAGGCTCGGCGGCTGACCGTGGGCCTCGAACCAGACTCGGCACAGGGCGTCGAGGGCGCGCAAGGAGTCGCGCAGGCGCCAGTCCTCCTCCCAGGCCTCCAGGCGAGCCGTGAGCCGGACGGCGCGGCACACGTGTCCCAACTGGACGTCGGGGAGCTGAGCGAAGGCGTCGAGCTGCTGGTTGAGGGGGGCGTCGCTCAGCTCCGCCGAGAGGAGGGGAGCGGGCAGGGGCGCCCAGGGCGTCGGCTCGCAGAGCAGCTCCCAGGCTCGGTCGAGGTCGGGGTGGTCCCGAAAGACGTCGCGGAAGGCGGCCTCGGCGGCTGCTCCGGGCGGCGCGAGGGGGTCCAGGTCGAGGTCTGGGTCTCCGCTGAGGAGGGTCAGGGCGTCGAGGGCCTCCCGCGCCGCCTTCCGCACCCGCGGGGCGCGATCGCGGGCGGCGGCGCGCTCGAGGGCCGCGCGAGAGGCTTGACCGCACACCTCCCCTATGAACTTCGCCAGCTCCGCGCGCTCCTCGGGCGTCCCTGCCCGGAGAGCGCCCTCGAGGGCGGTCCGGATCTCATGGCGCTGAATCCCCGCTTCGTAGCGCTGGCGGAACTCGTCTTGGATCCGATACGCCTGGCCGTAGGCCCGGCGACCGAGGCCTGCGACCCGGGCCAGCTCCTCGAGGAAGGGCTCGATAGAGATCCCCAGCTCCAGGATCGTCGAGCAGGTCCCGACGCGGCCCGAGTAGTGGCGCTCACTCAGGCCAGCGCTCAGGTAGTCGGGGTGCCGCTCGGCGAGCTCGACCACCCCGTCGGGGTCGAGGCGCGCGCCGGTGAAGCGCCAGTCTCCGCCCGTCGCGGGGTCGAAGAAGAGCTGAAGGAGGGGCAGCGAGTCGAGCTGGGCGTAGTCGACGACCTCTACCAGGCGCTGGCAGCTCAAGACCGGGGGGCGGGACACGACGTCTTCGAAGCGGAAGGAGGCCGCGAAGAGCATCTGGTGCAACCAGCCCGGCCCGTGGGGTCGGGGGTCGTCCTCAATGAACATGGAGCCCGAGGCGGCCCCGTAGATCAGGCCCAGGCGCACGAAGGCCGGCGGCGAGTCGAGGCCCTCCAGGAGGTCCAGGCGGCGCTCGACGGGCTCGACGGAGAAGGCCCGGGCCGGGTAGTAGCCGCGCGGCCGGATCACGAGGGCCGCGCGGTCCGCCGGGCTGATCCGGTCGAGGACCTCGGGCGCGTGGCCGTGGGTCACGAAGCGGAGCGCCTCGCCCGCGCGCTCACCCAGGGGCGCGAGGTCCTCGGCCAAGAGCCTCTCCTGCGCCCGCGAGAGCTCGGCCGGGGCCTGGAGGTCGACGCCGCGCTCCTCGAGCTCGAGGAGCTCGGGGAACTCGACCTGCCGGACGTGGCGGACCCGCGCCCGGCTGAGGGCCTCGGCGGCTTCGGGGTCGCCTTGAGCGGCGGCGCGCTCCAGCGAGCGAAGTCGTTCGTCTCCCATGTCCTACCCCCGCGACGCGTCCAGAGGGGACAGACCTCGCGCTCCGAGGCAGCCACCCTACCCGCTGGCCGTTCCGACGGGGCCCCAGAGCGCGGCTCCCGAGGCCCGCTCTGCCGATCCGAGCCGCTCCGCTCCACCCGCTGGGCCGCCTTGGGTTCGGCCCAGCGGGTGGGGCTCAGCGGATGAAGGTCCCAGCTTGGAGGTCGCGGATCGCGGTCCGGATCTCCTCCTCGGTGTTCATCACGAAGGGCCCGTGCCCGACGACGGGCTCGCCGAGGGGGACGCCAGTCAAGAGGAGCGCCGAGGAGTCTTCGTGGACCTCGAGCTCGAGGGCCTCGCCCTCGAGGCTCAGGCGCGCGAGCTCGGCCGGCGCCAGCCGACTCCCGCCCACGCTCAGGGCGCCGCGCCGGAGCAGGAGGACCGCTGTGTGGCCCTCTGGCAGCTCCAAGGTCGTGGTCCGGCCCCCGCCCAGCTCCAGATCCCAAGCGTTGATCGGGGTAAAGGTCCTGGCAGGACCCTTCTTCCCCGCCAGCTCGCCTGCGATCACGCGCACGCTCCCGCCGCCTCCGGGGAGCTCGACGAGGGGAATCCGCTCCGCCTCCAGCGCCTGATAGCCGGGCGCGCTCAGCTTGTGCTCCCGGGGGAGGTTGACCCAGAACTGGACCATCTCGAAGGTCCCGCCCGCCCTCGCGAACTCTCGGCCGTGGCGCTCCTCATGGAGGATCCCGGCCCCGGCCGTCATCCACTGGACGTCGCCCGGACCGATCTTGCCCACGGCGCCCGTCGAGTCCTTGTGCTCGACCGAGCCCTGGTAAGCGATGGTGACCGTCTCGAAGCCTCGGTGCGGGTGGGTCCCCACGCCTCGCTGGTGCTGGCTGGGCCCGAACGCGTGCGGAGCCGCGTAGTCCATGAGGAGGAAGGGGCTGACCTCCTCAGGCGAGTCCCGATAGGAGAGCAAGCCGCGGACTCGGAACCCGTCGCCGACCCAGTGTGCGGGCTGGTCGCGGACGACACGCTGAACACGCTTGGCCTTGGTTGGCTGAGTTCTCATGGACGCTCCTCTCGGCCTCGCGGCCTGTTCATGACCCCAGAGTAGTCAGGCCAGCCGTCCTGATTAGTGGCCTATTCCAAGACTCACTGTTTCACTCCTGGGACGATCTCCGCGGGCTGCACGAGGTCTGGAAAGCGCGCCTGAAGCGTCTCCAGGAAGGCCAGGACCTTCTTGGAGGCGTGACCTCCGTAGTGGAGAGCGCGGACGGGGACGTCCAGCGCACGCCAAGCCGGGAGGACTCGCTCCAGGCGCCGCCCCTGATCGCCCTGGCACTGATAGCTCGGCAGGAGCGCGATCCCCGCCCCGGCGTAGACCGCCTCCAGGAGCACCTCGTAGTCGTTGAGCACGAGGCGGGGCTCGACCTTGACCTCGACCCGCCGCCGGCCAGAGCGCAGCCCCCAAGAGCGGCCCTCCTCGCCGCCGCCGAACACGACCGTGTCGTGAGCGCTGAGGTCCTGCGGCTTGCGCGGAGCCGCGCGGCCCTCCAGGTAGCTGGGAGACGCGACCAGGTAGCGGGATATCGTCCCCAAGTGACGGACGATCAGCTTTGAGTCCGCCATCTTGCCGGCGCGGATCGCGACGTCGAAGCCCTCTCCCAGGAGGTCGACCTTGCGATCCGTGCACTCGAGGTCCACGCGAACCGCGGGGTTCTGGCGGAGGTAGTCGGCCACGACGGACCCCAGGAAGGCGAAGGACATGGGCGCCGTGACCCGGAGCACGCCGCAGGGCTCGTCGAGGAGCTCGGCGACCAGCTCCTCGGCGCCGCGCGCGTCCTCGACCACGCTCTGGACCCGCTCGAAGTAGGCCGACCCGATGTCGGTCAAGTGCAGCTGACGCGTGGTGCGCCGCAGGAGCTGGACGCCAAGGCGCGCCTCCAGCTCCGCGACCTTCCGGCTCACGGTGGACTTCGGCATCTCGAGGACGCGCCCGGCCGCGGTGAAGCTCCCGGCCCGCACGACCTCGACGAAGATCACGAGTTGGTTGAGGTCCATGACCCTCCCTGCCGCGGACGCACTGTCCCGCCTGTGGGACGAAGTCTCGCAGAAGAGCCTGTCTTCTGGGACGGTTCGCGGCGCCCTCCCCCAGGGGAGCGGGCCCGCCCTGCGAGGCCCTCGGAGGGCGGGCCCCTCGGCTCCTTGATCGCCCGGATTCCGGGCTAGGATCTGGCCCTCAACCCAACCCCCCTGAGGGAGGTAAGCCTGTGTCCCTGCGCGGCCGGAACTTCGTCAACGTCAACGACTTCAGCAACAAGGAATTCGGCGAGGTCCTCGCCCTCGCCGCTGACCTCAAGCGGCGCACGCTGGCTGGGATCCAAGACCAGCCTCTCGCGGGGAAGGTCCTGGGCCTCATCTTCCAGAAGCCCTCGCTGCGGACCCGCGCCAGCTTCGAGGTCGCGATGCACCAGCTGGGCGGCAAGGCGATCTACATGTCGCCCGCCGAAGTCGGAATGGGAACCCGGGAGGCCGTAGACGACGTGGCCCTCGTCCTCTCGCGCTACTTCGACGTGATCGCGTCGCGGGTCTTCGGCCACGACGTGATCGAGGGCCTGGCCGAGAACGCCAGCGTGCCCGTGATCAACGCCCTCTCCGAGGGCGAGCACCCCTGCCAGGCCCTGGCGGACCTCCTCACGCTCCAAGAGTGGCGTGGTGACCTCAAGGGACAAAAAGTGACCTACATCGGCGACGGCAACAACGTCGCGGTCTCTCTCGGCCTGGCCTGCGCCAAGGTCGGCGCCCACTTCGCCATAGCGGCGCCCGAGGGTTACCAGCTCCCCGAGTCCTGCGTGAAGACCTTCCAGGCCATTGCCAGCGAGACCGGCTCGCGCCTCGAGCAGGGTGACCACCCCGACAAGGTCGCTGCCGGGACGACGGCCTTCTACACCGACGTCTGGACCAGCATGGGCCAGGAAGAGGAGCAGGCCAAGCGCCTGGCCGCTTTCAAGGGCTTCACCATCACCGAGGAGCTCCGAGCCAAGGGCGACGACGCCATCGTGCTCCACTGCCTCCCCGCCCACTACGGCGAAGAGATCGAGCGCGACGTCACTCGTGGACGATTCTCCGCGATCTGGGACCAGGCTGGGAACCGCCTCCACGCCCAGAAGGCCCTCCTGGCCCTCGTGACCCCGACCTAGAGCTGACCCTGGCTCGGCAGCAACACGCCCTGGCCCGCGCTCCCCTCGGGGTGCGCGAGCCGCTGCGTAGGGTGCCTCCCCCCACACCGGTCCAGCCTGAGTGCGAGACCACGTGAGCGAGGAGCCCCCCAGCGAGACGCCCAGCGCTGATGGCGACAAGGGGACTCGGACCGGGAGTGTGGCCTGGGCTCTAGGCTTCCTCGTGGTCGGGTTCTTGGGCGCCCTGGCCCTCCAGGGGCCGGCCAAGACCGAGCCCGGCGCCGCGAGCTCCAGCGCTTCGACGCCGAACCCCACCGACCCCAAGGCGCTCGAGGCATCCGCCGAGGGCCTCCCCCCTGCGGAGGCCCTCCCCCTCGTGCGACGCGCCGCCGGACTCGCGCCCCAGGACGCCGGGCTCCAACTCCGCCTGGGTAGTCTATACGTCACCCTGCGACGTCATGGCGAGGCCCTGACTCCCTTCGAGCGCGCAGTCCGCGCCGCGAAGACCGGCTCGCCTCTGGAGGGCCAAGCCCAGCTCGCCTTGGGGAAGGCGCTGACCGAGCTCGGTCGCGGGAGAGAGGCCAAGCGTCCCCTCGAGCGCGCGGCCTTCCTCCGGCCCGACGACGTCAGCGTGGACTACTTCCTCGGGATGGGGGCGCTCCTGACCGGCGAGCGCCCGCGCCTGATCAAGCACCTGGGGCGCTTCGCCAAGCGCGGCCAGCGCCCCGATCAGCTCGTGGTCGCGCTCCAGGTCCTGGCCGACGCTCACGAGGCCGAGGGTCAGGCCGACCTGGCCCTCGCAGCGCTCCAGCGGGTCGCTGACCTCGACCCGCGCAACGTCGTGGCCCGGGCCCTCGTCGCGCGCCGCCGCGCCGCCCTCCGGGGTCTGCCCGAGGCCTTAGCCGCCGCTCGAGCCGCTGCCCAGGCGCCGGGCGCCGACGCGGGCGCTCACTACGCCCTGGGCTCGCTCTACTCCGACTGGCCGAGTCCCGGTCACGGCCCGGCCGCCATCGCGGCCTTTGGGAGCGCCGCCGTCCTGGCCCCGCGCGACCGGGCGCCAGCCTTGGCGCGAGCTCGCGAGTTGGCCCGCGCGGGGCGAATCCCCGAGGCGCGCGGGCTCCTCTTGCGCAGGCTCCAGCAGAACCCGGGCGACGCCGTCCTCAACTTGACCTTGGCGGACTTCGAACGCGCAGCCGGCGATCACGGCGCCGCTCGAGGCCGCTTGGAGGGTCTGGTTCAGAGCGCTGATCTCCCCCCTCGGTTGCGTGGGGCGGTCGAGTTCTCGCTCCTAGCCTCGCTCCTAGACGAGGGCCGCGACGACGTCGCCCGCCAGCTCTTGAAGCGCTACTCCAGCCTGCCCGCTCGCGACCTGCGCCGAGAGGCCCTCGCGAGAGGCCTGAGCCGGATCGGTGACTTCGACCAGGCCGCCCAGGTCCTGGCGGGCCTGGCCGAAGCCTCGTCTTCGCTCCAGGCCAAGCGCGCCACCCGAGCGAAGCGTGCCCAGATCTTGCTGGCCTCTGGGGAGCGGGGCGCGGCCTGGGCCGAGTTCGCTGCGATCCTCAGCGAGGCTGGCTTGGAGCAGCTCCCCGTCGACCTCGCGCTCTGGGCCGGAGTGGCTCGACTCGAGGAGGCGCCCGCTGAGGCCCAGGGAATCTGGAAGCGCGGCGTAGCCGGTGGACCTCCTGCGGGGCCAGGAGCGTGGCGAACCTGGGTCTGCGCCCTCCTGGCTGGGCAGGCCACTCCAGACGAGGCCAGGGCGTCGCTGCGCTTGGCGGACTTCGACGAGCGCAACGACGCGGCCTTCTTGCTCGGACTTGGGCTCTCGGTTCAAGGCGATCCTGAGGCGGCGAAGGCCGAGTGGCGCCGGGGCCTGGCGCTCAGTGCGAGAGGCGAGTTCCCTCAGCGCCTGATCGAGCGAGCCCTCAGCCGGTGAGTCTCCCCACCCCCGGTCTGGGATTCGGTAGGCTCAGGCAAGAGGAGAGGCAGCGATGAGCTCCGCCTGGGCATGGCTTTTGAGAGTGTTCGTAGTCGCAGCGGTGCTGCCCTTGGTCGCGGCCAGCCCGACCTGGGCTGATCGCGTGATGCTCAAGGACGGACGCGTGATCGAGGGCAAGGCGACCCTCGACAAGAAGGCGGGCAAGGTCCACGTCGAGCGCGCCGGCGCCACGATGAGCTTCGACCTGGCCCAGGTCCTCCAGATCGTCGAGGAAGAGACAGGCTTCGACGCCTGCGTGATTCCTCTCCAAGGTGGGTTCACCCACCTCCGGACCGCCAAGGAAATGGAGGACACCCTCAAGGCCGCCATCGCCGAGAAGCCCCGCCTGATCGTCTACGAGATCAACTCCCCCGGAGGTCGGATCGACGTCGCGCGGGCCATGGTCCGCTTGAACCTTCAGGTCCCCAAGGGGATCAAGACCATCGCCTACGTCACGGGCACTCACCGCGGAGCCCACAGCGCCGCGGCCTACTTCTCGACGAGCTGCGACCTGATCCTGATGGCTCCAGGCCAGGCCATCGGAGCCGCCGTCGCCTTTCAGCCCACGGCCGACGGGCCCAAGGCCGTCAGCGAGAAGTTCCAATCAGCCTGGCGAGCTGAGATTCGCGCGACGGCCGAGGCTAAGGGGCACCCCTCAGCCGTGGCCCTAGCGATGGTCGACCTGACGGGCGTGGCCGAGATCAAGCTCGACGGGGAACAGCGCTTCGTCAGCGCGCGCTCGCTCAAGACCCTCGCCGCTCGGGCCAAGTCGACCAAGGTCAAGTTCGAGCTCGTGCGAGTCATCTGCGAGCCAGGCCAGGTCCTGACCCTCACGAGCAAGGAGGCGGTCAAGGCCCACCTGGCGCGGGCCGTGGTCGAGGACCTGGCTGGGATCCTCCGCCACTACAAGATCGACTCCAAGCGGGTCAAGCGCTTCGACGACCCCATCGTGTCTGCGGCCAAGGCCTATCGGCTAGCCAAGCAGACCCTCGAGAAGGACACCAAGGAGCTGCAAGGGCTCTTCGCCCAGATCCAGCGAGAGGATCCGCGCGCCAAGCGCTACATGATCGACCCCAACACCCGGGCCTTCAGCGACGGAGGCACGGACTGGCGCCGGGCCACGAGCAAGGCGCAGCGCTTGGTCAAGAAGGCCCTCGCGCGCCTAGACGTGATCGACGGGAAGCGAAAGCGTCACCCCGACCTCTCCCTCGACGCGACCGAGATCACGACCCTGCGCCGCGACCTCGAGGCTTACTCGGACAAGCTCAAGTCCGAGAAGCGGCTCAAGGTCCTCCCGCTGCGCTAGCTCGGAGCCACGCGCAGCTCATAAAAGTCCTTCGCTGACAGAATAGTCCCCTTGAGAGGACCGAAAGCTACGGCCGCTCCCGAGTGGAGCGGGAGCCTGGAGTTGGGCGAGAGGCGGTGATCGCCGTAGAAGGTGCCCCGCAGCGAGTTCGCGTCGACTAGATAGATCGCCCTCGATTGATAGACGAAGTAGGCGTGAAACTTGGAGACGCCAGGGTTGGTCAGGCACACGTCGCTGCTGGGGGTTCTGCCGACGGTGATCATGTCCGTAGAGGTGTTCGCGCCCGCCCGCTTGGCGACGGGCACCACGACTAGCTCCCGGCCTCCGCTCTCGAGTCCCCCTGCCGCCGTCGTGACCTGGTCGAGGTCGGCCACGCCGGGTGTCTGGATCAAGAGGAGGTAGGGAGCAGAGCGCTGGAGGAAGGTCGCTTGATCGAGGTCACGAACGCTGCTGAGGTACTCGTCCAAGGGTCTGGGAAGTCCCGTCATGCTACGACCCTAGTGACCAGAGACCCCCGCGGCCAGACCCACCTGCCCGGCTGACTCGCTTTGCGTCTGGGGTCGGGCTCCTCGATACTCGTCCCAGAGGAAGGAGCGGCCATGAGCGAGGAGAGGCGAGGGATCCACCCGGCTTGGGTCAGCGTGGCCGGTTTCGCGGGCGCCGCGGTGGCCCTAGTCGGCGTCGGGATCCCGCTCAACTCGACACGGAGCCGTCTGCGCCAGGAGCAGAATCGAGCCGGGAAGCTAGAGGAGAAATATCGAGAGGCGCAGCAAATGCAGGGCGCCTTCGAGAAGATGGCGAGCGAAGAGCGACGCGCTCGTGAGGAGCTAGAAGAGAAGACCGCGGGCCACGAGGCCGAACTCCAGGCAGCCAACGCTGAGATCGCCCGCCTCCGCGCGCGCTTGGCTCAGGCCTTCAGCGATCGTCAGCAAGCGTCCCGCAAGGACGACCCTCGCTTAGCGCGAAGGCTCCAGGCCGAGGCCCGAGCCCTCTTTCAGGCAGGGAAGGCGAAGGAGGCCCTCGAACGCATCGGCAAGGCCCTCGAGGTCGACTCCCTTAACCCGAGCCTCTATGTCGACCGCGGCTACCTGAGGCTCCAGAGCAAGGACACCGCGGGCGCCGTCGCAGACTTCGAGGCTGCCCTCCGCGTCGACAGCAATCACGCCATGGCCTGGAACAACCTCGCCATGGTCCGCCTGCAACAACAGGACGGGCCCGCCGCCCTCGACCTCGCCCGCCGAGCGCTCCGCTGCGATCCGAATCTGGTCAACGCCTGGATCATGCGAATGGCTGCCGCCAAGCTCGTAGGCAAGTGGCGCGAGGTCGAGCGCTCGGCCATAGGCGCCCTCGATCGGTTGCCGGAGGGAGACCCCCGCCGAGACATGGTCCTCAAACGACTCCGCGGAGCTCGCGAGGCCCAGGCCGCAGAAGCCGAGGGTCAGGGCGACTAGGCCGAGGGTGCTCGCCCCTGGGCGTCGGTCTGGGGCGGCGGGTAGACCCAGCACTCGCCTCGCCGAAGGTGCCTGACCCCGCATATACTGCGCCCCCCTGCTTCAGAGGAGGACGCTGTGCGTTCGCTGTCGATCTGTCTCGTTGCTCACCTTGCGCTGCTCTCCTTTGCCCACGCTCAGGACGCTAAGGGCCTCGAACCCGGCGTCTACGCCGAGCTCCAGACCTCGGGCGGGACGATGCTCTTGAAGCTCGCTCACGAGAAGGCGCCCCGAACCGTGGCCAACTTCGTGGGCCTGGCCGAGGGCACCAAGGCCTTCAAGGACGCGAGCGGGAAGTGGGTCAAGAAGCCCTACTACGATGGCTTGACCTTCCACCGCGTGATCGAGAACTTCATGATCCAAGGCGGTTGTCCACTGGGGACCGGATTGGGCGGCCCTGGCTATGGGTTTCGGGACGAGGTCGACCGCTCCTTGACGCACGACTCGGCCGGGATCCTGTCCATGGCGAACTCCGATCGCGGCAAGACGCCTTGGAGCGGGACCGGCAACAGCAACGGGAGCCAGTTCTTCTTGACCCTCAAGGCGACGCCGCATCTTGACGGGCTCCACAGCGTGTTCGGCAAGGTCGTCAAGGGCCTAGAGGTGCTCGAGGCCCTGGGGAAGACGCCCACGGCTACTGGCGACAAGCCCCTCAAGCCCCTCGTGATCAAGCGGATCACGATCCTTCGGATCGGAGTCGGCAAGAAGTCGATCCCAGCCGCAGAGGGGACGCCTGACCCCGCCACTCAGCCCAAGGCCGAGGCGCCGCTCAAGGATCGAGTCCGAGTCGAGCTGATCTGCGTGCAATACAAGGGTGCCGAGCGCGTTCGGGCCGAGGTCGACCTCGACCAGGCCAGCGCTCTGGAGACCGCCACGCGGATCGAGGCTCACGCCCGCCTCCAAGGGGCCAACTTCACGACCCTGGCCGAGACCTACAGCGACGTCGCTTCGAGGGAATACACCCTCGTCCGCAAGGACAACGACGCCAGCTTCGAGCCCGCCTTCCGCCTCGAGCCCGGCCAGGTCTCTGCTCCCTTCGTGACTCCCTACGGAGTCATGATCGCGCGCGCGCGCTAAGTCGGCCCCAGAGGAACACCTTCGTGCCTCGCTTGTCCTCGACGCCGCTCGCTGCCTTCGGCTTCGGCCACGTAGACCCCGCCCTCGGCCAGCCTTGCCCGCGACGCCCTGTCCGGCCCGGGCCCTGAAGGTGCTCTCTGACCCCTCCTAGGCGGCTCGTGCGACAAGTCCTCCACCTCTTCGCCAATCACAAGATCACGGGCCCAGCAGAGCTCGCGCTCGAGGTCGCGCGGGCCCAGCAGACGCTGGGCCTCCCGGTCCGCTTCGTCTCGGCAAACCCGCGCCAGACGCGCTACCGCGAGGCTTGGCTCCAGCAGCTGGCCCGTGAGCGCGGCCTCGCTGAGAGCGTGATCCCTGGCCTCCGACTGCCCAAGCACATAGGCCCGCTCCGCTCCTTCCTCGACGTCCGGGCCCTGGCGGCTCACCTCCGCGAGGGCGAGGTCGACATCGTCCACTGCCACCTCGCAGGCGACCACTACGTCGCGCGCTTGGCCGTCCAGCGCTCCGGACGCCGAATCCCACTCGTGCGCTCGATCTACGACGGTGAGCTCTTGCCTCCCACCGGGCGCCGCAAGGCCGCCTTCGCCAGCGCCGAGCTCTTGGTCTGCCACAGCCAAGCTGTCGCCAAGGGACTCGAAGAACGGGCCAGCGACTACGGCGTGGATCCGGCGCGGATCCGGTTCCTAGAGCCCCCCATCGACACGGTCCGCTTCGACCCCGAGCGCGAGCTCCCCTCGCGACGCGAACTCCTTGGCGTGCCCGAGGACGCGATCTGCTTTGGGATCGTGGCCAGAATGCAGCGCCACCGGCGCTTCGAGGTCCTCCTCGAAGCCTTTCGCCAGGCCCAAGCCGCCGACCCCCGCCTGCACCTCGTGATCGTCGGCCGCGGGACTCACCAAGAGGAGGTCGCCCGCCAGCCCGTCCGCGACCTCGGCCTCGAGTCCTCGGTTCACTTCGCGGGCTATGTGTCCGGCGAGGACTACGTGGCGACCCTCGCCAGCTGCGACGCCAAGGTGTTCATGTTCCCCGGCTCGGACGGGACCTGCCGGGCCGTCCGCGAGGCCCTCGCGATTGGGCTCCCGGCGGTCGTGACCGCGCGCGGGATCTTGCCTGAGCTCGTCCGCCACGAGCTCGATGGCCTCGTGATCCCCTGCGACGTCCCAGAGGAGGCCGATCAGCTCCGCGACGCCTTCCTTCGAATCGCCAGAGACCCAGAAGCGCGAGCGCGCATGAGCCAGGCCGCCCGCGCCGGCGCCGTCGAGCGCTTCGCATACCCCGCCTTGGCCGAGCGCTTCCAAGCGCTCTACCAGGGTCTAGTCTCCTAGACCCGACATGAGCGCGACCTCCGATATCCCTCCCGACTCGATCACCGAAGCCCAAGCGGCCGAGCGAGCCCTCGCCAAGGTGGAGCTGATCCAACTCCTCCAGCGAGCCCACGCCGGAGAGCGCGCCGCCTACCACGCCTACGAAGGCCATTGGCGTTCGGCTTGGAAGCCCGAGGAGCGGGCGCGGATCAAGGACATAGCCACCGAGGAGCTCGAACACCGCCGCGACGTCGGCATGATGTTGAGCGAACTCGGCGCGGGGCCAGCCCCCTGGCGCGAGGGCGCGCTCCTCCTGATCGGCCTCGTGATCCGCGTCCTGTGTCAAATCGGAGGCTGGACCGGACCCATCGGCTGGTACGCGTCCATGGACGGCGCCGGGCGCCTCGAGGCGGAGAACGTCCACGAATACGTGAGCGCAGCCACCTTGGCCCAAGCGGCCGGGCGGGACGACTACGTCGCGCCCCTCCTCCACATGGCCCAGGTCGAGTTCGACCACGAGGTCTACTTCTGGGAGCGCTGCCAGAGCCACTGGCTCGCGAAGGTCGCCCCCGGCTGGCGGCGCCCAGAGCAACCCCCGCGTTTGCTCGGAGAGGTTGCGCTCCCCCAGACCCCCTAGGCTCTGGGCCCGGGGCCCTAGCCCTGCTTTCGGGTGATCCAGACGCGGGCGAAGCCCAGGAGGGCGCGGAGCGCCCGAGCCCCGAAGCGGCATATCGGCCTGTGGCCAAATCCCTACCTTCACCCCCACCCCACCCAACCCCCTCCCCGGGATTTGGGTGCAGGCCGACCTTACGCTTGACACCCCTAGGCTCTGGCGGGCTAGGCGATTGGACCGTAACCTCTGCTTCTGCCCGCGCTTCCGACCCGGACTCGGGGTTGCGGCGGGCAGTTCATGGTGGCGTCAATTCATAGGAAGGGGCTCATGGCTCAGCCCGTGAAGCTCATTCTCGAAGAGAAGGGCCAAGTTCAGCCCTTCGAGTTCGAACTCGAGGTCGTGTCGGTCGGTCGAACGGCCGACAACGCGATCAAGGTCAGCGATGCGATGTCCTCGCGGCATCATTGCCAGGTGTCGCGAGACGGCCACTCCTTCGTGGTCGAGGATCTCAAGAGCCGCAACGGGACGAAGCTCAACGGCAAGCCCCTCAGCAATCCAGTTCCGCTCAGCCCGGGCGATCGGATCCAGATCGGCGACTCGACGATCCACTTCCAAGAGCGGCGAGCCTCTGGAGCTGGCAAGCGCGCCTCCAAGCGGAGCGCGCCCGCCTCAGGGGGTGGCGCGAGCGGACCGGCGACCCTCGGAAACACGCAGCTCCGCGTGACCGCAGGCGAAGAGGTCGGGCGCGTGGTCTCTGTGGCCCAGGCCCCGCTGATGTTCGGTCGCAAGCCGGGAATCGCCGTCCGCCTCAAGGACCATGACATCAGCAACGAGCACTGCATGGTGATGGAGGAGGAGGGCGCGCTTCAGATCGTCGACCTCGGCTCCACCAACGGGACCTTTCTCAACGGCGAGCGAATCCGCGGGCGCGGGGCCCTCGTCCTCGGCTCGACCCTCCAGCTCGGCGCGACCCTGACCTTCGCCGTCGAGCCCGTCGGCGCCTCGGCCCTTGAAGCGCAGGAGACCATTGGTCCCGCCACCAAGAAGCCCAAGAAGAAGAAGCCCGCAGCCGACAGCGAAGTCCCCCTCGACGCCATAGAGGAGATCGAAGACCTCGACGCCCTCGACGACGACGACGACGACGACGACGAGCCAGCGGCGCCCCCACCCAAGCGTCCCTCCAAGCGGCAGCCGCCCAAGAGCGATCGCGCGGCACGCGTTCCCAAGAGCGATCGCGCAGCGCGGATTCCCAAGAGCGACCGAGTCCGCGCCAAGTCGGACGACGCTGAGGCCGACGCCCTGGTCGCCCAAGAGACCAAAGGCCTAGCCTCGGTCACCCTCGGCGAGGGGATCGAGCGCGGCGAGGCTCGCCTCCAGGGCGGCGGCGGCGGCGCGGCCGGCGCGATCGGAGTCGTCCTGGCCCTCCTCGGCGTCTTGGCCTCGGTTGGGATCGCGATGGAGCGCGTCTTCAGGGGCCCGCCCCAGACCGAGATCGCGGCGGAGGAGAACCTCGTCACGAACTGGTCCTTCGAGGACCTCGAAGGCGGCGGGTTCAAGGGCTGGGAGCTCTTCGCCGCCGGCGCTCGCCGTCTGGGCAAGGGCGAAGTCCGCTACGGCAAGTCCGCCCTCGGGCTGGGCCTGACCGAGGCCGCCCCGCGGGCCGAGTTCCGCACGGCAGGCAAGCTCGGAGTCAAGCCTGGCAACCGCTATCGCGTCCGGGCCCAGGTCTCGCTGACCCGCGGCGCCGCGGCCGCGTTCCGAATCGAATGGTCCGCCGAGGACAAGCCCGGCTTCTCTCGCCAGAGCGTGTTCGTGGCTGGCCCTCCGGCGGGCGAAGAGCGGAGCTGGGAGCCCCTGGAGGGCGTGGTCGTGGCTCCCCCCGGCGCCAAGACGGCCCACCTGATCGGGGTCGGCCTCCTGACCCAAGGTCAGGCCAGCGGCGAGGTCCGCTTCGATCGAATCCAGGTCCTCCTGAGCGAGGACGCCGACGAGCCCTTCGAGCTCGATGGGCCCGGCGGCTACGCCCTCCGCCTTGACGCGCGCGGCGGCGCCTCCTTGATCAAGTCTGGCGAGGTCGCCATCAGCGAGTTCGGCCTGACCCTCGACCCCAACGATCCGCTCACGGTCCAGAGCGCGGCGTCGATAGATCAGCCCCTCGCCAGCCAGACCGACGAGAGCCTCTTGGCCCTGGCCAGCCTCCGTGACCCGCACAGCGGTCAGCCCGTCGAATACACCTTCAGCTGCCGTCCCAGCGCTCAAGGCCAGCGCCTGCGCTGGGCCGTGCCCGCCAAGGAGCGAGTTCGCCCTCTCCACCTGACCTGTGTCCTCCCGCGACTCCAAGACCTCCAGCCCCTCGAGCTCGACGGGCGCGCCGTGCGGGCTCTGCCCGAGCGCGGCCTGGAGTATCAAGGCGTGCGCGAGATCGCCTGGGGCACCGCCCCCAAGCAGGTCTCGATCAACTTCACAGCGCCCGCCAAGGTGACCCTCCGCCCGAGCGGTGGCGGCGAGGCCGTCCTGAGCGCCTTGATCGAGCCGACCCAGCTCGCCAACGGGCAGCTCGAGATCGGGTTCGACCTCGAGGGAGCGAGCCAGCGCGCTCGCCAAGGCCTGGCCGCGCTCTTGGCCAAGGCCCGGACCGCCCAACGCCTCGGAAAGCTCTCCGAGGCCATGAACGCCTACCAAGAGATCAACCGTCGCTACCAGCACGACAAGACCGGAGTCGCCGCCGCCAACAAGGGCCTCCAAGAGCTCAACCAGAGCGGTCAGCGTCTGGTCCAGGTGATCCGCTGGGCGGCCAAGGAGGCCGAGCGGGCCCCGGCCCCCGAGCTCCTGACCTCTGCGCGCTCGGCCCTGGCTGAGCTCGCGAAGGCCTTCCCCGACTCGAACCTCCTCGGCGAGGGCAAGCAAGCCCTCAAGTCCGTCGAAGACGTAATCCTGGGCCAGGCCCGCGCGCGACAAGCGACCGAGGTCGGTCGCTTCCTGGCGCGCGGCCGCGCCCTGCGGCGTGACGGCCACGTGAACATCGCCCGTGAGATCTACAGCCACGTGCTCGAGCACTATGGCCCCGAGATCTCAGGCGTCGACGAGGCCCGCACGCTCTTGGAAGCGCTCCCCCCTGAGGAGGGTCAATGAGTCTCGGATTCGGCATCGACGTCGGCGAGACCACCATCACGGTCTGCGCCATAAAGAAGCGCGGCGGCGGCCTCAGCTTGGAGCACTACCGCTGCTACTCCCGCGCTGAGCTCGACCCCAGCGGCGAGGACCTCGGGCGCGCTGCCCGTGAGCTCTCGGTGCGCCTGGCCGAGGCTGGGTTCCGCAGCCGACGCTGCGTGATCGGCGTCTCGGGTCGCGACGCGATCATTCGTTACCTCCACATGCCGCCCATGCCGGACTGGCGCCTGGCGCTCTTGATGCAGTTCGAGGTCGAGGAGAACACCGACCGAATCGGCGAGCCGATCTCGGCCGACTACCGCGTCCTGGGAACCGGCAGCGAAGGCAACCTGGTCCTGATCGCCCTGGCCAAAGACGCCCGCGTTCAAGAGACGGTCAGCGCCTTCCAAGACGCTGGGTTCGAGGTCACGGGCGCCGTCCCCGAGTGCGTCGCGAGCGCCGACGGCTATCGCTTCTTGGGCGACGAGCCCGAGCGAGACATCACGCTGGTCGTCGACGTCGGCGCCACGGCCAGCGAGATCGCCCTGATCGAAGAGGGCAACCTGATCTTCGCCCGGAGCGTGGCCCAAGGCGGGAACACCTTCCGCGAGCGCCTCGAGCGGAGCCTCAAGGTCTCCCCCGAGGAGGCCGAGCAGCTCAAGCGCTCGGGCCAGGGCGAGAAGGTCGAGCGCCAGCTCAAGCTGGCCCGCAGCCAGTTCGCGGCCACGGTCCGCGCCTCGGTCGAGTTCGCTCGCCGCCAGCTCAAGCGTCGTCGCTTGACGGTCGAGCGGGTCGTGGTCGCCGGTGGCGGCTCGCGCGTCGCCGGGCTCCTGGACTCCCTCAAGGACGAAATGGAGTGCACCGTCGAGGCCTTCGACGCCCTCGAGCACGTCGAGCGCGGCGGCTGCGATCGGGCCACCCGCGACGAAGCCGCGGCCTCGGGCCTAGAGGCTGCGACCGCAGCTGGCCTGGCCCTGAGCGCCGTCGTTCCAGGCGCCGTCAAGATCGACCTCCTCCCCCTCGAGGTCAAAGAGAAGCTCCACTTCCGGCACCGGACGCTCTGGGTCTACCTCTCGGGCGCGATCTTGGCCGCGACCCTCCTCTTGAGCTTCGCCGTGACCTACCTCGGCTACTCAGGCGAGAAGAGCCTCGCGACTCAGCTCACGGAGCGCAGGGGCGCCATCGACGCCCGCGTCGTGGAGCACGACGAGCGACGCGGCAAGAACGACCTCCGCGAGGGCGACCTCCGCGGCTTGACTGAGCGGGCTCGCCCCGGCTTCCACTTCGGGATCCTCGTTCGTCGCCTAGCAGAGGCCACCCCGCCCGAGGTGACCTTCAGCACGACCGAGCTCGTCGTGGACAAGGACGTCCCTGGCGCCATCAGCTTCGTGCTCAACGGCGTGGCCGACGACAGCCAAAACCGGGCCAGCCAGGCCCAACGCGACCTCGAAGAGGCCCTCGAGCGCGACCCGCGAATCGAAGACGTCACGATCCAGCCACAGGGCGGCGACGAGCACACGCGTCGCTTCGTCCTGACGGTGACTCCCACGGGCAACCCCCGGCCCCAGGCAGCCGAACCAGAGCAGCCGGACTCCAAGGAAGGGGGCAACTAATGGACTTCGAAGCGATTTGGCAGACCCACAAGCCGTTCATCCTGAAGGTCCTCGGTGGGGCCCTCGTGTTCTTGATCCTGGCAGGGGTCCGCAATGAGCTAGCTGGCATCGCCAGCGCCCAAGCCAACAAGAACCGCAGCAACCGGACCGCCATCGAGGACAAGGTCGCGCAGGTCGTCGGCCGGGAAGGCCTCGAGAAGGGCCGGGCAGACGCCCTAGCCGAGACCCTCGAACCCGCCCTCGCCAAGGCTCTGTTCTGGACGCCCGCAGAGGGCTACGTCCTCCCGAGCAACGAGAAGAGCGCCGCCCTCTTCTACGACAACGCCCGCCACGCCTCCCTCGGCAAGGTCAAGCGCCACGCCGCCCGCTGGAACGCCAAGGTCCCCACGGGCGCGAGCGGATTCGGCCTCCGCGAAGAGATCACGGCCCCCGAGGTCCCCGAAGCCTTGGCTTGGGCCGACCTCGTGGAGCGCGTCACTACGGGACTTCTCGACGCTGGCGTCCGCCGGATCGACACCGTCGAGCCCCGCACGGCCCGCTACTCCAAGCGCGAAGGCGACGGGAAGTTCGTCCGTGAGCTCCCCCTGGGGGTGACCTTCGAGGCCACGACCGAGCTCGCGAGCAAGGCCCTCGAGGCCTTTCAGGCTCCGGGCAACTTCCTCGAGCTCCGCGAGTGTCGCCTGACGCGCAAAGGCGACGACCCCAAGGCGCCCCTCGAAGTCCAGGTCGAGTTCGTGGCGCTCTTCCTCGTCGGCGCTCCGCCCAAGAACGCGGAGGCCGTCGACACCGGGGCCTCGAGCGGGACCCGCCGCCCGACGCGCGGCCCCCGCCGAGTCCGGCGTTGGGGACGGGAGCGCTAGCCATGCTGACCAAGGAAAAGCTCTTGTTCGCGGTGTGCGTGGCGCTGGCCCTGTTCACCCTGACCGGCCTCACGCTCCCGAGCGCTGAGGACCCGCCGGAGATCCCTAACCCGGAGGCGGCCCGCGCATACCGTGCCGTGACCGCCGTCCCGAAGCTGTCACCAGACGACGAACTCGAGCTGGAGCGGGACCCCTTCGCGACCAAGGACCCCTGGCAGCCCGCAGCTCCAGCCACGCTCCCCGCGCCGCCCAGCGGCTCGTGGCCCCGCGCCCTCCCGGGCGGCCCCAGCGCTGACCCCCGAAGCCCCAGCGACCGCCTCCTGGTCGAGGAGGCCCCTCGCCCAGTAGACCTGCCCGCACCGGGCGGCGAGGGAGGCAAGTAATGGCTCGCTCGAAACGCTTCGGCTCCTCTCTGATCTGGCTCACGCTGACTGGCGCGGGCCTCGGGCTTGGCTACCAAGCCTTCAGCCCCTGGGCTGCGCAGGCTGCGGCTCAAGAGGTCGACGCCGACTACCGCCTCCACGACGCGGTCTACCTGACCGGCAAGGACGAGCCCCTCCGAGGGACGATCCTGGCCGGCGCCGAAGCCGGCGCAGCGCGGCTCAAGATCCGGCTCGTCAACGACATCGTGACCGAGATCTCGCGCAATGAGGTCGCGCGGATCGTCCCCCGCGAGACCCCGGCCAGCGCCTACAAGAGCCGCTCGGCCGCGATAGCCAAGAGCGGCGACGCCTCCCTCCATGGTCGCCTCGCGACGTGGGTCCTAGGACACGGCCTGACTCCCGAAGCCGAGAAGCAGTTCGCCCTCGCGGCCAAGGTCGCTAGCGATCCGGAGTCAGCGCTCCCCTACCGGGTCCAGCTCGTGATCCTCCTCGAGGCTCGCTTGGCTGAGCTGAGCGACGACGACCCGACCCTCCCCGCCCTCCAGGAGGCGATCCTCTCCCAAGCCCGCGCGCCAGCGGCAGCCGGCGAGCCCGCCCTCCTCGTGGCGCGAGCGCGGGTCCTGGTCGAGCTCGGCATGCCCGAGCGCAGCCTGGCACCGCTGACCAAGGCCCGCGGCCTCCTCGAGATCAAGGCCTCCGAAGCCCCCGCTGGCGGTGACGAGGGCGGCGACGAGGGCAGCGACGACGGCGGTCAGGACGGCGCGCAGCCCGAAGAGACCCCCGCCCCGCCGCGACGCCCCGTGCGGCGCTTCGGCCGCGACGGCGAGCGAATACCTCCCGCCAACAAGCCCAAGCCAGGCCCGACCAAGGCTGCTCCCGAGCCTCCAACGGACAACTCGGCCAGCCTCCTCCCTGGTCTCAACTCGGACGAGCGCACCCTCTACCGGGTGGTCCTCGGCGACTTGGCCGCGGTCGCGCTCATGAACGACGCGCCCGAGACGGCCCAGCAAGCCAACGCCCGGATCCTCGAGATCTGGCCCGAGGACAAGGACTCGCTCCTGAGCCAGGCCCGCCTCGCGAGCTGGGCCGGCGACGTCCCCGCAGTGATCAAGTCCTTCGAAGGCGCGCTCCGTGTCCACGTCGAGGATCCCGAGCTCCTCCTGGCTCGCGGCCAGCTCCGCTACCTGACCCGGAGCCTCGGTGAGGCTCAAGCCGACCTGGAGCGGGCCACCAAGGCTGCGGGCACCGAAGGCGACCTGGCCCGCGCAGCTCACACCGCCCTGGCCCTGGTCCACCTGGCCGCCGGCCGGACTCAGCCCGCGATCCCTCTCCTGGACGTCGCCGACAGCGACCCTGGCTACGGCCCAGCTCGTCTGGCCAAGGCCTTCTTGAGCGAGCTCAGCAACGACCCCTCGACCGCCGCCGTCCACGCCGAGGAGGCAGCCCGTCTCCTCCAGGCTGGGCGCCCCGACGGGGCCGGCGAGGCCCACTACCTCCGCGCCTACGCCCTCCAAAAGGGCGGAAAGCTCGAGGAGGCCGCGCGAGCCCTGGTCGAAGCGCTCCGCCAGGGCTACGACTTCCAGCTCGTGAGCCGAGCCCGGATCGAGCTCGCCCGCGCCAAGGGTGACGACGCCGAAGAGGCCCGCCTCGTCGAGCTCCTGGTCCGAAGCTCACCGGCTCCGGACCCCGAACAGCTCGCGGCCTTGGGCCGCGTCTACATCCGCCAAGGGCGCCTCTCGGACGGCGAGCGAGTCTTCAAGCAGGGCCTGGCCCAAGCCCCGACCCACCGCGGCTGCCTGATGGGCTTGGCCTTCTGCGCCTACACCAAGGACGACCGCCTCAAGGCCCACGCCTTCTTCAAGCAGCTCCTCGAGCAGGACCCCAAAGACGCCTGGAGCAAGCGCGGGCTCAAGCAGCTCGAGCAGGTCAATGTTCGTCGCGTCTGGACGGACGACTTTCAGCGGCCCGACGGAGAGGTCCTCAACGCTTGGAGCGTCGAGTCTCCCTACGGCGTCGGGATCAACCTGGCCAAGGGCGCCATGCGCTTCACCGGTCAGCAGGCCAACGACGCCCGCGGAAAGACCCTCGTGACTCGCGTCATTGAGGGCGAGACGGTGGCCAAGTTCGAGGCCAGGCTTCGGGTCTCCTCGACCAACCAAGGTCGGCTCGGGATCCGCCTCGAGGTCCGCGACAAGAAGGTCGTCCTGTTCCGCTCGCCCCAGGACGGTCGGCTCTACGCCTCGACGGTCCTCGGGAACCGGCCCTGGACCGATCCCGTGGACCTCGGCCCCTTCGGGAGCGGAGCCCACACCCTCGCGATCGACGTCGAAGACGTGACCCAAGGCCGAGTGGCCTTCCTGCGGGACGGCGTCCGCCTCGGCGAGGTCAAGCTCAACAACATCTCCGGTCGCCGCCGGACGGTGCTTGGAATCTATGGCCAGGCGACCCAACTCAATGAGACGATCGAGTTCTCGGTCGATCAGGTCTGGGTCTACATCGAGCGCACCGCCCGCAAGCCCAAGCGGCGCGGGCTCAAGCGAACTCGCAAGGAGGACGGCGGTGGTTACTAAGCGCGCCTTTACCTTGGTCGAGCTGCTGGTCGTGATCGCGATCCTCGCGATCTTGACCGCCATAGCCATTCCAGCCCTGTCCTCGGTCCGACGCAGCTCGGACACCAAGGCCACCAAGGCCTTCCTGGAGCGGATCAAGCTCCAGGTCGAGAGCTACAGCAACGACTTCGGCGACTACCCGCCCAGCCGCGCCAGCGCCATCGGCTACCGCGGGAACGAGGTCAACGCGGGCAGCGAGATCCTCCTCCGCTGCCTGACGACATCGAGCAAGTCGGGCCCCTACATGGAGTTCGAGGATGCTCAGCTGGGAAACACCGACGGCGACTCCCTCGGCGGCTCCGCCAACCCGACCCGGAGCGTGATGCGCACGGGCGAGCTCCTCGAGATCGTGGACACCTTCGGGAACTCGATCCTCTACCTCCACAACAAGGACTACGACCGCGGCGGGATCGTGCGTTTGCCCGGCGGCGACAAGACGATTCCTGCCTTTCAGCACGAGAAGACGAAGCAGTTCGCGGGTCTCATGAGCTATCAGCTCTGGAGCGCTGGCGTCGACGGTGAGCACGGAACCGACGACGACGTGCGGGTGTTCGGCGAGTAAGCCTTCGTGACGCGGCGGGGATTCACGCTCACTGAGCTCCTGGTGACGATCGCAATCGTGGCCATCATCATGGGAATCAGCACGGCTGCACTTCGTCGCGCGGGGACGAAAGACGCGCTCGTCGCGACTCAGCAGTCGGTCCGGGCCCTCCTGCGTCGTTCGCGGAACGCGGCCCGCGAAGAGCGCTATCAGGTCACGGTTCACATCGACGCTGAGGCCAGCGAACTCACGGCCCAGCAAAAGACGACCGTGACTCAGTTCCACCTCGAGACGCCGGCGACCCCCATCGACACCACGGCTGGGTTCAACTTCGCGTCCGAGCCCCGACCCCTGACCGAGACCTCCGCTGCGATCCACGATGGCGCCAAGGGTTACCAGCTCTACAGCGAAGACGCCGCGCCGGCCGCGGGCAAGGTCGGCGACGCGCTCCTCTTCGAGAAGAACGAGGTCGAGGGCGCAGCCTGGGCCTGGGTCGAGCATCGCCCGGCGCTGATGCCCTCCGAGGGCGTTCACGTCCGCTGCTGGGTCTACCTCGGCGACCTCGGCTCCCGCCTGGTGCGGCGCCGGAGCCAGGAGCCGCGCAACACGGGTGACGCCAACTACGAGCGCGCCGGCCCGACCTGGCGCGAGGCTCCGCCACGCGTCCAAGACTACGACCCCATGGACCCGCCCTACTTCGTGATCGCCCGCAAGGGACGCGCCTTTGGGTTCGCGGTCACGGCGGCCTACGAGCTCGAGGCTGCGGTCACAGGTCAGGGGATCACGGGCGAAGTGACCTACGTCACGCGGACGCGCCCTCACACCCTTCGGCCGGATCGTTGGTATCGCGTCGAGTTCGGCTTCGACGGGACCCAGGTCCGAATCGTGGTCGACGGGATCGGGCGCCAACACCTCCCCGTGCCAGGCCAGGAAACCCTGCCCGGGACCCTCCTCCGCGATCCTTCTCCCGTCTCGATCTCGGACCCAGATCCTCGGCGCGGGTTCTACGGGATGATCGACGAGCTGAAATTGGGAGCGATCGTGAGCAGCACGCGCCTCGACATTCCCAAGGACATTTACCTCGTCACTCCTGGACGCAGCGTGAGCTTCGACCTCCTGGGGCAGCTCGACCCCTCGCGGCACGCAGAGCCCTTCGTGCTCTATCTGAGCAACGCGCCTGACTTCGAGGAGAAGATGGACCCGCAGCCCCTGGCGGGCGAAGGCCCCAAGAAGGACGGGCCTGGCGCGGGCCAGACGCGGACTCGCAAGGAGCAGGACGCCTCTGACGCAGACGCCAAGGAGAAGGGCAAGATCTTGCTCGGGCCCAAGCGCTTCGCGCGCTTCCTCAAGATCCGTGGCGAGCTCCAGGAGCGGCAATACCGCCGGATCCTGGTCGATCGGACTGGACTGGTCAGCGAATGAGGCTCGGAGCAGGCGTTCGCCGCCGCGGCGCGGCCTTGATCCTGGTCGTGGTCGTGATCGCGGCCTTGCTCGCCATAGCAGCCCCCTTCGTGGTCTCGATGCGCCTGCACGAGAAGTCGAGCCGCGCCTTCTCGGCCCAGATCAAGGCTAAGCACACCGCCGACGGCGCACGAAACCTCGCCGTGGGACACCTCCGCCGCAGCCACGCCGACGAGGAGCGGCGCGCCCGCGAAGCTGGCGGAACCCGAATCGGCGACCAGGAGGGCGTCGACGGACACGACGAGCTGCAGGCCTTCGCTCCTCAAGCCCTGAGCGGCCTCGGCAGCTTCGACGTCGCGAACCCCAAGGGCTCCATGGCCCAGGTCACCGTCCGCGACGAGCGAGGTCGGATCGACCTCAACACGGCCGGGCCCGACGCGCTGGCGAACCTCCTCGGCTCGACGGTCACCCGCGCGGCCCTCAGCTATCGCGAGGACGAGGAATTGCCCCTCGTGGACATATTCCCTTTCCTCCACACCAGCGACGGAGACCCCGAGACGATCGACGGCTTCGTGCGGATCCGCGGCGAATACATCGCCTATCGCCACGTCGACGTGCGAACCCGGAGCCTCCAGGGCCTGATCCGGGGCTTCCTCTTCTCGCGCGGCGAGGAGCCAGACGACGGCTCGGCCTCGCGGAACTTCCACCCCGAGGGCTCCCTGGTCCAAGACGGGCGCGGGCACAAGCTGGCCTACGACCCGCTCTGGCGCTACATGGGCAGCGACCGCCAAGGCCTCCTGGCCCGCTTTGACAACACGGCCGGGGTCCGGCGGATCTCGGACTGGGAGTTCGCCTCGCTGCGAGCCGCCCTCGTCTTGTTCCGCCAAGGCGTCAACATGCGACTCCTCCGTCAGTGGGGCGTCGCCAACAACGACCTCCTCGGCGCAGGGCTGCACCCCGCGGACTTCGACGTTGATAAGGCGATCCAAGAGGGCGAGACCGCCGAGGAGCGGCGCGAGCGGGAGAAGATCGAGCGAACCCTCAAGCGCTGGAGCGTTCCCGTCGAGTTCGCCAAGCGCTTCGGTGGTGCCCGCGCCTTGAAGCGGATCTACGAACGCCTAATGGCCATGGACGACGCTCGACGCGAGAAGCAGATCGAACGCTACAAGCAGCGCGAAGACCGGCTCCAGGACCGACTCCGCCAGGTCTCGGGGTGGCTCAAGGACGAGACCAAGCGCCAGCTGGCTGGGTTGAGCGAGATGCGCAACCACGCCCCGCACCTCGAGACCATTGGGCGGATCGAGCTCGAGGAGCGCGTTCGGCCCTACGTCACGACCCACGCCAGCCCCGAGGGCGAGGCCTGGAGCGACCCCCAGACCGTCAACTACGACGTCGACTTCAGCGCCTACGGGTTCACGACGGAGCTTCGGGTTCACGACAGCCGGCGCTTCAAGCGCGGCTGGATCGTCAAGATCAAGCCCCGGCGCCTGAACGCCAACGACCCGCCGCGGCTCCCCGAATACCGCATGTGCACGAACGTGCGGGGCTTCCGCGTCAACGTCTTCCCTCAGCTCGACTTCGACTACGAGGCCAACGAGGTCGAGGTCTCCTGTCGCCAGCCGCGGCCGATCAACGTCAACACGGCCAGCCGCGAGGTCCTGGCCGCCGTCATGACGGGCCTCCTGAGCCGCCAAGGTCAGAAGCAACGCGCCACCGGCGGCAACGCTCCGAACTTCGTGACCCCCGCCGAGGCCCGCGCCGTGGCGGCGGCGATCGTGGCCAACGACGCGCCCCTCGAGACCTACGACGAGCTGCGGGCCCTCCTCCTCCGAGTCAACCAAAGCGGCGGGATCGACGACCACGACGTGGACGCGATCTTCCGCAACGCCCTCGACCCCGCAGACCCGCTCCTGACCCGAGGCACGATCCCCTTCTGCTTCCGCAGCGGCGACGTCTACTCCCTCGACGTGACCGGGATCCAAAACGACCCGGCCGGGAACGAGCTGGCCCGCTACAGCTTCCGCGAGGTCGTCCGCGTCGCGCCCCCTCGCCCCCTGGTCTGGCACATAGACAGCCAAGCCGACCTGACCGACCGGATCTACGTCTTGGGCAACAGGACCTACCGCCGTCGCGAGCGGAACCTCGGCTACCTGGGGAACATGCCCTGGCTCCCGCTCCCCGGTCGCCACGCCAACCTGACCCAGACCTGGCCGGTTCACCTCGGGCCCTGGGACTCGGGTCCCCTCCGCTACCCCAGCCGCAGCCACGCCCCCGGCGAGGGTGAACTCCGCCCCCTCATGGCCCGAGAGCCCGACGTCCCGCCAGGCTCCACCGACGAGCCGAGCTGGGGCAACCTCGGCACGAGCGGACCTCAGCCAGGCGGGCTCGCGCCCCACAGCCCGTCCCGCTGGGACGACCAGGTCGACGGCCAGGACCTGGCCACGATCTCGCTCCAGGACGCCGGCGTCCCGACTCGCTGGCTCCAGACCGAGAACGGGACGGGCTGGGTCACCCTGGGACCGGGCCTGATCCGAGGCTGGTTCCGCTTCGACTCGATCTCGGCGCCCGGAGCCAAGTCCTTCGTGTTCGACGGCGGCGAGAGCGACACCCGCGAGCGGATCTCGCTCTACCTCGACGGCCCCGGGCGAATGGTCCTCGAGGTCTGGGACGGGAGCCTCGACCAGCTCCAGACCGGCGGCAACAAGCGCTCGGTCCGACTCGTCTACGACCGGCCGCCCAACCTCCCCTTCCAGTCGGGCAACTGGTACCACGTGGCCGCCTTCTTCCGCGGCGCGGACCGCGGCGACCTAGCCCTGGCGGTGGACGGCGAGTTCGTCGGGACCGAGACCCACGGCAGCCGCCTCACGACAGCCCTCGGCCGCTACACCAACACCCTCGAGGTCGAGGACGGGAGCGTGTTCCCGCCCAGTGGCCTGGTCCGAGTCGGGAGCAGCCGCTGGATCAACAGCCCCAGCAACCACGACCGCGGGATCTGGGGCACGGGCCTCGACTCGAATCAGCGCTGCGAGGTCCTCCGCTACTCGGCGGTTCAGGGCAACACCCTCGTCCTAGCGGACCGCTTCGACACGATCACCACGACTGGGTACGGTCCAACAGAGGTGTTCCGAGACGCCGTTGATCTAGACAACACTGTCGGCAACGCGAACCTAGGCGAACCGCCCGGACAAGCGCGAAGGCCCGTGCGAGGCAGCGGTCACCGAGTCCGCTTTCGGACCTGGATCACCGATCCGCAGGGACGGCGTCGCCAGGGGCGGACATTGTTCGAGGAGATGGGCTACGCCCATGACATTGGGACGCAAGTCGTGCCCTACGGCTACTCGAGTTGGCTCAAGAATGAGGGGGCACCTGGCAGCGCGACCGGGCCGCTGGGTATTCCTACCAACGGCTATCAGGAGAACCTCCGAGTTGGTGGAGCCACCCTGACCCAACCGCTCCCCCGGAACATGCCCTACACCCTGGTATGGAGGGAGTTGCCTCCAACTCCCGCAAACATGCCACTCCCTACCGTGATTCAAGCTGGGGACACTGAGATTTCGGCGCTCTGGCTCGAAGCCTTCGCCGCCGAGCGCCCAACTCCAATCAACACGACCGACCCCAACATCATTCCGACCCTCAAGGGCGGCTGGCCGCCCTTCGGGATCATTCGGGTCGGGACCGAGCGGATCTTCTACTCGGGGATCGACCCCGTCGGGGGGCGCTTCCTCAACTGCGTCCGCGGCGTCGAGGGCACAAGCGTCAGCGCTCACAGCATGTTCACGCCCATCGTCCTCGAGTCAATCGTCGTCAGCGACTCCAGTGACTACCCGCGGCGTTCCGACTTCACCGATCCCAGAGTCTATGTCTCTTTAACTCGAGGCGTTCCGGGCCTAGCAGCGAGCACGACCGAATGGCTCTCAGTGATCGACTGTCAGAACCCGGCCTTCCGCTCCCGCGGGCTGTGGCTCGTACCGCCACGCGACGACCTCAATGCGCTAGGACCCTTCGCATATCTACCTGACCTGGAAGCCATGTGGCGGGGCGGTCAACTCCGCGGCCTCAATCCGGGAGTCGCTACCATAATCCCTGCGCTACCAAATCCGCCGCCGCTTCAGTTGTCACCCTGGCAACAGTTCAGCGGGAGCCCAATCAAGGAGGTCCTGAAGCGAGAACGACCCAGCGAGGCACGACTGAGACGCCTGCCCCGGATCGGGACGATCCCCTTGGAAGATGGCTCGCGAATGACAAAAGGCTCTTCCAGGCCGGACCCATTGACTGGGCACGCGGCAGGTACTAGGGTCTGTCCTACACTCATCGTTCGCTCCGCAGACGGAAACTCCGCTAGGCATACGTCTAGAGAATTCGACCATGGTGCGGGCGAAGTCGGTACCGGCGACATAATCACAATCACTGACGACTCTGGTCTTGCCGAAGAGCAGCGGGTTGCGTTCTCAGCCTTCGCAGCCGGACTCCCGCCAGCCTGGCAGGCGATCGCCCAGCAACTCGGCCAGACGATACCAGGAGACCTCGGGACAGGCTGGATTCTGTCCTTCGACGACTTCGTCTCGCGGCCTTTCTCGGGCGCCGCCAACTCGCGCCTCCTGAAGTGGCCGGTCGGGAACCTCCAGCGCAAGCCGAACCTCGTGTTCGGTCGGGCCCGCGACCCGAGCGGGCCCAACGACACCGTCGGCGACGCGCCAGGGACCCTGCCGGGACGGATCGACGACTTCGTGGTCGAGCAGCTCGTCGAGCGCGACAACCAGACCCTGTTCACCAATCGCCCCGCGCCCATGGGCCTGGGCGATCGGAGCCTAGGCCCGGTCAGCGGCGGATACCGCTCCTGGGAGCGCGGCCGGATCTACCGCAGCGACGGCGAGATCCTGGCCGTCGTCGGCGCCTCCCAGGCCCAAGGCGGGAGCGATCTGACCCTCCAGCGCGGCGTCATGAGCACGGTCCCCGCGCCGATCTCGCGCGAGACGGCCCTCTGGCGCATGTCCTGGCCTCCCCACGCCATAGCCAGCGGCGGGTTCAGCGGCTCGCGCAACAGCCTCCTGCCGGTCCGTCAGATCGACACCAGCAATCGCTTCCGGCCCGAGAACATGGGCGGCGGCTACCTCCGCGCCGAGCCGACCCAGCCCAATCAAGCCGTCGCGATCCACAGCTACCTTCGCTACCGCGGCGGGCGCAACGCCTACTTCGACCGGCCGCTGGATCGCTGGGGCCGGGGGACCTTCTCCGGCGCCTTCCGCTCGGCCGAGGACGCGCCTGGAGCCAACGTCCTCCTCACGGACCACCCCTTCCGTCACCACGATCGCTATCGGCCGCGGACGAGCTCCGTCGAGGGCTTGTTCCTCCAGGTCAGCAAGGAGATCCCCGGCGGCTTCGTGGAGCGCGTGAGCTGGGACGCGACCCGCCCGACCAACTTCGCCCAGGTCTTGGTCGCGGTCCGAGTCGACGGCGTCCCCAACTGGGACTCGGCCCCCGTGCCCCGCGGAGAGAGCGGCCAGCGCGGCCGGCTCTACCTCTTCGACGACCCTGGCGCGCCGAACCGGATCAACCTCCCAGCGACTCGGGTCGAGGTCCGGGTCTACTTGACCTTCGGCCCGCGGGCCTTCTACGAGGACGGCTGGAAAGACGGAGCTGTCCTCGGCGGACTTCGCGTGCACTACAAGCAGGCCACGCGCTCGCTGCGGCGTGAGGAGCGGACGGATTGACCGGCTTCCTCCTCACACGTCGCTCGCTCCTGGCCCGCAAGAGCTTCACCCTCCTCGAGGTCCTGGTCGCCATGAGCATCCTCGTGGTCCTCGGGACCGCGCTGATGCTGATCCTGCGGGGTGGGCTCCGGACCTGGCGTCAGAGCGAGGCCAAGCGCGAGGCCTACGACCGGGGCCAGTCGGTCCTCCTCCAGCTCCGCGACGACTTCACGAACCTCCTCGCCCCGCCCGAGTCGCCGCTCCCAGGTCTGGGAGAGACCGAGTCGCGCCTGGTGTGCGAGCGCGACCAAGCCGGCCGGACGCGCCTGTTCATGGTCCGCTCCCTCAAGGCCGAGGCTGAGCACCCGATTACGGGCCACGCCGGCTCGACCATCGCCGGCGACGCGACCCTCGACCAGCGCAACGACCTGACCGAGGCCCGCCAATCGCGCCTCCGGGCTACGGGCGGAGCCATGGAGGTCGCCTGGGTCCTGGGCGCCGAGGGGGTCCTCTACCGCGGAATTCGCTCTCCGATCGGCCCCCCCGAGAGCCTCTTCGACCCCGGCGCCTTCGAGCTCGCGCCCCTCCTGCCCAAGAGCCCCCCCCCCGTCGCCGAAGGCGCCTCGGAGCCAGCTCCCGTCGACGCTGGGACGACCGCGCTCTTGCGCCCCTTCGCGCTGGAGGTGATCCACTTCGAGTGCCTGTTCTGGAGCCAGTTCACCCAGAGCTGGAGCACCCGCCACCCGGCGCTCCGCGAGACCCGCGGCGACGAGGTCTCGGGGCCCCTCGGCTACTGGGACTCGACCCGAGCCTTGCTCCAGTTCGAGGGGGCCAGCGACCGCGAATACCACACCTTCCGCTACGCGAAGTCAATCAACGACAGCCGCGACGACGTGTTCCCGAGCTCGGTCCAGGTGACCCTCGTCCTCCGCGAGCCTGATCCCGCGCGGACCTCGACCTTCCTGGCTCAGGACCTCGGCCCCGACGACCGGGTGCTCGAGGTCGAGGACGCCACGCGCCTCCCAGACAGCGGCCACGTCTACGTCGGCTCGGAGTGGCTCCGCTACGAGAGCAAGAGCGGGAACTCGCTCAACCTGACCGACCGCGCTGCGCGCAACACCGTCAAGGCCAACCACCAGATCGCTGACCCGGTCACGGCGGGCAAGACCTTCACGGTCGTGTTCGACATCCCCGCTTGGCGTGAGGACTGGAGCGAGCGCCGGTGAGCCCCCTCCGCATGACAGGCTCCCTCCGCCGACGCCGGGGCTTCTCGCTCCTGGAAGTGATCGTGGCCCTGGGCGTGTTGGCCATAGGCGCCACGGCCGCCTTCGCCCTCCTGGTCGCTGCGGCCGCCGCCGGGCGTCGAGCCGAGCACCAGGTCAACGCCTCGCTCCTGGCCGAGAGCGAGCTGAACCGCGTCAACCTCGACCCCACGATCCCGCTCACGGACTACGAGCTGGCTGCCGACGCCGTCCAGCTCCCGAGCGAAGACCTCGCTCCCGGGCAGCGCCTGGGGACCCAACAAGACGGGCTCGAGACGCGCTACCTGGTCCGCGAGGGGAAGTGGTCCAAGTACCCCGGCTACGAGTACGACATTGCGATCACGCCCTTGGCGGGGCCGGTCCCGAACCAGCCCTGGGAGTTCCTCGTCGAACTCGAGGTCCGCTGGGCCCAGAAGGGGCGCCGACGCTCAGCGCGCTACGCGACGATCCGCGTCTTGACCCTGACCTACGGGGGCCCAGGGAACTAGACGGAGGAGAGCGGGCAGGAGCAGCATCTGCTCCCACCCGCTCTCTCCTTAGTTCGCAGCCCCCAGGAGCAGGTCCAGCCGGCCGACCCGGCCTTCCCGGAGCCCCCGGACCCGCCAAGCCGTGAGCAGGGCCAGCCCGCTGACCTCGACCAGGAGCCCGACCCAAGCGCCCGTGGCGCCCCAGCCGAGCCCCAGGCCTAGGCCCAGCGCGCTCGGGACCAAGAGGCCCCAGGCGCAGCCCAGGCTCGCCAGGAGCGTGAAGCGGACGTCGCCGGCCCCCCGCAGAGCGCAGAGGTGCACCGTCGCCACCGCGTCACCGACCTGGAACGAAGCCGCCAGGAGGAGGAGCGGACCCGTGAGGGCCAGCACCGCCGGGTCCTGGGTGAACCAGCTCGCGAGCCAGGTCCCGCCCGTCGCGAACACCAGACCACAGGCGCTCATGGCGCTCACGGCCAAGACCCGGGCCGAGGCCATCGAGCGCGCCGCGAGCTCCGGCTGGCCGGCACCGAGGTACCGTCCAACCAGGACACCTGCCGCCTCGCCGACGCCGACGCCGGGGAGGAAGCTGACGCTCACGAGCTGAAGCACGACCTGGCTCGCGGCCAGGTGCTCAGCACCCGCCCGCGCCAAGGCCAAGTTCATGACCAAGAACGCGAGGACGTTGCCCTGGCACTGGAGCCCGTCCGGGAGCCCGAGGGTCAGGGCGTCCTTGAGGACGCTGAAGCTCGTCGCCCCCGGCGCGCCGAAGCGCTGACCGAAGCGCACCAGGTAGACCACCGCCATCAGGAGGTCGCCTACGACCGAGCCCATGGCGGCGCCCGCGGCCCCGAAGGCCGGGATCGGGCCCCAGCCAAAGACCAGGATCAGGCTCAGGACTCCGTTGACCCCGTTGCCGACCAAGCTGGCCCACATCCGGGCCTTGGTGTCACCGACTCCCTGCAAGGCCGCCAAGGCTCCGAAGCCGAGGAGCATGAAGGGGAGGCCCCAGACCCGCACCGCGAGGTAGGCCAGGCTGGCCTGGAGGACGTCAGCGTCCTCCACGACCTGCCGCAGGACCGGCCCCGCGAAGGTGCTCAAGAGCGCAGCCGCCAGGAGCCCCGACACGAGGCCCAAGAGCAGGCCAGCGCTCGCCGCCTGCTCCTTCCGTCCTTCGTCCTGGGCTCCGTCGGCCGCGGCCACGAGGGCCTGGGCGCCCCGGGTCACGCCCCGAAAGAAGGCCATGAAGCTGAACACGATGGTCACGCTGAGCCCGACGCCAGCCTGGGCTGCGGTCGAGACCCGCCCCATCAGCATCGTGTCGACCACGCCCAAGAGGGTGTAGGCCAGGAACCCAACCGCCAGCGGCCAGGCCAACGCTGCGACCTCTCTCTTTCCCCCCGCTTCGCTCATCTCGGCCCCCCTTCGAGCCGGGGTGAACTACCCGTTCTGGGGGGGCTCCTGTCGCGCGGAATCCAAGGCAGCTTCGGCGCACGGTAGTCCTTGACGGACTTTAGCCGACACCGGTCTCAGGCCGGCTCTGTCCGACGAAGGCTCGGTCGCGCTCTAGGGGCGCGGACGGACTGCTTGGGCAGGAGGTAGGGCACGGCAGTCGCGAGACCGAGCGATCAGCCTCCTCGACCCGCTCCGCCGAGCGGAGCTCGATCCCCTCGGTCCTCGACTCGCCAACATGACCCCGCCGATTCCAACTCCGGAGCGCTCCAATCTCGTCAATCCGCCCTCTGCGACCTCTGTGGACCTCCGTGGGCTCTGTGACTCGAAAGAGGCGCTGCCCACGACCCGTTCAACTTCCCACGTCGGAAACGGGCACGTGTCGAGCGCGGGCACGGGAAGCAGAGAGGCCGCTCGACCAGATTCCTGTCCGCCCTGGACTAACCGCCCCGCGCGGCCCAGGCCTGAACCGGGTCGAGCCCCAGGCCCTCGAGCTTGGGGAAGATCTCCTGCTCCAGGGTCGAGTAGAAGATCGCCGCGTATTGCTGCGGCGTCAGGACCCCCAAGTTCGGCGTCGCGGGGTCCCGCGCGATCTGAACCTCGGTCCCGGCCAGCTCGGCCACGGTCACGCCGCAAGCCGTGCTGGCCTCGAACCCTGCTAAGGCCGAGCGAAGTGTCTCCTGGAGACGCTCGAGGTCCGTGGGCGAGAGCTGGGGGACGAGGTAGGCCAAGGCCTCCCAGCCGAAGGTCGCGTGGAGGTGCTCGTCGCGGAGGATCTGCCGCGCGCAGCCCTCAGCTACGGGGTCGGTGGCCACGAGGGCAATGGCGTCCAGCATGGGGCGCGAGAGGGTCTCGCCCAGACAGCACGCGACCAGGATCGCGCGCGCGGCCCAGCCCAAGCGCTCGGTGTCGCCCGCCTCCGGGCCGGGGGGGAGGCCCCAGGGCGTCTTGGGCTCGGTCCAGCGGAAGGCCTTGGGGTCGAGCTCGGGGTCGCAGGCTCGAGCCATCTCCAGGCAGAGCTCGGCGTGGCGCGCCTCGTCGGTCAGGAGGCGCGCTAGGGCTCCCAGGAGGTGGAGCGGCGCCCGCGCGCAGGTCAGGGCGTGAGCCACCTGGCTGAACTGGTGGATCGAGCCATATTCGGCTCGGGCCCGCGCGGCCCAGTTTCGGGCCCCCTCGCTGAGGAGCTCGGGCGAGTAGCGCTCGCGCTCGAAGGACTCGAAGTCGGGCCAGGGGTCGCGTCGAACCTGGGTCCGGTGGACGGCTGCCAAGGTCTGGCCGCACTCGCCGTCGAGGTCACGGAGGGAAGTCACGCCGCTTCGAGGGGCGCTACTTGGGCGGATCCGAAGGGGGGCCGGGGTTGGTCTCTATGACCGGCCTCTTCTCGGGCGGCTCCTCGACAGGCTTGGAGGGCTCGGGCTCTTCCTCGACCGGCGGCCCCGGGTTCACCTTTACCGGCTCCTCCAGCTGAGGCATATCTGCTGGAGTCGTGCTGGGTGCCGGGCTGGTCCCAGGCGCCGCAGTCGGCGTCTGGATCGGCGGCGGACCGGGGTTCATGATCACCCGCGGGGGAGGTGGGTCGCTAGGACACCCCGTCGTTCCCGCTAGGAGGACGCTCGTCACGGCGAAGCGCAAGACACGTGAAGCTGAATCACTCATGGCGACAGGGTGGCTTCGGCGTCGCCGCCGCGCAAGGAGCTCGAGCTCAGCCGCTCGAGTTCAGCGGGGGTTGGGCTCGTCCCCGCCCGGGCCGTCTGGATCCGGGCCGGGGTTGGTCATGATGTCCTCTGGCTTGATCTCAGCCTCAGGGGAGGGCGTCGCGCTCGTCGCCGGCTCGGCGTCCGGGGCCGGGCTGGAGCCAGGTGTTGGGCTCGCCGCCGGCTGCCGGACCGGGCCAGGGTTGGTGTAGACCTTCTCGTCCGTGCACCCGCTCCCTCCCGCCAGGAGGGCGCTGGTCACGGCAAAGCTCAAGATCCGCAGCGGGGAAGAACAGAGACCTGTGGTCCGAGGGCCCGACCGTGGGGCGGGGGTAGACCCCGCCTCTGCGCCAGGAGGAAGTCGTCGTCGATCTAGCATGAGTCACTCATGGCTTGATCCTGGCCCCCTCACCCGAGCGGCGCAAGCGCCCCCCACGAAGGAACGCGATCCAGGAGCAGTGCTCCTGGATCGCGCGCAGCCGGCCGGCTATGGGAACCCTTGCTAGGAGCCTTGGCGTTCGTAGCGGTAGTAGATCTCCAAGGTCAGGACGTTGAGGGCGACGGCGTAGACCCGGCCGCCTGCCGAGCACCACTCGCCGACCGCGTCCCACGAGCCGTCGTCGCATCCGCCAGAGCGCTGGGTGCCGACGAGGGCCTTGAGCATGGCCTTGTTCCACTTCTCCCAGCGCGGTCCGCCGAACTGGTAGAGGGCGTAGGTCCCGTAATACCAGTAGTAGTAGTTGACCTCGTTCTCGCGATAGAGCGGGAGGTCCTGGGCGATCACCTTGGCGCCCTTCTGGAGCTGCGGCGTCGAGAGGCGCTCCCCGCTGAACACGCGACAGACCACCGCCACCGCGGTCATCGTCGGATAGGACTTGTAGGACTCGTTGCCGGCCAAGACCCCTGAGCCCGTTCCGGGGCCCGTGTAGCCAGCGACTCCGTTCTCGCTCGTAGCCCGAGCGAACCAGCGTTGGGCGCCCTTGAAGGCCTCGTCAGGGACCTCGAGGCCCGCCGTCTTGGCCGCCTTGAGGGCCAGGACCATCCAGCCCGTGACCGAGGTGTCGTTCTTGGCGTTCCTGGGGCGGTAGCGCCAGCCGAGGTTCGGGTTCTGCGCCTTGAGAATGAAGCGGACGGCCTTCTGGGTCTGACGCTTGATCGTGAAGTCCCGCGAGACGCCATAGATCTCGCAGAGCGCCATGGTCGCGAGGGCGTGGTTATACATTCCGCCGTGATCGCCGGCCTCGACGTAGCCGATCGAGCCGTCCGAGCGCTGCATCTGCTTGAGGTAGCGGAGCGCCTTGCTGACGGTCAGCTTGAACTTGCCGAAGCGGTGCGAGTTGCCGTGGCCGGTGTAAGCGAGCACCGAGAGCCCGGTCAAGCCGACGCTGTAGTTGCTGCCGCCCAAGTCGCTCCCGGGCCCTTCGCACTCGCCCTCCGAGCAGTTGGCCTTCCAGCCGTCTCCGCTCCAGCTCCCGTTGGGGCTCTGGTGACGCATGAGCCAGAGGAGGGCCGCGTCTACGGCGTCTTCGCTGGGTGGGCGGCCGTTGGGGTTGCCGTTGAAGCGCCCGATCCCGTTCAAGCGCCCCTTCATGCCCGCGGGAGGTCCGCCGGCCAGTCCGTTAATGTCCGAGAAGGACACGTCTTGTCGGTTCTTGTTGGCCGCGTTGTTCGGGTCGCCCTTGGGCGTCTCTGCGATCTCGACCGTGTCCTCGAGCATCACGACCGGCTCCTCCTCGGTCGTCGGGAGCGGAATGTCGGGGCGCTTCTCTATGTCCTTGACCTTGTCTGGGTCGTAGCGCTCAATCGGCTTGTGAATGGTGGCGAGAATCGTCGCCTCCTGCGGCTCAGGCGGCGCCGCGATCACGATCAGGCCCAGGATCACGAGCAAAGCCACGTGGAGGAGGATCGAGATCCCATAGGAGGTCCCCATGACCGCGGCGAAGCGGTGGGCGAAGTTCCGGCGCTCCTCTTCGAACTCCTCGCCCTCGAGCTCTTCGTCCCAGCAGTCGTTTTCGTCGTAGGTGTCGTCGTAGAGGGTCATCTCGGTGCTCCTTGCGGTCCTGGCAACAGCGTGGACACAACGCCTCCCCGGACTTGAGCTAACTGCTTTAGGGGGAAGGACTTTGCGTCTCTGTCAATCAATACCCCAGGGAGCTCGGGATAGTTCCCGCTCTCGTTGACAAAATCACAACTTTCTCTTCGAGCCTGAATTCTTGCGAGAACGCGGCCCTAGCTGCCCTTCTGGAGAGCTCGGAGGTCAAGCGATGTCTGCGACCCATGTCTTCTTCTGGCGCCCACCCAGCCAGGACCCTAGCCCTCAAGCCTGCCTCAGCCAGTGGGCGGCTTCTCCCTTCGAAGTCGACGGCCAGCGCTACCCCACGGCGGAGCACTGGATGATGGCCGAGAAGGCGCGCCTCTTCGGTGACGCTGAGATCGAGGCTAGGGTTCTGGCTGCCGCTCACCCCAAGAGCGTCAAGGCCCTGGGCCGTAAGGTCCGCGGCTTCGACGACGCGACCTGGTGTGAGGCCCGCCAGCAGATCGTCCTCGAGGGCAGTCTGCACAAGTTCCGCCAGAACCCAGCGCTCCTCGAGTTCCTCCTCTCGACGAGGGACGCGACCCTCGTCGAGGCCAGCCCCTACGACAGGATCTGGGGCATCGGCCTCCGCGCGGATCAGCCAGCCGCCCGCGACCCTTCGCGCTGGCGGGGCCTGAACCTCCTCGGGCTGGCGCTGATGGAGGCGCGGACGCAGCTCCGCGAGGAGTAGGGCTCCGGAACGCGAGCGAGCCGGACCCAAGGGTCCGGCTCGTCACGTTGATCTCGCCCGTGGGCTAAGGCTAGTGGCCTTGAGCGCGCTCGTAGCGGTAGTAGATCTCGAGGGTCAGGGCGTTGATCGCGGTCGCGTAGACGCGGCCACCGGCCAAGCACCACTCACCGACGGGCGGCCAGGAGCCGTCCTCGGGGCCGCCCATGCACTGGGTGGGCAGGAGCGAGGACTGCATGCTCTTGTTCCACTCCTTCCACTTGGGGCCGCCGACCTGGAACATGGCGTAGGTGCCGTAGTACCAGTAGTAGAAGTTGACCTTGCGGGCCGAGCCGCCCTTGCTCCACTTGGGCTGGCTGTCCAGGAGGATCTTGGCGCCCTTGCGGATCGCGTCTTCGCTCCGGCGCTCGCCGGTGAAGATTCGGCAAATGACCGACACGCCCGTCATGCAGGGGACCGGATCATACTTACCGTCGTTGGCCGACAAGAAGGACGAGCCGCCGCCGGGGAGGGTGTAGCCGACGTCGCCGCTGGCGGCCGTGGCGCGCTTGAACCAGCGCAGGGCGCCGGAGAAGGCCTCCTCAGGAACTTCGATCCCGGCCGTCTTACCGGCCTTGAGGGCCAAGACCATCCAGCCCGTGACCGAGGTGTCGTTCTTGCCGCTCTTGACGCCGTATTGCCAACCGAGGTTGGGGTTCTGGGCCTTGATGCAGAAGTTGATCGCCTTCTCGGCGTAGCGCTTGAGGGTGAAGTCACGCGACACGGCGTAGGCCTCACAGAGGGCCATGGTGCCAATGGCGTGGTTGTAGATCGTCTCGCCGCCGTCGAAGGAGATCGAGCCGTTCGACTTCTGCTGACGCTTGAGCCAAGTCAGGCCCTTGTTGACGGTCCGCTTGAAGGTGCCGAAGCGGTGGGTGTGACCGTTACCGAGGAAGGCCAGGAGGGCCATCGAGGTGATCCCGGTGTCGTAGCGGCCGTCACCAGCGTTCTGTCCGTCTTGGGGGTGCTTCTCGATGTGTGTCCAGCCGTCGCAGTCCCACATGCCGTTGCCGGACTGAGCGCGCTTGAGCCAGCGGAGGGCCGCGGTCACGGCGCTCTCGGTGCCTTCGCTGCCGCCCTCCTTGGAGAGCGAGCCCTTACCCCAGCGCTGACCGTAGGCGCCAGCGGCGCCACCACCGACGCCGTAGGCGTCGACGACCGAGGTCGAGTCGAGGTTCTTGTTGGACATGTTCGAGAGGTCGGTGCCCTTCGGCATGTCCGAGGTCACCTCGACCTCTTGCTCGCGAATGATGATCGGCTTCTCGACGACCTCTTCGCTCTGGATCTTGGGCGTCTTGTGGACGTCGCGCTTGAGCTTCTCGTCGTATTCTTGGGGCTTCTTCTCGCGCTTGGCGATGACGACGGCCTCGCTAGGCGGCGGCGGGGTCGCGATGACGATGAGCGCCAGGATCGCGAGCAAGGCCAGGTGAAGCAGGGCCGAGATTCCGTAGGCGCCACTGAAGACGGCGATCAGACGATTGCGTCGCGTCTCCGCGTCCGGCAGGTCTAACTCATCGAGTTCTTCGTCGTCGTAGTAGGACTCTTCGTCGTCGTAGTCGTCGTGGCCCACGAGACACCTCCAAGTGCATGCGTCAAGAGTAGTCGCCCTTGCGAAATTGTCAAGGAGGCAATCGGGCGAGATTGCAGTTCTCGTACGAATACGTAGAGGCAAGGGTTTATGCGGGCTCCGCTGGCAACTTCGGCGCTCAGAGAGCCAATCCGGGGGGCCGCATGCGAGTCAAATTGCCTTTTTGGCAACCCGCCGTCGGCCTACTTGGCAATTCCCTTGAGGTAGACGCGAATCGTGGCGCCTTCGCGCAACTTGCTCAGCCAGACTTGCTCGCGCTGCTGGCGAACGGCGATCTTCAGCTCACGCTCGATGTCGCCTTGGACCTCGGAGAGGGGCAAGGGCCCTGGCTCGCGCCGGTCGACGAGCTCGAGGAGGTAGATCGAGGCTCTCACGGTGGTGATGGGTTGGCTGATCTCGCCGGCCTGCATGGCCTCGATCTTCTCGCCGAGAGGCCGGATCCAATACTCGTCGAGGGACTTGCTGGAGGGGATCCGGATCTCCTCGTCGAACTTGGGCCCCAAGGAGGCGTCCTTGGCGACGTCGACGAAGCGCTCGCCGTCCGCGATGCGCTTGCGGAGGGCAGCGGCGTAGGCCTTGGCGTCCCAGGTCTTGCCGCCCTGGAGCCACTTCGCCAGGCCAGGCGGCTTGCGGGTCACGTCGGTCAGGTCAGGGTAGACCACGATCTGGCGGACGCGAATCTCGCCGCGCCGCTCGTAGCGGCTGCGCTCGCGCTCATAGAAGAGCCGAATCTCCTTGGGCGAGATGAAGATGTCCTGGCTGACGCTCTTGGTCACGAGCTTTTGGCGCAGGAGCGAGGCCTTCTGGCGCGCTACGAAGTAGTCGTAGGGGACGCCCAGCTGCTGCTCGATCTGAGCGCGATAGGCGTTCAGCCCTCCCACGGCTTGGGCCCGCCGTGAGAGCTCGCCCATCAGGAAGCGCTCGTCGCTCGCGGTCAGGTCGATCTTGTCGGCACGTGCCTTCTGGACGATCAAGCGCTGCTCGATCAAGAAGTCGAGCTGCTGCTTCATGGCCTTGCGCCAGAGTGTGCTTCCGACGGTCAGGTCGCGGAAGTTCGGCTCCAGCCGGCAGGCCAAGTCGAGCTCGTAGCGCGTGATCGGAGCCCCGTCGACGAGGGCCACCACGCCGCCCGGCTTGGGATCACCCTTCTCGGGCAGCTCCTGGGCGCTGGCTGTGCCTGCGCACACGAGCGCCAGGGAGAGCGAGATCAAGGTCTGAGTCAGGGGCCGCATGGGGTCTCCGAAGCCTGCGAGGCGCGCAGTCTATCCGCTGCGGCCCTAGGCGGCGCTGACTTCTTTTCCGAGCGCTCTATCTCTGTATTCCGCTCCGCGGAATGAGCCTCGCTTCGCTCGGCGTCGCGATCTTCGCTCGCGTGGCCGGGCTTTCCTAGCGGCCCTGGAAGGCTCGCTTCTGGTTCTGCTTCTCGAGGATGAAGTTCAGCAGGAGCTGCTGGAGGGCGAAGCCGTCGCCCTTGGGGTCCTTCTGGAGCTTGAAGTGGCTCGAGACCCAGACCACCTGGCCGGGAGGACGCTTGAGCTTCTTGGCTTGGGCGCCGGTCACGGGGCGGCCGCCCTTCTCGCGGGTGAACGAGAACGAGAACGCGACCATGGTCGTGCCCAGGTCCTTGATCCCCTCGCAGCTGACGAGGGGCACGATGTGCGGCGTGGTCTTGGCGAGGTGGCTGCGCCCCTCGAGCTTCCAGGCGAAGCCGCCGGTCTCGAAGGTGTTGAGGGGGAACACGTCGCGCATCAGCGGGTGCTTCGCGGCCGCGGGGAAGGGGGCAATGGTCGTCTCCTTGACGTCTCCCTTGGGCGACTCCTTGAGGAACTGGCAGGCCTCAGGAAAGGCCTTGGCGAGGGTCTTCCCCAGCTCCCAGTCGCTGCAGAAGATGTAGCCGCCGTCCGCCACGAACTTGCGGATCTTCTCGATCCCCTTCTCGGTGAAGGCTGCCCGGCCGGGGCAGTTGAGGAGGAGGAGCTGCGACTCGGGCTTGAGCTCGAGGGCGTCGAACTCCTCGCGCTCGATCCGCTTGTACTTGAGCTTGAGGGCCTGGAGGACGTCCTCGACCTTGTCGTTCCCGCGAATGACGATGATCTCGTCGTTCTTCATACGGGTCATGGTCTTGAGCTCGGCCGGGCGATCCTTCGCCATCCGGTCGAGGAGGTTGCCGCGCTCCTTGGTTCCGCCCTCTTCGTCCTTGGCCTTTGGCGTGAACTTGCTCTGGTTGGTCTCCCACCAGTTCTTCCAGTCCTCAGCCACGGCGAGGTCCTCGCCAGTCAGGTTCCCGAGCGCTCCGTTGATCTCGCGGGCCAGGCGCTCGGAGCTCTCCTCGACCTCACCCAGGAGCTCGATCAGGCCGTTGACGGCGCTCTTGGTGTTCCGCTTGCCCAAGAGGCGAATCGAGAGGGCACGGATCGGCTCGTCCTTGTCCTTGCGGGCGGCGGTGAAGAGGATCTCCTCGGCCTTGGCCTCGGGGTTGAGGCCCAGCCCATCTACGACCAGGAACCGGATCCCGCCCTTCTTCTGCTTCTTGTAGTGCTTGATCAGCTCCGCGAGGGCCTCACCCTTGGCGGTCCGCAGACACGACACGAGCTCTTCGTAGACGCCCAGGCTGCGCAGCCGCTTGGAGTTGTCGACGACCGCCTTGACGGTGTTCTTGTCGAGGTCTCCTTCGAGCTCCTTGAGGATCTTGGTGACCCGCTCCTTGTCACCGGACTTGAAGGCCTTGGCGACGTCGGACTTCTTCGTCTTGGCGAAGGCGACGGAGGGGATCGCGACTCCGGCCGCGAACGTGAGCCCGAGGGAGCAGACGAGGACGGGCGAGAGGAGCTGACGAGGAAACATGCGGGAGGCCTCCGGTGCAGTGGACGGGCGAGCATACTCCACCTCGGACGCTGCCCGCAGCGCTCCCTTCGAGGTCTTGGGCAGCCTCTTACACTTCTGTGGTGGAGGCTGAGCCCTTCCTCGCCAGCTCAGCTCCAATCCTGACGAAGCCCGGTAGCCCTGCGAGCCTCCCTGAGGGAAGATGCCCCTCGATCGGAAGCCAGCGTGTCCCACCCCCTCTCTCGAGCCGAGCTCCTGTCCTCCCTCCGCACCTTCTCGGGCTACCTCGAGGACCTCGAGCGGATCGGGTTCGACGCCGCCGCGACCAAGCTCCGCCTGGTCGTCAACTACGCCCGCCGCGAGCGCGGAACCCACGCTCTCTGGGAGCTCTTGGTCGCGCACCTCCCCAACGCCGAGTTCCTGAACGCAGTCCGTGACGAGCTGCGGCCCCCCAGTGACCCTCGCGGCGCCCTAGCTCACGTCCACCAGCTCCTGGTCCATATCAAGCAGGGCCACAAGCTGAACCTCCGCGAGGTCCTGACCCGGAGCGAGCTCAGCGAGGGCGGGGGCGGCCTTGACCAGCGCTGGACCCGTTTCGTCGAGATGGTGATCAAGCCCTACCGCGCCCGAGTCGACGAGATCCAGACCTGGCTCTCGGCTCAGGACGCAGAGGAGCGGGTCGAGGCTGGCGCCGAGCTGGCCCGCGCCTTGAGCGAGATCCTGGCTGACGAGACAACGTCCCTCGCGGACGTCCAGGCCGTCCCCGGGGCTCCTGCTTCAGACGCCGACGCCGACCTCGACCTGCGCTTGGTCGAGCTCGAGCTTCGCAAGCACCACCCCGACCCCGCTCGCCTAGACGAGCTGCGCCAAGACCTCGCGCGCGCCGGCCTCGCCGACCGCGTCCCCTCGCTCCCGGCTGCGAGACGAGCCCCCCGCGGAGACGCCGCAGAGCTCGAGGAGGGCTGGATCGAGCTAGAGGCAGCCCGCGCCGCCCTGGCCGCAGAGCGAGCGGCCTTCGAGCTGGAGAAGGCTGCATTCCGCGAGCGGAGCTCCGACGCGTCGTGAGTCAGCCGCGGATCGAGACCGAGCGCCTGATCCTTCGTCAGCCCGAGCCCGAAGAGGCCGCCTCGGTCGTCGCCTTCTACGAGGCCAACCGGGAGCACCACGGCCCTTGGGACCCACCTCGCCCACCGCCCTTCTACCGAGTCGACCACTGGGAGGCGCGCCTCGGGCACAACCAGCGCGACTACCTCGAGGACCGCTCCCTGCGAACCTTCCTCTTCGAGCGCGGGGCTCCCGAGGGACCGGTCTTGGGCGCCGTCAACCTCAGCTCCTTCGTCCGCGGGCCCTTCCAGTCTTGCTGCCTCGGCTACTCCCTCGACGCCTCCGTGGTCGGCCAGGGCTACATGAGCGAGGCGATCCGCGCTCTCACGACCTTCGCCTTCGAGACCCTCGAGCTGCACCGGGTCGAGGCCAACTACGTCCCGACCAACGTCCGCAGCGGCGCGACCCTGCGTCGCTGCGGGTTTCAAGTGCAAGGCTACGCCCGCGACTACCTCTACATTGCCGGCGCCTGGCGCGACCACGTCCTGACCGCCCTCACGAGCCCCGACCCCAGCCCGCCCCCGAGCGCCAGGCAGACCTGAGCCAGGACCACCCACCGTCCTTCCTAAACTTTCGCGGGACGACCTCTGCGCTCTCTGCGAGCCCTCTGCGACCTCCGCGTTCAAATCTTCGCCACACGACCTGCCTCGCCCACACGACCGCCTAGAGCAGGTCCGGATCGAACTCAGGCGCGCCCGGGAGGTCTCGTCCGCAGCGGTCCAGAAGGTGGCCCGCCGCTTCCTCGGGCAAGAGCGCCAGCTCCTCATACCAGCGGTTGCCGAACCACTCCCCGGGCCACGCCAGGAGCTCTGCGACCTCAGCTTGGGGGAGGTTGACCTCGAGGTAGGCCAAGGTCCGGGCCTCATCCTCGTCCGGGAGGTCGCCCTCGAGGAGGTGCGCCAGGAGGGTCACCAGCTCGTCCCAGCTCAAGCCCGAGTCAAAGCTCGGCACCTCGACGAGCAGGGGGCGAACCCGCGAGGGGATCACGTCAGCTGGGGCTGGATAAAGGCGTGCAGCGCGCGTCCGTCGAGGACACGAGCTTCGAGGGCCGCGATCCCGATCGAGGCTCCGATCTCTACGGGGACCGGCGTCCGCGGCTTGAGGCGCGATCCGTCGACGAAGGTCCCGTTGGTCGACCCGGCGTCGGTGATCGCCCAGCCCTCGCCGTTGCGCGAGAAGTAGCCGTGGAGCTTGCTGACGTCGGAGAAGGGGATTTGAAGATCGCTGCTCGGGGCCCGCCCGAAGGTCACCATGAGCGTGAAGGGCCCTGGCTCTGGCGACTTGACGAGGGGCAGGACTTGGAGCGTGAGCGGCTCGAACTCGGGCGCGTCGTCGTCGGTGCCGAAGAGGTCCGTGTCGGCCTTCCCATCACCGATCACGAAGCAGAGGTAGGTCTGGTCGAAGCGCTCAGCGAAGGCGCTGACGTCGAGCTCGAGGGCCGCTGATGCGTATGGCTCGCACGTCTCGCTCCACCGCATTGCGGGGGATTCGTCCCCCATGGCCTGAGTCATATCTCGATCCTCGGCCGAGACCCTATCCCGAATGCTGCAGCAACTCCAGACCCTAGCTCCAGCCTCGCCAGAAGACCGGAGTCGAAGGGAGGAGGGTCGCGTTCGAGGCCTCAGGGCGACCCCTGAGGGCGACCTCGCCGGAGGCCAAAACCCGTTAGAGTCGGGCCCTATGGCCAGCGAGTTGGAGCTCATGAAACTGCGAATCGCCCTCCAAGGGCGCCTCGACGAGCAAGTCGAGGTCGCTGAGCGGATGCGCCTCAACCTCCCCTCGACCCTCGAGCTCTGCCTGCCCCTGATTCGGGAGGCCTGCGCCGCGGACGAGATCTGGGTCGAGACCCCCGACGATCAGCTCGAGGTTCAGGTCTATGGAAGCCAGCCCACCGCCGAGGCCCTAGCGCTCGCCCGCAGCTCGGCCCGGGCCGGAGACGCGGGTTGCGGTCAAGCCCCCTCTGGAAGCGGCAGAGTCCACGGGCGCGTCCTCGACGTGGCAGGCGAGGATCTCGGGACCCTCGCGGTTCAGATCGCAGCGGAGCCAGGGGCCTCAGCCCCGCCCCCCGCTGAGGTCGACGCCCTCCTCCACACCGCCGCTGAGGTCCTGGACAACTACGTCGCCTCGCGACGTCGCGCCCGCCAGAAGCAGCGCCTGCTCCGCAAGATCCACGACGCGCTCCGCAACCCCCTCGTCGGCGAGGGCGTCCGACTGGCCGTAGACGAGCTCGACGAGACGGTTCACTTCGACCTCCTGATCGTGCTCTACCACCTCGAGGAGGATTATCAGGACTCGCTCCACTACCTCGTGTTCCGTGGCAAAGAGCTCCAGTTCGCGACCCGCCAGCGCGTCGCGACCGAGCTGGACGCCCTCCTCTCACGCCACGGCGGCGAGCACCCTGGCGGTGAGATCCTGATCCGCAACGCCGAGGTCGAGCACCGCCGAATCGTGGGCGAAGACCTCGTGCCCCTCGACCTCGAGGGTGAGAGCGAGGAGCTCCTGCGCCGCTTGGGCTACGAGGACTTCCTCGAGACCCTCCTGATCGGGGGCATCCAAGAGGAGGCCAGCGTCGGCAAGCTCGTCGTCGGGAGCAAACGTCCGCTGACCACCTATGAGCGCGACGTGTTCGACCTCTTCGCCGACGTCCTGCAGAAGCGGATCGTGGACTACGGTCGCGCCGGGCGGGACCTCCACCGGACCTTCCCCCTCCCGACGGTGGTCCGCCTCCTCGACCAGGTCGACTACGCCCGCGTCCTCGCGCCCTCTGCGGCTGAGCTCTCGATCCTCTACGCCGACGTGAGCGGCTTCACGCGCCTCAGCGAGCAGATCCTCAAGGACCCAGCCGAGGTCGGAGCGCTCATCGAGGCCTTCTCGCGCGAGGCGGTCCGACTGATGTGGAAGCACGGCGGCGTGTTCGACAAGCTCGTCGGCGACTGCGTGATCGGCCTCTTCGGCCCGCCCTACTACGAGCAGAGCCCCGCCGAGCGAGCCCTGTCCTGCGCCAGAGCCGCGGCCGAGATCAGCCGCTTCTCTCGCGAAGAGCTCTGCAAGCACCCCGCGACGGCCAAGATCGTCGCCGCAGGCGAGCCCCTCGGCGTGGCGATCGGGATCAACGACTGCCCGGCCTCGGTCGGCATGTTCGGCCCAAACCGTGACTTCACGGCTTTCTCGCCGGGCATGAACAACACCGCCCGCCTCCAATCGGTCGCGGTCCGAGACGAGGTCTTGGTCCTCCGGCCAATGCGAGCGCTGATCGAGGAGGCCTGCCCCGGCGCCCGCTTCAGCGAGCTCCGGCACGAGAAGGTCAAGAACGTGGCTGAGCCCCTGGCCTTTTACGCCTTGGACTGCGACAGCGTCCTCTGACGCCATGAGCTCCTCTGACCCAACTCGATCTCAGCTCCTCAGGTGTGGCTAGCGTGGGAGCAGGCGACCTGGACGACGGGCGCGTCCCAGCACCCCTCGAGGCCGACCCCTGGCTGGGCAACGTCGTCAACGGACGATACGCCGTCGAGCGCGAGCTGGGTTGGGGCTCGCTAGGGCGAGTGTTCCTCGTCCGAGATCTCTTGGCCGGGCCCGAGGCTGCCCCGCTAGCCCTCAAGGCGGTCCGACGCGATCGCCACACCGAGCAAGCCGAGCGCTACCTGCGCCACGAGTTCCGCTGCCTGTCTGGGCTCGATCACCCCCACCTGGTGGGGGCGCACTCCTTCGATCGAGATCGGGCCGCTTCGCCCGAGGGCCCCGGGATCCCCTTCTTCACCCTCGACGCCATCGCAGGCGAGACCCTCGTGGCCTACGTCCAGCGCGTCGGGATCGAGGCCGCTCCACGGGTCTTGGCAGAGGCCCTCCGGGCCCTGGCCTACCTCCACCAGCGCGGCTGGCTGCACCTCGACCTCAAGCCAATGAACGTCCTCGTCGACGAGACGGGCTGCGTTCGCCTGATCGACCTCCACCTCGCCCGCCGGCGGGGGCAGCCCGGCCTGGGCTCCATGCGCGGGACCATCGCCTACATGTCGCCCGAGGTGATTCGCGGGCGTGAGGCAGACCCCCGGGCTGACCTCTACGGCCTGGGGGCCGTAGCCTATGAGGCCCTCTGCGCTTCGGCCCCCTTCGCCGAGGCCGGCGACCCTATGGCCGTCCTTCGCGGACACGCCTCCCGCGCCCCCCTCAGCTTCGCGGCCCGCGAAGCCGAGGTCCCCGCTCGCCTCGAGGACTGGGTCCGCTGCCTCCTGGCCAAAGCCCCCAGCGAGCGATACTCCGACGCCCACGAGGCGCTCCGAGCCCTGGCGGCGGCCAGCGAGACCGAGCTCCCCCTCGAGACCGAAGCCACCCGTCAGGCCTACCTCCGCCGAGGGCCCCTCGTCGAGCGAGAAGAAGAGCGACGCTTGGTCCTGGATGCAGCTCAGGTCCTGCGCGAGGGGGGACGACCGGCCCCCCTCCTGGTGACCGGCGAGGCTGGGAGCGGCCGGACGCGGCTCCTGGACTGGCTGGCGCCGCGGCTCGAGGTGGACGGCGTGCGACCGCTGCGGCTCGAGGGAGAGGCAGGCTTAGCGAAAGCCCTCCCGCTCATCCTTGGCCGACATGGACTCGCTCGACTCTGTCCAGAAGGAGCCCTAGACCTCGAGGCGCTCTTGGACCCTGAGCGCGGGGGAGTGGCCGCCCCTCAAGACCTCCCCCTCCCCGTGCGTCAGGCCCACGCTGCGACGGAGCTCGTAGCCCGCCTCGCGCGCGAGGAGCACCTCGCGCTCTTGGTCGGCGACTTAGGCGCCTTAGACCCTCTCAGTCGCTCGGTCTTAGAGGAGCTGCTCAGGAGCGAGGCCGCGCTCTTGGTCGTGGCCTGCGCCACCCGCCCCAGCCCCGACGAGCTTGGCGAGGAGCCCACCGAACTCCCAGGAGCCGTAGAGCACCGGCTCCGCCACCTGACC